>Ga0213829_1001986_pt1 | contig 13881 bp, 15 predicted proteins | sample MC6MC0896MG_FD_180665 | JGI IMG/M metagenome (GOLD analysis project Ga0213829, IMG submission 180665) | Enriched soil aggregate microbial communities from Iowa State University, Ames, United States - MC6-MC0896-MG | ecosystem: Environmental > Terrestrial > Soil > Unclassified | place: USA: Iowa...
CAGAGAAGTTAAGCCCGATTGCGCAGATGGTACTGCATCTTAATGTGGGAGAGTATGTCGCCGCCTTTTTTTATAAACCCCGATCTGAAAAGATCGGGGTTTCTTTTTTTATATTAACCACAGATTGCAAGGATCTACACGGATTTTCTTTAAGTATACAATTTTACGTTATATAGTAAAATTTGGCTAAAGCCGGCTCATTATTGCTCGGTAACATCGGGCTAAAGCCCGACGCAATTTATTTTACACATTTAGTATGGAACTAAAGTATCTTATATATAAATCCATCACCAAACATCTAACACCAAACATCAAACATCCTTTTTAAAAAAAATCAACTTTTATCCGTACCTTTCCTTTTAAAATAAACGACTTATGAAAGGTTTTTTGTTCACACTTCTTATACTATTACAATCAAATATTCTTTTTGCTAATGATGGTGCTTATTTTATGAGCGGAAATCAATTGGTTCCTATAAAAGAAACAAGTGTTCAGGTTCGTAAGGAAATTTTATCTCTAAAACGCGTTCAGAATGATTTTTTAGAAGTAACCGTTGATTATACTTTCTTCAATCCTGAAAAGACATCTAAAACAATTTTAGTGGGATTTGAAGCTTTTTCTCCGTCTGGTGATGCTGATTTCTATCCAAAAAATGGTCAGCACCCTTACATGAACGATTTCACTGTGAACTTAAATCAAAAGATAATTCCTTACGAAATTTCGTATGTATCAACCGAAGATGCAAAAAAAGAACTTTCCCTCAAGGATATCGAAAACACTATTAAAGAGTTCGATTATGCTGAATTTTACTATGTCTATCATTTCAATGCAACTTTTCAACCCGGTGAAAACCGTTTGGTGCATACTTACAAGTTCCGTTTGTCTGGTTCGGTAGATTATCTTTACAATTTTGAATATATTTTAACTGCCGCAAACCGTTGGGCAAACAATAAAATTGACGATTTTACGCTTACTATTGATATGGGTGATTATCAGGATTTTTACATAAATCCTACTTTTTTTAAGTCGGTTGACGAATGGTCTATAAATGGTATCGGAAAAAAGGTTGATGGTTTCATGAAAGAATACCGTCATTCTAACGGGGAAAATGCTGCTGCTTTTTTTGTTCAGAAGGGAAATGTTCAGTTCAAAAAGAAAGATTTTCATCCTAAAGGAGAATTATTTTTGTTCAATCCGCGTTATCTAACTTATCAAGAGCCTTTTAGTTTGGATACTTATTTACCTTTGAGTATTTATTTGGATCCGTATTTTGAAGAAGCGACAGATGAAAATGGTTTAAAAGTGCTTCAGAATTTGCCGTATGCTCGCAGAGGTTATATATTTAACAATTCGGTTTTAAAGAACTATTACGAGAATGTTCCGTGGTATATTCCGAATAAAGATTATGTGCCAAAGCCAGATGAATTGGAAGAAAACGAAATAAAGTGGTTGGCAGATCTTAAAAAGATCAAAATAAAAAGTACAAAGTAAAAATGAATTTTATTAAGCAAGTAATTTTGGTTGTTGCAATTGTTCTGCCTTTCATTATGAATGGTCAAAATGCGTACAATCAAAAAAAAGAATACGGTTATAACGGACCGGTTAAGAAGGTTACGGCGTATATGGTGAATGTTTTACATTACATTGTGCCAAGCGACACCTTAAATTATTTCGGGAAAAGTACCATGAATTTTACCAAGAATGGCGATATAACCACCTATCACAGATTTTACGATATGCCGAATTACCTGTATAAAAGCAAAGCAGTTTTTTCAGGATCGGGCAAAAATATTTCATACAAAGAGGAAAGTAAGGTAAACGATGCTGCTGAAGTCAACATGAATTATAAATTTGTTTGGATCGATCCTTTAAAATATGAAATTAAACCTTTAAGCCAAAAAGATTCAACTAGCAGATTTATCACTCTTAACCCCGATTTTTCGATTGATAAAGTTAATTTTAAGGCTTTGAATTTCGAAAGTGAAGAGAAAGCATCGTATAATTACAACAACGAAAATCAGTTGGAAAAGATCGTGTACAAAGTAACTTCAACAGAAAATGATGTTACAACAGTTAAAGACGATGTGCGTGTAATTAAATCGGTTGATGTTTTTAACAACGCTACCGTTATTTATTTTTATGAAAAAGAACACAGTCGGTTTCCAAAATCGGTTGTGTTTAGATATTACGAATATTATTAAGTATGAAGAAAGAAGAAAATTATATCGAGATAAATAAAGAATCATGGAACAATAGAACCGATGTTCACATAAAATCTGATTTTTATGATTTGGATGGATTTATAGATGGAAAATCATCATTAAACTCGATTGAATTAGAATTATTGGGTGATGTTAGCGGAAAATCGATTCTACATTTACAATGCCATTTTGGTCAGGATACGTTGTCGTTAAACAGAATGGGCGCAAAAGTTACGGGAATGGATTTATCTGACAAAGCCATAAAGATTGCGAAAGAATTAGCGGAAAAGTTTAACGCCGATGCCGAATTTATTTGCTGCGATTTATACGATTTGCCTAATCATTTAAGCAAAACCTTCGATATTGTTTTTACAAGTTATGGAACCATTGGTTGGTTGCCCGATTTAGACAAATGGGCAGCTGTGGTTTCGAAATTTTTGAAACCTGAAGGAAAGTTTGTGTTTGCAGAATTTCATCCCGTGGTTTGGATGTTCGATGATGCTTTTGAAAAGATCGAATACAATTATTTTAAAAGTGATGCTATTGAAACGTTGGAAGGAAGTTACACTGAATCAACAACCGATTTAAAACAGCAATTTATTACATGGAATCACAGTTTAAGCGAGGTTTTGAGCAGTTTGTTAAAACAAGGATTACAGATAAATTCGTTCAATGAATACGATTATTCACCTTACAACTGCTTTGAAAAAACTATAGAATTTGAACCGAATAAGTTTAGAATTGAGCATTTGGGAAACAATATTCCCATTGTTTATTCACTAACGGCGACCAAATAAAAAGAGGATCATTTTGATCCTCTTATATTTTTAATGACTTACTTTTTTAGTAAATATCTTTTTATAAGCTGTAACCAGTAAAACTACAATTAAACCGGCAACAATACCGTACAAGAATTGTTTTGGCATTTCAGGTACATTTGGTAACAAATGATGCAGATACGCAATGTTATGATCAAAAATTCCACCCGAAACCAATAGTAAAGCCAACGTTCCAATAACCGCCAAAGCTTTAATTACCAACGGAAGTGCTTTAATCAATAAGTTTCCAACCGTAGCTAAAATTCCCTTTTCATTTTTCGATTTTTTTATCAGTTTGTAACCCGCATCATCCATACGAACAATTAACGCTACAATTCCGTAAACACCAACCGTTGCAATAATCGCTACTATAGAAACAGTAACAATTTCAACCAAAAGCGGGTTAAACTGCGATTTTAACGCTTCGTAACTTGTTTTTGCAGCAGCCAGCGCAATAATCACAATTTCTAACGACAGAATAAAGTCGGTTGTAACAGCCGATTTAATCTTGGCTTTTTCTACAGCCTCGCCGTCTTCGTTCACTTCGGTAGCTTCTTCAATAACTTCAACTCCCTTTTTTTCTCTGTGAAATAAAAATTCCACAATCTTTTCTACACCTTCATAAGCCAGATAAAATCCACCTATAATTAATATAATGGTGATTGCCGGTGAATACAGCCATTCCAACAAGAAAACGAAAGGAACAATAATTAGTTTGTTAATGAACGATCCCTTCATGATTTTCATTAATACGGGAATTTCTCTCGATGAAAGAAAACCTGTTGCTTTTTCAGCATTCACAGCAAGGTCGTCACCTAAAATTCCAGCTGTTTTTTGCGTCGCAATTTTACTTGTAACCGCTACATCGTCCATTAAAGCTGCGATGTCGTCTAAAATTGCAAAAAAACCTGATGCCATATCTATTTAAAATTTTTCAAATGTAAAAATATAAATTTATCTTTAGGTTTATTTTTTTAATTCGTTATCAAAATAAAAAGGATTTCATACAATCGGCAAAAATAAAACTATGAAAAGTAAATTATCACCAGAAGAACAGTCAAATTTATTAGATACATTAAAAAAGCGTTTTACAAAGAATCTGCACCGTCATAAAAATATCGATTGGAAAGATGTTCAGTCGAAATTAGAAGAAAATCGTTCGAAAATTGATGTGTTATTTAGAATGGAAGAAACTGGCGGCGAACCGGATGTTGTTGTTTTTGATGAAAAATCGAAAGAACTTATTTTTTGCGATTGCGCTATCGAAAGTCCGAAAGGTCGTCGCAGTTTTTGTTACGATCGCCCTGCGTTAGATGCCCGAAAAGAGCATAAACCTGCGAACAGTGCCATTGATGCAGCGAATGAAATCGGAATAAAATTGTTGAACGAAGAAGAATATAGCGCTTTACAAGCTTTAGAAGCTTTTGATAAGAAAACATCGAGTTGGATTGAAACTCCGAAGAAAATCCGCGATTTAGATGGCGCTTTGTTCGGAGATTTTAGATACGATACCGTGTTTTTTTATCACAACGGTGCGTCATCATATTACGCTGCACGCGGTTTTCGTGGCTTGCTAAAAGTTTAGTTGTATGAAAAAAATCATTTTAGTTTTAATGCTGATTTTTGGTTTCGGTTCTTCCGTATTGGCTCAAAACAAAAACTCAGTGAAATCTAAGGTTTCAAAATTCCGAAAGAATTACGGAAAAGAAATTTATTACAATTATAGCGGTGATTTTAATTATATGCAGTCGTATTTAGATGAACTTTACTTAATTGCTGAATATTATATAGCAAATTCTAAAAATGAACTGCTTAAGAGTATCATTGCTAATAAATACAGATTGGAATATTCGGTTGAACAGCAACAGCGAAATGGTAAAAAATACACTGTTTTAGGAATTGGAACGGTGAACGAGGGCAGAATTACCAAAGCACAATGGCTTTATTACGATGCTGAAAATAGGATTTTGTACGAATACGATTTACCTAATGATGAATTAATTGTTTTTGAATAAAACTACTTTTTTTGTTGCCACAAATCAATAAACCAGTTAATAAAGCTTAAACTAAAAACATCTTGATTTTCTTTTTGATGCTGCATAAAAATTATTTTATCTCTGAACGATTGTTTATGAATAATATCAGGATTCAATAAATATTTCTCAACAAGCTGAACAAAATCAATAATTCGGTGTTCATTTACTTGTGTTAAATATTTTCTGTATCTGTTTTTAAAACTCTGCAAACGGGTAATCGCATAATCAAAATTAGTATACTGGGCCTGCATTAAAATTTCAATCAAATTTTTGCGGATCGTCCACACAACACCCATTTTCTTTTCGTACCAAATATCGGTATGCAGTAGTTTTGCAAAGCTTTTCAATGCCGACCTGTCGTTTTGCTTCGCTAAATAAAAAGCCTCGCAAAGTTGCAGATCGATTACATCGTCGTTTGCAAATTTTTTAGGCAAGTTGTTTAATTCGTAAGTTACTTTTTGAAGTGCTTCTTTTGTGTTTGCTGTAAAATGCAGGTTTAAACTTTTTAATGTTAAATACTTATGCCAAAACAAATTAAAATACAAACCGTTATGTTTATGCATTTTTTCTTGCATTTGGTTTAAGTAATTGTTAGAATCGATGAAAAGCTTGTTTCTAAAACAGAAATTTGCCAGATAATACAATATGTGAATGTGATAATATAGTTGGTTGTTACTAGCCGATTGTTGATTGATAATCGTCGCTGCTTTGTTTACATAAGTTTCAATTAAAGAAAAATTTTGCTGAATATTTGCGTATTCATTAGCCAAATGCAAAATTTGATAGATTGATTTGTAATTGAAAAAATCAGTTGGTTTTAAGTTATATGTTTCAGCGATCTTTGAGATTAAATCCGTCAAATTTATTATTTCTCCGTTAGTCTGCGTATTTTTAAGAGCTTGTCTTAAAACGGCATAAGCCATATTCAGTCGCGTTTCCTTATTTAAAAGCTCCTGATTTTTAATGATTTTATCGGTTAAATCTTCCAGCTTTTCCTTATTGTTCAAAAAAGCATACTGTAATTTGGTTTGCAAAATTTCGTGTAAAAGGCTGTATTGTTCCAATTTTTCTGCTGTATTTTCCGCTTTCTGTAAACATTTAAAAGCAGGTTTGTGTAAATTATTTTCCAATAAAAACTTGCTCACAACTAGTAATCGTAAAGCTTCGTGTGCTTCGGAATTGTTTTTCTCAAAGGTTTTGTTCGATAGAAAAAGAATCAAACTTTCATACAAACGTTTTCTTAAAGAATGATACGCATCTTTATTTATATCTGAACTATACAACTTTTTTAATCTATTTATATCGTCAGTTTTTAAAATGGAAAACAGTTCGATATTCTTCACGTCATTTCGTTTGTTTTTCTGTTTTAAATAAAGCTTAAAATCTTTTGATTCATTATCATTTAATATCGAAATTAATTCTGAAAGTGCATCCATTGTTTCTTTTTTAATCTTAAAAATAAATGTATTAAAATATATTATATCGACGGTATTTTATAAAATTCAATTTTTAATGTCAACTATTATATTAGAGATTTGCTGTATCAAAATCACTAAAAAAATTAATATTATGGAAACAGTTAAAACAAACAACGAGGAAAATAAAAAGCAATTATCGGCAAGAAATCCTTTAAAACCAACGCCTGCATTTATTGGCGCTTCGTGGATGGTACTTTTTATAGGAACAATTTCGTACTGCGTAGGTTTATGGAACGCCACCATGCAATTAAATGAAAAGGGCTATTACTTTACCATTTTACTTTTTGGTTTGTTCGCAGTAATATCAGTTCAAAAAACGGTTCGCGACAAAGCCGAAGGATTAGAAGTTACAGAACTTTATTACAGTTTGGCTTGGTTTGCAGCAATTGCGTCGATCACTTTGTTGATTATCGGTTTGTGGAATGCAGAGTTGCTATTAAGTGAAAAAGGTTTTTACGGAGTATCATTTATTTTGGCGGTTTATGGAGCAATTGCCGTTCAGAAAAATACTCGCGACACCAAGTTGATCGATGATCAGAATAAGTTATAAGAATAAAAACTCGCTTTTACAGCGAGTTTTGTTTTTTGGGAATGCCAATAGTGTAAATTACAAATCCCATTTTAGCTTTCTTTTTTTCGATCTGCCAATGGAAATTCTCATTGTTTTCAACTGATTTTATAAGTTGTTGCATTTCATCAACAGAATAGGTTCGAAGGCTTGACACCACTCCGTCCCATAAAACGATGATTGGGATAATTGGAATGATGTATGTAAAAAGCAATCGGAGCAAACTAAACGGTTTTATAAAGGGTGTTGTAAGTAAAACACTGATAGGCGATAACAACATGGCAATGATACTTGGGACAGATCGGTCTTGAATTTCAAAAATACCAATTGGCTGATTGCTGTTTAACGCATTTTTCAATATTTCTACTCCTTGTTCTGGTTTAAAATGATGAAACGATAAAAACATGGTTCTAAAACCTGTCAGTATTTCGGGAACGTTTGTTGCATTTACTGGTTGGTTGTGATACGAGAAATAAGGCAGTGATTTTGCTGCGTTGTTAAAAGCAGTTTCGTTAGGATACAAGTCGGTTAAAACTATTTTTAAATCACTGTTTTCTTTTTTAAGTTCGGTTGCCAACCATAATAATCCGCCGCCGCTACCCGAACCTAAATCAATAATTTTTGAAGAATCGGTTAGTTTTAAAGCCTGATTAATTTCCGGAACAACCGACTGATACACTTTGGCTTTGTTCGATAAAAACTGAAGAAAATCGGTTACATAATTTCTTAAAAACGATGGAAACCATGTTTGATCTTCAAACTCAAAAAAATGTATTCTTTTCATAATCCAAGTTTATTTTTCTTCCAACAAAACCCTTAAACTTTCCAAAGTCGCTTCAAAACCTTCTTGAAAGCCCATTTTAATCAATGTTTGTAAATCTTCTAACGATATCTGCTTTACTACAATTTTAAGCTGGGTTGAGTTGTCGTGTTCAGTAAAATCCAGCTTCCATTCCGATGTTGGTAAATCAGAATTAATCACTCCGTTTTCATCACAAAAAGCATCGGTAAGTCCAAAACTATTGTTCTCTGAAATGTTTTTATACGTGGTTATTGCCCAATGTTCTTCGTTTTCCGGACCAACCATTGCATACAGCCATTCGCCGCAGTTGGTAAAATCTTGACGTTTGGTTCTGCATTTCCAAGGCTTTGGCGCCCACCATTTGTCTAAAGTTTCGTGATTTGTAAAAGCATCCCAAACTTTTTCAAGCGGAGCCTTAAATGTTCTGTTTATTGTGACAGACAAATTTCCTTCGTTAATAATAAATGTGTTCGTTTCCATAGCCAATTCCATTTAAAAGTATCTATAAATTTAATAAATTTTTATAATTGTATGGTTTTAAGTACTTTTAATTTACAAATCTAGCATATGAAAGTTACCGAACTTTATAGTTTATTCGAAGCAAATAATTTGTTTACTAAAGAGCTAAATTTAGATCGAAACGAATATTTATCGACAAGTGGAACAGTTGATACCGATATTTATTTTATTAAGGAAGGAAGCCTGAAAATTTATGTTATAAATGATGACGAAGAGCAGATTATACGGTTTGGATACCAGAACAACATCATTGCTTCGTTAGATTCATTTTTGTCGGGCAAGCCTTCTGATTTCTATATTCAGGCAATTAAAAAATCGACTGTGAAAATTATTTCTAAAACAGATTTTATGATGTTTTTAAATTCAGATCCTAGTTATTTAAAGTTGTGGATTGCTATTTTAGAAGATATGGTTTTACAGCAGATGGAACGCGAAAAAGATTTGTTGATGACGTCGCCAAAAGAACGATACGGACGGGTTTTAAAAAGAAGTCCGCAGCTTTTTCAGGAAATTCCCAACAAACACATTGCTAATTATTTACGAATGAAGCCTGAAACCTTGTCGCGTTTGAAAAAATCTTGATTTCGATCAATTTTTAATGATTTCCAAAGTTGGATATTTGCTTAAAATTAGAACAATGACAATTTCAACCGAAAATCTAATAAACGAATTAATTGAACTTACGTACGAACATTTAGCGTTTGCAGAGAGTTTGCTTTTAAAAACCGATGTAGAATTAAACAAAAGGCTGACCAATGAAAGCTGGAGCGTTTTAGAATGTTTGGAGCATTTGAATTTGTACGGAAATTTTTATCTGCCCGAAATTAAAAATCGTATTGAAACATCAACTACCAAAGCTACAACAGAATTTAAAAGCGGTTGGTTGGGTAATTATTTTGCGCAAAGTATGCTGCCAAAAGAAAATTTGAATAAAATGAAAGCTTTTAAATCTATGAATCCAATTCATAGCAATTTATCGAAAACTACGGTTACCGTTTTTATAGATCAACAAAAACAGTTATTAGATTTGTTAAACGCAAGTAGAAACGTGAATTTGAATAAGGTTAAAACAAGCATCAGCATAACTACACTTATAAAATTGAAGTTGGGCGATACGTTTCGGTTTATAATTTATCACAACAAAAGACACGTTGTTCAGGCGCAAAAAGTACTTACTAATTAAAACTGTACTACCGGGTTTTTTAAATCGTGATAAAATAAAACCTGCCAGTTTTCTACTTCAGCCTGTTCTTTCCAAATTTTGCGAAATTCCATGGCTTTGTGCCCGTCGTAATCTGTTTTGTAGGCAATAGATCTTTTTAAATAACCGGTTGTAGGCAAATCATCTGCTCCGTAAAAAATTGTGGAAGTATTTTCTTTTATCCAAAAAACCTGATGAAATTTAGAATGCCCAGCGGTTACCTTAAAAGTAATTTCGGACGAAATTTCTCCTTCATCATTATGCAACCAAATAATGTTTGATAGATTTTGCAATTCATTTAACAGCGGAATATTGTACGAAGGATTTTCGGTTTGTTGCAACGCAAAATCATATTCTCGTTTTTGAATGTAAATTGCTGCATCGGGAAAACTCTGAACAAATTCTTTATTCTTAAAATATCCCAAACCGTCGGCATGGTCTTTATGCAAATGTGAAAGCAGAATTTTAGTAATGTCGTTCGGATTTATCTTAAAATCTTTCAATCGTTTTAAAATAACCGGTTCGTTATCTTCTAAAAATCCCAAACCAAGATCAAGCAGAATTAATTCGGAACCAAGAGTAATTAAAAAAGGCTGAATGGCAAGTTTAATATTTGTGCTTTCGTCATTCGGCTTTAAATATTCAAAATTTTTACGTTTATCTACTTTAAAGTCGCCTTGTTTAATTACTGTAAGTTCCATTTATTTTAATATTTTGAAAGTATTACGTGAATAGTTCGTAAATACTGTCGGGTGTATAATTCTTTTCAGGTCCGTAAATCAGCCAGTCTGTAAGATGTTCAATCCGTAAAACCAACGCATCGTTCTGGTTGTATTTTTCGATTTGATACGGCTGATTCAGTAAAATTACATTCATTGTATCATCGTCATTAATATCGGTCACATCAAACCACAAATGTTCGTTTCCTTCGCCTTCATCAATAGGTAATCCTAATTTTACAAGAAAACGCCAGTTTTCCTCGCCGTTGTATTGCTTAAAAACCTTTTTGTAGTAATGATACTGCTCGTAAGCCAATGCAGACATACGTTCGGTTTCTTCGTTCTTAATAAAATATACCGGATTTTCCTTTAAATCTTCTGCCAACACATCGGGTGGATAAAGTTCGTCATTTTCAATTAAAAACACGATTCCCGACGGACCATAATTTTCTTCTTCCGGAGATCGTTCCTGCAAACCACCTGGAATTTCGGCAGGATATTGCCCAACCATTTCTTCCCAGCGAACCCACGAAAAATTTAAATCGTACCCAATATATCCAATGTTAAAAGGCTCGTTTTCGTTAGCCGGTTCATAAATAAATTTAGAAACCATGGCATCTAACAGTCCGTTTAGTTCGTTCACACCGTTTTTAATATCGATCATTTCCAGTTCAACCGATCCGCAACGATGTAATCCATGCGTGTGTAACCAGTAAACTTTTTCGCCATCAACTTCGTCGAAAACGCCGTGAATTGTATAGATATAGTGTGGTGATGGCGGTGTAATTAATTTTGATGAAAATACTGCCCATTGCCCCGACAGTAAACGTGCCGGCATAAAATCGACCAGAACGGTTGGGTTAGGAATTAATGCGGTTAGCACTTTTAGCTGTAAATGAAAACTTTCTAAAATATTTGTGGAAAAATACAGAGACGATTCCAAATAAAACGATTCGGTTTTTGCCAAATGCACATCGTTTTCATCGATATAATTAATGCGGGCGTAATTATCCAGATCTAAAACATTGCTTTCAACCACAAACAAATTAATGTCGTACGGTAGTTGCTTGTAGATAATGTTTAAAAGGAATTGTTTTTTTAAGGAAGGATTTTCCGTATCGACACCAACTTTTTCAAAACTCACCACTTCAAAGTCTTTCACTTGTTTTAGCTGGTTCTGAAAATGATCGAAGGTAAAATTTGTTGAATTGTTTCGCCCGAAAATGCCCATTTCTGACGCTAAACGCAGTCCTTCTTCTGCAATTTGTTCATATAAACCCATATCAATTTTAATTAGTTATTTTAAAGATACTAATTTTTTATCGATGTATTTTACCTTGATTTTTTATTTGACGGATTTTTTTGCAGGAAGAAATTCGGCCCGAATCCTGCCAAAATTTCCTTGGATATGAACTACGTTTTTGTTGTGCATTATATACAGATCATTATCTTGGGGTGGAAATTTACTTTCTTCTTCTACAGGTAATTCATTGTATTTGGCAATTTTGTATAATTGATTGTTGCTTAAAAAGTAGTTGTATGTTTTGTCGGTTTTAATCAGATTTAAATTTTTATCAAACCACTGACTTTCTTCATAAATTACAAAAAGGTCTTTGTTGTAAACCGTTTTCTTTTTTATTAGATGTTCCATTACGCCGTAATAATCGTAGGTTTCGGTAAGTGTACTGTCTGTTTCTGTGTAGCTATAATTTCTTTCGTAAAACCCGTCTTTCTTCCTATAATAATCTTTAATGGACTCACTTTCAATTCTTGTCCAGTTTTTAGGTCGATCAAAATACGTGTTCAAATTGATAGTTTTAAAATGAATGTCGTCTTTATAAAGTTTCAGCGAATTGTATCCTTTAAAATCAAGATATTTATTGGTTTTAAAAACATCCATGGCAATTTCTGTAAAAGTACGAACGGTATCTTTTGAAGGATCATAAATAGCAATATCCTGCGCAACGGCTTTTAAATTTAGAACGATAAAAAACAGTATAAAAATACGTTTCATGAGTGTTTTTATATTTTCGATTGACTTATAAATATAATAAATCTTCAGCTATTTTACAGTTAAATCATCATAAGCTTTTTTAAGCATTTCAATGGTATGATTGATTTCATCGGTATTTAAATGACCGAATCCCAGCCGAATTCCACACATATTTTTAGTTTGATACAGCAAATATTTTGGCAACGTAACATTGTATTTTGAAATTTGATCTGACAGTTTTGCCAGCGAAATAGGTTTGTTGAATTGAATAAACAACGCAAGACCACCATTGGGTTTATTAAAAGTAATTAAATCGCCGAAAGTATTTTTTAAAGCATTGCAAATAGCATCGCGCCGACCTTTGTACAGTAAGATTTTCTTTTTAACCTGGCGGTGCATTTCGCCTTCGTGAATTACTTCTGCCAAAATCTGTTCTTTGATTAAATCGCCCTGCGGATCAATCATTCTGTAATAATTTCTAACCTCGGTTATCAAATTTTCTGGCGCCACGATAAAACCGGTTTCAAAAGCCGGAAACAATGCCTGACCAACTTTTCCCAAATAAATAATCAGTCCGTTGGTGTCGGCACTTGCCATAGGCGGCATGGGCGTGGCATCAAACTGAAAATCGAAATCAAAATCGTCTTCAATTATTGCAAAACCATATTCTTTAGCCAATTGCACCAACTGTAATCTGCGTTGGGCATTTAAACTGATAGTGGTAGGGTAGTGGCGTTGCGGCGTACAATACACACAGCGAATACTGTTTTTTGTGAAGTTTTTTTTAATAAACGAAACATCTAATCCGTTTTCATCAACAGGGATTGTTTTTATATTGGCTTTTGCCTGATGAAAAATCATGTTGGCGGCAAAATTGCTAACATTTCCTACTAAAACAACATCGTTAGGTTTTAACAATAGTTGCGCTACCAAATACAGATTCATTTCGGTGCTGCGAGTGGTTAGCAGGTTTTTTGGTGCAATATGTAAGTTGCGAGTTGCGTTTAAATAATTACACAATTGCGTGTTTAAAAACGATGATTGATCAAACAAAAAAGTATTCCATTTTTTTATTACCGATGTACGCTTTAAAGCCGCATTGTACCAGCGATTATACTGTTTGTCGGTATGTAGGCGAATATCGGTTTGTCCGTCGTTGAAGGTATAAGTGGTTTCCACTTTTTCATAAGGCGATGCCAAATGTGCACTTTCGTAAAAATGAAAACCGGTTTTGGGTGGATATTCGTCTTTTTTCAGTTCATTAAAATTCCCAACAATCGGTTTTTGTCTGATCGGATTCAAAACAAAAGTACCTTTATTCGGAACAATCTCCACCCAACCTTGCGATGCCAATTCATCGTAAACAGCAACAGCAGTATTCCGGTGGATTTTAAGTAAACTGCTTAAACTACGAGTTCCGGGTAAAAGCGTTCCTGTCGAAAAATATCCGCGTTGAACCGCATTAATAATGTGCTGCGCAATTTGTACGTAAACTGCTGCGGTGTTGTTTTTATTAATCGTGATAATGTTTTGCAAGATATCTTCA
>Ga0213829_1001988_pt1 | contig 13866 bp, 9 predicted proteins | sample MC6MC0896MG_FD_180665 | JGI IMG/M metagenome (GOLD analysis project Ga0213829, IMG submission 180665) | Enriched soil aggregate microbial communities from Iowa State University, Ames, United States - MC6-MC0896-MG | ecosystem: Environmental > Terrestrial > Soil > Unclassified | place: USA: Iowa...
AATCCTGATGACAAAAAAACAGGCATTTGGCACCGCTGAAGAACAGCTAAATCAGAAATATATTGCACTTAAACGGGCCGGATTTTTATTTGCTTTGGGAATATTACTCGCTATCTGGTGGCCAGCGGATATCCTACATTTTTACGGGTTTTATATGTTCATTGCCTCATTTTTCCTTTTCCGCGATAAAAAACAATATATCTATGGAGCAATTATCTTTGCCGGTGTCTTCCACCTGCTACTTCTTTGGATTCCTTATGAAACAGGGTGGAATTTTGACACACTGGAATATAAAAACATGTGGACTTTAGCTGGTTTTATACGAAACTCTTTCTATAACGGCTGGAATGCTGTTTTCCCTTGGATGAGTTATTTTATTACCGGAATGTACTTGGCCAAACTAGACTGGACGGATTTAAGTATACAGCGGAAAACATTTGGTATCGGACTAGTACTTTACTTATTGATCCAAATGTTGCAATGTATCCCAAAAAACCGGATGACTCCTGAGATTGATTTTTTTCTGAATGCAGATTATCTGCCTCCTTTTCTACCCTTTTTAATCAGCACAATAGGCTTTGGATTAATGTTAATTGCATCTTTCATGTATATCAGCAAATTTATTGCACATAACAAATTTGCCAACGATTTGGCCAAAACGGGACAAATGACATTGACACATTATATTTCCCATCTAACGATCGGATTAGTTTTTTTTTCATTTATAATAAATCAGGGATATCTTGCCAAGATCAACCCATCTAAATCACTATCTCCGATGCTCATCTTTATTATCTCACTCCTCTATTTTATATGCAGTTACTATTTCAGTAAACTTTGGACCAAAAGATTTAAACATGGTCCGTTCGAACTTCTACTGAGAAAAATTGCAGCTTAAGTTTGGCTAAACAAAATGGCTCTTAAAAAGTTCTTCATTCGGAAGTGTTCATCCCCGATCACTTCCGAATGAAGTTGAGATTAAATTTGTTGTGGCGGCAATCTTACAAGTTTATATTAGAAGTTTTCTTGAACCAATTCTATATTGACCATTGCGCCGGCTAAATTGCCCGCTGCTACGGCATTGGCAACGGACCGCATCATATTCGTATTATCACCGCATGCAAACACTCCTTTAATTGTTGTTTTCTGAAAATTGTCAACGACAATATGCCCTTGTTCAGTCAAGTCACAGCCCAACTCAACGGGAATACCTGAATGCTGTCTAAAAGGGATTGCTGCATATACAGCATCGAATGCTATTGCTTTATTATCCTGGAAAATCACTTTTTCCACCCAGCCATTCTTGTGCTGGATTTTACTAACCGGTTCATCTATGACAGTTACACCGTGCTTGTCCAATTTTGCAGCCTGTTCAGCACTGAAATTTACTTCTCCAGAAGTCAATATTGTCAGATCGGTGGAGAGATTATTGACCAAAGAGGCCAAATGTAAAGCTCGTTCACCGTTAGCCATAATTGCTGTTTTCTTGTCTCTGAATTCATATCCATGGCAGTATGGACAATGGATAACTGAAATCCCCCAACAGGCCGAAAAACCCTGGATACCTGGCATAATATCTTCTACTCCAGTCGCAAAAATCAACTTTTTTGCACTAAATAGTTCTCCATTTTCAGTATTGATTTCAAAGCCATTGCTTGTTTTCTTTCCACTTACAGCAAGCCCTTTCTGGAACCTTACTGTTGGATAATTTAATACCTGCTCTTTCGCTTTTTTAGCAATAACCGATGGTTTTTCGCCATCATGAGTTATAAAGTTATGCGAATGCGGTGTTTGTCTATTACATGGTAGACCACTATCAATAATGAGCACCTGACGTAGTGATCGCCCCAGTGCCATTGCTGCCGAAAGTCCGGCATAACTTCCTCCAATAATGATGACATCAAAATTTTTATCGCCTTTCATCTTTACAAATTTGGTTCTAAATGCTGATGATACGAACAGATTTATGGACCTGTAAGTAAGGTTTTCGTCTACCGAACCTATTCATTCCAGCAGGCGAATTCAATAAATCAGTATCGTTTCATCGATGATTGTTTTGTTTATTCTATTTTTTACAAATGATCAAATAAAAAGGATAATTCTCTTCTACTTCCTTGATTTCAATCAATCCATATTTTTCAAATTCTGACCGAATAGATTCCAAGTCATAAAAGAACATGCTAACCCCTCCAAACATTTCAAAACGATCTGTGCCTATGGCAGTCCCTTGCTTATAAATACTTGCCTGTTTTGACACAGTCGTAAAGATCATGTAACCATCGTCGGATAGCTGCTCGTAACAGTCTCGTATAAATTTCGCCCGCTCCGCAGTTCCCAGAAGATGGATGAGTCCGTAACAAAATATACCACCATATTTTTTGGTATCAAATGGCATATCTACGACAGAACCATGATGTATGATCGTCCGACTTCCAACATATTTTCGGGCGATTTCAATTGCTGTATTGGACAACTCAATTCCGGTAACAGCTATTCCATTAGCGAGAAATAGTTGACCATTTCGCCCATAGCCAAAGCCCGGAATAAGGATTTCCTTTATATTTTCTGCTATAAAGAAATCTTTCGCTAGCTGTGCTGAATGAGCTGGACTTCCGCCCCACATCTCCCCCTTTTCTATAAAATTACGTTCCCAAAACTCCATATCTGTAGGCTTTTACTTTAAGTATACGGTCTATTTTTGATTGAATTCTGCTTCCGATAGACTCTTTAATTTAAATAATGATAGAACGAAGGTAAGATATTTTATTATTGCAACTATGTAGCAACACTATTAAATGCAATTAAATTGCAAATAAATTACATTTAAAGACCGCTATTCATATAATGGTTATTTATCAGTATTGAAAAAGATAGTATGTCGACGATATCTTTGCCTTTAGAAAAAAGAATACACCTCTTGCTAAAAAGATTATAATGAAAAAAATAAAGACACTTTTTGCGGCTTCATTGCTTGCTTTCTTCGCCACAAAGGCCTCCGCACAACAATTGGACAAGATGACCTGGTTTAACGAACCTACGGAATGGACAGTCAGCAACAACTCCCTTTCCATGTTTGTCACACCCAAAAGTGACTACTGGCGAATATCACATTATGGATTTACTGTAGATGACGCTCCTTTTTTCTATACGGAGAGAGGGGGTGAATTTGAAGTGAAGGTCAAAATTTCGGCCAAGTATAAAAATCGATTTGACCAAGCAGGTATCATGCTGCGCATAGATCATGAAAATTATATAAAAGCGGGAATAGAATTTGTCGATGGCAAGTACAATCTGAGTACCGTCGTCACTCATCGAACCAGCGACTGGAGCATCGTACCGATAGATAAAGAAATTCCTTTTATATGGATAAAAGCAATTCGAAGATTAGATGCTGTAGAATTCTTTTATTCTTTTGATGACAAGGAATATGTGATGATGAGAAATGCCTGGTTACAAGATAATCATCCTGTCATGGTTGGTTTGATGGGTGCATCCCCGGATGGTGATGGCTTTCAGGCTAAGTTTGAACACTTTGGGATCAAGCATCTTCCAGACCAGCGTAGAACCAAATGGCTAAAAGAAAATAATTCCAATTGAGCAGCTTAGTCAGGTCTGTCAAAAGCTAGTCTTTTGACAGATTCTCTACTATAGGGAAATATCATCTTGATTATACATTTTATTGTATATACTGATCGCCTCATGCGAGTTGCGCACCCGCAGTTTTTGCAGAATATTCTGTCGGTGTCGATTGACGGTATTAACGCTCAAAGCTAGCTTCTCGGCAATATCTTTACTGCTCATACCTGCTCTGATACACTGTAAAACCTCCTTCTCCCGCACACTCATAACATCCTTCATCTCCTCTTTGTCAAGCGGAAAAACTTCGCCGCTGACCTGATTAAAAATATAGTTTTTCTTACGTTGACGATCTTCTCGATCAGGCATTAATGTATAACAGCATAATGCCAGTTGGGGAAACTCTTGACCGGGGGTATCCAAATAGATAATCTGATGCGACATCAACATAATTTGTCCATCTTTTCCTTCTACACGGAGCACACTATTTGCCTGATATCGAAAACGCTCTTTCGGTTCGGTTTTTTTGACCAGTTCAAGAAACTGCAGTTCAAGTGCATGTTTTATAGCCAGATCTTCAGGGTGTACACGCTCTAAGAGAAAATCCTCCCATATACTGTTGATCTCCAATTTCCTTTTGGCCGAACTCAAATGTAAACGTTCGGCAATCTCGCCCATAAAGGTAAAACTCCAATTGGCTGTCAGATCACTCAATACCACAATGCCGTTATGAATGTCGGCATATGTTTTAGCATATTGCTTATAGTATTTCAAGACAGATAGGTCTACACTTGTATTTCGCAGTCCTTTACCAGCAAGGTTTTTATTTAGTGTCTTTTTTAAATCCGATCCCATAGTTAAATGTTTAGCAAGTTCATGGACATCCCCGGACCATTTTTAATTTATATATAACATGACCGACTTTTCGTAACTCTCTTGTTAGGCAAACATTTACACTTAAAAAGAAAGACCGATCCGAATATAAGGTAAAGTCGCCTCCTTGCTAAAACCCAGTACTCCCTGAATCGTAAGAAGCTCCCCTGGCATAAAATAAATTCCTCCGCCATACCCCATATGCCATGTATCTGAACTTTCCGCTGTCATCCAAACCCGCCCAACATCGTAAAAACCAATCGCTCCTACCGTTCCCGGAACAAGATAGGATGAATAACTGAACAGTTTCAATCGCATATCAAAATTATTATATACGGCTGTTTTCCCCGTAAAGCGTCTTGAATTATATCCACGCAGACTCATCTCACCACCGATTTGTGCGTGCTGATAAAAATATGGATCTCCCCAAACAGCATCTATCCCGGTCCTATTCGCAAATGTGATATAGTCATTAGCAATTGTTTTATAAAAACTCATCACATGCTGTAGCTTTGTATATTTCCGCGTCTCTCCGCCAACCTCAGCATTCCACCCTACTCTGGTATGGATATGTATACCTGATTTTGGATTTGCGGCATTATCACGTGTATCATAATCTATCCCTCCTGCAATTCCTGTAAAAAAATTGCTCCCATAAATAGGTTCAGAAGGAAACTTAGTATTAAACTCCTCAAAGTATTTCCCAATATTATTAGCCTCTTTACTGTTGTAATACGCAGAAGATGAACCATAAAATAATTTCATTTTAGGATCTAGATACTTTTCGAGAAAAATGTCGCCACTTACAATATCAAATCTATTTCGATAGTAAGAAATACTCCTTGAGTCTGATTTTTCAAACAAGCTGTTGTTTCCATAACCAAAAAAATTGCTCAGATTTCTAGGGCCAAGTGATGAAAGGTGAATAGAAAGATCCTGATCTGCAATCAGTTTCTTAAAGTGACCTTTGTAATCAAACATAAATGATTCGCGTCCTGTTAAATAACTAGCCATAAACTGGTGCCGATAAGCATAGGGCTTCTTTCTAAACCCTTGATTTTCTATTAGGTATCCTAGCCCAAAAATCAGACCTCGGTCAACACCATAATCCAGATTGACCACAACTCCTTTACGATCATATACAAAGTTATCATACTCAAATTGGTGAATAGCGGTATCTGCGCTCAATTTTAGTCGCACATTTTTATCAACCTGAATGTTGGAAGCCTGTTGATTTTTGGAATCATAGATATAAACCTGATGTCCATTGTCAAATTTATCAGAAGTACGATATAGATCTTCACCTTTTCCACCTATTAAACGAAGTTTGATAGGAGATTGGCCCGATCCATGGATTTTATATTCATCCGAGCCTGAAATCCCATAGATTCTGATTTCCTCGGTTTGACTAGGTAAAAAAGTACGTTTTATAAGCTTTCGACCCTCAGTACCATCCTTTTTCTTATTGTGTATATTGACCGATACAGAGCCGTCTTTATTGTAATCGATATCAACGAATTCAGATTTGGCAGATAAGGGTAAATCAACTACACGGGCAAGAAAACGGTAATAGGTTAACCCACTCTCCATTAGATCGTCCCTTCTGGATCGAATATTTGTTTCCAGTTCTTCTGCACTTAATTTTACGATAGTATCAGGCATAGTAAGCATGGCCTGATGAATCAGCGAATCCGTCAGTGTTGTCTGAACAAATTTTATTTCATCGATCCATTCGTCTTCTGTGAGATGAGTAAGAAAAAAGTGATCAAAATGCCGCGCGTTAAAGTTCCAATGAGCCACATTACGTATATGTGGGCTAAATGGTTGTAAGTGCGCCTTTAACCATTGATAGGAAAGTAAAGTCGGAAACAGACCCGAAGTTTTATAATATACCTTATCCCGATCACGTGGTACAGGAGTATAAATCTTCTTGCCTTTCTCTTTTTCGGGATCCCAGCGCCAATTATCCTCATGACGATCCCAGTCCCCTAACGTAAAATCAAGTAATCTCGATCGTAAGGTCAGTTTTTGATCAATCTGTGTATCATTATCTTCCAATACCTTTCGGATAACTTTTGCACTATTATCGGTCTTTTGGTCTTCAAAGGGTGTACGCGCCTCAAACATATAAGGTCTGTTTTTAAAGACCTCCCTGTACTCGCCAAATCCAGGGTCATCACCAACAAAAACAAGTTCTGGAGATGCATGTGGAATACCCAAGGCTTTATTAAATGGCGGAACAGTCAAAGCACCAAATGGATGGTGTATTGATATTTGATCCTGGACGATATCTTTTGCAAATGTTTTTCGAAGACTTTCCGGAAGACTACGCTCAGGATATTTCTGAATAGACCTGAGTACCCATTCTCTGCCAGAAGGATCGGCCATCCGAAGGGATTGGGTCTGCATCCCTCCGCCGAGCTTTACGATGTGAAGCCCTCCCTTTTCTGTTTGAAGATTCATGACCCGCATTTTGACCGGCGTATTATATAATATACGGTAGCTATCACCCAACCAGAAACGATGGGCCAAGCCCACATGGTCATATTCCGGTGCAATAACGGATGTAATACTGTCAACTTGTTGGCCTTGTGAATTTAACGCACAACAGCAAACGATTAAAGTAAAGATTCTTCTCATTTTATCTAAGTCGCCTTCCGGAGAACCAGCATTCAAATGAATTGAATATGCTGATTCTCTTTCCGCATTAAGCAATAGATCAATAGCCACCTGCCACGAATAACCAAAGTGCTGAATGTCTATTCAGGCTAAAGTTCATGTTTTAAAGTATGGAATCAAAAACTTTCTGCTCCTTTTTTAGTTTAAACCCCATATTTTCATAAAATTTATGGCTTTCTGTTCTCAGGATATTACATCTTACGCGCAAACGAAGACAACCTTTCGTTTTTGACCACTTAAAGGCTTCTTGTACCAATAACCTACCTAAACCTTGCCCCCGTACACGTTCATCGACCACCAGTCCCGTTATCTCAACATAATCACCTGTTTCAATACTCATTGTCCGTTGGAGTTGCATCCACCCGACAACCTTATCATCAACTGTCCCGACAAGTATATGATATTCCGTATTATCTAATAATATCGCCAATAAACCTTTCAACTTTTCAGCATCATTAGGATACCCTAATTGTTCAGTCAGCGCTGCGATCTTCCGATAGTCTGTTAGCCGAGCTTTTCTTATATCCATTACGTTATTATTTAAGGAGTAATCTAATTTTCAATACAACACCACTAGTATTTCTCAATCAAAACTAACGCTTTCACAATAATAATTGGTTCTTTATGCTAAGAAGAACACGAAAAAACTTACTTCAACAAACCGTAATTTTCAAAAGATGGATCGAAGCCTGTTGAAAAGTACATCCATCAAATATTCATAAGATATTGTATTTTTACTTGTACCAATAAAGTAATCAATGCGTATGTTTCCAAAATTTCCAAGAACGACCTGGATAATCTTCTTTATATTAACAGTCACTATCACCCTGCTATTTTCGAAATGTGGAAGTCCCTCGGATGGTAATGATACCCTTGGTTTCCCCTTTCCCTTTTATACCTATTTAGGCGGAAAGCGTTACCCAGAACCACCGGACAGAACATATTTTAACGGCATATACCTTCTTTTGAACCTGATCATCTATTTTGGGATCGCCTGTCTATTAAATTACTTAATAAAAAAAAACAAAAAAATAAAAGATTAAAGAAAGTAACGCGATCGGTACAAACTAAACACCACATAATTGGGAAACGAAGTTCTCACCGCTTAAATTTACATTGCTAGAATTGCTGTCATTATGAAAAAAAACACGCAGATAACCAACCTGAGTATAGAATCCGCTGGTTTACCTAAAGATCCAAAACTGGTCATTGCTGAATATATATGGAACGGCTTTGACGCAAGAGCTACCGAAGTCGATATTGCAATTGATAGCAACGAACTCGGTTATATAAACAGTATCAGCATCAGCGATAATGGAGAGGGAATCGTTTTCGATACACTACCCTACTCATTTGGTAATTTTCTCGATTCAGTAAAGAAAAATAGCATCAAGCGAAGCTCCTATACAAGAGGAAAGAAAGGAAAAGGTAGATTTTCCTTTTCACTATTTGCGACAAGAGCGATCTGGAATACCATTGTAAAAGAAGAAGGAGTTTTAAAATCATACCACATCCAAATTGATAGGGAGAGCAAAGAACAATATGATGTTAGCGAAAGTACCTTGGTAGAAAATCAACAGACAGGTACCCGAGTAAGATTGGAGGGCGTTTTCGGGCTAAATTCATCTCATTTAGAATCCCAAGAATTTATAGATTTCATGGCGCAGGAATTTGGCTGGTTTCTTTACCTTAACCGCGATTTAGGCCATACCATACGAATTAATGGAGCGCCGTTGAGATACGATCATCTGATTCAAGAAACGGATCTTCTATCTTGGACTTTATATAGTCCTGAAGGTGATTCCTCCTATACTTTTCAGGTCAATTACATTCGTTGGAACCAACAAATCGGAGACCGCTATTACTATTATTTGCGCAATAGCGAAAAAAGAGAAGTGGCAAAAGTACTCAGTAGCTTTAACAATAATGCGATAGATTTCCATCACTCGGTATATGTAACATCCAACTTTTTTGACACTTTTGAACAGGAAGATATCAGCGTCTCTACAGACGTAAATCTCTTTACGGGCAAAGAAAAACAAGTTGTCTACCGTAATTTGCTTGCTGAATTGCGCGATTTTCTGGATCGTAAGCAGAAAAAATACGTTCGTGAAAACGCTGTTGCTGTCAAGCTCGCTGAATTGGAAAAGAAAGGATTTCTGCCCCATTATGACCAAACAGAAAAAGACAGGAAAAGAAAAGAAACACTGCTCGCATTGGTTCAGGAAATCTATATCATAGATCCGCGCATCTTCTTTGGAGTCAAAACCGACCTGATCCGTACCTATTTAGGTTTCCTGGATCTCCTACTACAAACAGCGAAAAGTGCAGAGATCCTACCCATACTAGAAAAGGCAATTCCATTGTCTGACAAAGAGAGAAGTCGAATAAAACAGATCCTAATACTTCCCGATAATCTCGATAAAGGAGCCATTTAAGCGCATTTGGGAGGTATTTTTATTTAATGACTTTTATATGTCATTAAATAAAATAAAAAGTTTGAATTTTGCTTAACACTGTTAAATCATTTATGCATTAAAGCATGGGTAGTAAAGAACGCATACAACGTATCAAAGATGAGAATAGAACTAATATTCTCGACGCCGCTCTTCAAATCGTGAAAGAAGAAGGATGGCAGGCATTGAGCATGCGTAAAATTGCGGATATCATTGAATATACTGCACCCATGATTTATGAGTATTTCGCAAATAAAGATGCAATTTTAAATGAACTCGCTAACCAGGGATATCTCTTACTTGCCAAAAAAGTCAGACAAGCCAAATCAACTCAAACCGACCTGGAGAAACAATTGGAAGCGATGTGGTTCAGTTATTGGGATTTTGCATTCGAGGAGCGCGAATTGTACCAACTCATGTTTGGCGTTGGAACAGCCTGCTGTGGATTTGAAAAGACTTATAAGTGTGCGGAATCTCATGGTAGAATGATCAGTGACGTTATTCGTGAGATCATGAAGGATAAAAATCCATCGGAAGATTTGATCTGTAGAAAATATTTTACATACTGGTCAATTATACATGGGCTAATATCAATCAACTTGGTTAACCAGGGTAATGGTGAAAATACCAACCAAGAGGTTCTAAAAGATGCGATCTACGGTATCACCCGCTCGCTTACTGACTAATTTTTTTACACCAGAAAATACAACGTTAAAAAATCTAACACCGTTAAATACACCACAACTTCAATTTTTAATATCACATGAAAACAAATGTATCACCAAGTCTTAAGAAGATTTACATTCCTGCACTTAACAGTGTTAAACGAATTAATATCGTAAAGACCGCATATGTGCTTAGTGCAATCTTTTTATACAGCTGTTCAACAGGAACAAGCAAACCTATTGATCCTCCCCCAGTTAGCCTTCCTGTTGTTGCCATCGAAAATGGTAATGAGACAATCTATCAGGAATATCCAGCAACAATAGAAGCTTCGGCGAATATCGAGATCAGACCTCAGGTTGAGGGAATTTTGGAACAGATCTTTGTCGATGAGGGTGCAAAAGTCAGTAAAGGACAAGCGCTTTTTAAAATTAATGACCGGCCATTCCAAGAGCAATTGAATCAGGCCAAAGCCAATTTATTAGCTGCAAAAGCTGCGTTAGAAAACGCTGAGCTGGAAGTTGAGAAAAAAACAAAATTGGTCAATACAAAAGTATTGACTGACTTTCAATTAAAGACAGCGATCAGTGCGCGTAATGCAGCTAAAGCGAATGTTCAATTGGCAGCATCTGCTGTGGAAACTGCTAAAATCAATGTTGGTTATACGCTGATCCGTGCTTCGGCTGAGGGGTATATCGGAAGGCTACAACGAAAACAGGGAAGTTTAGTAGGGCCAGCAGATCCACAACCTTTAACTGCATTATCAAATGTCAGAGATCTTCACGTCTATTTCTCATTGGGAGAAAATGATTTTATTGCTTTCAAAAATAATACAGAAGGCAATAATCTTCAACAAAAATTGAACAACCTTCCGCCGATCAACTTGGTACTTTCCGATCAGACCATCTACGATCAAAAAGGAAAAATAGATATGGTGGATGGCCAGTTTGACAAAAACACAGGCGCAATTACCTTACGCGCGACATTCGCTAATCCTGAAGGAGTTTTGCGCAACGGAAATACTGGTCGTGTCAGACTCCAAAAGAAATACGATCAGGCTTTATTGGTGCCACAACTTGCGACACTTGAAATGCAGGACAAGATCTTTGTTTATACAGTTGGCAAGGAAAATAAAGTCGTTCAACAACCTATCACTGTCATTGGAAAAAGTGGTTCAAACTATCTTGTGAGTAAAGGCATCAGTGCAGGAGACCGCATTGTGTATAAAGGGATAGATCTACTGCAAGATGGTCAAAAAATAACACCACAACCTTTATCAAAAGACAGCATCAATTAATATTATAAACAACAGACTTATGCTTAAGAAATTTATAGAAAGGCCAGTACTTGCCACCGTAATTTCCATATTACTTGTGATATTGGGCGTGATCGGTATCCTAAAGCTGCCCTTACAGCAGTTTCCAGATATTGCCCCACCAGCAGTACAGGTAACAGCATTATATCCCGGCGCGAATGCCGAAACGGTACTTCGTGCCGTAGCCCCCTCTTTGGAAGAATCCATCAATGGTGTCGAAAACATGAGCTATATGAGCTCTACCGCCAGTAACGACGGTTCATTGATGATTACAGTATATTTTAAGCTGGGCACTGATCCGGATCAAGCTGCTGTCAATGTGCAGAATCGTGTTGCACAGGCCACCAGTCAACTTCCTTCCGAAGTTGTTCAGGCCGGAATTACAACAGCCAAGCAACAAAATAGCTTGATCATGGTATTGGATCTATATACCGAGGATGAAGCTAAATATGACCAAACGTTTATTACCAACTATGCGCAGATCAATATCATTCCAGAGCTGAAACGTATCCCCGGAGTGGGACAAGCATCGGTTTTTGGCGGTAGTAAAGATTACTCCATGCGTGTCTGGCTTAATCCAAACCAAATGGCTGCATACAAACTGACCCCTGAGGAGGTGATGGCAGCTATTCAGGATAAAAACGTAGAAGCCGCTCCTGGAAAATTTGGAGAAAGTAGCCGTGAAGCTTTTGAATTTGTCATTAAATATAAAGGTAAACTTAATCAGCCGAGCGATTATGAAAACATCATTATCCGCTCAAACACAGATGGTTCTGTATTAAAACTTAAAGATGTAGCTCGTGTTGAGTTAGGATCTTATACGTATGCCAGTAAAACGCGTATCAATGGAAAAGCTGGTCTCAACATCGGTGTAATGCAATTAGCGGGATCCAATGCCAATGAAATTCAGATTGCCATACAGGAGTTTATGAAAAAAGCTTCGTTAAGCTTTCCAAAAGGTGTAAAATATCTTGTTTTATATAACACTAAAGATGCGCTCGACCAATCCATTGATCAAGTTAAACACACGTTGATCGAAGCATTTATTCTGGTCTTTTTAGTTGTTTTCCTATTTCTTCAGGATTTTAGATCAACACTGATACCGGCCATTGCTGTACCAGTGGCAATTGTGGGAACATTTTTCTTTATGCAGCTTTTTGGCTTCTCCATCAATCTATTGACCTTATTTGCGCTTGTACTGGCCATCGGTATCGTTGTGGATGATGCGATCGTGGTGGTCGAGGCCGTACACGCCAAAATGGAGCATGGCAATCTCCCGCCCAAATTAGCAACGACCTCTGCCATGAGTGAGATCACTGGGGCTATTATCTCCATTACCCTAGTCATGTCTGCGGTCTTCCTACCTATTGGTTTTATGGAAGGTTCGACAGGAGTTTTCTATCGACAATTTGCCTTTACACTGGCCATAGCAATCGTGATTTCGGCAATCAATGCACTGACATTAAGTCCAGCGCTCTGTGCCCTATTTTTAAAACCTACGCACCATAACCACGACGAGACCAAGCAACTTAATTTCAAAGAACGTTTCTTCACAGGATTCAATGTCGGTTTTGACCGCCTGACCAAAAACTATTTAGGCAGCTTACGTTTTCTGGTCCGTTACAAATGGGTAGCTTTTGCAGGATTAGGTATCACCTTGTTGTTGACAATTTTTATGATTCGTCGTACACCAACAGGATTTATCCCTTCCGAAGACCAAGGTTTTATCGCTATATCATTTTCTATGCCAGCCGGCGCCTCTTTGGATCGGACTTCGGAAGCATTAGCTGAAGCTGAAAAACAACTTCAACATGCTGACTTCACCAAGACGCTAAACGTTTTGGCTGGTTTTAATATTTTAACGCAATCAACCAGTCCATCAGCAGGTGTAGCATTTATTTTGCTGAAACCACATAAAGAACGTGGCGGTATCAAAGACATCAATGCTATTATGGCTGATGTGAACCAACGCTTAGCAAATATCAAGGGCGCCAACTTCTTCGTGTTTACCTTCCCTACAGTCCCTGGATTTAGTAATGTGGATGGTCTCGATATGGTTCTTCAAGATCGGACAGGTGGACAACTTGGTAAATTCAGTACAATAGGTCAAGGTTTTATTGGTGAACTCATGAAGCGTCCCGAAATCATGATGGCCTTTACAACCTTCAAAGCCGACTACCCGCAGTACGAGCTACAAGTGGATGACATCAAAGCCGAACAACTTGGTGTAAGTACCAAAAGTATCTTACAAACCATGCAAGCTTATTTTGGTAGTGCGCAGGCGTCAGATTTTAATCGATTCGG
>Ga0213829_1001991_pt1 | contig 13858 bp, 15 predicted proteins | sample MC6MC0896MG_FD_180665 | JGI IMG/M metagenome (GOLD analysis project Ga0213829, IMG submission 180665) | Enriched soil aggregate microbial communities from Iowa State University, Ames, United States - MC6-MC0896-MG | ecosystem: Environmental > Terrestrial > Soil > Unclassified | place: USA: Iowa...
ACGCAGTGCGTGAGTTCTTCAAGGATGAAGCGAATCAAAAGCTGGCGCGGGATATCGAAGCCCAGTTGCTGGCGTTCGGCATGCATTGGAGCAGCGAGAAGAAGGTGGCCGAAGGCTTGCCGCTGGCCGGCCAGACCTGGGTGCTGACCGGTACGCTGGAACGCATGAGCCGCGACATTGCCAAGGACAAGCTGGAAAGCCTGGGAGCCAAGGTGGCCGGCTCGGTGTCTGGCAAGACCCACTGCGTGGTGGCAGGGCCGGGGGCGGGCTCCAAGCTGGCCAAGGCCGCTGAGCTGGGTGTGAAGGTGCTGGACGAAGATGCTTTCGTCATATTCCTGGCCGAACAGGGCATCGCTGTCTGAAGCCCTGCGCTAACCCCGACCCCAACATTCTGGCTCGATACCAAGATCCAGAAGCTTGTACGGTCCCTGTAGGAGCTGGCTTGCCGGCGATCACCGGCAAAGCCGGTGCCATCCACGGCGCTGCCTTCTTCGCGGGCGCGCCCGCTCCCACAGGTTTGCGCGCCGGTTCAGCGACCATGCGCCTGACAAGTCATTGAGAAATGATGACTTTTTCTCCCCCAGAGGTTGTATCTGCCCGCAAGACCGGTACAATGGCGCCACTCGCTGCTCAGCGAGGCATGTAGTGGTGGCCCCGTCGGTCCCCCCGCATTGATTACCCGTTAACCTGGTCAGGCCCGGAAGGGAGCAGCCATAGCGGGAACATCGAGTGCCGGGGTGTGGCTGGTGGGGCCGCCTCCATTACGCAAGTCCTTAATTCTAAAGGACTTCCCTCGCTCAAAATCTCGAAGTGGAACAGTGCTTAGGTACACCTCAGTGGTGCACCACGGCGTCATCTTAACTCGTGTCTCACTCCTTACCAAGCTGGGCATCAGTTCAGTCTCTCCTAGGTTCTGATGCAGCAATCTGCTTCACCTTGATGTTCTCAGCAAGGTTTTCAAGGCTGAAAGGTGTGGGTGGGGCTGCAACATCATTGATGTGAACGCATGCAATTGAAAGCACAGAGCGCTCTGATTGCATGGCTGAAGACAAGCATTCGAACATCTGTGGGTTGGCTGGGACGGTTAACTGATAAACCTCTTCGTTACTGGTAGGTGTTGCCGCAGGCATTGACGGATGCACGGTATGCCAACTCCAGAGCCCGACAATCACAGCACAGGTTGCGTAGATCAGTGGGAACAGATGCTCGGTGAACCAAGGGGATAGGAATAGCCCTTTGATGAATGAGCTCACGCGGGAGTAGATGATTACGGCTCTGGCAGGATCTACAACGAGACCAAAACCCTCGCTAGAGCACTTAGATCCATTGGATTCGATCCATGTTGAGGGCAGGCGAAAGTCAACCTTTTGCTCTGGCTGAGAGGAGAGGAAGAAGCCTGAGGATTCGTCTCTCGCATAGTGCCTGGAGCCGCTCGGTTTGATCTTGAAGTCAGTCACTCCTGAGATGGCGTGATCCTTTGAGAAGTCTTCCCATGCAGCTGCGTGCAGCTTCCGTCTATATAGGATTTCTGTTGTTCTGCATAAGGTTGAGTTAAAGAGAGCTTCAAGGTCTTTGCCAGGCTTCCTCCAATCCTTGGGCAGATGCTGAACGTAGCGACAGCAGAAGTAGCAATTAGCTACTGCCAGTATCAACCACAGGTCTTCAGTGTTCGCGGTGAATTTGATCGAGTTGCCTAGAACTGAAAGGCTGCCCATCTCTGCGTTGAAGTACCACAGTGCCAACAGCATGGTGGAGAACACCATGAGGAAGCTGCGCGCCTTCTTGAAGCTTCCTTCGTCAAAATCCGATCCCATCTCTTGTTTGCCCTAAGCAGCCTAAGTGCTTCCATATTAGCACTTGGTCAGGCTAGTTCGTTGCATTGCATGGGAACTGGAGGGGTTGCGATTCGGTTAGGGCTTTGCTGGGTTGAATGCTCGAATGTTCAGGTGCTTGCATATTGTGATGGAAGCTGGGTCGCATTCAGTTTTACTCCGGGGTGGTCACTATCGCTCGGTGTTGTTAGTGGGTATCAGTAGCTTCAAGTCATAAGGTTGCGTAAGCTGTCGGGCGCTTAACGAAGCAGGTGTAAGTTTGGAGATTTACCACCAGCCTACCTGTCTGACGGACAGATAGGCTGTATATAGTTTGGGTCGTTTGGTGATGCGGAGTTTTAGCCTAACTGTCCAATGAGCCTTGTTCAGGCGGTCTCTCAGCTGATGGTCGTGGGGTTGATGTCCAAGCTATAGCGAATCTTCTTCTATCTATGCCAGAGTAGTCCAGTAATGAACCAAGCATAGCTTTAGAAGTGTTGCTGAGATGATCGAATGAAGGTAGATCCCTGTGGTAGCTCTCCATCTCTAGCTCTCTACCGACCAAGAATAATTGGTCGTTCTTGAGTAGCTTCATGACTTGGTCTGCAATGATTTCTGCGGGAATGGACTCTAGATCGTTCTTCAAGCCTTGCTCTACGGCTAGTGCGCTTGATTTGCCAGCGGGAGAGTACTTCTCGATGAGTGCCAGGGCAAGGCGTAAACTTCTTTGTCCTTCATCGCTAGCTAAGGCACCATAACGGACGGCTTGGAGGATTAGGTCGCGCCTTTCATCTAGTGGTCGGAATGCTGCGTCCACGCTCACAAAGTCTAAGCTTTGACATACAATGGCAGCAGCAAGATAAGCAAGGCGTCCAGAGGCAATCGCGGCGGGGGAGTTGGGTCGATAGCTTACCGCAGTAGTTGCTAGCCTAGAGAATACCTCAAGAGCTTTAACTGCTGAGCGAGCGCCAAATCCGTCGGATAGTGAGGACAGGATTTGGTCTCTCGAATTCAGAAAGTATTTAGCACGAAGATCCAGATCTACGGATCTGAGATTGGCAACAAGCTCTTCGTCGGTCATCCTGCTAGGGTACAGCACGCTTTGGCTAGCCAGAATGCGCTGTATATCATTCCCGTCTATTAGCTGAATGTCTAGATTGTCCGCTACGCTTCTGAGATTAGTCCGCTTGTCTGTCGTTGCTACATAGGCACCATCGACTTTGAGTGCTTTAGCTAACCCACTGGTCCAGAAGATTCTCTCGACAGCCTTAGGGCGCTGCTTGTACTTTATGTCGCAAATTTGAACCCGGCGAGCTGAGCCTGTAGGGCGTTCATAAAGCCATAGATCCACATCCGTGAGATCCTCCTCTGCAAAGCGAAAGGGAACTCCTCTTATGACGAAGAATCCAGCTCTGAGGAAGTAGGCTCTCAATAGCTCTTCCAATACTGCACCCTTTCCAAGAACTAATTCGCTCATTAGAAGGTACCTCCGCGGACTGCTTCCAATATGTCTCGTGTTGTGCGCTTACTCATGGCTGATTGGGTCTTGCGGACGGAGGCCCGCTTCTCTTCAGGCCCTAAGTAACCAGACATGGGTCTGCTTCCTAGAACTGTAAATGGTTGGGAGTATGCGTTGCCTCTCGTTAATACTTGCAGTGCCAGCTCTCCGACTTCCTTCTTCAAGAGTCTCATGAAGAATCGACGGGTAAGCGATGGGTGTGGCCTGATCTTAACGACTCGGTTAATCTCAAGTACTCTATAGTCTTCGCCAATGGCTGTGGCTGGGCCAATTTCTGCTCCGGCAATGAGCTTGCCTAGCAGAGCTGGGAGTTGAGCGATTCTACCGCTTCCACTGCTCCGTTCCGTCATCCCATAGCTCAGAGCTGCGACCAAGGTTTTAGCCATATCGAAGCAGTCATCAATCATAGGGTCTACGAATTTATGGAATGCGGAAGGCGATGTTACATAAATATGCCCGCCCTGTTCGTTCGTGACATGATTAAGGTCAAACATCCCGGCTGCTATAAGCTTTTCAAATACAGGAGCAGAGAGTTTGTGCTCGATCGCTTTGTAAGATAAACACCCGGTCCTGCCTAGCTCATCATTTACCTCGATGAGCAGCTGTCGTTCGATGTTGGTGAGGGAGGACAGGACCTTTTGAGTCTTATTGATACTGTCTCTTCGGAAGAGATTGCCGTTGAATAGTAGCTTGTCGTCTCCATCCCCTTCTCCGTCAATGAATCCTATCTCTTCTGCGCGACTCAGGAAGTCGCATACCTGCGAATTTGAAAGGCGGTGTTCATCACCGAGCTGCTCTGCCACGATATTCCTGCGAACCGGTTCGGCGGATGAAAGCTCTGCCAGGGTCAAAGAGGCATTCTCGTAGTCATTCGGTTCGGCGTCTTGGAATATGTCGCTAGCCTGTAAGAGCGCACCTCTGGTGGTGACGCCTAGAATTGCAACTTCATTCTCACTTTGAGAAATCAGTCGACGCTCTTCAAGTAGTTCCAAAAGCCCCTTTAGCTCAAGTCTTGGGTTAAGTCCTGATGCCACAGCAATTGCTTTAACTTCATTCTTGGATATGCAGTCCTCGCCGCTTTGACCTAGCTTGGTAAGCAAAGTGGCTGCCTTTGCTGCCTCATCAAGAGCAGGGAACTCGGCGCTTCCGTTAGCGTCCAGTACTAGCTTCCTGCCGTGATGAATGATCCATGCGCCTTTTGTTTCCTTATTATTCATCTTAGATCCTTGCTTGCACGTACTAAAGCTATGAAGTGAGATGGGTGGCAAATGGCCTTTATAGCAGGTTCGGGATGGAAGCGGGAAGCTTTAGCCAGAATTATTGTAAGTACGCGGGTTGGAGGTCAGTCCGTCTGAAAGCAGTGTTATCCGCTGCTAAGGGGCTCTGGTCTCGGGGTGAGTTGCGAGGGCTGCTAGGTATTCCTTGGCAGACTGCTATTCGAGCGTATAGCAGGGCCGAGGTTTAGGCTGGCTCTCCACATGCGCCCGTACCGACTCTGATAATTCTGAAATATGGTATAGCGCTATCATGATCGAATCCGTTCTATCGCTGAGCTGATAGAGTCAGCATTGGTGTCCAGTGTCTGAAGGATTCCCATTACATTGTCGTGTATGTTAACGCTGCCCCTCTGCCTCACCCATGTACTCAGTTCTTCCACTGAAGCTCGGAGGCTACTTGGTTAAGATGAAGCCCCTCAAGGGCGTTCGCTATTGCAGCGGCCTTATCGTCGTCCATGCACTTCGCCCACCTAGTGATCGCTATTAATTGGGTAACGCCAGATCATGCACTGCTTTCATGGCGCGTTGGACGGTGCTCAGGCTTACGCCAAGGCTCTCAGCGGTCTTGCGGAACGATAGCCCACCACGCACGGCGGATTGTATGGCCACGTCATCAACGGTCTTAATGCGACCTTTGTAGACACCTCTCTGTTTGGCCTTGGCGATTCCCTCTCGCTGACGCTCCTTGATCATAGCTCGCTCAAACTGAGCTACAGCTCCCATCATCGACAGCATCAGGTGCTGGGTCGGATTGTCTTCGCCAGTGAACTCAAGCTTCTCTTTGTCGAAGCAGATGTGCACGCCCCGCTTGGTCAGGTCTTCAACTAGCTTCAGCAGATCAGCTAGGGAGCGTGCCAAACGGTCGATACTGTGGACAAGGATTACATCACCTTCCCGGACGTACTCCAGCATTGCCTGAAGCTGAGGTCGGTCTGTATTGGCGCCACTCAGCTTCTCAGTAAAGACCTTATCCAGTGCAACGCCATCAAGCTGACGATCTACGTTCTGATCTACCGAACTAACGCGGATGTACCCAACCCGTGCCATATCCCTGCCTCTGTATTCATTAAGCTTTAGATGCTGAGAGTGTGGCTGTATTCATTACTTAAATCAACCCTAAGGAATACAGATTCCAGCCGTGGCTGTATTCATGATCTTGTGGTCACTCAGGTAGAGGTAAAAGAATACGCAGATCATGTACGCCCTCAGTTTTTCCAGCATGCACACCAAATGTCTATGATTATCCGTTAGTGGGCGCAGGCAGATGTCTGTACCTTGCGGATCAGCTTTTCAGGACTGCCGGTATGCATACCAAGCCAGGCCGTAACGCCTCATGCCCTTGCGGAAGTGGGTTAAAGTTCAAGCGCTGCCATGGCATTGCTGATGGCCCAGGCTGGGGGCCGCAGGTAGCGGGACCACATATGCGGAACGCATTAGAAGCAATGATCTCGCGCCATCAGGCTCAAGAGTTTCAGCGACGTGAACAGCAAGGGCTTGGCAAGCCGATCATCTCTTCAATATTCCATGATCACAGGCTCGTCGCCGTTGGTAGGAGGATTCATTATTCGACTAAGTGGCGGACATTCCATGACTTCCTATACGACTACCCTAAGGTGGTACTAGGTCGTGAATGGTGGCATGCCGAGATTGATAAGCCAGTGGAGCAGCGCCATAAAATCCTCCATTGGGCGACCCGTAGCTTTGAACAATCCAGAGCCCACGTTGAAGCCGTAGGGGCGGGCAGTGCTCAGCCGATGACCGGGGCCATCGAGTCATACATGCGATTGGCTTACGATCTCTACAGCTTGGAGCACGCTGTGGAGGTTCAGCGATTGCTGATCGACCGCATCAAGTGCGCTGACAATTTCCCAGGGGCGCTATATGAGGTGCGTGTGGCCGCTGCTTTGCTTCGAGCGGGTTTTAGCTTGGATCACCAAGATGAAACTGACAGGCGTAGTACCCACGTTGAGTTCATTGCGACTCATACGTCATCTGGGGCGATTTACGCTGTTGAAGCAAAACGGCGCGAAGGCAAGCGGATGAACATCAATAGGCAGATGAGTCGAGCCTTGAGCAAGCATTCGGATTATCCACGCATAGTCTTTATCGACACGAATGATGCACGCCTAGAGGAGGGGAGGAGGCGGGCCGCTCCTGTTGTTCTGGTAGAAGCAGAAGGTCTGCTCAAAAGGTTTGAGTTGGACCCATTGGCGAAGGCGCTTCCAGAAGCTTACATCATCGTAACGTATGACCCGCACGAGCATCATCTTGATGCTGTTGACTTACCTTCTGGGCTGCTGCTGTGGGGATTTCATATTGCGGATCTGCATCCTGGGGCTAAAACCCTTCTTCAGCAGGTTGAGATAAGGCGGCGACACGCCCCAGTCTTTGCGTTGATAGAGTCGATGCAGAAGCACAGACGCATTCCCGTCACGTTCGATGGAGAGTCCGAGGCATTCATTGGCGGCCCCCCTGTAGCTAGGCTTCAGGTTGGTCAGCTGCTACAGGTCCCAAGTCCAGATGGAATTTTGGTGGATGCAACGCTGGAGAGTGGCGTCGTCATGGCTGAGCAGAGAGAAGCTTGGTGTGTTGTGTGCAGCACTGAACAGCGTTTTATTACCAGAATTCCGCTGTCCGATGAAGAGCTACATGCCTACGCTCAGCATCCTGCAACCTTCTTCGGAGTCATTGACAGGAATGCATCTCGCTCGGCTCCGAGAACTGAATTGGACTGGTTCAACTTCCTATGGGAATCCTATTCGAGCACCGCTAAAGATACCTTGATTGAGTTCATGGGGCTGGCACCCGATATCGAGCGCTTAAAGACGCTGACTCAGGTGGAGTTGGCCACTGAGTACTGTGCCCGCATGGCAGGAGCGATGCTAAACCAGATGGGCGATAGCGCAGGCGAGGACCTGGCTTAGCCTTTCCGCCTTCAATCCCAACAAATCCGTGAGATGTCTTGCGAGTAATCCCCGCCAGAGAGGCGTTCGGGATGGGCCGTCGAATAGCTATCAATTAGCAACAGGCATAGTTTCTGACTGCGTTGTGCTCCTCACATAAGGCGTCGGCAAGCGCCTTGATGGCATTGATCGACGGTTTTGATCCGCCTGTCTCTATGCGGGAAAGAACCTAATCGTTAGCAGGTGGACGGAGTGAGGATTACGTTTTTAGAACCGCTTCGACATCGGCGATGAGGGCTGACGGTTGACATTGCAGCGCCGCAGCCAACCTGAAGATGATTGTGATAGTGGGTTGGTTGATGCCTCGCTCAATGAGGCTCACGTAATTTCGCTGGATACCCGCTTCGAGCGCCAGCTGTTCCTGAGAGAGCTTGGCGTGCTTTCGACGCACGCGAAGAACTTTACCGAATGCCAAGCCTGCGTCCACACCACATCCCCTCTATCTGAGGGGTGAACTGTCCGTTTCGGTAACGAAGAGGTCTTCACAGTATATTGTGAATTTACGGCTAGCCGTGGCATCATCCGCCCTGAGCAATAGCACGGTGCCATTGCATGATGGGAGTGTTGATGGTGAAAGGACTACTGCAGTGCTTCATGGTTGCCGGTGCTGGGCTACTGATGGCCGGGTGTGCCCAGCCGCAGTACAAGATGGTGAAGCCTGGGGCTTCTGATGAGTCTGTGATGCAGGACGATGCCAAGTGCCAGAACCAGGCTGCCATGATCCAAGTGGCAGACTGGGAGTACCGAGGAACGTTTGCTGAGGGCGCCAACCTCCAGATGAAGCAGAACAAAGCCTACCAGAACTGCATGGTGGGCAAGGGCTATAGCTCGATCCGGGTGCAGTAGGTGACTATCTGGGAAGATGACCATGAATCGCAGAGGTAAAGCTGTAGCGGGTGCCTGTGTATTGGGTCTGCTGTCGGCCTGTTCCCAATCACGATATGAACCAATCGTGTACACAGATGCTGCACCTGCCGAGCGGTGGACGTTCACGCCGATTGAGGTCAAGTACAAAGACGCCCAGTCCCCGGCCTGGAACTTTGAAACGGTGCTTCAGGCGAGAGCCTGGGAATGCAGTCAGCAGGCAGATATGGGTTACATCCTATACAGCCAGCTCCGTCAGTATGGATCGAGTAAACGGCCAGATGAGAATGCTCAAGCCCTAGCTGATTGCCAGCAGTACGCCTATCAGCAGGGGAATGAGGCCATTGCTCGCCTTAAGCAAGCCAAGGTATCTGCAAAGACCTTGGATCTGAGCAAGAACCTGTATGCGAAGTGGTCGGCCTACCTGGCAGGGATGTCCATATCTGCACCGAAGGACCGCCTAGCAGCGAACCAGTATGAGGATAGTAGGCGGGCCCTGCTGGCAGAGGACAAATTCAGCCAGTAGCTCGCACACAGGTGCGGGTGAAGCCAGATCGTAAGCCCTGCAAGCCAGCTTTGAGTAAGACCCGAGTAAGACCCGAGGAAGACCCTTAGTAAGACACACGTAAGACCTGGGAAGACCTTGAACCTAACTTACTCAACTGAGCTAAATTGAAGGAACTTACATTATGAACGACCAGTACGTACCGACCGACAGCAGTGACGACAACGAGCCACCATTCGTCTACCTGAGCCAACTCATGTTTAGCAAGCTTGCCGAAGTGGGGGTTGCAGCTCCTAGCTTTATCCAAGTGATGCTAATCCTTACGAAGAGTCTTGACCCCGATGGATGCGTAGAGGTATCCCTGGCGGAGGTGGTGCAGCAGTGCAACACTCCGCTAAAGAAAGTTAAAGCAGGCATCTTAGGGCTCGCTGGAGCCGAACTGATTGAGTCGCTGAATCTTAGCGCTCTGGCGGCAGGCACCGTAAGTTGTAGAATGAGCCCCGATCTTGTTCGCTACGGTAAATCTAAAGGGCCAAGCTTCCCAGTGGGAACCCCATCGCAAGCTGAGTGATCATTTGCTGGTATTTGGCTAGCACCATCTGCGGTACAGGATGTGCCGCATTTTAGCTTCGTTGCAAGGTTGAGGGCTAAGGATTAGCACTTCGGCCTATGCTGGAAATCACGCCTGCACAGATTGCTGATTTGCTGAGTTATATGTAACGCACGTCACGAGATTACCAGCCTATCCTGCTCTGCTTGGTTAAGAGCAAGATCAGCAGCGGGGGGGGTAGTCCAGCCCCCTCTGTCCCATGCTACTAGAATTCCTGAATTACTTCAGAAAGAGAGTAAGAGCAGTGTGATTTGCCACGAGGTTCTGAGCATGGCGTATGCATGGAGGTGGAATAAATCCCTTAGGGAGTTCTTAAGGCAGAATTTCCATTCTAGCTTCCCTGTATTGCTTTAAGCTGTTTGTGAGGTTTGAGCCAGTTGGTGATTGTCTTGGTTACTTTGCCTAGTTGATCTGCAATGTAGCTGTCCTTGTGCCCGTCCTGCCATAGGTTGATTGCGATTTGTTTCAGATTCTCTCTTTTGGATTTCGATGGTGAGTCTTGGCTTACAATTACTTCCGAGTAGGTGCTGTCAATAACGCAGTCTTTGATCATCTTGCTAAGGAATTCGGCTATGTCTTTGTCCTGAACGAATAGGAGGATCTCATCATTATGCTCCCTCGAGCGTAATGCGGTTCTGCAAACCGATTGCAAGGTCGACTCATAAAAGCGCTCGTACTTGATAGCCTTTCTTATGTCTTCTGTACTGACCAAGCAGTTGATTGAAAGCATTTCAGCTAAGGTGGGAATGCTTCTGCTCTCGATTGGGGTTATGTTGCCATGCTGAAGGCAGATGGCGATACTGTAGTCGTCATACTCATTGATTCCTCGGTTGTCTATCTTAATCCTTTCGATATTGCTTTCCGTGCCTTGTTGATTTGGTAAGTCAGGTGTACACCAGTTGTGAGCGACTAGAATGGCCTTCTTGCTGCCGATGATTCTAAATACATCCTTCCTCAGCCAGGCGTCTAGCAGGCAGTCCTCTTGGTAAGTATCGCAAGTTCTTCCTGCTTTCATAAGTGCGATAGACTTTGAATAAGCTCTGTTTTGCAGGAATGGGTGAATGATCACTTTGTTCCCATAACCCTTAAACCCGAGATTTGCTTCAATAGAATTGATAGACCATCCTGCACCTTTTAAGATTAGTCCTAGAAGCGATCGCTCAATCTCTGCTCCCATGATGGTGGTTGTCTCTGCTGCCTCGAACACAGGGATGTAATCTTTGTAACCTACAACTCGCACTGTACGATTGTGCTTGGCGTCAAGTTTGTCGACTTCAATAATACACCTGCTGTCTAAAAGAGATTTCAATACTGTGCGTGCATCGCTAGATATCGTTGAGTCGGGCTTGCTGGCTAGGCTTTCAATCAGTTGCTTGCAATTCGCCTTCAGCTTGATGCTGCTACTATCTGAGTTTTCAGTTTCTACGTAGTTGTCAATTACTGCTCTATATGATACATCTGTAAAGGTCAGTGTCTTGCAATCCCATGTTGTAGGTATCTCATCGATGAATACGTTCCAGCCCTGTAGTGTATCCGCTCTGATGAGTCTAAGTGACTCGTGCGTGCATATGATGATCTTGTCTAGTCTATGGGTCAGGCTTGCCTCTAAGCATTGAGTTACAGAGCCTTCCACGTTGTCGCTATCGATGGCATTAAATGTGAGGTTGATGTCCGTTAGTTTTCGTTGTACCTCTGCTGAGAGTAGCTTGGTGGGGAAGGCGACGATAGAATGATCGTATCTATTTGAATTGAGAAGATTGATGAGCCAAGTGGTCTTTCCTGCGCCTGGTGGGGCAATTAATGCATTAATGGTCTTCATTGCTTGTTCTTGGGGGCGTGCGGAAGGCGCGAGGGTGTATACGCCTAATTAGCGGTTATTGAGAATGGGTTGAGTTCTTTGCTTTGCGGACTTGGATTGCTGTTTGTTGATCGGGTGGTATTGATAAGTGGTGGTGGGGTTTTGTGGTTGTATCTATTGTTGCGGTGTTTGGCAGATGTTAGCAGGAAGTGACTTCAGGTCAACGGTCTATGTTGCAGTTAGCATGGGTATTGCGAAAATAGAAGTGTTAAATGGAATGAGATTGCGCATTATCTGGGAGTTGCGCAATCGAATGCTTGGGCCGGCTTCGCTATTGCTGCCTCTGCGTGAAGCCTGGGGGAGGACTACCCTGGTCCCCCAGTGCTGGGTGAACGCTGAGCTACTGCCGTGATGCTTCCAGATTCAGCTGGTTGAGCGCTTCTGCCATTGCCTTCAGAGGCGTACGGCTGCCGTAGACACTGAACGTAACGGCTGAGTCCTCATGACCAGCAATACGCTTGATCAGTGAATCCTGCACCCCTGCATCACGTAGGTCGTCGATGAGCGTGTGGCGGAAGCTGTGAAAGGTCTTCCTGGGGTCAGTGATGCCGAGCTTGGTCTTGTATCGACCGAACCATTTCGACGGGGCATGGCCCAGCTTCCCTCGCACTGCTTCCAGGTCGGGGAACAGGCGATCAGCACCGCTGACCCTGACAGACTCGACGTACACAAGCAGGCCAAGGTCGAACAGGGCAGGATGCAGTGGAAGTAGACGTCTGCTGCTGGTGTTCTTCAGGCTCTGGCCCTCCTGGCTGTCATCAATGCGGATACATTGGATACCCTGTTGCTCGATGAGATCATCAACCCGCAGTTGGCAGAGTTCTTCCAGCCTCGCCCCAGTGGCTCTGCCAAGCAGTGGCAGCCAGTATCGCCATGGATGCTTGCGGGCTTCCTTCCTTAAAGCCTCATGGTTAAGCAGGACGACAAGATCATGGCGGTCAAACGAAAGGCGTGCCTCTTTAGCCGAACCCGTCATGACCTTCATCCCAGCCAAAGGGTTCTCAGCGACATACCCGTTCGCCTTGCACCAGTTCAGGAAGGCAGTGAGCTTGCGTAGCCGGTTGTTCACCGTCACGGCGGTGATGGTTTTGTAGGTGCTACCTGATTCAACCACCTGCTTCAGGGTCTTGCCCTTGAACTCAGGCCGTAAGCCGAAGTACTGGGGGCAGCGGCTGAGTCGTTCTTTCAGCAGGCGTGCTTGCTGGGCATCGAAGGCCAGAGCAGGCATGTCACCCATCAGCTCGAACAGGTCAGATAAGGCACGCTCGACTTCATCCGCACTGACTTGCCGCCATGTGCCGCCGCGTTTCCCTTCTTCTATATAGAGCTTCGATAGAGTGGCGAGGGTTGGGCTGTCGCTTCCGACCTTCACTGGGGCAGTCGAAGTCGCACGTGGTGCTACGGGAATGGCTGGTGTTGGGGCTGAGTCCCGCCACTGTGAACATAATCCACGAAGCGTCTGAAGGTCTGTTAGCGGGTGCTCGCTGAGGTGGCCGTGTAGCCGTTGGACGATGGATGCAGCTAGGAACAGGGCGCTCTGCCGGTGCCTGATGTTCAGGCTCAAACGCAAAGTGTGACACCTCGGGAAGAGGTGCTTGGGTAGCTTGAGATTCAGGTAGTAGACGGCTTTGCGTCTGATCAGATAGGCCATGGGTGTGACACCAAAGTGTGACAGCAAAGTGTGACAGTGCTGGCTACACCTCAAGTTTTGAGCGACCGTGCTGAGTGTCTGCAAGGGTAGAGCGTCTGCTACCCCATCAGCCTGAAACCCTTGCCCCATAAGGCCCGCATTGATTTCCGAGCATGCTTGCATGCCACATGGTCAGGCCCGGAAGGGAGCAGCCATAGCGGGAACATCGAGTGCCGGGGTGTGGCTGGTGGGGCCGCCTCCATTTCTGGGGTCGGAAAACCTCAGTCTGCAACGAACGCCTTCGTTCTTGCCTGCTTTTCGCCCAATGCTCCGGCCGCCGACAGCTTCATCAGCTGCTGGAATTTCGGGCATGCCAGGTGATCCTCCTCCGGACACTGCGCGGCGTGCCGCAATCCCTTGCTCATCGCTTGCAGCCGCCTGATTCGCGCATCCAGTTCGTCCGCCTTGGCGATCAGCATCTGCCGGTCGACCTGCAGGTCCACCAGCATCGCCCCTACTTCATCCAGCGAAAACCCCGCAGCCTGCCCCAGGGCGATCAGTGCCAGCCGGTCTGCCACATCAGCCGCAAACTGCCGCCGCTGGCCGCGCCCGGCGAGGGACTTGAGCAAGCCTTTCTTCTCGTAATAACGCAGTGTCGATGCGGGTACGCCTGTGCGTTTGGCGACGTCGGCAATGTCCATTCCAGGCCCTTGACTTGAAGTTGACTTCAACTTCTATGCTGCGCGGCATGGGTATTGACCGTCAACCTTCGAGGGCTTGTTCAATGACGTTTACTGCGATGTTTCTAGCTGCATTGCCGC
>Ga0213829_1001992_pt1 | contig 13856 bp, 14 predicted proteins | sample MC6MC0896MG_FD_180665 | JGI IMG/M metagenome (GOLD analysis project Ga0213829, IMG submission 180665) | Enriched soil aggregate microbial communities from Iowa State University, Ames, United States - MC6-MC0896-MG | ecosystem: Environmental > Terrestrial > Soil > Unclassified | place: USA: Iowa...
TTTTTCAGGCGCTGACCACGGCGCTGGCGCCGCAGATGGCCGCGCGTCCGTTGGGGATTTCGATGCAGATCGAAGAAGCGGACCCCGTGCTGAACTACAAGCTGAACAACTACCGCGACTATCTGGCGGCCAGAGCCGCCCAGACCCGCGCCGCGTTGGACGCGCCGCCGCGCACCGTGGTGGGTGCGACGCTGAACACGCGGCAAGCGTTGGCCGCCTTGGGCAGCGCCGTAGACGCCCCGCCCTACAAAGCCGCGCCCAAAGCCCCCGTGCTCTACATCAAACCCGCCAATACGTACGCGCAAGACGGCGACGTCATCACGCTGCCGGCGGATGTGGACGAAGTGCAAGTGGGCGCCACCTTGGGCGTGGTGTTCGCACGCCGCGCCACGCGCCTGAGCGAGTCGGAAGCGTTAGACGTGGTGGCAGGCTATCGCGTGGTGGCCGATTTGTCTGCGCCGCACAGCAGCTACTTCCGCCCCGCCCTGAAACAGCAATGCCGCGACGGCTTCTGCCCCATCGGCCGTGATTTAGCGCCCGCCTCCGCCATTAGCAACCCCGACGCGCTCGACATCGAAGTGTGGGTGGACGGCGTGGTCGCGCAGCGCGCCAGCACCGCCGACCTGATCCGCCCCGTCGCGCGCTTGATCGCCGACGTGACGCAGTTCATGAGCTTCGAGGCGGGCGACATGCTGCTGGTTGGCACGCCGCACAACGCGCCGCGCCTGCGCGCCGGTCAGCGCTATGACATCCGCATCGCGCAGGTTGGCACGTTGAGCAACGCGTTGGCCGCCGCCACGGTTTAAGGACGACTCCATGAAACACGCACGCATCGCCTATGAAGGCGCTATCCACGCCGCCACCGAAGCGCAGCCCGGCCACGTCCGCCTGGCCGACGGCCGCGTCCTGGCCGAAGACGCCGTAACGTGGCTGCCACCCATTGAGCCGCGCACGACCTTCACACTGGCCATCAATTACGCCGACCACGCCAAAGAGCTGGCCTTCAAGGCGCCCGACGAACCCTTGGGCTTTCTGAAGGCGGCCAACACCTTCGTCGGGCACCGCGCGCACACGCTGCGCCCGGCCGACGTCGCCTTCATGCACTATGAATGCGAGCTGGCTGTCGTGATCGGCAAAACCGCGCGCGACGTGTCGCGCGATCAAGCCTATGACTACGTGGCGGGCTACACGGTGGCCAACGATTACGCGCTGCGCGACTACCTGGAAAACTGGTATCGCCCCAACCTGCGCGTAAAAAGCCGCGACACCTGCACGCCGCTTGGCCCCTGGCTGGTCGACCGCGACGACGTCCCAGACCCCATGAATCTGAACCTGCGCACCACCGTCAACGGCGTGGAAACGCAGCGCGGCAACACGCGTGACATGGTGTTCGACGTACCCGCCTTGATTGAATACTTCAGCAGCTTCATGACGCTTTCCGCGGGCGACCTGATCCTGACCGGCACGCCCGACGGCATCGTCAACGTGGCGCCGGGTGACGAAGTTGTCACTGAAATCGAAGGCATCGGCCGGCTGGTCAACACGCTTGTTCCCTATTCTTCGTGAGCCCTCTACAGGACACCCCATGCTAGACACCCAAACGGTGCGCAACCTTGCCGCGCGCCTGCACGACGCCGAACGCAGCCGGCAGCAGATCGGCCAGATTTCACTGGAACACCCGGACATCACCATCGCCGACGCGTACGCCATTCAGCGCGCCTGGATGGACATCAAGCTGGCGGAAGGCCGCGTCAAACGCGGGCACAAGATTGGGCTGACGTCGCGCGCCATGCAGCAGGCATCGCAAATCAACGAACCCGATTTCGGCATGCTGCTGGACGATATGTTTTTTGCCGATGGCAGCGACATCCCCGCAAGCCGTTTCATCCTGCCGCGCCTGGAAGTCGAGCTGGCGTTCGTGCTGGGCAAACGGCTGCAAGGCCCGAACGTGACGTTGTTCCAGGTGTATGACGCGGTGGACTACGTGATCCCGGCGCTTGAGATCATCGACGCGCGCTCGCACGGCATCGACCCCGCCACGCAGCGCCCGCGCAAGGTGTTCGACACCATCGCCGATAACGCCGCCAACGCGGGCGTGGTGATGGGCGGACGGCCCGTGAAGATTGGCGAGCTGGACTTGCGTTGGGTAGGCGCCATCCTGTCGCGCAACGCCGTCATCGAGGAAACCGGTGTGGCCGCTGGCGTCTTGAATCACCCGGCCAATGGCGTAGTATGGCTGGCTAACAAGCTGGCCGCCCACGACGTGGCGCTGGAAGCGGGGGAAATCATTTTGTCGGGTTCGTTCACGCGCCCGATCGCCGCCCGGCCCGGCGACACCTTCAATGTCGACTACGGCGTGCTGGGTTCCGTCAACTGTCATTTCATCTAACACGGCATGCCGTCCATGGACATCCTGACCAACACCTTCAAGCAAGCCTTGCGCGACCGCCAACCTCAGATCGGCCTGTGGGCCGGGCTGGCCAGCGCCTACACCTCCGAGATCGTTGCCGGCGCCGGCTTTGACTGGCTGCTGATTGACGGCGAACACGCCCCCAACACCTTGCAGACGACGCTGTCGCAACTGCAATCGGTGGCCGCTTACCCGGTAGCCGCCGTGGTGCGCCCGGCCTGGAACGACCCGGTACAGATCAAGCAGATTCTGGACACCGGCGCGCAGACCTTGCTGGTGCCGATGATTCAGTCCGCCGACGAAGCACGCGCGGCGGTTGCCGCCGTGCGCTATCCGCCCGCTGGCATTCGTGGCGTGGGCAGCGCACTGGCGCGTTCGTCGCGTTGGAACCGCATCCCGAATTACCTGGAACGCGCGAACGACCAGATGTGCGTGCTGGTGCAAATCGAAACGCCGGCCGGCATCGCCGCGCTGGATGAGATCCTGGCGGTGGACGGCGTGGACGGCGCCTTCATCGGCCCCGCTGACTTGTCGGCCAGCATGGGCTACTTGGGCCAGCCCGATCACCCCGAAGTCTTGAAGACCATCGACGACGCCATCAGCCGCATCGTGCGCTCGGGCAAGGCCGCGGGCATCCTGCACGGCGGCGTGGCGCAAGCCAAGCACTATCTGGAATTGGGCGCCACCTTTGTGGCCGTGGGCGTGGACGCCGTGCTGCTGGCGCGCGCAGCCGAAAACCTGGCGTCGCAATTCAAGGATGTGAAGCCGGTTGCGGCGGGCAAAGGTCCGTACTGACGGCGGGCTTCAGGGATAAAAAAAGCGCACCTCGTGGTGCGCTTTTTCTTGGGGCCAGCGGGACGCAATCAGGAGCGGCCGCCCAGGCTGCCCCCGCCGTCCACGCCCAGCACCTGGCCGGTAATGAAGCCCGCGTCATCCGACAGCAGGAAGGCGATGGCGGCGGCCACTTCGGCCGGCGTGCCCAAGCGCTTCATGGGCACGGAAGCCAGCGCGCGCTTTTCGCCTTCGCTGCCTGCCGGGCGCGTGGCGCGGAACATTTCGGTTTCGATCGGGCCGGGGGCCACCGCGTTGGCGGTGACGCCGTACTCGGCCAATTCCAGCGCCCAGGTGCGGGTGCATCCCACCAGCGCGTTCTTGGCGGCGGAATACGCGGTGCGATCCAGGCCGCCATAAATGGCGCGGCTGACCACGTTGACGATGCGGCCGGCGCGGCGCACCTTCATGGATTCAATAAAGGCTTGGGTAACTTGCACCGCCACGCGCACGTTCAGGTCCAGCACGTTGTACAGCGTGGCCAGATCAATTTCACCCAGCGGTTGCGGCGACGCGATGCCAACGTTGTTGACGACGGCGTCGACCGGAAATTTCTCGCGGATTTCGCGCAGCACTTCTTCGGTGCGGCCAGCGTCGGCCAGGTCACAGGCATACAGATAACCGGGGAAATCGACATCCGTCGTGTTGCGCGCGATGCCCACCACATGACAACCCATGTCGGACAGCCGCTGCGTCAGCGCCCAGCCTATGCCCTTGGTGGCACCCGTAATGAGCACGCATTTGTCCTTCATGGATCGAAACCTCGTAGTCTGTTTGCTTGGTCAAAAACGGGCGCTTGGGCGCCCGGTGTTCCCAGTAGACACCATCCTGAGATGGCTGTCTTGTAAATTGCGTAGCAAATCTTGCACGGCGGACACCCTGCCGCCCGGGACGGCAGGCGGCGAAAACAGCGCGTTCAGGCGTCGCGGGTGACGGGTACGCGGGGCGCCAGTGCGCACAGCAGCTCGTAGCCGATGGTGCCGGCGGCCATGGCGACTTCGTCCACCGACGGGCCATCTTCGCCAAACAGCACGACGGGCGCGCCGACGCCCGCGGCGGGAATCGGGTCCAGGTCGACGATCAGCATGTCCATGGATACGCGGCCCACGAGCTGGGTGCGGATGCCGGCCACGACGACCGGCGTGCCGGTGGTGGCGTGCCGCGGGTAGCCGTCGGCGTAGCCGCAGGCGACGATGCCCACGCGCATGGGGCGTTCGGCGCGGAAGATGGCGCCGTAGCCCACCGAATCGCCCGCCTTCAGTTCTTGCACCGCGATGATCTCGGAGCTGAGCGTCATGGCCGGCTTCAGGCCGAACGACTTGGCCTCGGCATCCGCGAACGGCGACGCGCCATACAGGCAGATGCCCGGACGCACCCAATGGGTTTGCGTGGGCGAGCCCACCGCGATGTCGGCAAAGCGCAAGGTGGCGGCCGAGTTGCAGACGCTGATCGCGCCCGGCATCTTATGCGTCACCGAATTAAACACGGCCAGTTGCTCGGTCACGCCCTGGGGGCCGTCCGCGCAGGCAAAGTGCGTCATCTTGCCCACCGAGCCCAGCGTGCCCTGCTGTTGCAGCAGCATCGCGCGTTCATGGGCGGCGGGATAGGCGGCGGGGCTGAAGCCCAGGCGGTTCATGCCGCTGTTCAGCTTCAGCATGATGTCCACGCGGCGGGTGAAACGCGCGCGCGCCAGCATGTCCAGCTGTTCGCGGTTGTGTACGGTGGTGCTGAGATGGTAGCGGTCGACCAGATCCAGGTCGGACGGCTTGAAGAACCCTTCGAGCAGCAGAATGGGGCCGCCCCAGCCGGCTTCGCGGCAGCGCACGGCTTCGTCCAGATCCAGCATCGCCAGGCCCTGCGCCTTGGAGAACCCCGTGACCGCTTGCTCAATGCCGTGTCCATACGCGTTGGCCTTGATGACCGCCCAGATGGAGGGCGGCAAGCCGGAGGCGGCGGCGGCGGTTTGTTCAAGATGATGGCGCACGGCGGCAAGATTGTGCGCAAGCGCTGAGACGGAAACAGTGGCTGATATGGGGCGCGGCATGGTGTGAGATCCTGTGGCGCTTAAGTCTAACTGATCGACGCCCTCGCCGGTACGCCCTCGCCGGTATGCCCTCGCAGGTACGCCCTCGCCGGTACGCCCTCGCCGGGATGCCCTGATGGGGATAGCGCCCTGCCCAAAAAAGCGACTACTCTAAAATGCGTCGAACACGGTCCACCGGACCCGACCTGCACTGCTATCCATGTCCATCGATCACTACGAAAACTTTCCCGTCGCCTCGCTGCTGCTGCCGCGCAGGCTTCGCGGCGCCGTGACCGATATCTACCGGTTCGCCCGCTCGGCGGACGATATCGCCGATGAAGGCAGCGCGTCTGACGACGAACGCCTGGCGCAACTGGCCGCCTACCGCACCGAGCTGCACCGCATTGGCGCGGAGCCCGGCACGGTGCCCCCGCCAGGCCTGCCGCCGTTGTCGGATGTCTTCACGCCGCTGGCCAAGACCATCGCCCAGCACCAGTTGCCCATCACGCCGTTCTACGACCTGTTGTCGGCCTTTGAGCAGGACATCACCGTCAAACGCTACGAAGACTACGCGTCGCTTGCCGACTATTGCACGCGCTCGGCCAACCCGGTCGGCCGCCTGATGCTGCATCTGTTCAATGCCACCAGCCCGCAGGACATCGCCGAAAGCGACGCCATCTGCACGGGGCTGCAACAGGTGAACTTCTGGCAGGACGTGCGGGTGGACTGGCACAAGCATCGCGTCTACCTGCCGCAGGAAGACCTGCGCCGCCACGGCGTCACCGACGACGACCTGGCCGCTTGCCGCCTGACGCCCGCGTGGCGCGAGCTGATGGCCTTCCAGGTCGAACGCACGCGAGCGCTGCTACACTTCGGCGCTCCGCTGGCGCGCCGCCTGCCGGGCCGCATTGGCCTGGAGCTGCGCCTGGTGGTGCAAGGCGGGCTGCGTGTGCTGGAGCGTATCGAGGCAAGCAGCTACGATGTATTCATGAATCGCCCCGAATTGGGCGCCAAAGACTGGGCCATCATGCTGTGGCGCTCTATCAAGTAACAGGCCCTGCCTATCTATGACCCCTGACGAATACTGCCAGGAAAAAGCCGCGAAAAGCGGTTCCAGCTTCTACTACTCATTCCTGTTTCTGCCCCCCGAACGCCGCCGCGCGATCACGGCGCTGTACGCCTATTGCCGCGAAGTGGACGACGTGGTGGACGAATGCACAGACCCGTCGCTGGCGCGCATCAAGCTGGCGTGGTGGCGCACGCAGGTCGACCAGATGTTTGACGGCAAGCCCGATCACCCCGTGACGCGGGCGTTGCAGCCGCATCTGGAAAGCTGTTCGATCACCCGCGAGCGCCTGCTGGCGGTGGTCGATGGCATGGAAATGGATCTGGACCAGACCCGCTATCTGGACTGGCCTGGCCTGCGCAAATACTGCTGGCACGCCGCGGGCGTGGTGGGCGAGCTCTCGGCCGGCGTGTTTGGCTACAGCGATCCCAAGACGCTGGTCTATGCCGAAAAGCTGGGCTTGGCCTTCCAGATGACCAACATCATCCGTGACGTCGGCGACGATGCGCGCCGCGGCCGCATCTACATTCCGGTGAACGACATGCAGCAGTTCGAGGTCAAGGCCTCGGACATTCTGAACGGCGAATATTCCGACCGTTTCAGCGCGCTGATGAAGTTCCAGGCCGACCGCGCCCGCGAGCTGTACCGCGAGGCCATGAGCAATCTGCCCGAAGCCGACCGCCGGTCGCAACGCCCCGGGCTGATGATGGCCGCGATCTATTACGCGCTGCTTGATGAGATCGAGCGCGACAACTGGCAGGTGCTGCACCAGCGCATCTCGCTTACGCCGCTGCGCAAGCTGTGGCTCGCATGGAAAACCTGGGTGGGCGGCGGACGCGGACTGGTCCGCCGGTTGGCGCGGTGAAGGCGGCGGTCATCGGCGCGGGCTGGGCTGGCCTGGCGGCCAGCGTGGCCCTGCGTGAAGCCGGCGCCAAAGTCACCGTATTCGAAGCCGGCCACACGCCTGGCGGCCGCGCCCGCCGCGTCTTCCACGAAGCGTTCGACGCGCCGTTGGACAACGGCCAGCATCTGTTGTCGGGCGCCTACCGGCAAACGCTGGCGCTGATGCGCCGCGTGGGCCGCAACCCCGACGCACTGCTGATGCGCCGCCCGTTGCGGCTGGCCAGCCTGGACGGCCGCTTTCATCTGTCTGCCCCGCGCCTGCCCGCCCCGCTGCACATGGCGATTGCCCTCCTGCGCGCACGCGGCTTGTCGTGGTCCGACCGCTTTGCCTCGCTGCGGCTGATGCGCGGCTTGAAAGCCATGTCGTGGTCGCCGCCGCGCGACTGGACCGTGCTGCAATTGCTGCACTATCACGCGCAATCCGACGTGCTGATCCGGCAAATCTGGGAACCGCTGTGCCTGGCCGCGCTGAACACGCCCACCGCCACAGCCAGCGCCACGTTGTTTGCCCGCGTGCTGCGCGACAGCCTGGCCGGCGTGCGTGAAGACAGCGACCTGCTGCTGCCCTGCACCGACCTGTCCGCGCTGTGGCCCGACGCCGCCGCGCGCCAGGTCACGATGCGCTACGGCAGCACCGTGCGCCAGTTGCACCCGTCGGATGACGGCATCGTCGTCAACCAGGAACGCTTTGACGCCGCCGTGCTGGCCGTGCCGCCGACCTACGCCGCGCGGCTGCTGGACGCCCCCTTGCGCGAGGCTGGCGCGACCGGCCTGCTTGAAGCCTTGAAGGCGTTCGACTACCTGCCCATCGCCACCCTGAACCTGCGGCTGGCCGAACCGTGGCGGCTGCCCGAACCCATGATGATGCTGCGCGAAGAAGCGGCCCGCGGCCATGTCGGCCAATGGCTGTTTGACCGCGCGCAATTGGCGGGCGACGCCAATTCGGGCGAACTGGCGGTGGTGGCCAGCGCCGCCACCAGCATCGCCGAGCGCAATCGCCAGCAGGTTATCGAAGCGCTGATCGACCAGGTGGCGGAACAAGCGGCGCGCCATCCCGCGCGCCTGCCGGCCATGCCGGAGGTGTCGGCAGCGGAACTGCTGATTGAAAAACGCGCCACCTTCGCCGCGGTGCCGGGCCTGACCCGCCCACTGAACACCACGCCGTGGCCGACCTTGGCCCTGGCCGGCGACTGGACCGACACCGGCTACCCTGGCGTGTTGGAAGGCGCGGTGCGCAGCGGCCTGCAAGCCGCCCGCGTGCTGAACCCGCACGCCAGCTGACCGTATCGATATCGCGGGCCGTGCGGCGGACGCCCGTCCGCCGCCGGCTCAGCGCAGCCAGTGCGCGGTAGCCAGACCCGCCGCCGTCAGCGCCAACGACCCGGCGAGGCTCAACCCCGCATAGCTCAACGCGGTGCCATAGGCGCCGCGCTCCAGCATGGCGACCGTTTCGGCCGAGAAGGTCGAAAACGTGGTCAGCCCGCCCATGAACCCGGTGATGACGCCCAGCCGCACCCACGCGGGCCATTCCGGATGCCCGGCCACCAGCGCCAGCACCAGCCCCACCAGATACCCGCCCGCCAGATTGACCGCCAACGTGCCCCACGGCCACGACTCCACGTTCAGCCACAGGCTGACCAGCCAGCGCGCCCACGCGCCCAAGACGGCGCCCAGGCCCACGGCCAGGAAATTCAGGGGAATCAGAGTTTGGTAGACGGACATGGGCGTGTGGAGGTACCAGGGACTGAGCGGGGTCCTAGCAGGGACGATGCAAAAAATAAGTGGCCTATCTTATCGCCCGGCGGCGTCTTGCACCTGACGGCGCGCTTAGAAATGGATTGAAATCTTCTTCGTCGCTTGGCGGCGGCGTTAATGCGCTCTTTTATAAGAGTAATTCTCATTAAATGTTAGAATCCGCCGCTTCAAACCGAATCCCGCATGGACAGTCAACCCACTCCCCGGCGTCGCGCCTACTGGCTCAAAACGCTGCATCAATGGCACTGGATCAGCTCGGCCCTGTGCCTGCTGGGAATGCTGTTGTTCGCCATCACCGGCCTCACGCTGAATAACGCGTCGCACATTGAATCGAAGGCGGTGGTCGCCACCCGCCAGGCGCAGTTGCCCGAGCCCGTGTTGAAGCAGTTGACCGCCCCCGCCGGCCAAAAAAAGGCGCCGCTGCCCGCCCCCGTCGCCCAGTGGCTGGACGACACCCTGGATGCCGGCGCCGCCAACAAAACCGCTGAATGGTCCGCCGACGAGGTGTATTTGTCGTTGCCGCGCGCCGGTGGCGACGCCTGGCTGTCCATTGACCGGGCCAGCGGCGAAGTCGAATACGAACGCACCGACCGCGGCTGGGTCTCGTACCTGAATGATCTGCACAAGGGCCGCAACACCGGCCTGGCCTGGAGCTGGTTCCTAGATATTTTCGCCGTCGCCTGTCTGGTCTTTTCGCTGACCGGGCTGGTGCTGCTGAAGATGCACGCCGGCAACCGCAGCGCGACCTGGCCCATGGTGGGGCTGGGCGTCGTGATCCCCGTGGTGCTGGCCCTGCTCTTCATCCACTGATTCCATCGATCCGCCCCTGGAGAATTCCATGCGCAAACTGTTGTTGTCGGCCGTATTGGCCGGCGCCATCGCCCGAACGGCCAACGCGGCCGACATCAGCGTATCCATCGAGGTGCCGCGCCTGGATGTGGCCGAGTACCACCGCCCGTACGTGGCGATCTGGATCGAGAACCCCGATCAAAGCGTCGCCACCGATCTGGCCGTGTGGTACGACGTGGCCAAGAAAAACAACGAAGGCACCGAATGGCTGAAGGACATGCGCCAATGGTGGCGCCGCAGCGGCCGCAACCAGCAGTTTCCGGTGGACGGCGTCAGTGGCGCGACCAAACCTGTAGGCAAACATGCTCTGAGCTTTGATGCGGCGTCCAAGCCCTTGGCCGCGCTCAAGCCCGGCCAGTACGCCGTGGTGGTTGAAGCCGCGCGCGAAGTCGGCGGCCGCGAGCTGCTGCGCATTCCCTTCCAGTGGCCGCCGCAAAAAGCCGAGCAATTGACGGTGCGCGGCGAACACGAACTGGGCGCGATTGCGCTCGACCTCAAACCCTGATTCCTCCCTGGAGCGCAACCATGAAATCCGCCGCCAAACTGGCCGCCGCCCTGGCGCTGTGCCTGCCTTTCGCCGCCCACGCGCATGATGTGTGGATGGTGCCGTCGTCCACCGTGCTGTCGGGCACCGACAGCTGGATCACCGTCGACGCCGCCGTCGGCAACGACAAGTTCTATTTCAACCACGCGCCGCTGCGCCTGGACGGCCTGGCCGTCGTCGCGCCCGATGGCAGCGCCGCCGAAGCCGAAAACCTGAACCGCGGCAAGCTGCGCAGCACGTTTGACTTGCAGTTAAAGCAAAGCGGCACGTATCGCGTGGCGGTCGTCAACGACGGCGTGTTCGCGCGCTGGAAAGAAGACGGCAAGAACAAGCGCTACTTCGGCAAGGTGGAAGGCATGGCCCAAGCCGTGCCGGCCAATGCGCAAGAGCTGGAAGTGTCGCAAAGCCTGGGCCGCGTTGAAACGTTCGTGACGGCGGGCAAGCCCACGCCCGTCAAGCCGGTGGGCCGTGGCCTGGAGCTTGCGCCGGTCACGCATCCCAACGACCTGTTCACGGGCGAAGAAGCCACGTTCCAGATGCTGATTGACGGCAAGCCCGCCGCGGAACTGGAAGTGAACGTCGTGCCCGGCGGCAGCCGCTATCGCGACAAGGTCGGCGAAATCAAGCTGAAGACGGACAAGGACGGCAAGTTCGCCGTGAAGTGGGCGCAGCCGGGCCTGTACTGGATCGAAGCCGGTCTGGAAGACGCGAAGGTCACCGTGCCGCAAGCGAAGAAGCGCCGCCTGTCCTACGCCGGCACCGTCGAAGTGCTGCAACCCTAAGCGGACACGCGTGTCCACGCCCCCCTCCTACGCGCCTCGCGGCGCGGCGGCGCCCGTCGTCCGCGTGGCATACGGCGCCATGCCCGCGCCGCAGCCTGAGCTTGCCGCGCTGGCGGGCGCGACCATGGGCACCGCCTGGTCCGCGCGCATGGCGCTGCCCGCGGGCTGCGGCAGCGACGCCGCTCGGCGCGCGATTCAGGCCGCGCTGGACGAGGTAGTGGCGCAGATGAGCACGTGGGAAGCGGACTCGGACATCACGCATTTCAATCAAGCGGCGCCCGGCTGGCAGGCCTTGCCCGACGGCTTCTTCCATGTGCTGCGCCACGCGCTGGCGCTGGCGGAAGACAGCGGCGGCGCTTACGACCCCACCGTGGGGCCGCTGGTCAACGCCTGGGGCTTTGGCCCGCATCAGCGCGCATTCGAACCGCCCTCTTCTGCCGCGGTCGACGTCGCCCGCGCCCGTTGCGGCTGGCAGCGCGTAACGCTGGACGCCGCCGCCCAAGCCGCGTGGCAACCGGGCGGCGCGTATATCGACCTGTCATCCATCGCCAAAGGCTACGGCGTGGACCGCGCCGCGATGGCGCTGGACGCGTTGGGTATCTCGCAATACCTGGTGGAAGTGGGCGGCGAATTGCGCGCGCGCGGCCTGCGGCCCGATGGCCAGCCCTGGCGCGTGGCGATCGAAGTGCCGGACGCCAGCGATGACCACGCGCTGGCCTTGCCGCTAGAAAACCGCAGCATCGCCACATCGGGCGACTACCGCCGCCACGCCGGCAGCGGCGACGCGCGCTACGCCCACACCATTGACCCGCGCACCGGCCAGCCGGTGCGCAATACCGTCGCGTCCGTCTCCGTGCTGCACCCGGTGTGCATGCAGGCCGACGCCTTGGCCACGGTGCTGACCGTGCTGGGCGAAACGGACGGCCTGGCCTACGCGCGCCGTCACGATCTGGCGGCGTTGTTCATCCTGCGCGATGCTGACGCTTACCGCGTCATCGCCACCCCGGCCTTTCAAGCGCTGGCGCTCCCCCGCTGACCCTATGAGCCTGACCCGATTGATTGCAGCAGCGTGCGTGGTGGGCGTGTGGTTGCTGCTCTGCCTGTGGGCGTGGCGACGCGCCCGCCGGCACGACGCTCAGCAGGCGCAGGCGCTGGCCGCCTTGAACGCCCCAGCGCCCGACGACACCTTGCTTGTCGCCTACGCCACGCAAACCGGCTATGCCGAATCGCTCGCCGCGCAGACCGCGGAGTCGCTGCGCGCGGGCGGATTAAGCGTGCGCGTGGCGGCCCTGGATCAGCTGGATGTGGCGCGGCTGTCGGGCTACCGGCGCATGCTGTTCGTGGCCAGCACCTATGGCGAAGGCGACCCGCCCGATGCAGCCGCCGCATTCGCGGGCCAGATGCAGTCCCGATCCTTGCCCACCGCAACTGCCCCCGCCCTCTCTGGCGCGCAATACGCCGTGCTGGCATTGGGCGACAGCGAATACGCGCAGTTCTGCGGCTTCGGCCATCGGCTTAACGACTGGCTGCATGCGCAAGGCGCCACCCCCTTGTTCGACTTGGTCGAAGTAGACAATGGCGACCCCGCCGCGCTGCGCCACTGGCAGCATCACCTGGGCTTGCTGGCCGGCCGCAGCGATCTGCCCGACTGGCAAGCGCCCGTCTATGAAACCTGGCGCCTCACGGGGCGCAAGCTGCTCAACCCCGACAGCCAAGGCGGCCCATGCTATCTGCTGACGCTGACGCCGCCCGCCGGGCAAATGCCGCACTGGCTCGCGGGCGATATCGCTGAAATCGGCCCCCGGCAGGAACGCGGCGGCGCGCTGCTGGCGCACCGCGAATACTCAATTGCTTCCTTGCCTGAAGATGGCGCGATTCAGCTGCTGGTGCGCCAGATGCGCAGCGCCGATGGCGGGCTGGGCGTGGGCAGCGGCTGGCTGACCCATATTGCGCGCGTGGGTGACGAGATCGACTTGCGCGTGCGCACCAACCGCAACTTCCATGCGCCGATGGATGACCGGCCGTTGATCCTGATCGGCAACGGCACGGGGCTGGCGGGCCTGCGCGCGCTGATCAAGACGCGGCGCGCGTGCGGCCATCACCGCAACTGGCTGGTGTTTGGCGAACGCAACGCCGCACACGACGCGTTTTGCAGCGACGAAATCACCGCCTGGCGTATCGACGGCACACTGGCGCGCGTGGACACCGTCTATTCCCGTGACCAGCCCCAGCGCCGCTACGTGCAGCATCTGCTGCGCGAGCAAGCCGACACGCTGCGGGACTGGGTAGAAGACGGCGCCGCCCTCTATGTGTGCGGCAGCCTGCAAGGCATGGCGTGCGGCGTGGATGCCGCGCTGCAAGACATCCTGGGCGACGCCCGCCTGCAAGCCTTGCAGCACAACGGCCGCTACCGGCGCGACGTGTACTAGCAACGCCGTCCGAAGCCGGCCATACCGGCGCAACACCCCCCCGCCGTTTCGTCCGAAGCGGATGCCGCTCCCGCTTCCTTATTGCAGCTTGATCTGCGCGCGGTCGATCACCGTCTTCCAGCGGTCGCGTTCCGTGCGGATCTGATCGCCAAATTCCGCTGGCGTATTGCCCAGCGGAAACGCGCCCGTCTCTTCCATCTTGGCCGCCGTGGCCGGGTCGCGCACGGCTTGCGCAAACGCCTTCGCCAGCTTGTCTCGCACGTC
>Ga0213829_1001993_pt1 | contig 13856 bp, 12 predicted proteins | sample MC6MC0896MG_FD_180665 | JGI IMG/M metagenome (GOLD analysis project Ga0213829, IMG submission 180665) | Enriched soil aggregate microbial communities from Iowa State University, Ames, United States - MC6-MC0896-MG | ecosystem: Environmental > Terrestrial > Soil > Unclassified | place: USA: Iowa...
CTCGCTTTTTCGCAGGACGGTTCCGTCATGTGGCAAAGCGATTCCGTACAGAAATGGATACGCAGGCGGAATTTCGACAAAACCAACGGTGAATTTGATGAAGGTGTGCTCGTCGCACAAATGCAGGAAGAGACCGGAAGGCCCGATGGTGGATGTCTTGACATAAGCGGCCGATATTGGAGCGCGGGTGTCTCTGCCGGCGTTTTGAACATTTTCTCGGAAGACGGCAGTCAACAGATCGGGACGGTAAGGATGCCTGTTCCGCATCCAACGATGCCCTGCTTTGGCGGGCCGGATTTCGGCTCGCTTTTCGTGACATCGCACCGCCATAACATGACGCAAGACAGGCTGAGCGAGGTACCTCTTTCCGGTGGCGTTTGGGTCATTCCGTCCGACATCAAGGGCTTTCCCGCATTCCGTTTTGAGGATGGCAGGTGAAGCCCAAATCGTAAGTCTTTGATCTTTGTTGCCCAACGCAAGTGATGGGTTTCGGCCAGTCTACGTCAGGCAAATTCGTCCTGTTGATCCTGTAGTCTGGCCGTAATCAGCATCGCTTCCGCATTGGTAGATATTGCGGTCGAGATCAGCGTGTTCCGTGCTTTTCCTGCAAAAGCCGGATGGTGAGGTGCTGCAGCAGAATGATGGTCTTGGCGTCGCGAATATCGCCGCGGCTGATCATCTGCATAGCGTCTGGCAGAGCGATTTCCAGCACGTCTATGTCTTCTCCCTCGTCCGCGGAGCCGCCGCCTGTGCCCACTTTATGGTTCTCGGCATATTCGCCGTAGAAAAAGGCGAGGTATTCGGTGACCGATCCGGGGCTCATATAGATATCGAACAGATGGGTGAGTTCGGAAACCTCATAACCGGTCTCCTCCATCAGTTCCGCACGCATGCGCGCTGCCGGTTCAGCGCCTTCCAGCAGCCCCGCCGGAGTCTCGATCAGCGACTCGAGGCCGCCGTTCAAGAGAACCGGCAAACGGAACTGGCGGGTGAGCAAAACATGGTCGTTTGCGGGGTTGTACAACAGGCATGTCGCTCCGTTGCCGCGATCATACGCCTCCCGGGTCTGCCGTTGCCAGCTTCCGTCCCTTAGCTGAAGTTCATACTCATATTTGGTCAGCCGTCCCCAATCATCCGCCAATACGCGTTGCGAAATCGGGCGGTAAACGCTGCTATTCATCAAGTCACCTCGTCATTATCTGTCTTTTCAAAGGCCGTGCAGCCGGCCTTCGACTTGCGTGCGTGTCTCGCCGCCGACCCATATCTGGCCGGTATCATCGCGGGTCAGGTAAATGCGGCCTTTACGGCCAAGACGTGTGCCCTGGGCGGCGACATAGTCTTCCGCGACCACGCCTGTCGCAAACAGCCATTGCGCCAGCGAGGCGTTGAGGCTTCCGGTGACAGGATCCTCGGCGATGGCGCCCAGATGATCGCTGAAGAAGGCGCGAACCTCGAAGGCGGCTTCGCCGCCATTTGCGTGCGGACCAACGACGCCAACGTCAATGCGGCCGGGCCAGCTGCGGACCGGCTCAAGGGCAAGCACCTTCTCAGCCGATGCCAGCCTGATCCCCAACCAGCCGGGGCCATTGTCGATCCATGCGGCATCAACGATGTCGCGTGTCTCTATTCCCAGCAGCTGCCGGGCCTCTTCCAGCTCTGCGGGTGTCGGCGCGCCTGAACGGATAAGGGGCGGTGCGGCAAAGGAAAGTCGACCATGCGCGTGCCGGATCGTGACCAGACCGGCACCGCACTCCTGAACGATGCCCGTTTCGCTTTTGGGCAGGCCGTTTTCGGAAAGCCAGGCATGGCAAGTGCCGAGCGTAGGGTGTCCGGCAAAAGGCATCTCCCGGTCCAGTGAGAATATCCGGACACGGTAATCAGCTTGGGGGTGGGTGGGCGGCAGCAGAAACGTGGTTTCGGACAGATTGAACCACCGCGTCAATCGCTGCATGTCATCCGTGGTCAAGGTGTCTGCACCCGTGACGACCGCCAGCGGATTGCCAGAAAGCGGGCCGGAGCCGAATACATCGATCATATGGATAGTAAAGGTCATGGCATCGTTCTTTCAGTTCGGATCGATTGTCGGCGCGGACTGTCTATTGCGTAATCCGTTCCAGCACGCGGCTCAATGCCCGCTTCAATGCGCTCGAACCGCCATTGCCGTCAAAGTCCTGAAGAACCTGCTCATTCAGGCCACCCTTGGTGGCGAATTCGCGGCTGAGATCGGTAAAGTCCGTGTCCTTGCCGGCAAGCAGCGCCACTTCGGAGAGGCCGGCGAAGAGGGATGCAAGATAGGCGCGGCCCTTTTCTTCCGGCAGGCCGTTTTCGGCCAACCACTCCGTCGTCTGTTGCAGAATGCCGAAATAGGTTGCCATCAGGGCGCTTGCGGCGGCGAGAAGGTCGTATTCCGCCTTTGTTTCACATTCCACCGCATTGCCGAGCACGTTGAAGATCGCGGCGGTATCCGCATCGGAGGGGTAAACGGCCGTGACGCCTTTGCGGCGGGCGACAAAAGGCAGCGGGATCGCCTGGGTCAGGCGCACATCCGCGCCGATCCAGTCAAGCAGTGCCTGTCGACCTGTTGCGGCAACGACGCTTATGACTTTCTGCCCCTCGCGAAACCGCAGCGGCCGGATGACGTCCTCGGCGATCTGCGGGCGGATGGCCAGAACGACGGTATCGCAGCCGTCGACAATCGCCTGATTGTCGCTGGAGACGATCACCTGCGGAAAATCGGCGGCAAGCCTGTCCGAGATATCCGCGCTGCGTTGGGACACCATGATATGCGGCACGGCGGCAGGCGTGCTGAGCAGCCCCCGCACCATCGCATCTGTGATAGCGCCGGTTCCGATAAAGCCGATTTTCTGGGGAAGGGACATGATGACTCCATTGCATTGATAGGAAGGACGATACATCGGTACGGCTGACGCAGGAAGGCAATGAAACAATCTCTAGATTGCCGGGGGCTGGCATATCTGCCGAAGAAATGGCTTGGCAACCGGATCGGCCACTTCACATAACCTTCAAATCTCTCCGAACCAAAGGGCTGCTGCCCTTGCGAATTTCTCCTTGTCCGGAGCAGACTCCGTGGCACAGGCGACGATACCATCGGGGCGCACCAGGACTGTGCTCAAGCCCAATTGATCGATGGCATTGCCGACGACATAGAAGATCCGGCCGTTCCAGCGGCCTGCCAGCGCTTCAAGCGATGCGTCCACGCTAAAATTCAAAAGCAGACCTTTGCCCTTTCTCAGAAGTTCGCCGGTCCTGCTCCCGTCCGCCAGTTCGAAGTCCGGAACGCTGCAGCCCACCAGCGGATGGTTCTCGCCTAGCTCATAGCGGAGGGAAATGCCGCATACGCGCTCGGCGAAATACGTCGCGCCGTCGCGGGTCTCGATGAGATCGCGGATGATGGCTTCCAGCGCTCGTGTGCTCCGGCTTGGGCGCATCAGTGCGACCTGGGCGCGCGACCAGTCAAGGACCTGTGCACCCACTGGGTGTCGCTCACAGTCACGGTCGATGCTCCCGGAAAGCGGCGGCCAGTGTGCGCAGCGCCTCACGGGATCTGCTGTCGGTAAGGGTCGAGAACATCACGATCTCGGTGGAAGGCAGCGGCGGGAGGCTGAAACGCTGGCTGACCTCGATTGTACCGGGTGGCGCCAGGCGGCAGGAGAATGCCGAAATGGCGAGACCTGCCGAAACGGCCGCGGTCACCATCGATGAGGTGCCGCCAAGAAAGACTTCCGTCCACGCGATGGCGGCGGAATCAAGAGCACGAGTGGCGATGTCACGTACACCGCAGGCGGGCGAAAGCGCTGCCAGTCGCAGCGGCTCGCCCTGACGATGCTCGAATTGCGGGGCTGCGAACCAGCCGAAATGCTCTTGCCCGAGCACTTCGCCATCACGCCTGTCATCCTCGCGCCGGATGATTGCAGCATCGATCTCGCCGCGGTCGAAGGCATCCAGCAACGTGCGGGAATTGTCCATCCGCACTTCTATCGTCAGTCCCGGATCGTGCGCGTTGAGCCGCGCCAGCAGCGTTGGCACTTCCGGCCCTGCAACATGGGCGGCTATGCCAAGGCCAAAGCGTCGGCGCGTGGAAAAAAGCCCTGCCATGGCGCGATCATGCGCGGCAAGGAATTCGCGGGCTGGTGTTAGAAACACTGCGCCTTGCGCGGAAAGGCGCACCGAGCGCGGCGTCCGTTCAAGAAGCCGCTGGCCGAGCCGGTCTTCCAGCCGCTTGAGCTTGACGCTGATGGCACCCTGCGTGGTTCCGAGCGTTTCGGCAGCGCGGGTGAAGCTCTGCAGATCGGCAATGGTGACGAAAGCCTGAACGGCATCCACATCCAGAGTGGTCACTTTAATAATCCAAATTTGTTGTCTCTGAAATATCCAAGCATCCAATTCAGTTATGGTCAAGCTTTCACTAATTTGCCTTGGACTCTGCAAAACACGGATCGAAGCGTGCATGTCTTCTGATGCTTCAGTCCGAACCACGAAAGGCTGAAGAATGACCCTTGCCGTTACCGCCCCAACCCGGAGTAGAAGTGCCATTGCGCTCGCCGCCGTCTGTCTCTCCGCTCTGATGTTCGGGCTGGAAATCTCCAGCGTGCCGGCGATCCTGCCGACGCTCGAGCAGGTGCTGCACGCGGATTTCCGGCAGCTGCAGTGGATCATGAACGCCTATACGATCGGCGTGACGATGGTGCTGATGGCAACCGGCGCGTTGGCCGACCGCTTCGGTCGCAAACGCGTCTTCATCGCGACCATCGTCGCTTTCGCCATTTCCTCCCTCGCCTGCGGCATGACTGAAAGCGTGGCGGTGCTGATCGGCGCACGCTTCCTTCAGGGACTAAGCGGTGGAGCGATGCTGGTATGCCAGATCGCTATTCTGTCACATCAGTTCCGCACGGCCCGCGAGCGTGGAATGGCTTTCGGCTGGTGGGGTATTGTCTCCGGCGTCGGGCTGGGTTTCGGGCCGATCATCGGCGGAGCCATCGTTGCGCTGTGGAGCTGGGAGTGGGTATTCCTCGTTCACGTGGCGCTCGGCATCGTGACACTGTTCCTTGCCGCAAGCGGTGTGGAAGAATCGTGTGATCCGGATGCGACCCGTCTTGATCTTGCCGGTATCGCCACACTCTCGGTTGCCGTGTTCTGCCTTGCGTTTTTCATCACCCAGGGACCGGAACTCGGCTTTGCCAGTTCAAAGGGACTTCTGATCCTTGGTCTATCAGTCGCGAGTTTTATCGCCTTCGTGATCGTCGAAAAGCTCACGCCAAGGCCGATGTTTGATTTCTCCGTATTCCGCATCCGGCCATTTTCCGGCGCGATTATCGGCTCGGCGGCGATGAACATCAGCTTCTGGCCGTTCATGATCTATCTGCCGATCTGGTTTCAGGCGGGCCTTGGTTATGACAGCGTCACCGCCGGTCTCGGTCTGCTTGCCTATACGCTGCCAGCGCTGATCGTACCGCCGTTGGCCGAGCGTCTGTCGCTGCGTTATCAACCCCGTCTTGTCGTCCCGGCCGGGCTGTTCACCATCGGTCTCGGTTTCATGCTGATGAAACTTGGCAGCAGTGTCGCAGATGCGAGCTGGCTCACCATGCTGCCCGGCTGCATCCTGTCCGGTGTCGGGCTTGGCCTCACCAACACGCCGGTCACCAATACGACTACCGGTGCCGTTCCCGCTGCCCGTTCCGGCATGGCCTCCGGCATCGACATGAGCGCGCGAATGATCTCGCTTGCCATCAACATCCCGATCATGGGCTTCATTCTGGTTGAGGGCGTCTGGTCGTCGCTTAGGGTCAACCTGCCGTCCGGCGCGGATTTGCCCGCCCTGCGTTCGCTCGCGGAGAAGATCGCGGCGGGAACCGCGGGATCGTCGGTTGAGCGTGTTTCGGATGCACTCGTCCATCAGGCACTCGCAGACGGTTTCGGTCTGGTCATGCTTTATGCCGGCATCAGTGTCTGGTTGCTCGCCGCTCTGAGCTTTGTGGTTTTCGGCCCGGCGCGAAAGCTTGCCCACGGTTAGTGGTGCCCTGGCGCTGGGACGATAGTCAGGCGGATTTCAGGATTTGCAGTCCTGCCGATGGTTTTGCGGCCGCAGTCTCCTCGCGGCTCCAGCGGCCAAAGGCGGAGCGGCCCAGAATCGCAATCGACGTATCCTCCTGCGGCGCATGGACGAGCACCGTCTGGATGTCGCGGAAATGTCGTTCGAGGCCCAGTTCGCTACCAAGACCTGGATTGCCGATGCCGCGCACTGCGATCTCGACGGCATCACGCAGCTGCCGGCCGGCAAGCAGCCTTGCCCTGATGAATCCTTCCGCATCGCCATTGTTGTTTTCGAGCGTGCCGAAAATGATCTGGCGGGCGCCTGAGACCAGAAGATCGATTTCGCCTGAAAGCGTTATGAAACGTTCCGTGCGGGCGATGGGATGGCCGAGATTGGCCGGCACACGCTCATGCGCGAAGCGGATGAACTTGGCCTGAGCGGCTTCTGCCACGCCGAGGTAAAGCGCTGTCAAAGCCAGCGTGAGTGCCGCATGCGCCCGGTTGTCCTGCTGGGCGACCGATGGATCGACGAGGTCGATGACGTTTTCCGCCGGGATTTCGACATTGGCATATTCGACATCGTGCGATCCCGTAGCGCGCATGCCGAGGCTCTGCCAGTTCTCGATGACCTTGATGCCCGGCAACCCGTTCGGCACCACGAATGTTCCCACCCGCGCCGGCGTTTCGTCAGTATGCGCCCAGACGAGGAAATGCGTGAGACCATATGCGCCCGTCACGAAGCGTTTTCGGCCCGTGATAGACCAGCCATTGTTTGTCCGGCGGGCGAGCGTCGCGGGAAGGCCACCGCGCGCCGGCGACCCCAGCTCCGGCTCGACACGCGCGGCATTGAGCAGCAACGGCCGTTGTTTGGCGTCCGTCAGAAGCCGCCGGTAGAGATCTTCGGGCCAGTGGTTTTTCGCGGCCTGGGCGAGATGGGTAAAGATCGTCATGGCGCTGATCAGCGCCACGGAAGGATCGCCCCGGCCAAGTGCCGCGAGAATGTGGGCGGTATCGGCAAGCGTCGCTCCCTGGCCGCCATAACGTGTCGCAACTGTGCTTTCGAGGAGGCCGTTTTCGTGAACGGCACGGATACCCGTCCAGGGAAACTGGCCAGTCTGGTCCGCATCCGGTGCGGCCTGTTCAAGGATGCGAGCGGTTGCGTCTAGGACAGTTGGGTCATGAGACATGCGTGGTCGAGGCTCTCTGGCTGTGGGGAATACCATTTCCCCATCAGGGGCGATTGGCTCCGTCTGCACTTCAAAAAAATGCCCGGTCAGGCGACCGGGCCGGATCGCGGCATCATGCAGCGGTCTTTTTCTTCGCATCTTCCCGTTCGCGAATGCCTTCGCGGACAAGCGGCAGGATGTAGCGGCCATAATCCACCGCGTCGTTGTAATTGTCGTAGCCGCGGATCGAGATCAGGTCAGCGCCAAGATCGATGTAGTCGAGGATGGAATCCGCAATGGTGCGTGGCGAACCGACCAGCGCAGTGGTGGCGCCGCTGGCATTGGTGGCGGTGACCGTCGGATACCAGAGGGCGCGATCATGCACATCGCCGCGTGCGGCGATTTCCAGAAGCCGTTGCGAACCGACATTGGCCGGGCGCGGCGCGTTGAGCGGTGCGCGTGTTACACCTTTCTGGCGGTTCTCGTTCAACCGATCCAGAGTTCTGTGAGCCTTTTCCCAGGCAAGCTCATCCGTCTCGGCGACGATTGGCCGGAATGTGACCCAGATCCGGGGGCGATCCGTGCGGCCCGCTTTTGCGGCTTCCGCATAGACCCGCTCGATCTGCTGCTTGGTTTCGGCAAGCGGCTCTCCCCACAGGCCGAAGATATCGCAGAGCGAACCACCGATGCGATAGGCGGCGTCCGAGGAGCCACCGAGCGAAATCGGAATAAGCCCGTTTGTGGGCCGCACCGCGCTGCGGAATTGCTTGAACTGGTAATATTTTCCGTCGAAGTCGAAGGGCTCTTTCGAGGTCCAGGCCAGGCGCAGGATGCGGATATATTCCTCCTGGCGCTCATAGCGTTCTTCCTTGTTGAGGAAGTCGCCTTCACGCGCCTGTTCTTCATCGCTGCCGCCGGCAATGAAGTGCACCACGACACGTCCACCACTCAACTGATCGAGCGTCGCGAGCGACTTGGCCGCAACTGTGGGATAAACCGTGTTCGGCCGCAGGGCGACGATGATCTTGATGTTTTTCGTGTGCGCGAGCACCGTGGCGCCCAGCGTGAAAGGATCGAAAGACGATGAGGAGTAAGGGATCAGCGTATAGTTGAAACCGTAATCATCAAGGGCGCGGGCATAGCGCTCCAGAAAAACAGGATCCACAGGTGCGTCTGGAACGGGGTTTAGATCGTTCGATGCATTGGGAAAGCTTACGCTGATAAATTCCGCGGACATGGGCGCTCCTTCAGGTTCAATGCAAGCATGTTAGGGCGCGGCGCATGAGCGAGGAAGACAGGTCTTTCTTTTTCTATCGAATATGTAGAAAATATTCCCTGCGACGGCCTTCGATATAGGACCAGCAACCGCCGCCGCGTTTCCGTCTTCAAGTCGCTGCCACGAAGTGGCAATCGCTCGGTGCCCTAACGGTTAAAAGGTGGGCGACCAGCCCAGGCTCGGAGCCACCGTGTCCGCCAGATCGGTCAGCAGTTGTATGTTTTCGGCGAGACCGAAGGCAGGCGGCAAAAACAGCACGACCTCATCGGCTGCTGCAAGGCCCGGATCGTTGAATACCGATTCCAGCACCTGATCGGGCGTGCCCTGGAAAACGGGCGAAATTTGAAACCCCGCTGGCTGGGCTGCCTGTTCGAGAGCGCCTTTGGGGCGAGATGCGGCAATACCCTTGGTACGCCGCTCCAGATCATAGGCGGCGTATTTTTCGCGAAGCTCGGCTGTGGTGCCAACCAGGATGGAGGCGGCGACGGCGACCGACGGCGGTTCCGTTGTCCATGTCTTTCGCCATGTGGAACGGAAGGCCTCGATGATTCGGGCCTGATATTCCCCGAAGCTCTCGCCTTCTGCCTGATCGTGCTGGACGGTTCCCGAGATAAGGCCGATGCCGAGTTCCGCCGCCTGCACAGCCGAAGCAATGCTTGCTGCACCCTGCCGGATGCGCGAACGCAGTGTCGGGCTATGCGGCGTGACACGCAGTGCCGTGCCCTCCGGGTTGGATTGGCCGCCTTCGACACGGTGCAGGACATCGCCAGCGATTGCCGAGAGGAAGCGGGCCTGACGACGCCTGGCCTCTGTGCGGGCATCGGTGTCGACCGTGCCGAATACCGCGTCAAAGGCGGCGTTTGCGCCGGTCGAAATGGCAAGTTCCAGTCGCCCATCAATCAAAAGATCGGTCGTGCCGGCCGCCTCGGCAAGCAGGATCGGATCCTGATAGCGCATGGGGATGACCGCAGAACCGAGCGTAATATGCCGGGTATGCTGGCCGGCAGCGGCGAAGAACGGAAGTGGCGAGGACAGATAGTGATCGAAATGCCGCTGATAGGCCCAGCCGGACTGGTAGCCCAGTTTTTCGGCAGCCTTGAACAGCTCGATACCCTCACGCAGCCCCTGCGCCGGCCCGGCATCGTCGCTGAAAGATACGCGGGTATTGAAGCCGAGCCGCTGTTTGGGGCGGAAGGACGTGGACGCAGTATCGATGGGTGCAGCGATGGTCATGCGATCTTTTCCTTATCGTGAACCCGCCGGGGCAGCGGCTGTGGCGCACGGGCGATGGTTGCGGCACCGGATGGGATCGATTCCAGCAGCGACGCGGTATAGGGGTGCTGCGGATTGTCGAAGATATCGACGACCGTTCCATGTTCGACGATACGCCCGCGCTGCATCACCGAAACGGTGTGGGCGAGCTGGCGTACCAGTGCCAGATCATGGGAGACGAAAACATAGGTCAGGCCGAGCTTCGCCTGCAGCGAGAGCAGCACATCGACGATGTCTGCCTGGACGCTGACATCAAGTGCGGAGGTCGGCTCGTCGAGCACGATCACATCCGGTCGGAGAACCAGCGCCCTTGCAATGGCAACGCGCTGGCGCTGGCCACCCGAAAGGGCCGTCGGCTTGCGGTTGAGAAGGTGTTCGCTCAAGCCCACATTGGCCAAAGCCTCACGAACAGTTTCGAGCCGTTCCGCACGGGTTCCGATCTTGAAACGATCAAGCGGCTCGCGCACCAGCTGTTCGACGCTCCAGGTGGGATCAAGCGAGGTAAACGGGTTCTGGTAAACGAACTGAAGATGGCGCCATGTTGAACGCAGCGACGTGCGGGAGCGACCGGTCAATTCTTCGCCGGCTACCGATATCGTGCCGGTGTCGGGTTCCTCGAGGCCAAGCAGCAGCCGAATGGTTGTCGTCTTGCCAGAGCCGGACTCGCCAACCAGCGCATGGGTGGTACCTGCAGGCACGTTGAAGGAGACGTTGTTGACCGCCGTCAACACCCTGTCGCCGACCCTGAAATTCTTGGTGACGGCATTGACCGCGATCTTTGGCGTCGTGGTGGACTCTGCCTTCAGCAGACGGAAACCCGGATCGCGCAGCCGGGCGTAGCGATCCGGATTGAGTGCCGGCACGTCCGCATGCAGCTTCCTTGCATAGGCAGAGGCCGGTGCGGAAAACACCGATGCGGTGCTTCCGGCTTCCTGAACCTTGCCACCCTTCAGGACTACCAGCGAATCCGCCCGTTCGGCGGCGATCGCCAGATCGTGTGTGATGAGGAGCAGGCTGATATCCAGCTCGTGCTGCAACCGCGAGAGCAGATCGAGGATCCGCTTCTGGATCGTCACATCGAGCGCAGACGTTGGCTCGTCTGCGACCAGAAGTGACGGGCGCGGCAGAACCGCAAGGCCTATGAGCACCCGCTGCAACATGCCGCCGGATAATTGGTGCGGGTAGGACTCGTAGACAACACCCGGGTTTTCCAATCCCACCTGCGCGAAGGTCTCGAGAATGAGGGCCTTGCGGATCGCCTTGTCAGGCTCGTCGAGAAGTGCGGCCGCCTCCATGGCCTGCGCGCCGATTGTCCGCACCGGATTGAGCGAATTGCCTGGATCCTGCGGGACAAAGCCGATGGCGCGTCCCCGCAGCGGTCGGAAGTTGCGCTCTGGCAGTCCCAATATCTCCTGATCACCAAAGGTGACGTGGCCGGTGGCATGTCCCCCGCTTGGCAAAAGCCGCAGGACCGCACGGGCGATTGTCGATTTGCCGGAGCCGGACTCGCCAATAAGGGCAAGGCTCTTGCCACGGCCGAGTTCGAAACCGACATTGCTGACGACCTCCTGGCCTCCATAGGCGACCGAAAGATCGTTGACCCGGAGAAGCGGGACAGGAGCCTGCTGCGGCTGCGGTCTGGCCGCAAAGGTAACGGGGCGGGCGATAGTGGTGGTCAGTCTGTCTTGCGTAGCCATCGGCTGATCCTGTTTACAGAGAGGACGGTCGCGATTGTGACGAAGGCGGGGGCGTATACGAGCCACGGCCATTTGAGGTAATCCTTGCCGATCGAGATCAGCAGGCCCCAGTCGGAGGCGGGCGGCGGGTCGCCGTATCCGAGAAAGGCAAGGCTTGCGATCACGAGGATCGACTCGCCGAACTGCAACACGGCAAGCGGCAGCACCGAGCGTGACGCGTTGGGCAGAACATGGCGCAGAAGGATGAACCAGCGCGAGCCGCCGAGCAGGTACGAAGCCTCCACGAATGTCGCCTGTCTGGTCTTGATGACCTCCGCACGCGTGACGCGGGCAAAGACCGCCACGGCGGAGACGCCGGTGGCGATGGCGGCATTGATGGTCTCGAAACCGATGGCGGTGACCACGATCACCGCCAGCAGAAACTTTGGAATTGCCAAGAGCACATCGACCAGCCGGGCAAGTGTGATATCGACCCAGCCGCCGAGAAAGCCCGCAAGAAGCCCGATGAGACCGCCAGCGAAGACGCCGATCACGACCGCGACGAGTGCGCTGGAGACGGAAGAGGACGTGCCATAAACGACGCGTGCATAGACATCGCGGCCGAGGTGGTCGGTGCCGAACCAATGCGCAAGACTTGGGCCGAGCAATTTGTTCGTCGGCACCCCGACGACCGGGCTGTGACTGGTAAACAGGCCGGGCGCCAGTGACCAGGCGACGACGAGCGCGATAATGGCGAAGGACAAGGCGACGGTCAGCGGTATCCGCAGGCCTGTCAGCCTGTTTGCAGGGGTCGCACCCGGCAGGGAAGCGTTCGAGGCGAAAGTCATGGTGTCACCGCCTTGGTGGTGGTGGAGGAATCCTCTGTAATGGCCAAGCGAGGCTTTCGCGCGCCGAGAATTTGCACGCGTGGATCGAGCAGGGGATAAAGAAGATCGGCAATCAGGTTGACGAGCACGAACACCACGGCTCCCAGCGAAACGATCGCTTGCAGGACGGGCAGGTCCTGCGTGCTCACGGAGCGCTGCACCAGGCTGCCGAGACCGGTTCGCCCAAAGACAGACTCGGTGATGAGTGAATTGCCAAGCAGTTCACCGACGGTGATGGCGATCACGGTGACGACGGGCAACGAAGCAGGCTTGAGCAGATGCTGTGCAAACAGCCGCGCCTGTCCGATGCCGCGGCTGCGGGCGACGGCCGCGTATTCCTGTTCTGCCTCCCTGTCGAGGTTCGCTATAAGTACCTCGGCGATTTGCGCAGAGAAAGGAATTCCGATTGTGATTGCGGCAAACACCGTTGCCCAGAAGCTATCTGGTTCGATAACGCGGAAGAGGCGCAGCTGAAAGCCGAAGAGATGGATCAGTATCAGGCCAATCACAAAATTCGGTGTCGAGAGAAACAGCGATGGGAAAGCTCTTAGCAATCCCTGGCCGTAGCGCTTTGGTACCACCTGGGTTCCGTAAGCAACGGCCATTGCCAGAATCAAGGCGACGGCAAGTCCCGTGGATGCAAGGATCAGTGTCGATGGCAGCACTTCAGCGATGAGGGTCGCCACCGGCCGGTTGGAGCGCATCGACATGCCCAGATCGCCAGTGAGAAACCCCGACAGGGATGACCACAGCTGCACGAGAACCGGTCTGTCGAGGCCCTGCGCGGCGATGATTTCCGCGATCTCCTGCTCGGTGAACCCGTTTTGCGGGTTCCTGAGCACGCTGGTGATCGGGTCGCCAGGCAGGATGCTGACGACCACGAAGGTGAAGACATAGGCCAGCAGTATGACGACGACCGCCTGGCCAAGCCGCTTTGCGGCGTAGGTTAGGTAGGCATTGCTCATGCCGGTGACCTCCTTCAACGTTGCCCTGTTGTGCGCATCAGTCGCTGATGGAGGCGGTATAGTAGCTGGCATAAGCCACGCCGTTATACACTTCGCCCTTCAGCTTCGGGGACTGCACGTAGATCCGCTGCACGATCTGCGTTCGCGGAATGAAATAGCCCTGCTCAAGGACATATTTCTGCAGCTCATCGAGAAGCGGGCTGCGCTCGTCGACAGAGCCGGCGCCGGCGATCTTGTCGCGCAATCCGTTGAGCGTCGCGTCACGGTCGTCAAGGGCGAACCAGTTCTCGCCATTGTTGGCGTTGGTGAGAATGCTGGCGACGGTGCCTGCATCGATGAAGCTGCGCGTCACCTCATAGGTCGGGATGGCCGCACCGCCGAATTTGACCTTTTCACCAAAGGTCACGACGTCGTAAGCGCGGATAGCGACTTTCCAGCCGAGCTTGCCGAGTTGCTGGGCGATGAGTTCATCGACCGACTTGGATGTCGCGAGATAGGGATTGGAGTGGATCGTCAGCGACAGCGGTTTACCGTCTTTGGTCCGGATACCATCGGCACCCTTG
>Ga0213829_1001994_pt1 | contig 13856 bp, 12 predicted proteins | sample MC6MC0896MG_FD_180665 | JGI IMG/M metagenome (GOLD analysis project Ga0213829, IMG submission 180665) | Enriched soil aggregate microbial communities from Iowa State University, Ames, United States - MC6-MC0896-MG | ecosystem: Environmental > Terrestrial > Soil > Unclassified | place: USA: Iowa...
AAATTGGTCTGACTGGCTCAGCCAGCCATTTCTTTCGCCGGGTTGAAATCGACTGCCGCGAACGCCGCCTCGATCACCTCGGTTCCAGCTCCCGGTCGTGTGGCGTCGCTGGAAAGGATTTGCCGGAAACGGCGCGCGCCGGGCATGCCCTGAAACAGGCCGACCATGTGGCGGGTGACGTGATTGAGGCGCCCGCCGGCGGCGATATAGTCGGCGGCGTAGGCCATCATCGCATCACGCAGCCCCATCCAGTCAGCTTGCCGGGCCTCTTCGCCATAAATGCGATGGTCGACATCGGCAAGGATGGACGTATTGTGATAGGCCGCACGGCCCAGCATCACGCCGTCCATATGCTGCAGATGGAGGCTTGCCTGATCGAGATCGGAGATACCGCCGTTGATGCCGATGAAGATGTCAGGATTTTCCCGCTTCATGCGATAGACGAGATCATAATCGAGCGGCGGCACCTCACGGTTTTCCTTCGGCGAAAGCCCTTGCAGCCAAGCCTTGCGCGCATGGATCCAGACCGCATCCGCGCCCGCCGCCACAACCCGCGAAAGAAAATCCGGCAGCACGGCTTCCGGCTCCTGATCGTCCACGCCAATGCGGCATTTGACCGTGACCGGCACCTTCGCAACGGCCTTCATCGCCGTCACGCATTGCGCGACAATCTCGGGTTCGCGCATCAGACATGCGCCGAAAGTGCCGGATTGCACCCGGTCCGAAGGACAGCCGACATTGAGGTTGATCTCGTCATAGCCATAATCGCTGGCGATCCGCACCGCCTCCGAAAGCTTTACCGGATCCGACCCACCGAGTTGCAATGCAACTGGATGTTCCTGAGTGTGATAGTTGAGCAACCTGTCGCGCTGGCCATGGATGATGGCGTCGGCAACGATCATTTCCGTATAAAGCAGCGCACGCTTCGACAATTGCCGGTGCAGAAATCTGCACCTCGTATCGGTCCAGTCGATCATCGGGGCGACTGCGAAGATTTTTTCTCCGTTATGGTATTGATTTTTCATGATATTCCAGAACTTCACCATTTTGCCGGCTAGGTGCTCGGCGGCATTTTGGGCCACTCTTTATCACACGTAACCCTTTGACTCCACTCAAAGCATACGGGCCGTAATTTCCTAGCTGCACCAAGAACTGCACCACGACAGCGGCGATCTGTGCTTGCAAATGCACCGTCACGTTATGCTATCATCCGTGGAAAGGTTACGCTGACCGGTGTAAGCGCCCGTCCACCTCGTAAGAGGCCCGCACCATAGAGTGGGATAACCAAGAGACTCCGGATTTAACTTCTCACGCCGCCGCCGCATTTTCGTGCATCTTCTTTAGAAGCTCGCTGACGTTTCCTGCGTGACAGGAGATGGTGCCTGCTACGCGATGCTCACGTCCACTCTCTTCTTCATCCTCATAACACGCCTCGAACATCTGAAAGGCGTCGGACCACGGTGCGATGTCGATCTCTTTGATTGCCTCATAGGCATCGACTGCAACGTTGAAGATGGCAGGCTCGATGTCAACGATCTGGGCGTACCACCGGAATGCTCCCGCCACGTCTCCGGGGATGCGCTTATACTTTTTCGCATGCGCCGCCTCAGCGGCGGCTGCCCGCTCAATAAGTGAACGGTCAACAAGGCAGACACGGCTCAACTCAACGACGACCGGTTGCACGAAATCGGTGACGACACTGATCTTGCTCAGCAGTTCAGCCTCATGATGGAAAAGATTCCGTAGCGCCTTCAGCCCGATGAAGTTCGGAGAGTCGTGCAGACCGCCTTTTCTGTGACGCTTGAGTTTGTCGCTAAAGCTATGCAGCGAGTTCAGGAAGTGGAACAGCGTGTCCTCGTTCGGCGCTTGGCAGTGCCGGCCGTAGTCACGAAACAAGCGATCCGTAGCTGCCTGTAGGTCTTTCATTCACAATCCCTGATTGGAGCGTATGGCAAGAATCTATTCACGGCTAAATCTTCCAATCAACAGCCTGAAGCCGCCTTTGCCCGACATAGTGAGGGCGGTTTGTTAGGTTCATCACCAGCGCAACCGCTGCGGTAGTGAACTGGCCGCGAGTGTTGACCTTCACGTCCGCGTAGGGCTTCACCGCCATCTGAAGCTGCGCGCACAGACCGACAACCTTTTCTGTCGCAAACGACACTTTGATCTGGTGTGCGAACTCGTTACGCACCTTTCGGATCAGTTCATACTCCCGATACTCGGCTTCCGAAATCAGCCCGAGCCCGAAGGCTGCCGCGATCCGGGCAGAGAACGATCCGAGTGGCGCGTTGAACCCGCTGAGTAGCGCTTGGCTGCCCTTGTTCGGGATGAGGAACGCTTCGATGACTTTGCCGAGCTGATCGTCGAGCATTGCCGCCGCAGCGAGAGCTGCACCACGCTCGGTTTCCTTGTTGAAGTCGTCCAGAAAATCGGAGAAGCCGATCAGGTGCGGGTGGGTTTCAGAGAACGTTCTGCGATTATCTGCCACTCAACAACATCCTTTCCTTCGATCCACCATCGGTAGCATTTGCACCAGCCGCTTTGCGTTGGCTGCACCAGAACTGCACCATCGCAATTACAAAAATAAATAATCCAGCAATTTCAACGTCTTATTTCTCACCCGTCCAGTCGATCATCGGGGCCACGGCAAAGATGCGAGACCCTGATGTCACCGCTTTTTTATAGAAATTCAACTATTTACGCTCGCTTACTAGGGTAAAATTCTGTGATAGTTTTTCATTGAGCAGCACCAATGTTCATGATTGTCGGTCACTATCACGGCGAGAAGATAATAGACGTCTCGATTGATTATACCGCGCAGATCCTTTGAAAAAAAGGCGAGCGTGTAGTTTTTAACAAGGCGAAGAAATTCGACCACAACCCTAACGCTGAAGAATACACGGTTTCTCTAGAGCGAAATCGATGAGGCTGGTGGGCTTGAACGGTTGAATTCGGATCGCTTATCGCTATCCGATGCGAGCGACCGCTAGGTCAAAAATTGTGGGCGATGCTGCCGCTCGTGACGAGCCTCAGCTCGTTCTGGGAACAATTCCCAAGGTCGCGCATTAGTGGTCGTAGACGGCACTAAACACGTATAAATACGCCAAGCAGCGCGGGCGTCGTCCAATTCTTAATGCAGATTACTTTTCGGGCTCATAGAGTCGGACCGAAGTTCGGTTCCGAAATGAGAAATTATATAATCGCCTGACCAGTATTCTCTGATCGACGTAATATTAATTTTTGTGGGGCGCGGATGAGTTTTGGTTCGAAATTTTTGAAAAGTTTGTTTCAAAGTTCTCGTGAGGCGGAGCTTGAAAAATCATGGCCGACTGATTTTTACTCAACTGTTCCACATCGCTATTCCGTAAATCTTCACAGGTACAAAAAGATAGAGGATCAGCTCGATCCCAAAGCATTGTCGAGCGGCTTTACTCACAATGAAGAGCATCATAAACGTGACATGAACCGCTTCTTCACGTTTTGCCTCATATATGATCAAATTAAAAAAGAAAATATATCGGGTGATATCGCTGAACTTGGAGTATATAAGGGAAACACATCTTATATATTGGCGAATTTCGCAAGGGCGCTGGGGCGTACGGCGTATCTGTTTGATACCTTCGAAGGCTTCGATCCGAAAGATATCCAGGGCATTGATTCATCGATCCCCTTGCAGTTTTCCGATACCAGTCTTGAAAAGGTGCGGGAATTTGTAGGCGAGGACAATGTCGTCTACGTAAAAGGGTATTTTCCAGAGTCGGCTACGCAAATTCCGGACAACCTAACGTTTTCCGTCGTTCATCTTGATTGCGACCTTTACAATCCGATGATGAGTGCGCTGAACTATTTCTACCCAAGAATGGTCGAAGGTGGGTTTATCGTTGTCCATGATTATTCGAGCTTGCACTGGGATGGCGCCGAGAACGCAGCTGACGAGTTCTTTTCAGACAAGCCTGAATGCTTGATACCATTAGCGGACAGCGGCGGCAGTGCGATAGTGCGAAAGGCACGGGCATCTTCCGATAAATTCAACAATTGGCGAATAAAGCGACTTCATGATTTGTCGGTAGGAGCCTGGGTTCCCCCCCGAGTTTTAAAAACTTATTTGAAAGACGGATGGGCGGAAGTTGAAGACTGGGGCGTCTGGGGCCTGGGCGAACGCCATACGATGTCCTTGATAATTCCATTCGTACCGGAAACGGCCATTAGACTAATATTTGATGTCGATGCTCTATTACTTGGCAGACAGATAGAGCAGACTGTTGCCGTTCTGGTCGATGGTACCAATGTTGCCGAGTGGAAATTTACATCCAAAAATAAACGTGGCGATCGGGAATTGATCATTCCTTTACACTTGCTGCGAAGGGACCAGAATGATGAATCTCCCCCGACAATTTTCTTCGAATTTAGACCCGAGTTTTTTACATCTCCACATTCCCTGAAGCCATCAAGTGAGGATACGCGTCCACTTGGACTTGCGATTCACAAATTGAAGATAGAGGTTGAGTAGAGAAACTGGCCATTGCCCCATTTCGAGAAGGTCTCGGGTCTTTTTTGCCGCTGGCTTTTCTGACGGGGTACGCTACCGGCAAGCAATGATCAACGATTGAGTTTTCCGAGCGATCGTCTTGCAAACTCGCACATATATCAGGGCGGAGAACTCGGCCTCTGAACGATCGTCTGGTCGCTGGCGGTACCCACCTGCTCCTGCCGCAAAAGAAGATTAAGTTCGGTCGGCCAGCCGGGAATTCGTCTAACAAGGAGGTCGGGCGCGAATATGTGATTGTCTTTGTGTTTCGGCTACCAGGTGGTGACGGGAAGGGAACTAAGCCCGCAACTGCGCGTTGTCTAAATGGTAATCAACAAACCGGAGGAATCCCATGAAAACACTTGCGGACATTTTCGAGCACACATTGCAGGACGTCTACTACGCGGAGAACGCTATAACGAAAGCGTTGCCCAAAGTCGCGAAGGCAGCCAAAAGTGCCGAACTAAAGAAGGCCGCCGAGGATCACCTTGCAGAGACCAGGGATCAGATCAAGAAGCTTGACCAGGTCTTTAAATCCATTGGCAAGAAAGCCTCCGGGGAAAAGTGCGACGCCATTGAGGGCTTGATCAAGGAGGCCGAAGGTCTCATGGAGGAGGCAGAAGGAACTGCGCTCGACGCTGGCCTCTTGGCGGCCTGCCAGGCAGTCGAGCACTACGAGATCGCTCGCTACGGTTCGCTCCGCGAATGGGCGAAGGATCTCGGCCACGATGAAGCCCACAAAATTCTGAGCGAAATCCTTGACCAGGAGAAAGCAACCAACAACAAGCTGACTAACCTTGCGGTGACGGCCATCAATAAGACGTCCGCCGCCAAGAAAGCTGCGTAACTCGCGTTTGCGAAGGTCTCCCCAATTTGGGAGACCTTACTTTTTTGAACACTTAAAACGCGAGCCCTACCCCTCCTTCAAGTCTCATCTTGAGCCCACCTTACTGCAGCCTCGACGCGAGCCTAAATTTCACACCTCGTAACCGCCGAATCGAGAGACCTGTAAGAGCTGCTATTTTCACTGAGCAAATTCGATCATCGTGGGCCAAGGCAAAGATTTTTTCGCCGTTTGCAAGCGCTTGTCTGTACCGGAACTACCTCTTTACGGCTGCGGTCATTTTGAACTGGAAATCGCCCAGGAATCGCGGGACAAGACTTGCAGTTCTAAAAAAGACGACAGGAAATCCCATGGCCGCCACCGTCATTCCAGTTCCAGAACCCGTTCTTCTGCCTGTAGAGGGCACAAACGAGATGTTCCCCGTGCGGCGGGTCTATTGTGTCGGCCGCAATTATGCCGATCACGCCATCGAGATGGGCCACGATCCTTCAAGGGAACCGCCGTTTTATTTCCAGAAAAATCCGGACAACCTTCTGCCTGCGGGTCAGGATTTCCCCTACCCTTCGCTGTCGTCGAACGTGCATTACGAAGTCGAATGCGTCGTGGTGTTGAAAAGCGGCGGTGCGGATATTCTGGCAAGCGATGCGCTAGGCCACGTCTGGGGTTACGCGGTTGGCATCGATATGACACGCCGCGACCTTCAGGATGGTTTGAAGAAGATGGGACGCTCGTGGGAGGGCGCAAAAGCGTTCGAATATTCCGCGCCGGTCTCCGCCATCGTTCCCGCAGACAAGATCGGCCATCCGTCGACCGGTGCGATCTGGCTCGATGTCAATGGTGAGCGCAAGCAGACAGGCGATCTTGCGCAGATGATCTGGAAAGTGCCGGAAGTGATTGCCGAGCTTTCCAAGCTGTTCACGCTTGCCGCTGGCGATGTCATCATGACCGGCACGCCTGCAGGCGTCGGCCCCATTGTGCGCGGCGATCGGATCGAGTGTGGTGTAGACGGTGTCGGCACTCTGTCCGTAACGGTCGCCTGATCGCTATCGGCGCATAATCCAAAGGGAGAGAACCGCCATGCCGCTTTATCGCCTCGCAGATCGGGTGCCTCAGACCCCCGCCACGGATCGCTACTGGGTCGCACCCGATGCGAATGTCATTGGCTCGGTGATACTTGCCGAGGATGTCGGCATCTGGTTCGGCGCGACGCTGCGCGGCGATAATGATCCAATCAGCATCGGTCGCGGCACCAATATTCAGGACGGCGTGATGGTTCACAGCGATCTCGGTTTTGCCGCCACGATCGGCGAAATGTGCACTATCGGCCACCACGCCATCATCCACGGCTGCACCATCGGCGACAATTCGCTCGTCGGCATGGGCGCAACGATCCTGAACGGCGCAAAGATCGGCCGCAACTGCCTGGTCGGCGCCAATGCGCTGGTGACGGAGGGCAAGGAGTTTCCCGACAATTCCCTAATCGTCGGATCGCCGGCGCGTGCCGTCCGAACGCTGGATGACGAGGCCGCCGCCAGCATCCGCCGCTCGGCGGAAAATTACATCGAAAACTGGAAACGTTTTTCGAAGGATCTGGAAGTCATCGAAAAATGACGGATGGCGGGCAAGAACGCCCGCTGTCGCCAAACGGTGTTACCCCGCGCAGGCGGCACACAGACCACGAATTTCGATAGTGGTCTTTTCCGCCTTGAACTTGCTGTCCTTGACCCAGCGCTCGAGGCGATGGTCGATCTCGTGATCGTGGAACTCGTTCACCTGGCCGCAGGATTCGCAAATGGCAAAGGCGACGGTGCCATGATGATGCGAGCAGCATTCTGCCTGCGTGTGGGTGCAGGCAACAAAGGCGTTGAGACTTTCAAGCCGGTGCACGAGACCATATTCCACCAGCTTTTCCAACGCCCGGTAGACCTGCAGCGGCGCGCGAAAACCATCATCGCGCAGCTTGTCGAGGATCACATAGGCGCTGAGCGGCGCATGCGCATTCGACAGGGCATTCATGACCAGCGACTGGTTTTTGGTAAGGTTCTGCGCATTCATGACTTGCCTCCTTCATCTGCGGAGCGGGAAAAACCCGGTGCCGGCAACAGGCTTATAACGAACAGGATCACGGCGGCAACCACGATGGACGGTCCTGATGGCGTGTCGTAACTCAGCGATCCGAACAGGCCGCCAACGACGGCAACCGCTCCGATCAGAGACGCGACCACAGCCATCACCTCAGGCGTGGAAGAAAAACGTCTGGCTGTCGCCGCCGGTATGATGAGCAGCGATGTGATCAACATGATGCCGACAACCTTCATGGCGATGGCAATCACCAGCGCCATCAACAGCGTGAAGATGAGCTTGGCGCGTTCAGGGTTCAACCCCTCGGCCTCGGCCAACTCGGTATTGATTGTGGAGGCCAGCAGAGATCGCCACAGGAACACCATGGAAACCAGCACCACCAGCCCGCCGCCCCAGATCAGCGCGATATCGCTGCGGGTAACGGCCAGAATATCCCCGAACAGGAAGGAGACGAGGTCGATGCGCACCCAGCTCATGAAGGCAACAATGACGAGGCCGATCGCCAGCGCCGAATGAGAGAGTATGCCGAGGAGCGCATCGGCGGAAAGCGCCTGCCGCCGTTGCAGAAAAATCAGCAGGATCGAAACCGCCGAGGCTACAAGAAAGACGCTGACGATGAGGTTGATCTGCAACAGCAGCGACAGCGCAACGCCAAGCAGTGCCGAATGGGCCATCGTATCGCCGAAATAGGCCATGCGCCGCCACACAACGAAGCAGCCAAGGGGACCGGCGGTGAGCGCAACACCGATGCCGGCGATCATGGCGCGAACGAAGAAATCGTCAAACATGCCGCTCTCCCTGCTGGTGGCTTGAAGTGGCATGTCCGTCATGCTCGTGGCCGCAGCCGCAATCCCCATGGTCATGATGATGGTCGTGATGCTGCTCATGCGCATGATGATGGCCATCATCGGGGTGGCAATGTTCGGTCACCGAACCATCCGCGTGCTGCACCCGGCCATCGGGCAGATGGGTGTGGTCGTGATGGTGGCTGTAAACGGCAAGCGCCTTGGCGGCCGACCCACCGAAAAGTCGCATATATTCCGGGCTCTGGCTCACCGCCTGCGGCGTTCCCCGGCAGCAGACATGACCGTTCAGGCATATTACGGTATCGGTTTCAGCCATGACCACATGCAGGTCATGCGAGATTAACAGAATTCCGCAATTGTTTGAATTCCTGATATTTTTTATCAAATCATAAAGCGCGATCTCCCCGGAGAAATCAACGCCCTGCACGGGCTCGTCGAGAACCAGCAGATCGGGCTTGCGCGCAATGGCGCGGGCAAGAAGCGCCCGCTGGAACTCTCCGCCAGAAAGATGCTGCACCTCCGCGTTTGCCAGATGCGCGATACCCGTGGCGTTCAGCGCGGCGTCGATTTCGCGCGCGGGAAGCGGCCCGGTCAGCGTCATCAACCGGCGCACAGAAAGCGGCATAGTCCAGTCGACCGAAAGCTTCTGCGGCACATATCCGCCCCTCAGACCGGCAATGCGCGATACCGCGCCTTCGCTCGGCTTCAAGACACCGATCGCCATTTTCGCGCTGGTTGATTTGCCTGAACCGTTCGGCCCGATCAACGTGACGATCTCACCCTTGCTGACGGAAAACTCCACGCCGCGCACGAGCCAGCGACCGTTGCGCTGCACGCCGGCATTGGAAAGTGACACCAGTATCTCTTTGCCCGCATGGGCGGAATGAAGCATGGGATTGTCCGATCGGCGATGTTGCTTACCGCTATCGCATACGTTATAGAGTTACGCAATAAATGTAATAACATAACTATACTTCTTCAAGTGGAGTGCATTTCATGAGATCGTTCGTGATCCCGCTCATGGCATCGGTAGCAATAGCGGCGGCCGCCTCCGGCGCCACCGCCGCCCCAAATGTCGTGGTCTCGATCAAGCCTGTCCATTCCCTCGTCGCGGCAATCATGCGTGGCGTGGGCGAACCGCAACTCATTGTCGACGGCGCAGCCTCACCGCATACCTATAATCTGCGGCCTTCCAATGCCCGCACGCTGGAAAAGGCCGATCTGGTCTTCTGGGTCGGGCCTGGACTGGAGGCATTTCTGCAAAAGCCGCTGGAGGCGTTGACCAGCAAGGCAACAGTGGTCGAACTGGAAGACGCCAAGGGGCTGGAAAAGCTTCCCTTCCGCGAAGGCGGCCCTTTCGAGGCGCATGACGATGGCGAAGAGGCCCATGGAGAACATGCCGGCCATTCGCACAGCGAAGACGCTCATGATCATGATCATGCGCACGATGACGGCGATCATGAACACGGCGCGTACGACACTCATCTGTGGCTCGATCCGGCCAATGCCAAGGCCATGGCCCAGACGATAGAAACCGCGCTGATTGCCGCCGATGCCGGCAATGCGGAAACCTATCAGGCCAATACGAAAAAACTGATCGACGATCTCGATGCGCTCGACAGCGAAATTGCCGAAACGGTCAAGCCTGTGAAGGACAAGCCCTTCATCGTCTTCCACGATGCCTATCAATATTTCGAGCATCGCTACGGCGTAAAAACGGCGGGATCGATCACCGTCAGCCCCGAAACCCTGCCCGGTGCCGATCGCGTCAGGGAGATGCAGGAAAAGGTTCGCCAACTTGGCGCGACCTGCGTTTTTGCCGAACCGCAATTCGAGCCGAAACTGATCTCCGTCATAACCGAAGGCACGGCGGCAAAGTCTGCGACGCTCGATCCCGAAGCGGCCACGCTTGAACCGGGTCCCGATCTATACTTCAAGATGATGCGCGGCATCGCCGGCTCGCTGAAGGATTGCCTGTCCTGATCCGGACAGGCGTTCCTTCTATCAAGGCTTCGGCGCCATTGAGGACCAGACCGGGCGGCTGACGCTTTGCAGCGTTTCTGGCGGCGCACCGTTGATGCGTGCCAGCAGAGCCTTGGCAAGCTCCCTGCCCGCAAGCTTGATGTCCTCGTTGACTGTGTGGATTTGCGGCTGGATCCAGTTCAGGAATTCGGCGGACTGTTTCGACACGATATCGATATCCTTGCCGATCCTGACACCGGCTGCCTCAAACCCCGCCACAAGCGCAATCGTGCTGCTGCCGCTGATGGAGACAATGCCGTCAGGGCGATCGTCTGATTGCATCAGGCGCTTGCCGAAATCGCGGATCTTGTCGAGCGGCGTCTCGATGGTGATGGCATCCAACGGGAATTCGGAAACGCCGAAATCCCTGATACCGCGGGTGAACCCCTTGCGGGCGTGGTCGTGGAACGCAAACCGCGATGGCGGCACGATGATGGCGATCCTCTTTCGCCCCCATTGCGCCAGCCGCTCCACGGCCTCATAGGCATAAGCCTCGTTATCGAAATCGTGATAGGCGTGCTCAATGCCCATGTCGGACCGCCCATGGGTAACGAAGGGCATTTTGCGCTCCGTCATGAAACGGACGCGCGGATCGTTCGGCTCGATTTTGGAGATAATGACCCCGTCCGCCGAACCGGTTTCGAGAATGTAGCGGATCGGCACCATGGAATCCTTGGCGTGGGTGTGAGGGGTAACGACGAGGTGATATTGCGTCGTCGCAAGAACCTCGGTGATGCCGAATACCATCTGGCTGGTGAAGCCCATCAATTCCTCGTCGACGCTCAGCACCAGCGCGATCACATTGGTCTTGCCGGTGCGAAGGCGCACACCAGCTCGGTTCGGCTGGTAACCGATCTGCTGGGCAATCAGCCGCACGCGCTCCTTGGTTTCCGCGCCGATGTCAGGCGCATCCTTCAGCGCGCGCGACACGGTGGTGATGCCAAGACCCGTCATGTAGGCGATGGTCTTCAAGGTCGGGCGCTCACCTGTCGTCGCCTTCGCTTCGTCCCTGCCTGAATTACCAGTATCGTTCATGTCATTTCGCCACGCTTTGCAGAACGATAATCATAGATAGCTTTTTGTTTCTTGCAAAGGCAAACGTCGCCGGTCGCCGTCACACCCGATCCGGTCTTCGGGCCTTTGCTATAACGATGTAGGGCGTGGAAAATATCGAACGGGCTTATCCCTGATTACCGACCTTGAGCGCTCGCGAAACTTCTGCTCAAGAGAGAAATAATGCCAAGAAAATAGATTAAATAATAACAATAAGTATTTGATATTTATAAATAAAATTCAATAAATATTAAGGCACCCGTACGCGTGGTTTTCCAATAGTACCAACGGGCATTTTTCGCGCATGAAGTTTCACTCCGAAGACATGACGGAACGATTGTTTTACGGTAACGTTGCCGGAGGGAGGAGATTGCCGAGCTGAGCGAGCTGGATAACGGCTGGCTGGCGGGCATGCATCTTCCCCAGATTCCGACACAAGCCTGCGTCATAATGGCCAGCTTATCCTATTTGAATTCGTCCATGCAGGGTCCCATCATGATTTCTTCCTCCACGCCCGAAACCGTCATCGATCTGGCCGGGCTCTGGCGCCTGACCTCGCTGGAAGGAGACTACACGACCGACCTTACCGTGCCGGGAGACGTTCACAGCGCACTCAAAAACGCGGGCATCATTCCAGACCCCTATCACGGTGCCAATGAAAATGCGGTGCAATGGGTCGCGCATCGGGACTGGATCATAGAGCGGACCTTCATCCTCGATGACGCCGATGCCAGCTGGTATCTCGATATCGATTATCTCGATACCGTCGCGATTGTCTTCATCAACGATGTCCCGATCTTGAGTTCGGACAATTGCTTCCGACGTTACCGTCCCGATGTGTCTCGCGCCGTGCGGCCCGGTGAAAACACCATTCGTATCCATTTCCACTCCAACATCGCAGCCGGGGCGGAACGGCAGGCGCGGCAACCTTTTTACATTCCCTATCATGAGGGCAACTCGCCGATTGCCAACGGCAACATGTTGCGCAAGCCACAGTGCCATTTCGGCTGGGACTGGAATATCGCGATTGCTCCGCTCGGCCTTTACGGCAAAATCCTGCTGAAGCGCCTCGATACGGCACGGGTCGAACACGTCGTCACCTCACAACATCATGTCGAGGGCGGCGTCGAGCTGCATGTGGCCATCACGCTGTTTGCCGAAGGTCCGGCGAGCCTTCCGCTCTACCTTTCCCTCAACGACGAAAGGCTGCGGCTCGATTGCGGCGTGGGTGCGGGTGAGACGGTGGTGCGCCACGTCTTCTTCGTGGAAGATCCCGCGCTCTGGTGGCCGGCGGGCAGCGGCGAACAGACGCTCTACACGTTGGCGGTGGAGTTGCCGGATGAAACCGTCACCCGCAGGATCGGCTTCAGGACCATTGAACTTCTGACGGACAAGGATGAGGCAGGTAGCCGATTTGCCTTCCGCATCAACGGCCGGGAAATCTTCTGCCGTGGCGCGAACTGGATTCCATCCGATGCGCTTTATTCGCTGACCAGCCGCGAAAAAACCGAAGACCTTCTGTGTTCGGCCGTCGAGGCCAATATGAACATGATCCGCGTCTGGGGCGGCGGGTTTTACGAGGAAGACTGGTTCTACGATCTCTGTGACCGTCTCGGTCTTCTGGTCTGGCAGGATTTCATGTTCGCCTGCAATCTTTACCCCTGCAGCGAAGACTTTCTCGACAATGTCGAACACGAGGTCGACTATCAGGTAAAACGCCTTTCCTCCCATCCGTCCATCGCGCTCTGGTGCGGCGACAACGAATTGGTGGGTGCCCTCACCTGGTTCGAGGAGCCCCGCAACAACCGCGACCGTTATCTCGTGGCTTACGACCGCCTCAACCGCACCATCGAAAAGGCGCTGAAAAAAGCCGTCCCCGAAGCACTCTGGTGGCCCTCCAGCCCGGCTTCAGGCTACCTCGATTATGGTGATGCCTGGCATGCGGATGGTTCCGGCGACATGCATTACTGGTCCGTCTGGCACGAAAACAAATCGTTCGACAATTACCGCTCGGTCAAACCGCGCTTCTGCTCCGAATTCGGTTTTCAGTCCTACACTTCCATGCCTGTCATCCGCACCTATGCGGAAGAGAAAGACATGAACATCGCCTCCCCGGTGATCGAACTGCACCAAAAGAATGTCGGCGGCAATGAGCGCATCGCTGGCACCATGTTCCGCTATTTCCGCTTTCCGAAGGATTTCGAAAATTTCGTGTATCTGAGCCAAGTGCAGCAGGCGCTGGCCATCCGAACCGCGGTCGACTACTGGCGCTCGCTGAAACCCCATTGCATGGGAACGCTCTACTGGCAGCTCAACGACACCTGGCCGATTGCCTCATGGTCGAGCCTGGATTACGGCGGCGGCTGGAAGGCGCTGCATTATGCTGCCCGCCGTTTCTTCCAACCGGTGACCGTCTCGGCCATTCCCTCCGAGGATGGACGCCGAGTGAGCTTCTCCATGGTCAACGACACGGCGGAAGACGTCGAGATCGACATGAATATTGTCGCCCTCACCATGGAGG
>Ga0213829_1001997_pt1 | contig 13830 bp, 6 predicted proteins | sample MC6MC0896MG_FD_180665 | JGI IMG/M metagenome (GOLD analysis project Ga0213829, IMG submission 180665) | Enriched soil aggregate microbial communities from Iowa State University, Ames, United States - MC6-MC0896-MG | ecosystem: Environmental > Terrestrial > Soil > Unclassified | place: USA: Iowa...
GCGAACAAGAAGTATCGCACTGCTACCGAGCAGATTGCCCAGCTCAAGCCGGAGGCGCAAAAGGCTGAAGCGCTGTCCAAGCAACTGCAGACACGCGATGCCGACATCGCGAACCTGCAGAAGTCGAACCGTGAAATTCTCGAGGCCAAAGCGCAACGAGTACAAGAACTTGAGGAAATCCGACAGCGGCTGGATGAAGCGAACAAAAAGTACCGCGCGGCCACTGAACAGATCGCATTGCTGAAACCTGAAGCACAAAAAGCTGAGGCGCTGGCACTTCAGGTTCAACAGCGTCAAGCGGAGTTTGTTGCCCTTGAGCAGTCGATCAAGGAATCCTTGGAAGCCAGTGTTCGTAGTGTTCAGGAGCTAAGCGGCGAACTCGACGCATTAAGATCTCAACTAGGGGAAGCCAACGAGCGGTGCCTTACCGCCACTGAACAGTACTCCCAGCTTGAGCAGCAGTTCGCAGCACTCGAAAAAGCTCACCAGCAAAGCCTTGCTGAAGCAGAACACCGACTCAAGGAGTTACAGGCCCAGCACACCCAGGCCCACGATGAGCTGGACGCTGCCAATCAGGAACTTGGTAAACAAGCCCAGCGAAATGCAGAGTTAAACGAAGACCTGCGACTGGCGATAGGCAACCAACTGACTCTCGAAGAGGAGCTGTTGGCGACGCAAGCTGAATTGAAGCAAGCTCAGCAAAACAGTCAGGCCCAGGCAGGCCGTATCGACCAGCTGAGCACAACGCTCTGTGCGCGTGACGAAGCACTGGAAGTGCTGCAGCAGTCGCATCGCTTGGCTGAGGAGCAGTTACAGGCCACCAATGCGCAGTTGCAGCAATCGCAGCAAAATTGCGGTGAGCAAGCAGGGCGTATTGACCAGCTGAACTCGACACTTAGCCAACGCTCCGAAGAGCTGGAAAACCTACAGAGTGTGCAACGCTCTGCCGCAGAGCAACTGCAGTCGACTCAAGCGCAGCTTCAGCAATCGCAGCAGACTACCGATACCCAAGCAGAACGCATCAACCAACTGAGCTCGGCGCTGGGTCAGCGAGAGAGAGAACTGGAGTCATTGCAACAGCTGCATCAGTCGACTGAAGAGCAATTGCGTGCAACAACCCAGCAGCGAGCAGTTGCAGAAGAGCTGGCCACCCAAGAAGCTGCCAGCCTTGCAGCATTGCAAGTACAGCATCATGCCTTGGAGCGCCAGCTCCAAGAGCTTTGCGATGCCCACGCACAAGCGCAAACAACCAACGACATGCATGTCGAAAATATTGCTGCCCTCCACGGACGTCAGGCAGAGCTTGAAGCTGAGCTGGAAAGCCAAACGAAGCAATCGAGCACCTTGCTGTCACAAAGCCAACAAGCTATTGACGACCAGACCAATATCAACGCGGCGCTGCGCACGCGCCAGGCTGAACTCGAAGCCGAAATGGAAAGCGAATTGGAGTATATGAAGGAATTGCAGGCTCAAAGCCAGCGGGCTAATGCCGCGCAGGCGGAAATTATCGCTCTGTTGAAAACACGCCAAGCCGAGCTGGAAGCTGAGCTGAAAGACCACCGGCAAGCCATGAACGCACTGCAGACCCAGAGCCTGCAGAACCAAGCTGCACAGGACGATACCATCTCCGCGTTGCAAAACCGCCAATCCGAACTGGAAAGCCAGTTGCAGGAAATGGGCGAAGCTCACGCTCGCAGCGAGCGTGAGCACGCTGCACAGGTCAACACTATCAATTCGCTGGTCGAACATCGCAGTGGCCTCGAAGAACAGCTTCAAGCACTGATCCTGGCTAACACCGAGGCAGAGGCTGCAAAAGCTGAACAGGCAGAGGCTATTACATCCCTTAATGAGGCCAAGGACGCTCTTGAGGAGCAATTGGCGCTAGAAAGCACCAGCCGTCAAGCAGCTGAAGCGAGCCTTGCCGCCACCAATGAGCAATGGCAAGCATTGCGCCTGCAACTTGAAAACGAGCTCAACTCGTCCAAGGCAGGCCTCGGCGCTGCGAACATGAAATATCGCACCGTGACAGGCGAGCAGATCCCCCACCTCAAGGCCAATCTTAATCAGTTGCTGGAACGCAGTGCCGCTCAGCAGCGCAAGATCGACGAGTTGAACGCTAATCTGGAACGCGCCAATACTCAGCGTCACCTTGCCGAACAGCGCTTGGTCAAGACCAGAGCAAGCATGACTTATCAGCTGGGCTACCAGATCAAGAGCAGTGCAAGCTCCCTGGGCGGCTTGGTCAAGCTGCCTGTACGTCTGCTGCGCCTATATCGTAAAGCCAACCAGCAACGCCAGCAAATTGAGCAAAAACTGCTTTCCAACGAACCGCTAAAGGCACTCCTGCCGCCAGCGCCTATCGTTCAGGATGAAAACTACCTCAAGCTGCCAGCCGCCCTACCAACTAGCCAGCAGGCCCGCACGACCCTGCTGCGTCAGCCAGACCAGCCCGTCAGCCGCCTGAAAGTGGCCTGTGTCATGGATGAGTTCACCTTCGGCTCCTACCGCTATGAATGCGACCTGCAGCCGCTGACGCCCGCTAACTGGAAAGCTGAAATCGAAGGTTTTGGCCCGGAACTGCTGTTCATCGAGTCGGCTTGGCGCGGAAAGGATGACCTGTGGGGCAGCAAGGTTGGCCACAATGGTCAGGAGCTGCAGGATATTTTGGCCTGGTGCCGTCAGAACAAGGTACCGACAGTGTTCTGGAACAAGGAAGACCCGGTTCACTTCGAAACCTTCCTGACCACCGCCAAGCAGTTCGACCACGTGTTCACCACTGATATTGACTGCATCCACCGCTACAAGGGTGCACTAGGTCACGACCGTGTCTACCTACTGCCGTTCGCCTGCCAGCCTGCGCTGCATAACCCGATCGAGCTGTACGAGCGCAAGGACGCCTTCTGCTTCGCCGGCGCCTACTATGCCCGTTACCCGGAGCGTACCCGCGACCTGGGCAATTTTGTGTGCGAGCTGCCGAAATTCCGACCACTGGAAATCTTCGACCGCAACTTCGGCAAAAACGACGTCAACTATCAATTCCCCGAGGAATACCAGCCGTACATCGTCGGCACCCTGCCTTTCGAGAAAATCGACACGGCGTACAAGGGCTACCGCTACGCGATCAACCTGAACTCAATCAAGCAGTCGCAATCGATGTTTGCCCGTCGCGTGTTCGAGTTGCTTGGCTGCAACACCCTGACCGTCAGCAACTTCTCCCGCGGTGTACGCCTGCTGTTCGGCGACTTGGTGGTGACCACCGACAACGGCGAAGAGATGTTGCGCCGCCTGCAACTGCTGGCCGAAGACCCACTGAACAGCGACAAGCTGCGGCTGGCTGCCCTGCGAAAAGTCATGCAGGAACACACCTACACCCAGCGCCTTGAATACGTGATGAGCAAAGTTACCGGTACAGCCAAGGCCCAGCGATTGCCGGAGATCGTCGTTGTCGCTGAGGCTCAGGACCGCCAGCAGTTCGACATGCTGCGCGCTCATCTGGACCGTCAGTCCTACACCCAAGTACGCATGGTCATCATCAGCGATGCCTACCAGAGCAGCATCGTGAGCGACGACCCTCGCATTCTGGTGCTTAAGCCAGCCCAGCTGAAAAAAACCTCGCTGGGTGAGCTGGTTGGTAATACACCCTGGGTCGCTGCATTTGTGCCTGGCGACTACTACGGCCCGAATTACTTGCTCGACCTGGCATTGGCAACCCGCTATAGCCTTGCACAAGTCGTCGGTAAAGCCGCCCACTTCACCTGTAAGGGCCAGAATGCCGAATTGCTGTCGAACGAGCAGGCCTATCGCCCAACGCAGACGCTGAAAGCCCGCCGATCGCTAGTTGCAACTGAGATCGTTGCCGCCCAGCCTCTACTGAGCTGGCTGAAGAACCTGCCGTCGCTGCAGTACACTCATGCCCAAGCCGTAGCTATCGACCCGTTCAACTACTGCGAAGGCGGCGCTGTGCACCATGAACGCATCCGCGCCAGGGTCAACGACCTTGAGTTAAACCTCGGCATGACAATCGACGAGTTGCAGGCTCGCGCGCAGTCCATCGCACCGCTGGAAGTGAGTCGTGATGCGCCTGAAATCAGCGGCCGTGGCTTGGCCGAAATGTTCGGCGTCGCCCGCAACAAGTTCCTCGATCTCACGGTTGATGGCGATAATTGGCGCGTATATTCCAAGCTCGCAGACGGCAAGCACGAGTACATCTACGCGAAGCAGGAAAGCAGCGTGGAAGAACTCGGCTGCATCGACGGTAAACTGAAACTGTTCCTCGACTGCACCCCGGGCCTGAACCTGCAACTCGTTGTATTGTTCCTGGATGCGGACAAGCAGCGAATCAGCCACGTCATGCAGTATGCCAACCGCAACCAGACTGCTGATGTACCACCAGAAACGGCCTACATTCGCTTCGGTCTACGTGCCTACGCAGCGGGCAGCACAGAGCTGAAAGCATTGGTACTCGGCCATCGCAACCTGCAGCCTTCGGAAATGATGGGCCGCGGCGACCACTTGCTGCTGACCAACCACTATCCGGCTTACGCAGACCTGTACCGCAACAAGTTTGTGCATAGTCGTGTGTCAGCCTATCAGCAACAAGGCGTCGATGTAGATGTATTCCGCCTGCGCGACAATGAGACCGTCAGCTACCACGAATTCCAAAACATCGACGTGGTGACTGGCTGCCGCTCTACCTTGGCGAAAATGCTTGAGAAAAACCGCTACAAGTCGATTCTCGTTCACTTCCTGGACGAGAATATGTGGAACGTGCTGCGCCCGTACCTGAACACTACCCAAATTACCGTGTGGGTGCACGGTGCTGAAATTCAGCCATGGTGGCGTCGCGAATACAATTTCAGCACCGATGAACAGCTCCATCTGGGCAAGCTTGCCAGCGAAAAACGCATGACATTCTGGCGCGGGATTCTCCAGTCGATGCACAAAAACCTGAAACTGGTATTCGTGTCCCGCTACTTTGCAGAAGAGGTCATGGAGGACCTTGGCTTCCGCCTGCCGGAAGACCAGTACGAAATTATTCACAACCCGATTAATACTGAAAATTTCAGCTTCGTTCAGAAAGCACCTGAGCAGCGTAAAAAGGTATTATCAATCCGACCGTACACCTCGCGGACCTACGCCAACGATTTGACCGTCAAAGCCATTGAGCTTTTGGCTGAAAAACCATGGTTCAACGACATGACGTTCCGTCTCGTCGGCGACGGGCCACTGTTTGAAGAAACTCTTGCACCACTGCGCTCTTACTCAAACGTGCACATCGAGCGTGGCTTCCTCAACCATGGGGAAATTGCCGCACTGCACAAGGAGCACGGGATATTCCTGTGCCCGAGCCGTATGGATACCCAAGGCGTATCGCGAGACGAAGCCATGGCCTCCGGTCTTGTCCCTGTCACTACCGGTGTGGCAGCAATTCCGGAATTCGTGGACGAGGAAAGCGGTTTTGTCGTCGAACCGGAAAGCGCCATACAACTGGCCGAGGCCCTTGAACGCATGTACCTGGATCAAGCGCTTTTCTCCACTTTGTCGCGCAAAGCTGCAGAACGCGTGCGCGGACAAAGTGACTGGAGAAAGATGGCCGCCCTTGAACTGAACACATTCCGAGACGTTTGAAGTAGATATGAGCAAGTCTTTGAAACATTACGTTTTCACCAACTTTGGCATCGGAATCAAGGATGAGCTGTGGTTGTCGTATCGGCTGGAGATTTTCACCAATACGGTCTTCCCCTCCCTCGCCAACCAGCGCAACAGAGACTTTGAGTGGACAATCTTCATTGACGAAGCTCTTCCTGTACTGCATCAGGCGCGCCTAGAGGCGGCAATAACCGCATCAGGCCTGAACGCCAAAACGCTGAAGGTCAGCGACTATTCGCTGACCAACAAAGAAGTAACCAAGCTTCTTGCACAAACGCGCGAAGATATCGTGCTCACTTCTAGAATTGATGATGATGACTGCATTCATGAAGATGTAATCGACACAATCCAAAGGCATGCCCGCTCAAGCGAGCATACCGAAGAGATGCTGCTGATTTCGCTGCACAACGGCTTGGAGTTCCTGCCGTCTGATGACTGTTACCGGGCTGTCACCTATGACACATTGGCCTTGGCGCTGACGCTCGTTGACAAGACTCGCGGCACCAAAAGCCGGAGCATCACTCAGTATGCACACCACATGGTGGTCGACACACTGAAAAAGCAGGAAATCAATGCAAAGCATATTCTGCTGAAATCAAAACAACCTCTTTACACGTACACCAAGCATCCTTTGAGTGACTCGTACTTCTTCGGAGCACGCGCGCGCATTCTAGGAGATACCAATAAAACGAAAGGTTTAAAAGAATCGCAGTTGCGCGCTTTCGGTTTGAGCCAGCAGCGGTTGGATTTCCTGTCCGCGCTCCTCAAACAATCGCCGATCGGTATGCCGCACAAGTACCTTGAAAAGCTTGGAAACGTGCGCAACCAGATCAAAGTCGAGCTCAACAAGGGCACAGAAAGCCCTAATGAAAATCTTGACGCTCTGATGGCGCGCAAAGCAAAACTCGAACGCACGGCTGTTCGACCGAACCCGGCAGGGCCGCTCAAGGAAAAAATTCGAGTTGCCATTCTGGGATCATGCGTCACCCGGGATTTGTTCGAGTTTCAGAAGAGCACGCTCGACGCGTTTGAGATCTGCTTCTACATGGCGCGCTCGTCCGTCGTTTCCTGGATGGCCCCGCCTTGCTTCGATCCAAAACTCGGCATAGACGCGAGTTCGTTTGAAGGCAAGCGCTCCCATTGGGATCAGCACAAACTGCATTGGCAGCTACTCGAACAGGCCCGTCCGGACATCGTCATCATCGACTTTATTGATGAAAGAATTGGGATAGTTCAACACCAGAGCTCGCTCATGTCGGCCAGTGGACCGCTGCTTAAGGCCTTGGAACGCAAGAGCATCCCTCATGAGATCAAGCGCCCCTGGAGCCCTGAGATAAAACAACTGCGAGATTGGGCACTGCCTGCCTTCCTGGAGCGGGTCGCTAATATTTGTCCGAACATCTTCGTTCACAGAGCAGTATGGGCGAATCAGTACAAGAAAGACTCTAGCCTTGAAAGCTTCAAAGGTGGGGAGTTCGAAAAGCTGATCGAGCTTAACAACTCTGTCATCGATCCAATGCTCGCAACCCTCGAAGACTCGGCAACCGCTGTTGAACAGATCGGCGGTCTCGAAGCCGGGCTGGTAGCCGGCGGCGATCATAAATGGGCTTTCTGTCCGTACCACTATGACAGCACCTACTACAAAACTGTTGCCAAGCAACTTCTTGCACGAATCATGAGTTGATCCAAAGGAATAATGGAAAGATGAAAATCAAAACTGCTGCTCTGCTCTCTCTGCTCGCCCTTGCGATTTCCGGTTGTGACCAGCAAGCCGCTGACACGCCCAAAACTGACAACCAAGCGGCAGAATCAGTACAACCAGCACAAGCCAAAGCTGAACTGAACCTTGCTGACGGTTCGATCTTGCAGCTGAATGCAGAGCACATGAAGTCCTACGCGAAGCCCAACAGCGCAGGCAAGCTGAGCATGCACGAATACAGCTATCCCATCGCTGACAAACTCGCCGAAAATGATGTGTACATGCAGTTGCAGAACGCCGGCTTCACCCGCAAGGTGATCAGCAATGACAGTTCGCAATTTAAAGTGCAGTACTACAAAAAAGACCTGCCAGTGATCGGCGGCATCTACACCACTGTCAATAGCAATGAAAAAGTCGCAACCATCGCAACTATTTACTGGCAAGAAAAATGATCCAGCCGGCGTCGATTTATTCTATTGAAGGGATCATCAACCGATGAAACTTCAGCACCATATTAAGTCGACGCTGGGCTGGTGCCTGTCGATAGGCATAAAGCTATTGCGGGTTGTGCCCTTTACAACGTTCACTGTGCAAGTCACAACCTTGGCGAGCCAGATTTTTCTGTTGCTCGCCTTTTTCCTGCCTCTTAAGGTGATTATCCTATTAGGCTCCGAAAAAATACCGAATTACTTCCCCAGCGCCTTGCAGGCAGTGAAGAAAGGCCACCTGATTGTATCTCTTAGTGCGGCTGCAGCCGTGTGTTATGTACTCTACTTGCTCAGCGAACTGTTGATCGCCTATTGCTGCCGCCGAGGCGCGCGGACGCTACTATCACGCAGCGCAAAGCTGAACATGTTCGAGAACCAGGAAAAGATCGCAGCCTATGCGTACTCGAAGTTCACGCGAGCGATGGCCTCTGCTCTATTTTTCATAATTAGTGCTGTGGTGCTTCTGATAATTTACCCAAAGCTACTTGTCGTCGTTCTGACATATACGACCTTGGCCACACTTTTGTGTGTGACCGCGTACAATTTAAGCCCTGTTATTCAAGTGCAATTCCAGCAAAACCACGGCAACATCCTGAATGCCCTGTCGGCCACTGGCTTTCTGCTCAGTTTCTTCTGCCTGGTTGCCGACTTTCTGTACTTCCCACACCAGCGTATCTTTCACGCGGTTATTGCGGTACTCGTCATGCGCCAAGCCTTGCAGCGCTTGACCAGCATGGTGCAAGATCTTGTCAGCCTGCGCATTCAGCATCGGCAGATCAATGCCATGTTCTTCCAGTCCCAGCCCTTGCTCGAACAACGGCAGAATAACCATCAACTCGAATGCCTCCTCAGCCCATCCAGTCGCCAGGCCTGGGTAGAAAAGCTCATGGACCAGGCGGGTATCGATGTCCGCAACGGCCTGGAAATAAGCTGGCACCAAATTGATGCTGTTGATGTCTATGCTTTTCACATCACCGTATTGAACAGCGACGAGCCTCAAGAATACTTGGCAAAGCTGTTCGGCAATAATATTGCCACTTTGGCGGAACAGGAGCGCTTGCTACTTGGGTGCCAACCGAACCTTCCGTCACTCAAATGGCTAGGGCACTACGTCCTGCAAGGGGTCGACTGCCACTTGTTCCGACTGAATGGCCACAAAAAGCTGATCCGCCGTCAGATAGGCGATGGCGTCGTAGCAATCAATGAGCAGCTCCTTCGCTGCGAACCCGCGAGCGAATTAATACTGCGTTTTAGCCGCACCCGCCCGTACCTGGAGCAACGCCTCGAAAGAAGCATGATAGAAACGCTGCGTTTCGTATGCTCTACCCCGGAAGATGCAGTAAAGGTTGAGCGCTTTATTGATTCTTTCGACTGCATTATCAAAAGACTCAGCTCCTTGCCGCGGCAGATCGTGTCGCTGGACATTACTTCAGAGGCATTGCTTATCTCTGCATCACAGCAGTATCAACTTAGTCACTGGAGCAGCTGGCGCATTGAGGCGGTTGGTAGCAACTGGCCAGTTGTCGAAAAAGAGCGTCTTTGCAAGGCGATTGAATCAGCTCGCTGCGAGCGCCCGAGCCTGGCAAATACAACTACCGACGATGTGATTCTGTCAGCATTCATGTACAGCTTCGAAAGATTCCTGCTTAGGAAAGATTACCCAGCTGCCTTGAGGTTACTGGATGACATTCTTGCCGCCAATCCGGCAGTCCTCCCCCCGGCAGTCAGGCAGGAGTGCGCTCAATGAAAAAAATCGCCATGATCGTCTGGAACGAGTTTCTTAATGATGCCCGAGTGCTAAAGGAAGCCCAGACGTTACAGAGCGCAGGATACCAAGTTCGCGTCTTTGCCTTGCACACGCCCGGCGTCACACGGCAACAAGAGCGCCTGGAGGGTGGAATTGAAGTCTTCCGCGTGGCGCGTAGCCCGCTCTGGCGATTGCGCAAACGCAAAATCGCTTCTGCTCCAGCCCCCAGCACCAGCAAAAGCCAAGGGCCCATTCGCAAGCTAGGTTTCAAGCATCAACTGTTGCGTCTGGTCGCCCGCGCCTGGACTCACACAGCGCTGCTGGCGCACATGGTCCGTTTTCGCGCAAACGTGGTGCACTCGCACGATGTAAACACGTTGCCGACTGCCTGGCTGGCCTCCCGTATGAGCCGTGCCCGCCTGGTGTACGACGCCCATGAGATCAGCACCAGCCGAGAAGGCTACGATAGTTTTCGCAAATTGGTGGGTATGGTCGAGAAGCGACTTATGCCCAGAGCGGATGGCACTATCACGACCACAGATGCCCGCGCCAAGTACTTTGCCCGGGCTTATCAAGTCACACGCCCGACAGTGCTGCAGAACCGGCCCCGGTTAACGCGCTGCGGACGCACAAATCGGATTCGTGAAGAGCTTGGCCTCACTGAGCAATGGCCAATCATTGTTTATCAAGGTGGCCTGCAGCAGGGTCGTGGTCTTGAGAAGCTCATTCGTACCGCAGGGAACGTTCCAGACGCTTATTTCGTGCTCATTGGTGGGGGGCGCCTGGCCCACAGCCTGAGTCAGATCATTGAAGAACTCGAACTGCAAGACCGGGTACGCATCATCCCCACAGTACCGCTGGCAGAGCTCCCGAGCTACACGGCCTCCGCGGATATCGGTGTGCAACCCATTGAGAACACCTGCCTCAATCACTACACCACCGACTCGAACAAACTGTTCGAATATCTGATTGCCGGGCTACCCGTTGTGGCGACGGACTTTCCGGAAATCCGTCGTATTGTGCGAAAGAATGATGTTGGCGTACTCGTTCCAGCCAATGATCCGACGAGCCTAGCACACGCCCTGAACGTATTGGTTTCTGATGGCAGTTTGCGTGAGGCTTATGCAGAAAATGCGCGTTCGACTGCTGCCACTTTGAATTGGGAGGAGCAGGAGTCGCGGCTGATTGATTTGTATAAAAAGGTTCTTTCTTCGGATTCATTAGCGCTGCAGGCAAGATCATGACCACACGGATCCTCCTGCTGAGTTTTTACTACCCACCGGATCTTTCTGCGGGCTCGTTTCGCGCTGAGGCGCTTGTCAATGCGCTTCGTGCCGAACTTGGCGATCACGTCGACATTGAGGTAGTTACCACTCAACCTAACCGGTATCACTCCTTCACAGCCAACGCCGTGAGTATTGAACGCTCGCCACTCCTGACAATCAGACGTATAGATGTGCCTGCACACCGCAGTGGTATCAGGGACCAAGCACTGGCGTTTGCCAGCTTTGCCTTTAATGCGTTGAAGATTACTCGCAAGAAGAAGTACGACCTCATTTTTGCCACTTCATCGCGATTGATGACAGCATCTCTTGGTGCCCTGATCGCGAAACGAAACGGATGTGGGCTCTATCTCGACATTCGCGACATCTTGGTCGATACGTTGCGCGAGCTGCTGCCCTCACGTTGGGGCCAATTATCAGCATCCATTTTCTCTCCAATAGAGCGGTGGACCATCAAGCAAGCAACGAGGGTCAACCTGATCTCTCCGGGCTTCCTGCCTTACTTCAATACCCGCTATCCTGGACGTGAGTTCACGCTCTATACCAATGGTGTGGATGAACTATTCATCAACCACCCGCAGGCACTCCAGCTGCCAGCGCTCCAGACACGCTCTGAACGATTGCAAGTGGTATATGCCGGCAATATTGGAACTGGCCAAGGGTTAGATCAAATTCTTCCAGAACTGGCCAAGCGCCTTAGTGGTAAAGTCGATTTTCATCTGATAGGGGCCGGGAGCGCTCTGGAAAGCTTGAGAAAGGCGCTTGAACGCGCCGAGGTAGAGAACGTGCGCATATCGCCGCCAATGAAGCGCGATCAATTATTACGTGTTTATCATCAAGCTGATGTTTTGTTTCTTCACCTGAATAACCTCAAGGCCTTCCGCCGCGTACTTCCCTCCAAGCTATTCGAGTATGCCGCCACTGACAAGCCCATCTGGGGTGGACTGTCGGGCTACGCAAGTCGATTCGCGCAAAAAAGAATCAAAAATGTGGCATTGTTCCCGCCATGCGATGTTGATGCCGCTATCGAGGCACTGCAGGGCCTGGAACTGCAGAAGATATCACGCCTTGATTTCGTGCAGCAGTACTCGCGCACAGCAATCAAAAAAAGAATGGCCTTGGACGTGCTGCAGATTTCTCCTAAATACATTGCCCACTCATCAGGCGCACGACTGGGAAGCTCCCCCGAACACAACCACCTGCTGGCCACTACTGAGAAGCCAGCAAAGGTATCGTCCCTGAACTAACCGCCAGGGCATCTCACCGATTGCCATCTCACAGGATTGAAATAAGAAAATGACAAGCGGACTTCAGAAAATGAGTCTGTCCAAGCTGGATGGGATTCGCGGCATTGCGGCCGTGATTGTGATTTTTTCCCATGCGTTGTTCTGGTACTACCCAGCAATGCATCTGGGTGAACGCACCAAGGGCCGCCCCCTTGACGGCATAGAATGGTTTGATAGCCCGTTCTCTTTTTTTTACCGCGGCGGGTTCTCTGTGTCCGTGTTCTTCATTTTGAGCGGCTTAGTACTTACCTACAGTATCTCAAGACACGCCGACGTGGTTAACTCTATTCGCAAAGCATCGTTGAAACGCTATATTCGCCTGGGTGTTCCTGTCGCAGCGTCCGTTCTAATCGGATGTGCACTGATGAAACTTGGCATTTATGAGGCACCAAAGGTCAGCCCTATTCCAGTACTTTCAACCCCCTATCTATTCAATGCCACATGGGACGGAGCTGTAAGAGACGCCATTTATGGCGCGCTGGCGCTGGGAGACAGCCGCTATAACTATGTACTCTGGACCATCCAGATAGAACTCATCGGATCATTCGCCATCTTTGCGGCCTTCGCGCTGTTTGGAGGAAATGCGTTCGTCTATCGCCTTTTCTGCATCCTCGCATTCCTTGTGTTGTCTGCGTCAACCAACAAGACGGCGATGTATACATCGCTTTTCTTTCTAGGCTCGATGTTAATAACCTTTCGATTCAATGAGGAAAAGCCCAGTATCAAAAGGACGGCAATTTGCATGGCCGGCCTGCTCATCGGGCTGTATTTGGCCGGTTTTCACTCTGCAAGCGCCTCCTATGAAATGCTTAGCACTATAACCCGGTCACTGTCCGCCATAACGGGCTACCAGCCTTCCTGGCTATTGATCATGCCTGCGCTCGGAGGCCTCGTTATATTACTCAGCGTCCTGAACGCTCAGCGGACGTTTGCTGTGCTGGACAGCGCACCAATGAAGTGGCTAGGCAAGCTGTCATTTTCTCTTTACCTGCTTCACACCTTCATTCTGGTTGTGGTCGCTCAGTTTTTCACGAAACATTTTGGCATGAGCTTCTCTGCCATGATAATGACATTGAGCACAACACTCATCCTCACCCTTATCGCTTCCTACTTCTTCCATTTGAAGGTTGATTTGCCTGCCATTACCTTGGCAAACAAGTTCTCCTCACTTCTACTCGGCACGAAAGAGAAAGCTGCCAAAGCTGAAGGCAATCAGCAACAGCCGGCGCAAGCATGAAAAAGACGGTGAAGACGAGTGTGCAACTCGATCTTCACCGTCTTTTTATGGATAAGCGAAGATTGCTGACTTACCGCCTCAATAAACCCTATCCCCCACCAACCGCTTCAAATACTGCCCATACCCATTCTTGGCCAATGGTTCAGCCAGCTTCAACAGCTGCTCCGCCCCAATCCACCCCTGCCTGTACGCTACCTCTTCCGGGCAAGCCACCTTCAGCCCCTGCCGGCGCTCGATCGTAGCGATATACCCGCTAGCCTCCAGCAACGAGTCATGCGTCCCGGTATCCAGCCAGGCATACCCGCGCCCCATGATCTCCACCGAAAGCCGGTTCTGCTCCAGGTACACCCGGTTCAAATCGGTAATCTCCAGCTCGCCACGGGGAGACGGCTTGATGCCCTTGGCAATCTCGACCACGTCCTTGTCGTAGAAATACAACCC
>Ga0213829_1001998_pt1 | contig 13829 bp, 15 predicted proteins | sample MC6MC0896MG_FD_180665 | JGI IMG/M metagenome (GOLD analysis project Ga0213829, IMG submission 180665) | Enriched soil aggregate microbial communities from Iowa State University, Ames, United States - MC6-MC0896-MG | ecosystem: Environmental > Terrestrial > Soil > Unclassified | place: USA: Iowa...
TCGAAATCCGTTCATGCTTTTGCACCTCGTGCTGTTCACAGCAATAGCGGGATGGCCTGGCAGAAGACCGCAAAGCCTCTGAATACTCAGTCAACTGACTGTAGTAGAGGTTCCTGCTTTCGAGGGCCTTACTCGCTGGCCTTGAAGGTCACCAGTTCACCCTTGCGCCACGTGGCAGCCTTGCGGGTAACGGCCTTCAGGGTCTTGGTCAGGCCTTCCTGCAACTGTTGATGGGCAGCGAACACCATCACCACGCTGTGACCTTCCTTGAACAGGATCCCGTGGCCATCGGCACTGGTCACGAAGGCGTAGTCGCCCAGCCCGTACACCGTCAGTTTGATTTCGCGGAACTTGATGTCCAGCTTGCCGCCTTCGCGACTGGGCAGTACCGCGGCGCTGAAATGATCGCCGACCTTGAGCTTCAGTCCTGGCTTGTCATCTACCACCAAGGCTGACTCGGTATCGATTTCGGCAATGTAAATGCCTTCAGCGTTCTGTTCGGTGATGTAAACGAAACGTGACTGAAACTGTTTAACCAGCTTTGCGCGCAAATCACCCAACACGAACAAGGCATGCATATCGAGATTACTTACTGCCAAGGAAACATCCCCACATCTGAAAATGATGCCGCACACGGAAAAAGCGCACAGCAGAAAAAAAGCGGCAATGCCGAGGGTTTAGCCAAATGGCCCGGTTGAAATCCTGAGGACGAGCGGAGCGCTCATCCTCGGCGAGGCGAGAGAAGACTACTGGAATGTCACTCGCGCCGCCCTGCCTGTCGTTCGTCAGAGGTTGAAGGAAAACGCCCTGCTGACGGCCAGAAAAACCGGATTACTAACTTTAGGGAAAAAACGCCAAAAAAAAAGCACTTTTCTTACATATCGCCAGCAAAAAATTGCTTTAGATAACCATCAATCGCCAACCAGTGGTGGTGATTCTAGAGCAGCGATGCTCATCCAGACCACTCAAAACGAAGTACACACGTCGGCAAAACAACGAAAAGGACTTCTTATGTGCACACTGACTCACTTCGCCCAACCTCAGCCAATCTACACCAGCATTCGGACGACCCGACACCAGACGGTGTTCCAGCCCCATGACGTCTCCGCGTCAGGCCTTGCCGCACCGCGATTCCAGGTGGTTCTGGCGGGCAACGCGTTCTTCCATATCAAGGAAATCTCCACGGGCCATGTAAGAGGTTTCCGCGGTGATCATAATGAAGCCTGCGCCCTCGCCCGCTCCCTGGAGTCGCGTATTTGACAGGCCAGCGACCGCCATCCTGATGGACGTTTCGTCATGCCGGCGACTTAACTCAGCCGCCGGCAGACAACTACTGCCATACTGGCCGACCAAACGAATCGCATCCCCAGGGCGGGCGGCGTTCGACACACCATAATATTTCCAAGGGAAGGCGGCTACGTGACGGAATTTGATATCGGTGAATTTTTTATCCGGGGCGAAGCCAGAGAGGTCGAAGGCGAATTCCAGGCAGTCATCATCATGCGTGCCAAACCACCGCTGACTACCGTGACCTGTCACCAGGTCGAGAAGGATCGCTGGTTCAAGACCTCCGACGTCGCCGCCATCGCCGCCCAGGATGCCGCCAAAGCCTTGAAGCTTGCCGTCGATGAGGGCGCTTTGAAAGCCTGATCCACGGTTTGCAGTCTATGCTCATTCCTGCTTTCGAACATCGTTATCGAACTCCTGAAGCGCGGATCCCTCAGATGCAATGACGCCGCACCTCAGATCTCGCATCCGCGTGACCAGCAAGGAGATGAAGATGGATTCACCTACGCATGACTTGAAAGGCTTGTTCGACCAGCTCGGCCTGGACTCCAGCGAGAAGGCCATCGACGATTTCATCGCCAGCCATTCGCCGCTACCCGACGATAAAAAACTCATCGATGCCGAGTTCTGGACGCCGCAGCAAGCCGGCTTCCTGAAAGAGCAATTGCGCGAAGACGCGGATTGGGCGCGGGTAGTCGACGACCTCAACCTGCGCATGCACCAGGTTCACTAGCCGCTGATTCAATGCAGGCTGTCGGGTGTTCCGGCGTTCAATTGCGCCAACCAGGCGGCCCTGCACTCCTGCGCCTCCTCGCGACTGGAGAATGCCGTCCCGCGGCGTTCGCCATCGAGCAGTACCACCCAGCAAACACTTTGCCCCATCGCACGCAAACTGGCGGGCACACCGCTGCCAATCATGACAGCCACATCGACTCTGCACGGCATCGCTGACCTCTCGAATTTCATTAGCAACCTAACTATGTAGGCATGTTAACGAGTTCATATCCGAGGAAACAGCAACGCTGTCGTACAGCTTCGTTGCTAAAACTGTAACAATGTCCTGATCTCAGCGTAATACCTGTGGGAGCGAGCTTGCTCGCGATGGTCGTCAACGATAACGCGTGTTTACTGGTTGACAGCGGTGCTCTTGAATCCATCGTCGGAACGCCGCCCGGAGCAAGCTCGCTCCTACAAGTATTAGGTGTTCTCAGCGAGGGCTCTGCGGCTTGTAGCCCATGCGCAAACCACCCCAATGCCGGCCCTTGAGCATGATCGGTACCGAAAGATCATGCATCAGCTCACCCGTGTCGCGGGTATAGGTTTGCAGCAAGACGGCCTGTTGATGGCTGCCGCAGCGAATCCCGGTACGGTCGGCGAACTTGCGCTTGGTCCGGTTTTGCAGGCTGTCGACCTGGGCATCCCCGGTAAGAGCCTGGCTGAATACGTTGTTATGGGTCGGCACGTAGCCCTGCTGCGTGCAGGCTATGGCGAATACCAGCCCCTCATGGCCTGTCAACAACGGCTCCTGTATGGCCGGCAACACCTGGTCGGTGTAGCGATCGAAGCGGGTCTGGTACTTGGCCGGGAAGGTACCGGGAATCGTCTGGTAGTTGCGATCGAACAGGTCATCGAGGCTGATACGACCCTCGTCGATATCCGCTTCGAAACGCGCCGCAATCTGTTTCGCGCCTTCTCGGGCCAGGTCATAAACCCGCTGGTGGTATTCGTCCAGTCCGACTTCGGCGAGGCGCTCGCTGATGGTTTCGGCCTGACCTTCCATTTGCACGGCCGCCTGGGCCAGGCGTTGGGTCTGCTCGTCGCTGATCGCCAGGTCGCTGCGCATCTGCTCGATGGCGTGAAACAGGCTGTCCAGTTGCTCGCGGTTGGTGTCCGTGCCCTTGGCGATATCCCCGACCTGGCTTTCGACCCCGGCCGCCAGGCGCGCGATATTCTGCAGATGCTGCCCGGTGCGTTCGACTTGTTCGACGCCACTGTCGAGATCGCTGGACAGCTGGCGAATCTGCTCCACCACTTGCGCGGTGCGTTGCTGGATATCGGAAACCATTTCCCCGACTTCGCCGGTCGCCGTTGCCGTGCGCGCGGCCAGACCGCGAACCTCATCGGCCACCACCGCAAAACCACGACCGTGTTCCCCGGCCCGTGCCGCTTCGATGGCGGCATTCAAGGCCAGCAGATTGGTTTGACTGGCAATGGACTGGATCACCAGGGTCACCCGCTGGATATCGTCGCTGCGCAGGCTCAGGGCTTCGATCAGCTCCCGGCTGTTGTTGGCGCGCTGACTGAGTTGATGCATGCGGGCGATGGACTCGATCAGCTCCGTGCGCCCTGCCGCACTGCTTCGGTGAGCTTCGCTGGCGGCGCCGAGGGCCTGCCGGCTGAGCGTCGAGGTGGCTTGTTCAGTGGCGATCATCACTTCGGCGTTGCTGACAATCTGCGCCGCGGCGCTGAGTTGCGATTGCAGTTTGTCGGCCAGTTGCTTGACCGAATAGGCCACGCCGGCGGCGGACAAAGCGTTATGACTGGTAGTGTAGGAAAGATCGCGAGTCAACTCGGCGATGGCGTCGCCGTTGTCGGCAGGGAGGTGAGGGATCGGGCGCGAGCGCAGGCGCGGCAGCCAGATAATCAGCACGGCCAACGGCAGTCCGAGGTAAAGCGACCCGCCGCCCAGCACCACGCCACACAACAGGAGCATCAGGGCGATGCTTTGCAGGGTCGGCGTCAGCCACTGGTTTTTCGGCAGAAGTATGGCTGCAGGCACTGCCGCGGCCAGAGACCCGTCTCGCGTCATCGTTGTCACCCCAGGTGTCTTCTAATTGTTGTGTCCGTATTAAACGCCAGCACAAGGCCATTATCCATGGTCCATTAGTAGTGGGCGTTGCAACAGATCAATAGAAGTGCAGGGTTTTTTCGCAGACGTCGAAAAGCATCGCGGGCAAGCTCGCTCCTACCGGTTCAATGCGAACCTTGTGGGGGCGAGCTTGCCCGCGATGGGGGCGCTAGCGAATCAGGCCTGACGCTGGTGCTTGTCGATCTGCTCGTGACGCTCTTGAGCTTCGATGCAGTACTTGGTGGTCGGGCTGATCAGCAGGCGCTTGAGGCCAATGGCCTCGCCACTGTCGTCGCACCAGCCGAAGCTGTCTTCTTTGATGCGTTCCAGTGCCTGTTCCAACTGAGGCAGCATGCGCTGGTCGCGATCGATCGCGTTCACCAGCCAGGTGCGCTCTTCTTCGACAGAAGCAGCGTCAGCCGGATCGGCCGGGGTGTCCAGGCTCTCGATGGCGATGCGGTTCTGCTCGATGCGCTCATGGGTTTCGACTTTCATGTTCTGCAACAGCTCGGAAAAAAAAGCGTGTTGCTCGGCATTCATGTAGTCATCCGCCGGCATGGCCAGCAACTTGTCCTTTGTCATTGATATCTCTATAAAAAAACGTGCATTAAGGCGAATTAGGGAGCGTTCCGGCGGACCAGGGTCGGTCCTCGGAAAGGCGCCAATTGTTCCAAGCGCCACCCGGCACTCAATTTACGAGGGGCGGCAGTCTAAGGCCGACTTGAAGCCTCAGCAACAGAAAAGACAACGAATTCGTCCACCAAAGCCCCGAAAGTGCACTATGGCAGGTTATGCGGTGGTTATCGGAGTGTGTTTATAGCAAGAAATTCCATCGAGCGGCTGTATAGAGAGGACAGACGGCTACGCCACGCGGGTCAGGCGTGGCGTATCTTGCGGAGTGTTTCAGTTGATGTCAGCGCCGAACAAGCTCCAGGCACACGTTTTGCCGACTGGTGCCACCGGATCAGGTGGGTGGCTGCGCGATTTCCACGACTGCAAACCGATCCGCCAGAAACGGTGAAATATCCAGTGGCAATGGCTCGTTGTTCACCATTTTGTCCAGCAACACCCCTGTGATCGCCGACGTCAGGATACCGGTGCGGAAATGCCCACAGGCATTCAGGTAACCCTCAACTCCGTTCATCGGCCCGAGAATCGGCAGCTCGTCCGGAGAACCCGGCCGCAACCCGGCCCAGCAGCGTTTCAGATTGATATCGGCCAGCGCCGGAATGCAGCGCACTGCGCCTTGCACCAGGCCTCTGATTTGCGGGTAGGTCGTGGTCACATCGAAACCCTTGTCCTCGGTGGTGCTGCCGATCAGGATTTCACCGTTATCTTTCTGAGCCACATAACAGTCGCTGGTGGTCAGGCAACCACTCAGGATCTTCGGCATGCGCTCGGTCAGCAGGATCTGCCCCTTCACCGGTTTCACCGGGATGCTGATGCCGGTAGCCTGCTCGCTGAGATCGGCGGCCCAGGCACCTGCGGCATTGATCAACGTATTGCAATGGAACGCTCCAGACTCGGCGGTCTGCACGCCACTAACCCGCGAGCCGTCGTGCAACACGCCGGTGACATTGGTATTGAAATACAGATCCACACCGTTCTGCCGCGCGCCTTCGGTGTAGGCATCGGCCAGACGGAACGGGCTGACCTGATGATCGCAGAGAAACTCCAGCGCCCCCCTCGCCTCATGGCTAACACTCGGCTCGGCTGCACGTAGCGCCGCTTGATCAAGCCAACGTACCTGATCCGCCAAGTGCGGAATGCAAGCGAAGATGTGCTCGGCATAGAGCCGGTCTTCATCGTCGTAGATCACGAATTTCAAGCCTGTTTTCTCGAACTTGAAATCCATCCCGTGTTTCTCCTGCAATTCCCGATGCAAGTCCGGATACAACGCATTTGACTGCAAGGCAAAATCGAAGAACGACTGCGGCAGAATGTGCGGCGTACTGGAATCCACCGCCACGGCCGCACCCTGGGCTTGGCGATTGCGATTGGCCGACATCATGCGGAAAAAAATCACCCCGCACCCCAGGCCTACCGACTCACCTATCGCCCACAAGCCGCCGGCCGAAGCGCGGGTCGCGTTGCCCGGACGCTTGACGTCGATCAACGCGACTTTCAGGTGTTTGCGCTTGGACAATTGATAGGCGCAGGACGCCCCGATCACACCGCCGCCAGCGATGATCACGTCATAGAACTTACTCATGGATTGCGGCCTCCGTGCCGATCGACTCGAACGCTGAAAAAGGAATCGGGTCGACGGGAAAACGCGGTCGCAACCAGCCCACATCCGGCCGGCCCGTGGCTTCGCGCAAACGATCGGTGCAATACCCGACACACATGCGCCCCTGACAGTCGCCCATGCTGACACGGGTGCGCATTTTCAGGCTGGCCAAGTCTTGCACACCCTGCTCCAACGCCCGATCGATGTCGGCGCGGGTCGCATGCTCGCAGCGGCAGATTATCGTGTCGGCGGCCGGCAGGGCTGTCTGCCCGGCGCCGCGTTCGGTGTAGCGGTCGATGGCGGCGCGAAAACGCACGATGGATTTGAGTGTCGACAGGTAACGGTCGCGCCTGACTAGCGCCAGCTCGGAATTCAGCACATCGCGTTGCAGCAGGATCGATACCGCCGCGATCCTGCCCGTAAGCATCGCCGCCTCACCACCGCGAATCCCGACCATGTCACCCGCCAGGTGCACGTGGGGCTCGCTGCTTTGCTGCCAGGTATTGGCGCTGGCCCGCAAGTAGCCGTCATCGCTAAAATCGTGGCTCAGGCCCATTTGCTGGCTGAGTTGGGTGCGTGGAATGAAACCGTAGCCGACCGCCAGGGTCTGCGCGGCAACCCGCTCGGCACGGCCCAGATCCGGCTCCCAGGTGCTGGAATACGGCGCAACGGTGACCGAACTCAACTCGCCCTCTCCTCCTGCCTCGACCACGCCCCAGCCATAGCGCAGGGGCACGCGGTGCAGTTTCAGGTAAGCGAGCATGCTCAAGCCATCGAGAAACAGCTGCGGCCTGTTCAACAAACCAAGGCTTTCCCGAGCGATTTTGCCGAACGCGCACGCCTCGTAAACCCCTGCCACGCTGACTCCAGAAGTGTGCAGCTGGCAGGCCACCAGTGGTAACAACGGACCGGTGCCGGTGATCACCACCGGCCCCTGCGGTTTAACGACGCCGCTCTTGATTTGCAGTTGCAAACCACCCAACAGAATGACGCCGGGCAAGGTCCAGCCGGGGAATGGCACGCTACGTTCATGGCAACCGGCAGCCAACAGCAACTGTGAATAGCCGATCTCCTGCAAGCGCTCGTCGGCGTCCAGCACCACCAGTGCGCAAGTTCCTTCGGCACCGACCACGCGATGGTTCAAACGCACATTGATCAATTCCGAGTGCTCCCGGAACTCTCCATGCAGTTTGGCCAGCGTTTCTGAATAGCGCGGCCCCAGATAATCGAGCCCGACGCCATCGCGCAAGGGGCCGCGATAGACGACACCGCCGAGCCGAGAGGCTTCTTCAAGCAAGGTGCAACGCACACCGTGCCGGGCCAGTTCAATGGCTGCCACCATACCCGTCGGCCCGCCGCCCACGATCACCGGATGCAGGCTCATAAAATCTCCTGCCCGGCGATACGGTTGACCCGCGTTTCGACATCCATGCCTTCTCGCACGATCGTCTGGCAAGCGCGACGCTTGTGTCGGCCATCAATTTTCACCAGGCAGCATTGACACACGCCCATGCCGCAATAGGCACCGCTGACTTGATCGTGATCGTTGCGGGCCACTTGGCGAATGCCCAGTGATTGAATGACCGTCAAGACGGTTTCACCGAAGGCGGCGCTGACGGCTTGGCCATTGATGTGCACAGTCATGTCCGCTTGCACCAGCGGCTGGATATCGAAGGTTCTGTCTAAGCGTTGCATGGCGAAAATTCCTCCTTGGAAAGCTCGGGTGAGGGGCGCGAGTTCCACTCGTTGTGCGCCGCAGCACTGTAGCCCGATGCCGCAGTAAGGGCTTGGAGTTTTATGTTAGGGAATATCGCCAAGGGAAAGGGCGGGCTGATAGTCGTCATCAAGATAACTAGCAGTCCACCCTCGTAAAAAAGCCGCTTCCACCCGAGGTGGAAGCGGCAGAGGCACACGCCTCAATAGTAATCAGGTAAACAGAGCGATCAGGATGATGATCGGAATAGGTATGCCGAGAAAGAACAGCAGTAATGAGCGCATGGGAGTTCTCCTGGATTAACGGACAGGGACTGTAGTGGTGGTTACGTAAGCGTCGGTTTCAAGGTACTCGACCGCGTCCCGACGACGACCACCGAACGTTGCACAAAAGCTGGCGAAAAATGCGCCGATCAACAGGGCGATGAACATCCACAGCGAGGTCATCGCAGCCACCTTCGCAGCGGTGTCAGCGGCTTGCTGGGCAGCCAGTTTGGCGTCGGCGACGGCTTTCTGGGTGCGGGCATAGACCTCATCGACACGACGTTCGGCATCCGCTTGAGAGAGGTTGGTCCGCTGGGCAACCAGTTGCGCCAGATAGGTGCGGTCTTCAGCAGACAGTTGACCATCGCTCAGGCTGCGCACGAAGATGCGCGTCACAGTGCCGCGGGCGGCCTCATCGCTGGTGGCGGCCGGAGTATCGGTGCGAAACAGACTGTCGATGAAGTAACCGTACTGATCACTGTCGGTATTGCCGGCAGCCGCGCCGGCCGCTTGGGTGGCGGCATTGACGGCACCACCGGCTACACTGGCGCCGGCCTGCACCCCGCCACTGACGATACCGCTGACCGAGCCGACCAGCAGTGTCGCGGTCACCAGGGTTGCGACGCACCAGGCCAGGAAGCCATGGGCCGTGTCACGGAAGTAAACCTCGTCACCGTGCATGTTTGCCCACTTCACCCGCAGGCGACCGGCGATGTAACCGCCAAGTCCCGAGGCAATGATTTGTGTGACGGCGAGCCAGACGATTGTGGAAATGCCCAGGCCCTTGGCGCTCATGCCTTCATTGGCCCAGGGCGACACTGCGGAAAAACCCAGGCCGAAGCCAAGCAGCACCAGTATCAGCGACAATGCAGCCGCCGCCGCGGCACCGGCGAAAATGGCACCCCACGACACGCCCGAGCGCGAGCTCGATTCGTATTCGGCAGGATAGAAACCATCAGGGGATCTATTCATTGTTTTATCGCTCCAGGCAGAAAGAAAGTGTTACAACTCTTCGTACGAAGAAGTGCAGTCACCGTGCCAGTCGCGAAGTTTTAAAAAAGCTTTTGATTTCAATGCTTTATAAATATTGAACTTCCAATGCCCATGCAATTTGCAAGGAACTGGCAATGGCAGCGGGTTTTATGCATTGCTACTTGCGTTTGTAGCTCTTGTTACCGCTGGGCGTCAGACAGTAAATACCGCCTCGAGGGCCCGTACAGAACGAACCGGTGCCACATGTACAACCATCGTCGCGCTGCAGCAGCGTCTGTGGCCGAGCTTGTTTTGTATCCCCGTACATCGCCGAGCAACTCTTTTTCGATCCGCTGATAGAGCCGTCATTACATAGAAACAACTCCCCATCGCACCGATCGATTCCGCCCTTTTTTCCCGAACAGGGCGTATTACCTGCCCAAGCAGATATGCTTGCCATACACAGCAGCAACAAGACAATCGGCATCCCGCCACGACGAATCACAGTGCGCACGTTTCAGCTTCCTGTCAGAGTTGTGGCCAAATGATATCAATGCTCCAGCCAAGCCCATAAAGCAACATGAAAGTTAATTTAAAAAATCGCCGTCATTTCTTGGCAAAATGCTCTCACATTTGCCATGAACCCATTATCAGGCCCATTCCATGACCCGCATCCTGACCATTGAAGACGACGCCGTGACCGCCCGGGAAATCGTCGCCGAATTGAGCAGCCACGGCCTCGATGTGGACTGGGTCGATAACGGCCGCGAAGGTCTGGCGCGCGCGGTCAGCGGCGACTATGACCTGATCACCCTCGACCGCATGCTGCCCGAACTCGATGGCCTGGCGATCGTCACCACCCTGCGGACCATGGGCGTGGCCACGCCGATCCTGATGATCAGCGCCCTCTCCGATGTCGATGAGCGGGTGCGCGGTTTGCGTGCCGGGGGTGACGATTACCTGACCAAACCCTTCGCCACCGATGAGATGGCCGCCCGGGTCGAAGTGCTGCTGCGGCGGCAAAACACCGTGACCGCCCAGGCCACCATGCTACGGGTGGCGGATCTGGAACTGAACCTGATCAGCCACGAAGCCAGCCGCGACGGCCAGTTGCTGACCTTGCTGCCTACCGAGTACAAGTTGCTGGAATTCCTGATGCGCAACACCGGGCAGATCCTGTCGCGGATGATGATTTTCGAAGAGGTCTGGGGTTACCACTTCGACCCCGGCACCAATTTGATCGACGTGCACATCGGCCGTCTGCGCAAGAAAATCGACCCGCCCGGCAATGTCCCACTGATTCGGACCGTACGAGGCTCGGGTTATGTCATTGCCGAACCCGTCTAAGGGCTGGCGCTCTTCCAGCAGCCGGTTGCTGGCGCTCTACAGTTCGCTGTTCGTGCTCTGGAGCGGGATCCTCATGGGGGTCATGTATTACGAGGTGTCCGCTTACCTGGACAACCTGGCCAAACACTCGCTGATGCAGCGTCAGCATTTGTTTGCGCGTTTTTCCGGTGAACAACTGGTAGACGCCCTCACCGTCAGCATGACCTTCGACATTCCCGGCCTCGACGCCTATGGCCTGTTCGATGAACAGCACCGTTACCTCAGCGGTGCCCTGCGCCATATCCCCAAGGGATTGCCGCTGGACGGCAAGATTCACATGCTCGGCGACTGCGCCGACTCCGACGACCCGACCCTGCCCAACGACAGTTGCGACGCCGTGGCGACCCAGGCCCAAGACGGTCGCTGGCTGGTGCTGCTGCGGGATAACGGCTCGCTGTTTGCCGTGACCCGGATCATTCTGCACGCCTTGTTCTGGGGGGTGACACTGACGATTGTCCCGGGTGTCGTCGGTTGGCACCTGTTGCGCCGCCGGCCTTTGCAGCGTATTCGCGGGATCCAGGCCAGCGCCGAAGCCATCGTCGCCGGTGACTTGACCCGACGCTTGCCGCTGTCCAGTCGCCGCGATGAACTGGACATGCTCGCGGCCATCGTCAACGCCATGCTCGAGCGCATCGAGCGCTTGATGAACGAGGTCAAGGGCGTGTGCGACAACATCGCCCATGACCTGCGCACGCCGCTGACCCGCTTGCGCGCGCAGTTGTACCGCCTGCAGCAAGAGGCGGGCGAAGGGTCCCGAGAGGCGACGCAACTGGAATCCGTCCTGGCCGAGGCCGACACCTTGATGGCGCGCTTTCGCGGACTGCTGCGCATTTCCGAGCTGGAGGACCGGCAGCGGCGTTCCGGGTTTGTACAGCTCGATCCACTGCCGTTGCTGCAGGAACTGCACGAGTTCTATCTGCCATTGGCGGAAGAAGGTGAGCTTGGTTTCCAGCTGCAATTGCCCGAGTCATTGCCGCCATTGAATGGGGATCGGGCGTTGTTGTTCGAGGCGGTGGCGAACCTGCTGAGCAACTCGATCAAATTCACACCGCCCGGCGGCGAAGTGATTTTGCGCGGGGTTAATGAAGATGGGCATACACGGATCGAGGTACTGGACTCGGGGCCCGGAATTCCTGAAGGTGAACGGGCAGCCGTATTCCAACGATTCTATCGCGCCGAGCGTGGCGATCAGCAGAACGGCTTCGGGCTAGGGCTATCGATCGTCGCGGCGATTGTCAGCTTGCATGGGTTTACGGTGGAGGTGGGGAGCAGTGAATTGGGCGGGGCGCGGTTGGTGCTCGATTGCCGACAGAGCCTGATCCCCCAGACCTGACGCCACTCTCTCCCTGACGACGCCCCCTCTGTAGGAGCCGGCTTGCCGGCGAAGGTGTCCGTTCAGTGACAACTATGTTGACTGATCCACCGCCTCCGCCGGCAAGCCGGCTCCTACAGGGGGGTTGTGGTGTTGTCAGGCCGGGTAGTTGGCCCGCAAGGCTTCGAGCCCACCCTGATAAATCCCGGTAAACAACGCCACCACTTCCTCATCACTCACACCCACCGGCGCAAACTGCCCGGACCAGGTCACCCGCGCCCCCTGCCCTTGCGCTTCAACACGGATAGTCGCCAGATAGTCAGTCGCCGGAAACGGCGCCTGCAAAATCGAGTAGCTGTACGTCTTCGCCGCGTCATCAAACGCCTGAAGCCGCTCCACCACCACCGCCCCATCCGCCGTTTGCAGACTGCGCACCCGCCCGCCGTCACTCAGCTCGCTTTGGGGAATGAACGGCAGCCAATCTGGCAGCGAGTTGAAGCCGCCGATCAATTGCCAGACCTGATCGGCCGAAGCCGGGATATCGATAAACGCTGATGCAGTTGCCATGTACTGTTCTCTCTTAATCAGTAAGGTTCAGATCGCCATGCTGTCGACGACACCACCGTCGACTCGAAGGGCCGCGCCAGTGGTGGCCGAGGATAGCGGCGAAGCGATATACGCCACCAGGTTCGCCACTTCCTCGACATTCGCCACGCGCTGGATGATCGATGTCGGCCGCGACTTTTGCACAAAGGCGTCGGCTTCTTCCTGAACACTGCGACCGGACGCGGCAATGGCATCCTTGAGCATCAGCTCCACGCCGTCGGTCAACGTCGGGCCCGGCAGGATCGCATTGACCGTTACCCCAGTGCCGGCCAGCCGTTTGGCCAGTCCGTGGGACACCGCCAGGTTGGCGCTTTTGGTCACGCCATAGTTGAGCATGTCCGCGGGGATCGCGATCCCGGATTCCGAAGACAGGAAAATCACCCGCCCCCAGCCCTGTTTGACCATGTCCGGCACGTAGTGCCGGGACAGGCGTACACCGGAGATCACGTTGACCTCATAGAAGCGTGTCCACTCGCTATCGGGCGTGTCGAAGAAATCCACCGCGTCATAGATCCCCAGGTTGTTCACCAGAATGTCAGCCCGTGGTTCGGCGGCGAACAGTTTCTCCGCGCCTTCAGCCGTACCGAGGTCGGCCGTCAGCCCACGCAGCTGCGCACCGGGCACCTGCTGGCGAATGCTCGCCAGCGCCTGCTCGACCTTGGCCGTATCGCGGCCGATCACCACCACCGTGGCACCGGACTCGGCCAGTGCCTTGCTGATGCCCAGGCCAATGCCGGCGGTGCTGCCGCTGACAATCGCCAGTTTCCCGCTCAAATCAATCTTCATACTGTTGCTCCTGTGATCGGCAATGGTGCGCGCTCGGACACCAGCTTCGCCTCGCGCATCGCCTGCCAGAACGCTGCAGGGATCACCGCCGACAACGCGGCGACATCTTCGGCAATCCGGTCCGGACGGCTGGAACCTGGAATAACCGCCGCCACCGCAGGGTTCGCCAGGGAAAACTGCAACGCCGCCGCCTTGATGTCGACACCGTGGGCCGCCGCGATGCGTTTGATCTGCTCGACTTTATTGACGATCGCCGGGCTGGCCTTCTGGTACTCGAAGTGCGCGCCGCCCGCTAAAATGCCCGAGCTATACGGTCCACCGACCACGATCTCGACGTTCTGCGCCAGCGCCGCGTCCATCAAACGCTGCAACGCACGGTCATGATCGAGCAACGTGTAGCGCCCCGCCAGCAGAAAACCGTCCGG
>Ga0213829_1001999_pt1 | contig 13827 bp, 8 predicted proteins | sample MC6MC0896MG_FD_180665 | JGI IMG/M metagenome (GOLD analysis project Ga0213829, IMG submission 180665) | Enriched soil aggregate microbial communities from Iowa State University, Ames, United States - MC6-MC0896-MG | ecosystem: Environmental > Terrestrial > Soil > Unclassified | place: USA: Iowa...
CCTGTTGATCGCCGGCAACGCCTACCTGCCACAAGACCTCGACAACCGCGTCACGCGTAAAAGCATGCCCTGCGGCTCGCAGATCGTCGTCACCGAGCCGTTGTCGGAGCAGGTGGCGCGCAGCCTGATCAAAAACAACTACTGCGTCGAAGACTGCAACTACCTGCTCGACTACTACCGCCTCACCGCCGACAACCGCCTGCTCTACGGCGGTGGCGTGGTCTACGGCGCCCGTGAACCGGACGACATCGAACAGCTGATCAAACCGAAGATCCTCAAGACCTTCCCGCAGCTCAAGGACGTTAAAATCGACTACCGCTGGACCGGCAACTTCCTGCTGACCATGTCGCGCATGCCGCAATTCGGCCGCATCGAGAAAAACGCTTACTACATGCAGGGCTACAGCGGCCACGGCGTCACCTGCTCGCATCTGGCCGGCAAACTCATCAGCGAGATGATCCGCGGCGACGCCGAACGTTTCGATGCGTTCGCTTCGCTACCGCACATGCCCATGCTCGGCGGCCGCACCTTCCAGGCCCCGCTCACCGCCATGGGCGCCGCGTACTACGCGTTGCGTGACCGTTTCGGCCTCTGATCGCAGCCCCTCCGGCGGCCCTCCCCGAAAGGCTGCCGCCGGATCCAGACACTCCGCAATACCCTGTGGTGGCAGCGTTGCACGCGTGCTACGTCATCCAGTCCTGTCACGACTATCCTGTTACTGAATCGACTACGCCCGGATGCGGCCCCTGTAGGAGCGAGCTCGCTCACGATGGTCGTTAACGATAACGCGTGTTCGCTGGTTAAACGCGGCGCCCTGTAGGAGCGAGCTTGCTCGCGATGGTCGTCAACGATAACGCGTGCTTACTGGTTAAACGCGGTGCTCTTGAGTCCATCGTCGGAACGCCGCCCGGAGCAAGCTCGCTCCTACATCTATGGTTACCTGTTCTTCGCAGGAGATGCCCATGATCCCGCCCGATCTCCAAGCCCCATTCCCGGGCCAGACCCCTGAAGACGCTCAAGAAATCGCCGAGTGGCGCGAGGCGTTGCTGTCCGTCATCGCCCACGGCGGCGCGGCACAGGCCAGGCAGATCCTGGACATGCTGGTGGCCGTGGCCAGCGCTTCGGACATCGGCTGGCGGCCCGGTCACGGCACGCCCTACATCAATACCATCAGCGTTGAACAACAACCGGTGTTTCCAGGGGACCTGGCCATCGAAGAGCGTCTGGCGTCGATCATGCGCTGGAATGCGCTGGTGATGGTCGCCCGGGCCAATCACGCCTATGGCGAACTGGGCGGGCACATCGCCAGCTACGCCAGCGCTGCAGACCTGTTCGAAGTGGGCTTCAATCACTTCTTCAAGGCGAGCACCGAATCGACCGGCGGTGACCTGGTGTTCTACCAGCCGCACTCGGCACCCGGTGTCTATGCCCGGGCTTTTCTCGAAGGACGCCTGGAGGAGAGGGATCTGCAGCACTACCGGCAGGAGATCGGCGCACGCGCCCATGGCGCCCGGGGTTTATCGAGCTATCCGCACCCCTGGCTGATGCCGGACTTCTGGCAGTTTCCGACCGGGTCCATGGGCATTGGTCCGATCAGCTCGATCTACCAGGCGCGCTTCATGCGTTACCTGAAGCACCGCGGCCTGCTGGACACCTGCGGGCGCACCGTCTGGGGAGTGTTCGGCGACGGTGAAATGGATGAGCCGGAAAGCATGTCGGCCCTGACGCTGGCGGCGCGGGAAGGGCTGGACAACCTGGTCTGGGTGATCAACTGCAACCTCCAGCGCCTGGACGGTCCGGTCCGCGGCAACGGGCGCATCATCGATGAACTGGAGGCGCTGTTCGGCGGTGCTGGCTGGAATGTGATCAAACTGGTATGGGGTTCGGACTGGGACGCACTGTTCGCCCGGGATCAGGACGGCGCGCTGGTCCGGGCATTGTCCAGCACCGTCGATGGCCAGTTCCAGACATTCGCGACAAAAGACGGGCGCTTTAACCGCGAGCGATTTTTCGGCCAGAACGAGGCGCTGGCAGCGTTGGCCCAAGGCCTGAGCGACGAGCAGATCGACCGCCTAAAGCGTGGAGGTCACGACCTGGTCAAGATCTTTGCCGCTTACCAACAAGCACTGCTCGAGGGCAACAAGCCCACGGTGATTCTGGCGCACACCAAGAAAGGGTTCGGCATGGGTATTGCCGGTCAGGGCAAGATGACCGTCCACCAGCAGAAAAAACTCGATAACGAGGCCGTGCTCGCCTTCCGCAACCGTTTCAACCTGCCGTTGACCGATGAGCAGGCGATCTCGCTGAGTTTCTTCAAGCCCGGGCAGGACAGTGCCGAAATGCGCTACCTGCACGAACGTCGCCGCGCATTGGGCGGGTACATGCCGTCACGGCCGGCGACTTCGCCGTCGTTGGCCGTGCCCGATGTCCACAGCTACGCCGGGTTTGCCCTCGCCGCCGAAGGCAAGGAAATGTCCACCACCATGGCCTTCGTGCGGATGCTCGGCGGTGTGCTGCGGGACAAGCAACTGGGGCCGCGCATCGTGCCGATCGTGGCGGATGAGGCCCGCACCTTCGGCATGGCCAGTCTGTTCAAGCAGATCGGTATCTATTCCAGCGTGGGGCAGCGCTATGAACCGGAGGACATCGGTTCCATCCTCAGTTATCGGGAAGCCCTGGACGGGCAGATTCTCGAAGAGGGCATCAGCGAGGCGGGTGCCATCAGTTCCTGGGTGGCCGCCGCGACCAGCTATTCGGTACATGGCTTGCCGATGCTGCCGTTCTACATCTATTACTCGATGTTCGGCTTCCAGCGCGTTGGCGATCTGATCTGGGCGGCGGCGGATCAGCGCGCTCGCGGATTTCTGCTCGGCGCTACCGCGGGGCGCACCACGCTGGGCGGCGAAGGCCTGCAGCATCAGGACGGCAACAGCCATTTGATGGCGTCGATGGTGCCCAACTGCCGTGCCTACGACCCCGCGTTCGCCGGCGAGTTTGCCGTGATCCTGGACCATGGCATGCGCCAGATGCTGGAGCGGCAGGTCGACGAGTTCTATTACGTCACCTTGATGAACGAAAGCTACCCGCAACCCAGCCTGCCTGAAGGCGTCGAACAGGCGATCATCAAGGGCATGTACCTGTTTGCCCGACATCAAGTCGAGAGGGCACGCGGCACGGTCCGGCTATTGGGTTCGGGCGCCATCCTGCGCGAAGTGGCGGCGGCTGCCGAGCTGCTGGCCAGCGATTGGGACGTCGATAGTCAGGTCTGGAGCGTGACCAGTTACTCCGAGCTGGCACGTGATGCCCGTGAAGTGGAGCGCTGGAATCGCCTCCATCCCGGACAGGCCGCGCGCCGCAGCCATGTACAGACCTCGCTTGACGGGACAGCACCGATCGTTGCCTGCACCGATTACGTGCGCGCTTTGCCACAGCTGATCTCAAGCTACCTCAAGGCTCCTTGCACCGAGCTTGGCACCGACGGTTTTGGTCGCAGCGATACCCGCAGCCAGTTGCGCAGGTTTTTTGAAGTGGACCGTTATCAGATCGTCTTGAGCGCGCTGACTGCACTGGTACACGAGGGCCGCCTCGACGCCAGCGTCTGTGCCGAGGCCATTGCCCGCTATGCCATCGACGCGGATGCAGTGGCGCCCTGGGACGGCTGAAGCGGGGCTTCTGGCCGGATCGATCCGCGTCGCCATCCATGACCATGGGATATCACGCCGCTGTGATGCAACGAATGCCACGCGAGGGCCTCATATAAAGACGAGCGGAGCCATTGATACCAATGCAATGGCCGATTGCGGTTTCACCCCGACAATAGGTAATTGTTTTTATGACGGCTGCTGAAAAGAACCAAGTGACCTGGTTGGTCGAGCAATCCATGCTGCATGCCGCAAGGCAGCGGGCCCGGCTTTACTCCGGGCAAGGCCGGTTGTGGCAACAGCCCTATGCCCACACGCGGCCCCGTGATGCTTCCGCCCTGGCGTCGGTGTGGTTCACCGCGTACCCGGCTTCCATCATCACCCGGGAAGAGGGCACCGTGCTCGAAGCCCTGGGTGACGAAACCCTGTGGCATGCGCTGTCGAAAATCGGTATCCAGGGGATTCACAATGGCCCGCTGAAACGCTCAGGTGGTCTGAAAAACGGCGAATTCACGCCGACGATCGACGGCAATTTCGACCGGATCAGCTTCGATATCGACCCCCAACTGGGCACCGACGTCCAGCTTCACGCGCTGACCCGCATGGCCGCCGCACACAACGCGGTCATCATCGATGACGTCATCCCTTCACATACCGGCAAAGGCGCGGATTTTCGCTTGGCCGAAATGGCCTATGAGGACTATCCGGGGCTCTACCATATGGTGGAAATCCGCGAAGAAGACTGGCCGCTGCTGCCGGAGATCGCCGAGGGACGCGATTCGCAGAACCTCAGCCCGCCACAGGTCGATATTCTGCGGGACAAACATTACATCGTCGGGCAGTTGCAGCGGGTGATCTTCTTCGAACCCGGGGTCAAGGAAACCGACTGGAGCGCGACGCCGGTGGTGATCGGGGTCGACGGCAAGCCGCGACGCTGGGTCTACCTGCATTACTTCAAGGAGGGGCAACCGTCGTTGAACTGGCTGGACCCGACCTTCGCCGCGCAGCAGATGATCATTGGCGATGCCTTGCACGCGATCGATGTCATGGGCGCGAAGATCCTGCGCCTGGATGCCAACGGCTTTCTCGGCGTAGAACGCAAGCTGGATGGCACCGCCTGGTCCGAAAGCCACCCGTTGTCGATCACCGGCAATCAGTTGCTGGGCGGCGCGATTCGCAAGGCCGGCGGCTTCAGTTTTCAGGAATTGAACCTGACGGTCGACGACATCGCCTCCATGTCCCACGGTGGCGCCGACCTCTCGTATGACTTCATCACCCGACCGGCCTATCAGCATGCGTTGCTGATGGGCGACACTGAATTTTTACGCTTGATGCTGCGGCAGATGCACAACCTCGGCATCGACCCGGGCTCGCTGATCCATGCTTTGCAGAACCATGATGAACTGACTCTGGAGCTGGTGCATTTCTGGACCCTGCATGCCCATGACACCTTCCTTTATCAGGGCCAGACCTTTCCCGGCAACATCCTGCGCGAGCACATCCGCGAGCAGATGTACGAACGCCTTGCCGGAGAGCACGCACCCTATAACCTGAAATTTGTCACCAACGGCGTGTCTTGCACCACCGCCAGCATCATCACCGCGGCGCTCGGCATTCGTGACCTCGGTGCGATTACTCCAGCGGATATTCAGCAGATCCGCCAGGTTCATCTGTTGCTGGTGATGTACAACGCGATGCAACCCGGGGTGTTCGCCCTGTCGGGCTGGGACCTGGTCGGTGCATTGCCGTTGCCGGCGGAGCAGGTCGCGGACTTGATGCTCGACGGCGATACCCGCTGGATTCATCGCGGCGCCTATGACTTGGTCGATCTCAATCCAGACGCACCGCTGTCGGCGGGCCAGATGCCACGGGCGCAAACCTTGTACGGCAGCCTGATCAGTCAATTGGAAGACCCGGATTCGTTCGCTTCGCAGCTGCAGAAGATTCTCGCGGCGCGCCGCGCGTACGATATCGCCGCCAGCCGCCAGATCCTCGTGCCGGATGTGGAGCATCCTGGGTTGCTGGTCATGGTCCATGAATTACCAGCCGGCAAAGGCACGCAAATCACCGCGCTGAACTTCGGCTCGACACCGATCACCGAAACCCTGCACCTGCCCAATATCGCGCCCGGGCCGGTGGTCGACATCATCAATGAACGGGTGGAAGGCGATCTCACGCCGGAGGGCGATTTCACCATTACCCTGGATGCCTATGAAGGGCTGGCGCTGCGGGTGGTCAGTAGTTCACCGATGATCTAGGGCTGCATACCCTGAATAAAAAGATCGAAGATCCGATGTAGGAGCTGGCTTGCCAGCGAAGAGGCCGGTCCATCCAGCATCGATGTCGCCTGCCACGCCGCCTTCGCTGCGGTGCGGCGATCCGACAAGCCAGCTCCTACAGGGGATTGGGGTCGTACACAGATACTGCGCCCGGCGAAGATCCGATGTAGGAGCTGGCTTGCCAGCGAAGAGGCCGGTCCATCCAGCATCGATGTCGTCTGTCACGCCGCTTTCGCTGGCAAGCCAGCTCCTACAGGGGATTGGGGGCAAGCACAGATACTGTGCCCGCGTGCTCAGAGCAGCGGCACGCTGTAGCTGACGAACAGCCGGTTCTGATCCTGGTCACGGGATGCTTCACTGTTGGTCTCGCCGTTACGCCAGCCGAAGCCAACTCCCTTGAGCGCGCCGGACTGGATCGTGTAGTCCAGGCTGATATCCCGTTCCCATTCCTTCTGGTCGTCACCCGAGGCCGTCTTGATGTGATCGCCGCTCAAATACATGAGCGAGGCTTTGAGACCGGGCACGCCGAGCGCGGCAAAGTCGTAGGCGTACTGGCCGAAGGCGGTGCGCTCGCCGGCGCGGGTGAAGGTCTGGATCAGGCGGTCGGTATACAGGTACAGACTGGCGCCGCCGGCACCCTTGTCGGGCAGGTTACCCTGGCTGAGTTGGGTGAAGTTGCTGCCGCTGGACACGCTTTGATAGCCTGCGGTGATGCCATGGCCGCCCAGGGTGTACACCAGCGCGGCGCTCCAGGTGCGGTTGTCGATCTCGCCATCATTGTCTTCGGTGTAACCACTGATTCGGTAGCCTGTGGTCCCCGAGCCGTTGGCCCCCGAGGAGTCTGTCTTGAAGTAGCGCAGGTCGGTTTTCAGGGATTGTCCTTCCCCGATGGCCAGGGTGTGGATCAGACCAAAAAACTGCTGGGTGTAATAGTTGTCCAGGTTGGCGTAGTAATACTGCGCCGTCAGATCCTTGGTGACTTTCCAGTCGCCCCCGGCGAAGTCGAATGCATTGCTCTCACGGGTGCCACCAGTGGCGGCCAACCCGGTCCGGTCACTTGAGCCACGGCCCGTGGCATGTTCGATACGCCCGCCCGTGAGCGTCAGGTCCTTGAACTCGCCGGAAGTGATCTGGCCGCCTTCGAAGGTCTGGGGCAGCAGGCGGCCGTCGTTGGAGACGAGGATAGGCAGCTTCGGCATCAGCGTACCCAGGCGCAATTCGCTTTTCGAGACCTTGACCTTGCCGGTCAGCCCCAGTCGGCTCCACTGGTCGACCGCGCTGTTGTCACTGTCCGAGGGAATCATCGAACTGCCGACGTGCCGCCCCCTGCCGCTGTCCAGCGTGATGCCCATCAACCCCAGTGCATCGACGCCAAAGCCGACGGTGCCGTCGGTATAACCCGACTTGTAGTCGAGCATGAAACCCTGGGCCCACTCTTCGGTTTTCGAAGGCGCGGCCGTGCCGTCACGGTTGTCGTTATTGAAGTAGAAGTTACGCATCCCCAAGGTTGCTTTGCTGTCACTCAAAAAGTCCGCGTGGGCCTGGCTGCCGAGTGCAATGGCGCCAAGTGCAACCGTTATCGCCGTCTTGTTTCTGCTCATGTATATCGCCCCTTTTTTTGTAGTTTGAAGTTGGGAGCGGACGAGTCCGCGCATGCTATCGATCCGATGCAAGATTCAAAAGTTGTCAGGTTGCTCCCGTCATGACGGGTGTCGGCAAAAGGTGCACTGCCTGCGGGAGCGATGTCGTCAAGTCAGAGGGCCTTGGCTCAAATACCCAGCACATTGGCGCCAATGCACGGATCGATCCCGCGCTCCAGGCGACGCTGATGGACGATCACGGTGATTTCCATCGAACCGGTAGTGACTTCGAAGTCGAGGATGTGACCACCATAGGCCTGGAAGCTGGCGTCCCCGGCGACGCCGTGCATATGGATCGAGGGTTGATCGTTCTTCCAGGCCACGGAGCCGGTAATGCTGGCCATTTCAACGTTGCTGAAGGTCTTGGCGTCGAATTCCTTTTTGTCCTTGTTCCAGAACCCGAACTTGACGATGCCAAAGCCGATACCGCTGATGGAGGCGCTCGGGATTTTTTCGGCGATGGCCAGTTTGGTCAGTTCCTTGAAGGCGTTGTCGCCCATGCGCAGGACCATGAGATAACCGGTAGGGGTCTTGGTGTAGCGCGGTGTCGCTTCGGTTGCACATTGCATGGGCGCTGTCGTCGCGGTGGTCGGGGTTTCGGCAATGGCCGGTTGAGTGGCTGCGGTGTTGATCATTACGGCGGCGGTCACGGCCAACATCAATTTGCAAAAGCGCTGTTTCGGCTGAAGTTGAACTTGCATGGGGCTTCCTCTGTTTTTGTTGTTGTGGATACTGCGGTTTTCTGGACAAGAGCGTCCGTCACCTGTTTTTCAACAGGTGTCAGAGTGGTGGTCAACAGGGGGTGTCAGTGGATGTCGTGGCTGGGTGAGTTACAGCGCATCGCGGCTGCTGACCCCATTAATCAAGCGCGCAATACCCAGCGGATTGCTGTTCTTCAATACGTCCGGCAGCAAGCCGTTGGGACAATTCTGGTAACACACCGGACGCAGGAAGCGATCGATCGCTAGCGTGCCAACCGACGTACCGCGCGCATCCGACGTCGCCGGGTACGGCCCGCCGTGGACCATGGCATCGCAGACTTCCACGCCGGTGGGGTAGCCGTTGAACAACACGCGTCCGACTTTCTGTTCCAGCAGGGCCAGAACGTTGCCCAAGGCATCGAGTTCGGCATCGTCGACGATCAGGGTGGCGGTCAACTGACCGCGCAAGCCGTGCAGGGCCTGGACCAACTCCGCCTGGTCAGCGACTTCGACCACGATGGTGGTCGGGCCAAACACTTCTTCCTGCAATAACTCATCGCCCTCGATCAACAGGCTGACGTCGGCCTTGAACACTTGCGGCCGCGCCTGGTTACCCTGTTGTTCGACGCCGGCCAGATGGGTAATACCGGGGTGAGCGCGAAGGTTGTCCAGGCCGTGGCAATAGCTTTTTAACGCGCCGGCGTTGAGCATCGTTTGCGCGGGTTGTTCATCCATCAGCCCGGTAAATCGTTCGAGAAAGGCGGAGAACTCCGGCGAACGGATGCCCAGTACCAGGCCGGGGTTGGTGCAGAACTGTCCCGCGCCCAACACCACGGAAGCGGCCAGGTCGGTGGCGATTTTCTCACCCCGGACTTTCAGCGCCTGGGGCATCAGCAACACCGGGTTGATGCTGCTCATCTCGGCGAACACCGGGATCGGTTGCGGGCGTGCCGCCGCCATGTCGTACAGCGCCCGTCCGCCACGCAACGAGCCGGTGAAGCCGACCGCCTGGATCGACGGGTGCTTGACCAGGGCCTCGCCGACGCTGCCGTAGAGCATGTTGAACACGCCCTCAGGCATGCCGGTTTTGCGCGCGGCGCGAGTGATCGCATCGGCGACATGATCGGCCGTGGCCATATGACCGCTGTGGGCCTTGAACACCACCGGGCATCCCGCGGCGAGGGCAGAGGCGGTATCGCCACCGGCGGTGGAAAAGGCCAGCGGGAAATTGCTGGCGCCGAACACCGCGACCGGGCCGAGCCCGGTACGGTATTGGCGCAGGTCTGGCCGGGGCAGTGGTTGGCGCTCCGGCAATGCGCGGTCGATGCGCGCGCCATAAAAATCGCCGCGGCGCAGCATCGTGGCGAACAGGCGCATCTGCCCGCTGGTACGGGCCCGCTCGCCCTGGATGCGGCCGGCGGGCAGGGCGGTTTCCCGGCACACCAGGGCAATGAACGAATCGTCCAGCGCCTCGAGCTCGGTGGCGATGGCGTCGAGGAATTCGGCGCGGCGGGCGGCCGAAAGATTGCGAAAGACCGGGAAGGCCGAGGCCGCTGCTTCGGCGGCCGCATTCACTTCGTCGATTGTCGCCTGATGGAATTGATACGGCAGGGCTTCACCCGTGCTGGCATCGTGGCTCTGCAAGGTGTTCGAGCCTTGTGCCGAACGAGTGCCTGCGATGTAGTTGTGGCCTGAAACTTCAAACATGGAACCTCCTGAAGGGCTGTAAAAATCGGAATCAAGTGAGTCGATAAATCCGTCGGGCGTTGTCATGAAACAGGGCAAGCCGATCGGCGAGGGAACGGTCGCGGACGATACTCTTGAATCCGTCGAGCACTTCGCCGAGGCTGTTCACCACGCCGTCGACCGGGTAATTGCTGGCAAAGGCACAGCGACTGACGTCGAAGATCGAGATGGCATCGTTCACCACCACGCGGTTCAACTCGACCGGCCAGGCCTTGCCCGGGATGCAGATGCCGGAAATCTTCATCGCGACGTTCGGCTCCCGTGCCAGTAACGCCAGGTTCTCGCGCCAGCCGGCCAAGCCTTGTTCCGAACGATCTGCCGGCAACGCCGTGTGATTGACCACGATGGTCACGTCGGGAAAGTCCCTGGCCAGTTCGGCGGCTTCCGGCAGATGCCACCACGGCGCCTGCAACTCGAAGTGCAGGCCGTTTTCCGCCAGTCGGGCATACCCCTCCCGCCAGCGTGGATCACGCATGGAGCCTGGCACCGCGAAATTTTCACGCCAGGCCTCAAGGCTGGTCACCACAGGTTTGTGACGCACGCCGCGCACCAATGGGTGTTCGCCATACAAGCGAAGCAGAGCCGCCGCGTCTTCCCGATCGAGCCAGACCTGCGCCACCATCGCGGCCAGGGCAGGTTCGTCTTTAGCCAATGACTCGACAAAGCGCACCTCGTCAGCGGGCGTCGCCGGGTCCCATTCACCCTCGATGACTACTGTCTGCACGATGCGATGACGGCCACTCAGCCGCCGATAGTCCGCGGGCAGGAAGTTGCGGCAGATCGACGAGTAATCGCCATAACGAAAGGGCCGCAATGGGCGATCGTTCAGCCACGGATAGTAATGCTGTTCGATGTCGAAATAGTGTTGATGCGCGTCGACGATGGGCAAGTCTGCGTCCTCGCCGCTGGCCAGGAACCGCGCGCGCCAGTCGAAGGGGGAGACGTCATTCATGGGGTTGCTCCAGACGATAAAAGCGCCGGGCATTGCCGGCAAACACTGCTTCCTGAACTGGCCGACCCAGGGGCGCGAGCATCGCCGCCATGCCATCGGCAATCGTGTCGTAGGAGGCGCGCAATCCGGCAACCGGAAAGTTGCTGGCGAACATGCAGCGCTCGGGACCGAAGATCTCCAGCGCCGTCAGGACCACCACCCGGTTGTCGTCGTAGTTCCAGGGCGAATCTTTCAGGCCGAACTCCGACAGCTTGATCTGCACGTTGGGCTGCAAGGCCAGTGCTTCCAGGCCTTTGCGCCAGCGCGCCATGCCTCGCGGGCTGCGATCCCAGGCGAACCCGGTGTGGTTCAGGGCGATCTGGATCTGCGGAAACATCGCCGCCACTTCAGCCGCTTCGACCAGGTGCCAAGGCGGTACGCGCAGGTCCCACGACAGGTCGTGCTCAGCCAACCGCGAAAAGCCCTCCAGCCATTTCGGGTCTTGCATGGTGCCGGGAGCCCCGGCAATCGACACGTCGGGCGATGCCGAGGTCACCGGCTTCGAACGTATGCCTTTCACCAATGGCCGGGCCGCCTGGGCCGCGAGAATCTCGGCGCTGTCTTCGCGGTCGAACCAGGCGTGGGCGACGATGGCATTCGGGAAGCCATAGCGTGCGTGCACCTGTTCCAGCCAGCGGGTCTCGGCGACCTGCTCGTCGCGGGCGCGCTCGGCCTCGACGTGCACCGTGCCCACCAGCCGTTGTTTTTCAGTCAGGGCGAGGAAGTGTTCCGGCAGGAAATCACGGCACAGGCTGTGATAGTCACCGAGAAAAAATTCCTCGTGATACTCGTCCTGCAGCCAGGGGTAGCGACCGTTGCCCAAGTCCCACAGGTGATGGTGGGCATCGACAATCGGCAGCGCATCCTCGGTCGCAAGGTTCGGCAGGCCGTTGCGTTCATGCAGGGTGGTCATGGTCCCGTCCCTTGCTCAGCGCGACGCGGCGAATTGGGAAGGGCTGAGCGCGCCGTCTTCGACTTCACCGGCGGCCGCCGCTTCGGCCTTGGCCTGCACGCGGCTGCGCAGCTTGGCCACGTTCACCACTACTCGGGTGTGGGCGGCGGTTGCCACCAGCTCGACGTCATCGCGCACCTCGACATTGAACGTGACGCTGCGCCCCTCGACCCGGGTGACCGTAGCGACGATGCTCACCGACATGCCCAGCAGCGTGGCGCCGACATGCCGGATATCGACAGCTGCACCGACGGTGTTCTCACCTTCGTCGAGGAAGGTCAGCAGGTAGTCCAGGCAGGTTTGTTCGATGTCGTTCACCAAACGGGGTGTGGCATAGATGCGCAAGTCCTCGCCCAGGAACGAGATGGTGCGTTCCTGGTCGACGACCAGGTGGCGTTCGGTGGCGGCGATACCGGCTTCCAGTGTGGAAAAATTCATGTGCAACCTCGTGTTTGAAAGTGCCGACAGTCGCAACGACGACCGTCGGCCGGGATGGCAAAGGATGATTTATTTAGTGGGCAGGAAACCGATGGAAATCCATGGCACGGCGATCAGCACGCCCAGGGCGACGACCAGCGCCCCGAGGTACGGCCAGACCCGGCGCATGGCACCGCTGGGGTCGACCTTGGCAATGGCGCAGGCGGCGTAGAAACCCACGCCGAAGGGCGGGGCGAACAGACCCAGGCCCATGGCGAAAATGGCGACCATGGCGTAATGCACGTCATGGATGCCCATGGCCTTGGCAATAGGGAACAGCAGCGGCCCGAACAGTACGATGGCCGGGATGCCTTCCAGAAAACTGCCCAGCAGGATGAACGCCACGGCGGAAATGATCAGGAAACCCAGCGCACCCCCCGGCACCGTCGACATCACTTGCGCCAGCTGATGGGAGAAGCCCGACTGGGTCAGCGCCCAGGCCATGGCGGTCGCGCTGCCAATGATGATCAGGATCGCACCGGACAACGATGCGGTGCTGACCAAAATCGGATACAAACGGCGCCAGTCGAAGCAGCGGTAGCACAGCAAACCGACGATGAAGGTGTACGCGACGCCGATGGCAGCGACTTCGGTAGCGGTGGCGACGCCTTCGACCACTGCGGTGCGGATCACGAACGGCAGCGCCAATGCTGGAATCGCGACCAGCAGCGAACGACCGATTTCCTTGCCTGAAGCGCGTTTGCCGGTGGAGGCCTCGCCCTTGCGGTTCTTCCACCAGATCACCGCCGCCATGGCGATTGCGCCCACCACGGCCGGCATGAAGCCGCCGGTGAACAGGGCAGAGATCGACACGCCGGTCACCGAGCCGATGGTGATCAACACCAGGCTTGGCGGAATGGTTTCCGACATCGCCCCGGAGGCGTTGAGCATCGCTACCAGTTCGTTTTCATCCTCGCCACGCTTCTTCATTTCCGGAAACAGCGCCGGGGCGATGGCGGCCATGTCGGCAGCCTTCGAGCCGGATATACCGGAAATCAGGTAGATGGCACCGATCAGCACGTAGGACAGGCCGCCACGCACATGGCCGATCAACGAACACAGGAAACTGATCATCGCCCGGGCCATGCCCATGGCTTCGATCAATGCGCCCAAGAACACAAACAGCGGGATCGCCAGCAGGATCAGGCTGGCCATGCCTTCGTCCATCCGCCCCACCACCAGGCTCAGGGGCGTGCCGGTCATGGTCGACAGGTACGCCACGGTGGCCAGGCCGAACGCGACCATGATCGGCACGCCGATGATGATCATCGCCATCACGCCGATCATGAAGAAGATCACCAGGTTCCAGTTGCCCATCAGCAGCAGGGGGCCTTCCGCCACCCACAGCAATCCGCCGAGGGAGGCGAGCATCGCCACCGACACCGAGAAGTCAATCAACC
>Ga0213829_1002000_pt1 | contig 13825 bp, 14 predicted proteins | sample MC6MC0896MG_FD_180665 | JGI IMG/M metagenome (GOLD analysis project Ga0213829, IMG submission 180665) | Enriched soil aggregate microbial communities from Iowa State University, Ames, United States - MC6-MC0896-MG | ecosystem: Environmental > Terrestrial > Soil > Unclassified | place: USA: Iowa...
CAAAGCCGTGGGGGTGAAGGATTCGACGCTCATGCTGACTATCTCCCGGCGTTACGCCGCCATAATGCGTGATGACGTGCATTATCCGCTTCTCCTAGAAAATCGGTCAACTATTGTTACGGTATATCAATAAAACCCATCGCCCGTCCGGAATGCAAAAAGGCCCGTCAGACGGGCCTTTTTGTCGAGCGCAATCCAGACTTACGGCAGCATGCCGGCATGGGACAAGCCCAGGCGTTCATCCAGCCCGAACAGAATGTTCAGGTTCTGCACAGCCTGACCCGACGCGCCCTTGACCAGATTATCAATCACCGACAACACCACCACCAGATCACCGTCCTGCGGCCGATGCACGGCAATCCGGCAAACGTTGGCACCACGTACGCTGCGGGTTTCCGGATGACTGCCAGCCGGCATGACGTCGACGAACGGTTCATTGGCATAACGCTTTTCAAACAGCGCCTGCAAATCCACCGAGCGATCCACGACGGTGGCGTAGAGCGTCGAGTGAATGCCGCGAATCATTGGCGTCAGGTGCGGGACGAAGGTCAGGCCGACGTCCTTGCCCGCTGCACGCCGCAGGCCTTGGCGGATTTCCGGCAAGTGACGGTGTCCTTTGACCGCGTAGGCCTTCATGCTTTCCGAGGTTTCGGAATACAGCGAACCCACAGAAGCGCCACGGCCGGCACCGCTGACACCGGATTTGCAGTCTGCGATCAAACGAGTGGTATCGGCCAGACCGGCTTCGAGCAACGGCAGGAAACCCAATTGCGTGGCCGTCGGGTAGCAACCCGGTACAGCGATCAGGCGAGTCTGCTTGATCTGTTCGCGATTGACTTCCGGCAAGCCATAGACCGCCTCTTCCAACAGCTGCGGCGCACCGTGCGGCTGACCGTACCACTTGGCCCATTCATCGGCGTCTTGCAGACGGAAGTCGGCCGACAGGTCGATGACCTTGGTCCCGGCCGCGAGCAAGTCACCGGCCAAGGCATGGGCGACACCGTGAGGCGTTGCGAAGAACACCACGTCGCAGGCGCCCAGGGTCTTGATGTCCGGAACGCTGAACGCCAGGCCATCGTAATGACCGCGCAGGTTCGGGTACATATCGGCAACGGCCAGACCGGCCTCGGATCGGGAAGTGATCACTGCCACTTCAGCTTGCGGATGCTGTGCCAACAAACGCAGCAATTCGACACCGGTGTAACCCGTGCCGCCGACGATACCGACCTTGACCATAAACCTGCCCTCAACGAACCCACTGGAAAGCCGTCGATAATAGGGCCCGTATCGTCCTGCGACAACCGCCAAGGTGACGTGCGGAGCCTCAAGGCTCTACTATCGCGCCTAACGTGAATCCGGGAACTACTAAAAAATGCTCTATCTATGGCTCAAAGCACTGCACATCGTCAGCATGGTCTGCTGGTTTGCCGGCTTGTTCTACCTGCCGCGCCTGTTCGTCTATCACGCGCAAAGCGAGGACAACATCAGCAAGGAACGCTTCAGCATCATGGAGCGCAAGCTGTACCGTGGCATCATGGGGCCAGCGATGATCGCCACCCTGATTTTCGGCATCGCGCTGATCGCCTTGAACCCCGGCATATTCAGTCAGGGCGCCTGGATTCACGCGAAATTGACGCTGGTGGTGATCCTGATCGGCTACCACCACATGTGCGGGGCCCAGGTAAAACGCTTCGCCCGTGGCGAAAATACCCGCAGCCATGTCTTTTATCGCTGGTTCAATGAAGTGCCGGTTCTGATATTGCTGGCTATCGTCATTCTGGTCGTCGTTCGGCCGTTCTGATCTCAAGCACAACTCCCCGGGGTACTTTCAATGTCGCTGCCCGCTTTGCTCGAACAACGTTTGCGCCTGCCGGTGGTGGCAGCGCCAATGTTCCTGATTTCCAACCCGCAATTGGTGCTCGCTTGCTGCCGCAATGGTGTGGTGGGCAGCTTTCCCGCGCTGAATCAGCGCGAAAGCAGTGGCTTCAAGGCCTGGCTGGAAGAAATCGAAGCAGGGTTGGCGACACTGGACAATCCTGCGCCTTACGCGGTGAACCTGATCGTCCACAACAGCAATCCGCGGCTGCAAGCGGACCTGGAGATCTGCATCGAGCACAAAGTGCCGATCGTGATTACCAGCCTGGGTGCCGTGAAGGAACTGGTCGATGCCGTCCACGGCTATGGCGGCCTGGTGTTCCACGATGTGACGACCCGTCGCCATGCCGAGAAAGCCGCCGAGGCCGGGGTAGATGGCTTGATCGCCGTGGCGGCGGGTGCCGGTGGACACGCCGGCACCTGGAGCCCGTTTTCGCTGATTGCCGAGATTCGCCAGTTCTTCGACAAGACCCTGCTGTTGGCCGGTTGCCTGAACCACGGTCACGAGATTCTTGCCGCGCAACTGCTCGGCGCGGACCTGGCCTACTTCGGTACACGATTCATCGGCACTACCGAAAGTCATGCCCCTGATGCCTATAAGCAGATGTTGCTGACCTCCAGAGCCGCGGACATCGTCCATACTCCAGCCGTGTCGGGCGTACCGGCGAGCTTCATGCGCCAAAGCCTGGAGGCCGCCGGGTTCGACATGACGGCATTACAAGGCAAGGGGGAGGTCAACTTCGGCGCCAAGCTCAAGCCGTTGAGCGATGAAGCCAAAGCCTGGAAAACCGTATGGTCCGCGGGTCAGGGCGTCGGCGAAATCGATGACCTGCCGAGCGTCGATCAATTGGTTGCCCGTCTGGACGATGAGTACCGCAAGGCCCTGGGACGCGCGACGCAGCTGCGTGAACGCTGGCCGCGCTAACAGGACAACCCGGCGCCAGTCGCTTTGACTGGCCTTCCACTCCGGCCGCCCCAGACTCCATTCAAATTTTTCGCGACAAGGATGCCTCGCAATGAGCGAAAACCGTTACAAGATCGTATTTGACGGCGCTCTGCTGCCTGGTGTCGAACTCACCACCGCCAAACTCAAGCTCGCCGAACTGTTCAAAACCGATGTCGCTGCCATCGAGCGGCTGTTCAGTGGTCGACCGGTTGCACTCAAGCGCGACCTGTCACAGTCAGATGCCCAGACTTATCTGCAGGCACTGACGAAAACCGGCATCGCCGCCCGGATCGAAAGTGAAACCCAGGTCGAGCTGAACCTGTCAGACGTGCACGAACACACGCCTGTCCACCCTCCTCTATCGACAGATCCAGAATCACCCTACGCACCGCCGCGGGCGGCTGTCGGCGAGGCGCTGCCGGAATTCGCAACGCTCAAGCCGTTCAGTTTCGAAGGCCGTATCGGCCGCTTGCGCTATCTGGCCTGGACAATGGTCCTGATGCTGGTAACGCTTGGCATCGGTGCCGTGCTTGGGGTGTTCGGCCTCGCCCTTATCAGTACGGACTCCAGCGCCGGCTTGATTCTCGGGGGTCTGCTGGCTTTTATTCTCATCGTCGTACTCGGGTTCGTCAGCATCCAGTTCAGTGTTCAGCGTCTGCATGATATCGGCTGGTCCGGATGGCTCTGGCTGCTGACGCTCGTGCCGTTCGTGGGTAGCTTCTTCCCGTTCGTGATGATGATCATGCCGGGCAACAACACCGCCAATCGATACGGTGCGCCACCACCGCCCAACAGCACAGCGGTCAAGGTCTTGTCTGCGTTATGGCTGGTGTTTGTCGCGATCCTGTTCATTGGCGGACTGACCGGCGGGCTCACTGCGATCCAGAGCGAATACGAAAGTGCCGCCGAGAGCCGCTACGAAAGTGACTCGGCCACCCTTGAAGAGATCGAAGATCAAACCGCCGTGGAAGCAGAGCCTGCGCCAAATTCAGCTGACGATGCAGCCGAAGAAGCCCGGCCCCCTGTAGACTCTGCGAAAGAATGAACAGCGCTTCCGGCCCGTGACACCTGCGTCGCCGGCGCGTAGCTGTTGCGATGGAGAATTGCATGACCCGTTACGCTCTGATCACTGGCGCTTCCAGCGGCATCGGCCTGGCGATGGCCGAAGCGCTGGCCCGGCGCGGCCGCAGCCTGATTCTGGTGGCCCGACAGCGTGATCAGCTGGAAAGTATTGCGATTGAACTGACTCAGCGTTTTGGCGTGGAAGTGTTGTTCCGGGCCTGTGACCTGGGCGAACCGTTGCGTCTGTCCGGGTTTCTACTGGAACTGGAGGAAGGTGACCGCCAGATCGATCTGTTGGTCAACTGCGCCGGTATGGGTAGTTGTGGCCCGTTCCTGGCCCAGGACTGGATGACCGAGCAGGATCTGATCGAGGTGAATATTCTCGCCCTCACCCGCTTGTGTCACGCGGTCGGCAACAGCATGGCCTTGCAGGGAGGCGGGCAGATTCTGAATGTCGCCTCGGTCGCCGCATTCCATCCGGGCCCGTGGATGAGCACTTATTACGCCAGCAAAGCCTATGTATTGCACTTTTCCGAAGGGTTGCGAGTCGAGTTGAAAAAATGTGCGGTGAAGGTGTCGGTGCTCTGCCCTGGCCCGACTCGCACCGCATTTTTTCGCACCGCACAACTGGACACAGACAAACTGGTCGACAGCAAACTGCTGATGAGTCCAGAAGAAGTCGCGCTCTATACCGTGCGGGCACTGGAGAAAAATCGCGCCATCATCATTCCGGGCCGGCGCAACCGCTGGCGCGCCTTCCTGCCGCGGCTCGGCTCACGGTGGCTGACCCGGACAATCGCGGGCATGGTCAACAAGGCCTACTGCCCGCGCTGAAGGGTCCTACGGTAAAACACTGGGCTGGCGCATCCCCCATGAGTACACTCAGGCCAGCCCAAACAACGGAGAAACTGCTGTGGATACTCTGTTCACCAAGATCATCAACCGGGAAATCCCGGCGAAGATCATCTACGAGGACGACCAGGTACTGGCCTTCCACGATATCGCCCCACAGGCACCGGTACATTTCCTGGTGATCCCGAAAAAAGCGGTGCGCACCCTCAACGACCTCACCGAGGACGACAAGGCATTGGCCGGGCATATTCTGTTCACTGCCCAGCGCCTGGCGCTGGAACTGGGCTGCGAAGAAGGTTTCCGTGTGGTCATGAACTGCAATCCGCTGGGTGGGCAGACGGTCTATCACATTCATATGCATGTACTGGGGCAGCGCCAGATGCATTGGCCGCCGGGCTGATCCAACGCCGTACTCTGCAGGAGCCGGCTTGCCGGCTCCTGCAGATCAAGCCTGCGACGCAACGACCCAGCACAAACCTTCCCCTGCCGATTGGGTTAAACTGACCGCCGAGATTCTTCCCGGAGGTCAGCATGACTACCCAGCGTCACTACTCGCCGATTGACCGTCTTCTGCTGCAAGCCGATGCCGCGATGCGTACCTTGTTGCCCTCCAGCGGCCAGCCATACCGTCCGTCGCCCGCCATCGTGCAGCCTGATGCAAAAATGAGCGACGTAGACACCCGGCACGTCGCCGGCCTGATGCGCATCAACCATACCGGCGAAGTCTGTGCCCAGGCGTTGTATCAGGGTCAAGCCCTGACCGCCAAATTGCCGCAAGTGCGGGCCGCCATGGAACACGCCGCCGAAGAAGAAATCGATCACCTGGTCTGGTGCGAGCAGCGCATCCATCAGTTGGGCAGCCACACCAGCATCCTCAATCCACTGTTCTACGGCATGTCGTTCGGGATCGGTGCGGTGGCCGGGTTGATCAGCGATAAAGTCAGCCTGGGTTTCGTGGCGGCTACCGAGCATCAAGTCTGCAAGCATCTGAACGAACACCTTGAGCAACTGCCGGTGGAGGATGAAAAGTCCCGGGCGATCCTCGAGCAGATGCGCATCGATGAAGAGCAGCACGCTGAAAGCGCACTGGATGCCGGCGGCTTCCGCTTTCCGGCGCCAGTGAGATTCGGAATGAGTCTGTTGGCCAAGGTGATGACCAAGAGTACTTATCGGATCTGATGGCTGCGAGGCTTGCCAGAGCTCTCGGGCAGGCCGGATCACAGCATCGCAGCTCCCGCTAGGGTGGTATTTCAGCAATAAAAAGGCGGCTGCCGTGAGGGAGCCGCCTTTTTATTGCCTTAAGCTTCAGGCTGCCATGTTTCGCGGCGATTCAACCGAGCTCGACGATCTCGTATTCGTGGGTGATTTCGACTCCGGCGGCGCCGAGCATGATCGATGCCGAACAATATTTCTCTGCAGACAGTTCGACAGCACGTTTGACCTGGGCTTCTTTCAAGCCACGGCCTTTGACCACAAAGCGCATGTGAATCTTGGTGAACACTTTCGGATCCTCGGTCGCGCGCTCGGCGTCCAGGAAAGCTTCGCAGCTTTCGACGGCCTGGCGGGATTTCTTGAGGATGCTGACCACGTCGAAGTTGCTGCAACCGCCAACACCCAGGAGGAGCATTTCCATAGGCCGGACACCCAGGTTGCGACCGCCGGCTTCGGGCGGACCGTCCATGACCACGACATGACCGCTGCCGGATTCGCCGAGGAACATGGCTTCGCCAGCCCATTGGATGCGTGCCTTCATCGCCAAGACTCCACTGTATAAAAAAGGGTCGCCAGCTTAGCACACGGCCCATGATTGACAGCGCTCGCCTTCCTGGGACATAACCATCCGAGCCGTTGGTCAATGCTCGAATATTGCAGGAAGTGTCTGTTAAGCTCTCGCCAATGAGCTGGCGCATAGCCAGCTCCGTTACTGACAACAAAGATTGCAGGCTTCGCCAGCGCCAAAAAAACAATCACGCCCTGCGGTCTTCTCGGAAATACACCATGGTTGCTATTGCGCCCACGCCCAAAATCAAAAATCTCGACAAACTGTTGATGCATTGCCAGCGCCGTCGCTATCAGGCCAAGACCAATATCATTTGCGCCGGGGATCGCTCCGACACGCTGTTTTTTATCATCAAAGGCTCGGTTACTATCCTGATCGAGGACGACGACGGTCGTGAAATGATCATTGCCTACCTGAACGTCGGGGACTTTTTCGGTGAACTGGGTTTATTTGAGCAGGCTGGCCTGGAGCAGGAACGCAGTGCCTGGGTGCGCGCCAAGATGGAATGTGAGGTTGCGGAAATCAGCTATGCAAAATTCCGCGAACTGTCCCGGCAAGATCCGGACATTCTTTACGTACTCAGCGGCCAAATCGCACAACGTCTGCGCAACACCACCCGCAAGGTGGGCGACCTGGCATTTTTTGACGTGACGGGCCGTGTTGCTCGCTGCCTGCTGGAACTGTGCAAACAGCCAGACGCCATGACCCACCCCGACGGCATGCAGATCAAGGTGACCCGTCAGGAAATCGGGCGGATTGTAGGCTGCTCCCGTGAGATGGTCGGTCGAGTGCTCAAGGATCTGGAAGAACGCAACCTGGTCGACGTCAAAGGCAAGACCATGGTGGTCTTCGGTACGCGCTAGGCTCGAAACTCAACCGTTGAAACTCAAGCCCCAAGCATTTCGGCCAGCAATTGACGGTACAGCCCGTCGAGCCGTTCCAGCGCATCCGGGGCGGCGAATTTCTCATGCAAGGCGATGTGGCTCTCGGCGCGAACCCGCTGGTCCAGACCGCAGGCTTCATTGAAGCGATTGACCGCCGCGACCATCGACTCGCGTTCGTTATCGAGCAACAAAGCCCCGTGCACCAATCCCACCGGACGCGAACCACCCTTGCTCTGGCGCCAGCGCTGAGCGGTGCCGACCATCTTGCGACCATCGAGGTTGACGTTGAAACGGCCATCGCAGAATGCGCCTTCGACTTCACCCAGGGATGAAACACCGCCCAGCTCATCCAGCAGCTGACAGATCGGATCGCAGAGTCGTCGGTAGGCGGTTTCGATCCGATTCTGATCGCCCTCGCTACGCGGTGGTGCGTAGACCAGCGCGATGTTGATGGTTGATGCCGATTGCGGTACTGGCTCACCGCCGGTTTCGCGCAACAACACTGGCCAACCTGACGCCGCCGACACCTCGCAGGCGGCGTCGAACCCGGGCAGACGATTCAATCGGCGCGGCATGACCAATGCACGGTCGTTGGGTTGCCAGAACAGCAGACCGAACTCTGAGTCGCCAGTACAGACTGATGCCAGCAGATCCTGTTCAGCCTGGAGGCCGGCTTCGATGGTCAGTGAAGTGGGTGAGGTCATAAGGGATCCGCTGAACATGAAGTCTATGGTGCTTCCTATCCCGCCTTCGCGAGCAAGCTCGCTCCCACATTGGATGTGCGCCGTGCACAAATTCCCTGTGAGAGCGAGACCGGCTTTCCGGCGAATCGGGGCTCAGTCTAGCGTCGAGCCGCTGACAGGAATGCCGCGCTCAGGGAAAAACAAACGCTGCAACTCGGTGCCCGGATTTTCAGCGCGCATGAACGCCTCGCCGACCAGGAACGCATACACGTCGCTGATTTCCATCAGTTCGACATCGGCTCGATTGAGAATGCCGCTTTCGGTAATCACCAATCGATCACGCGGGATGCGCGGCAACAGATCAAGCGTGGTTTCCAGATTGACGTCGAAGGTGTGCAGGTTGCGGTTGTTGACGCCGACCAGCGGGGTATCGAGTGTCTTCAACGCCCGTTCCAGCTCGTCCCCGTCGTGGACTTCCACCAGCACATCGAGGCCGACGCTTTTGGCCACGGCCGCCAGCTCGGCCATTTTCACGTCATCCAAGGCGGAAACGATCAACAGCACGCAGTCAGCGCCCAGGGCACGGGCTTCGACGATCTGATAGGGATCGATCATGAAGTCCTTGCGGATCACCGGCAGTTTGCATGCCGCACGCGCCTGCTGCAGATACGCATCGGCACCTTGGAAGTAATCGATATCGGTGAGCACCGACAGGCAGGTCGCCCCGCCCCGCTCATAGCTGATGGCAATGTCGGCAGGAACGAAGTTCTCGCGGATCACGCCTTTGCTCGGCGAGGCTTTCTTGATTTCAGCAATGACTGCAGGCTGCTTGAGCTTGGCCTGGTCGATCAATGCCTTGGCAAACCCACGGGGCGCATCGGCCACCTTGGCCAGACTTTCCAGCTCGGCAAGGCTCACACGCGCACTGCGCTCGGCGACTTCCTCGACTTTGCGGGCCAGAATGTTTTCCAGAACCGTCGGCACACTCATCCCTCGTTCTCCACCTTGAATACTGCGGTAAATGCACCCAACTCCTCGAGTTTTTCCCGAGCAAGACCGGTGTGCAGCGCATCGTGCGCCAGGGCAACGCCCTCTTTTAAAGTGCTGGCCAGATCGGCGGCATACAGCGCGGCACCGGCATTAAGTACGATCATCTCGGCAGCTTTCTGACCGTTTTCGGTCTTGCGCTTGCCCAAGGCATCGCGAATCAGTTCAAGTGACTGGGCCGGACTTTCAACCACCAGACCATACAAGCTCTGGCTCTTTATACCGAGGTCTTCCGGCTGGACCCAGTACTCTGTTATTTCGTCGTTTTTCAGATCAGCCACGTAGGTGGGGGCCGCCAGGCTGAACTCGTCCAGACCGTCCTGGGAATGCACCACCAGCACATGTTTGCTGCCCAGACGCTGCAACACCTCGGCCAATGGCCGGCACAACGCCTGATTGAACACACCCACTACCTGATGTTTCACCCCGGCCGGATTCGTAAGCGGGCCGAGCATGTTGAACAAGGTACGCAAGCCCAACTCCCGGCGCGGGCCGGCAGCGTACTTCATGGCACTGTGGTGGGTCTGGGCAAACATGAAACCGATGCCGACGTTATCGATGCAGCGTGCCACTTGAACCGGCGTCAGGTTCAGGTAAATCCCTGCTGCTTCCAACAGATCGGCACTGCCGCTTTTACCCGAGACCGCACGGTTACCGTGCTTCGCCACGGTGCAACCGGCTGCGGCGACGACAAACGAAGAAGCGGTGGACACGTTGAAGATGTTTGCGCCGTCACCGCCGGTGCCGACGACATCGACGACGCCGTCCAGGGTCTTGAGTTCGACTTTGTCTGCCAGCTCGCGCATGACCGACACCGCCCCGACGATTTCATCGATGCTTTCGCTCTTCATGCGCATGGCCATCATGAACGCGCCAATCTGCGCGTCGGTACACTGACCGGTCATGATTTCACGCATCACATCGCGCATTTCGTCGGTGCTGAGGTCGAGCTGCTCGACGATACGGCTCAGGGCTGTCTTGATATTCATTTAACGTCCTTAGCGCGTGCCGCCGGTTTGTTTGAGGAAGTTGGCGAGCAGCTCGTGGCCCTGTTCGGTCAGGATCGACTCGGGGTGGAACTGCACGCCTTCGATGTTCAATGTCTTATGACGCAGGCCCATGATCTCGTCCACCGAACCGTCTTCAAGCTGGGTCCAGGCGGTCAGCTCGAGGCAGTCCGGCAGGGTTTCGCGCTTGACGATCAGCGAGTGATAGCGGGTGACCGTCAGCGGATGATTCAAGCCTTCGAATACACCCTTGTCCTCGTGGAACACCGGACTGGTCTTGCCGTGCATGACGTGGCGGGCACGCACGACATCCCCGCCAAACGCCTGGCCGATGGATTGATGGCCCAGGCAAACCCCCAGGATCGGCAGTTTGCCGGCGAAATGCTTGATCGCTTCGATCGAGATGCCGGCTTCGGTTGGGGTGCAGGGACCGGGTGAGACGACGATGCGCTCCGGATTGAGGGCTTCGATCTGGGCAATGGTGAGCTCATCGTTGCGCACCACTTTGACTTGGGAGCCGAGTTCACCAAGGTACTGCACAACGTTGTAGGTAAAAGAGTCGTAGTTATCGATCATCAGCAACATGGCGTTAAGAACCTCTTGAATTCACTGACTTTAATTCAGCCTTCGAAGGACTTACCCGCAGCGTCCTGCGCTTTGTCAGCCGCTGGAATCGCGCAGCAAAGCGGTTTGTCTTGCGGGTAAAAGAAGGCGAAGCGGTAAAGATCCGGCCGGGCCGGCAGAAGGATTCAGGCGCGCCAACGCCAACGGGCGTGTGCCTTGATGACTTGATCCAGTAGTTTGCTGACGATCAACACGGGGAAGGTCTCATTTATACGTATTGGCACAGTAACTTAGCTGGGCAGAGCGTGCAATATGGGGCGATCGAAGCGCGGAGAAACAATCGAGGGTTCGCGCCGAATGGCAACAGTCTCTATAGTTTTTGGCACTGACGTTTCACTCACTAAAACAATAAACAAAACGGATTTGCCCATGATCAAGCCCACGTTGGCGATACCCCTTGCAGCCTGCTTGCTCGCCATGGCCTGTACCCAGGCGATCGCGGCACCCAACCCTTACTCGAACTTCATCGTCTTCGGCGACAGTCTCAGTGATGCCGGGCAGTTTACCGATGCCGGCGGCCCGCCCGGCGCGACCCAGCGCTTTACCAACCGCATCGGCCCGGTCTACTTCGATGGCAGCGGTGAAGTCTATTCCGCCAACTCGACGCAACTTTTGGGAGGAAAACTCGGTTTCTCCCCTGATCAGACGGCTGCTTCGACCTCGGCTGCGCGCGCCGGCGAGGGCCTGCCTGATGGCAATAACTGGGCCGTGGGCGGCTATCGGACCGACCAGATCCTCGATTCGATTACCAATGTATCCGCCACGGGCGAACGCACTCGTCCGGGCTACCTGGCCGCCAACAACCTGCGTGCCGACCCGAATGCGTTGTATTTCCTCTCCGGCGGCGGTAACGATTTCCTCCAGGGCCGGGTGCTCAACCCGGCCCAGGCTGGCGCGGCGGCAGATCAACTGGCAGACAGCGCCCAGGTTTTGCAGACCGCCGGCGCCCGCTACATCATGGTCTGGCTGTTGCCTGACCTGGGTTTGACACCCGCCCTCAACGGCAGTCCCGCACAGCCTGGTTTCTCGCTCCTGAGCAACCTCTTCAATCAGCGCCTGGTGACGCGACTCGGGGGCATCGACGCCGAAGTCATCCCGCTGAACGTTCCATTGCTGTTGCAGGAAGCGGTCGCCGATCCGGCACCATTCGGACTGGCCACCGACCAGAACCTGGTCGCCACCTGTTTCAGCGGCAATGGCTGCGTTGAAAACACCGCCTATGGCATCAACAGTGCCACGCCGGACCCGAGCAAACTGATCTACAACGATGGCGTTCACCCGACCGAAACCGGACAGAAGCTGATTTCCGATTACGCCTATTCCTTGCTGGCAGCACCGTGGGAACTGACGCTGTTGCCGGAAATGGCCCACGCTACGCTACGTGCGCACCAAGATGAACTGCGCAGCCAATGGCAATCGGACTGGGAAAACTGGCAGGCAGTCGGCCAGTGGCGCGCAATTGTTGCAGGAGGCGGCCAGCATCTGGATATCGATGGTCAAAGCAGCGGTGCCAGTGCCGATGGCAGCGGAAACAATCTGAATATTGGCGGCAGCTATCGCCTCAATGAAGCCTGGCGAATCGGTGTAGCGGCAGGCTTTTATCGGCAGAACCTTGAAGCTGGCAGCAATGATTCGGACTACAAGCTCAACAGCTACCTGGCCACCGCCTTCGCCCAGTTCCAGCAGAATCGCTGGTGGGCCGATGCCGCGTTGACCGGTGGCAAGCTGGATTACGACAACCTCAAACGCAAATTCGACCTGGGAGCCAGCGAAAGAGCGGAAAAAGGTGATACCGACGGTCATCTTTGGGCCTTCAGCACGCGCCTCGGCTACGATATTGCGCAACCGGGCAGCGAATGGCACTTGTCGCCATTCATCAGCGCCGATTATGCGAAAGTTGAAGTCGACGGTTACTCGGAAAACGGCAATCGTTCCACGGCGCTGACTTTCGATGACCAGAAGCGCGACTCGAAACGCCTGGGTGCAGGTCTCCAGGGCAAATACCAGATCACCGCGCAGACTCAAGTGTTCGGTGAGTACGCCTTCGAGCGGGAGTACGAGGATGATACTCAGAAAGTGAACGTCGCCCTCAATAGCCTGCCATCGCTGGACTTCGAGCTCGACGGCTACACACCGCAGAGTCACTTGAATCGCGTGAGCCTGGGGGTCAGCCACAAGTTGACGGCCGATTTGGCGTTGCGTGGCGGCTACACCTTCCGCAAGTCAGACGACTTTACCCAGCAAGGGCTCAACGTTGGGGTCTCGCTGGGTTTTTGATCCAGTAAACAGCAAGCACAAAAAAACGCGGGCCCTCACAGGCAACGCGTTTTTTAATGGTGGCGAGGTCCTTGTGGGAGCGAGCCTGCTCGCTCCCACAAATTTTGCGTGAACTCAGGCTTCCGGGGTTTGCTCGGCCAGGGCCACCGCACGGAACATCGCGCGGCGTTTGTTCAGGGTTTCTTCCCATTCCAGCGCCGGTACCGAATCGGCGACAATGCCGCCACCGGCCTGCACGTGCAACTCGCCGTTCTTGATCACCGCGGTTCGGATCGCAATGGCGGTGTCCATGTTGCCGTTCCAGGCGTAGTAACCGACCGCTCCGCCATAGACGCCACGCTTGACCGGTTCCAGCTCGTCAATGATTTCCATCGCGCGAATCTTCGGCGCCCCGGACAAGGTGCCGGCCGGCAGAATCGCCCGCAGTGCATCCATTGCCGTCAACCCGGCCGTCAGCTGCCCGGTCACGTTGGACACGATGTGCATAACGTTGGAGTAACGCTCGATCACCATCTTTTCAGTGAGCTTCACCGAGCCGATTTCCGAAACGCGACCGGTATCGTTACGGCCCAGGTCGATCAGCATCAGGTGCTCGGCGATTTCCTTATCGTCGGACAACAAGTCTTTTTCCAACGCAACATCGGCTTCTTCGTTGGCGCCCCGCGGACGGGTGCCGGCGATCGGGCGTACGGTGATCAGGTTGTCTTCGACCCGCACCAGCACTTCCGGCGAACTGCCGACAACGTGGAAGTCGCCGAAGTTGAAGAAGTACATGTAGGGCGTCGGGT
>Ga0213829_1002001_pt1 | contig 13817 bp, 12 predicted proteins | sample MC6MC0896MG_FD_180665 | JGI IMG/M metagenome (GOLD analysis project Ga0213829, IMG submission 180665) | Enriched soil aggregate microbial communities from Iowa State University, Ames, United States - MC6-MC0896-MG | ecosystem: Environmental > Terrestrial > Soil > Unclassified | place: USA: Iowa...
AGCCATGCTGATCCCGTCGGGCGGTTTGGCCGACACGCACGGCCGCAAGCGCATGTTCATGGTGGGCGTGGTGCTGTTCCTGGCGGCCTCCGCCGCGTGCGGGCTGGCGGGCAGTGTGGGGTGGCTGATCGCCGCGCGCGTGGCGCAGGCCGTGGGTGCGGCCTTGCTGACGCCGGCGTCGTTGTCGATTGTGCTGGCCGCGTTTCCGACGTCGCAACGGGCGGTGGCGGTCAGCTTGTGGGGGGCCGTGGGCGGTTTGGCGGCGGCGGTGGGTCCCAGCCTGGGCGCGTTTGTCGTGGATTGGGCCGGTTGGCCGTGGGCGTTTTACATCAACCTGCCGTTGGGCGCGTTGTCGCTGTGGTTCGGCGCGGGGCTGCTCAAGGAATCGGTGAAGCCGGAATCGCGGCGGCGTGTGGATGGCGTGGGCATGGCCTTGCTGATGGTGGCGGTGGGCGCGCTGGCGCTGGCGATTGTGCAGTCGGAGTCCCCCACGTGGTCGCGGCTGGAGCTGGGCGTGGTGGCGGCAGTGGGGGTGGTGTCGCTGGGCGCGTTTGTGGCCTGGGCGCGCGCCACGCCGCATCCGCTGGTGGACCTGGCGCTGTTCAAGCACCGCACCTATCGCTATGTGAACCTGGCCACGCTGAGTTTTGGCATCGCGTTTGCGATGATGTTCTTCGCGTTCTTTTTCTACATGACGGGTGTGTGGCACTACAGCCTGCCGCGTGCCGGGCTGGCGGTCACGCCAGGGCCTTTGCTGGTCGTTCCCACGGCCATCCTGACCGGCCGGCTGGCCGCGCGTCTGGGCCATCGGCCGTTCCTGGTGACGGGGTCGCTGATCTACGCAGCCAGCGGCCTGTGGTTCTTGCTTATGCCCGGCGAGCAGCCGGCGTATCTGACGCAATGGTTGCCGGGCCTGTTGCTCAGCGGCATCGGCGTGGGGATGGTGCTGCCGTCCTTATCGGCGGCGGCGGTGAGCCGCTTGCCCGCGCAGCACTACGCGGTGGGCAGCGCCGTCAATCAGGCCACGCGCCAGATCGGCGGGGTGATGGGGGTGGCGATCACGGTGCTGTTGCTGGGACACGGCGCGGTCAGCCACGCGGCATTCTCACCGCTGTATATCGGGCATGTCGCGCTGGCGCTGGTGACGGCGCTGCTGTGCCTGGCGGTGGACACGCGGCCGGGGAAAGGGTGATGGCCCCTGTACGGTGACCCCTCGCTGTCCTTACCCTGCGGTTTGAAACTTCAGAAAGCGTTGGCCGTCGTAGGTCAACTCACCCACCGAGTGGAAGCCCAGCCTTGCAAGACCTCTAAGCCGTGTCCGGCTGGGCGGCAGCAGGATGCTGACCGGCCCGATGCCCAGCTCATGGCGTCGGGCCATGACGTGGCGAAAGATCATCGCACCGTGTCCCCAGTACGCCGGCAGCAGAACCAACGCAAGGTCGGCCTCGTCGCCTTCCTTCTGAAAACCGCCCCAGCCTGCAAAGCTGCCATTAATTCGTAGCGCCCAGGGGCCATACCCGTTCGTGAGCCACTGTGCGTCTTTGCCCTTGGCCCAGTCCGCGACGGCGTCTTCGGTCCACTCGCTGGTGGCAAGCGGCATGTGACGGATCACGTCGGGGTGGTTCAGCAGGTCAAGCCAGTCTTCGGTTGGAATCTGGGCAAAGGCGTGCAGCGAGAGGGTCATACATCGTCCCTTTGATGGTTCTGATTCGACGCTTGATGCCGCCTAATGGCGTCGGCGCCGACTAGCGCTCAGCCCGCGCAGGCGTCCGCGGCCGTATTGGCGGGGTCGCTGCATGCCTTCCATTTTTCCGCAGGCATGGCGGGCAGCAGCATAACGCGGCTCATCGGGTCCGCGTAGAAATACACACGCCCGGGGTGCTCGCCCATCGCTTGCCACACCGCTTGCTGTTGCGCCGGGGTCAAGATCGCGCCGCCGGGCGTGCTTTGCGCGCCTTCGGCCAGCACGATCTGCGTGTCGGGGTCCCAAGACATCATGTCGTCGTCCAGCGGCACGTCGTCCTTGATGCGGACAACGCGCCACGGGTTTTCAGCCACTTCGACGGGCAGGGCGGCCAGCGTTTGCCGCTCCACGGGATACAGGCGTTCGCGCTGTTTGACGGGCGGGTCCGCGTACGCCAAGGGGGTGGTGTCCGCGCCCGGCACAAAGTAGTTGTTGGCCCGTCGCACATAGCGCGGCCCCGGTTTGCCTTGCGCATCCAACAGCTGAACCGACACCGGCTGCCCCGGCGACACCAGATCGATCACCCGTATCAAGCGCCCCGCGTCGTCGCGCACAAAGTGGCGGCGGGCGCCGGCGCTCTTTGGGTCGCCGCAACCATCATCAATGAACGTTGTCAGCTGGCCTTGCGCGTCGCGTTGCAGGCAGGCGCTCCGCGTGGCGAAGTAGGGCTTCGGGTTGGACGCGCTGGACAGGGAATATTCGGTATATGCGGTCAGCGCGCCCGAGGCGCCGTATGACAGCGTATAGCCCCGCTCAAGCACGGCCTCGCCGCGCATCGAGCGGTAGCGTTCTATCCGGCAGAGCTTGCCGTCTGGGTCGAAATACAGTTTGGTGGGGGTGGGGCGCGCAGGATTGTTGCCGACCCGATACGCAGACCAGTCGACCTTGTCCACCCACATGCGCGGCATCAGCTCGCCATCGTCGAGCACGGCCAGCCGGGCGTCCGTTGGGACGCGTTCGCCGCGCTTGCCCAGCAGCACGCGTTCGCCGTCGAGATCAACGGATATCGATACGGCCGGCAATGCCGACGCCACCGAAAAATCAGTATCCGCCGGGCCGCAAGCGGCATGCGCTGCGGAGGCGAACAGCAGGGGCGCAGCGGCCAAGGCAACGCGTAAGACCCGCGTCGGCTTATGCATATTGCAGCGAGTCCATGAACTTCACCAGGTCCCAGAATTCCTTGGACACGCCGCCCAGGCGCAGCTTGCCCTGGGTGTCTTCGAACAGCAGAAAGGGGTAGGCGTCGCGCGCGTAGACGCCGTTGTCCGGCAGCCGGTAGGGCGTGAAGACTTCCGGGTTGTTGAAGTAGCGTTCCAGCCGTCCGCCGCCATCTACATGCATGTAGCGCACGCGTAGCGTCTGGGATTTGTACGTGGCGTGCGTGTCGGGATACACCCCGCCATCGCCCGCGACCACCGAGTCTGACAACGCCGCCATGAACACGCGCGCAATGCCTACGAAGTGAATCTCGCCGCTGGTGCTGCCGCCCTTGGCCTTCGCCAGTTCTCTCACCAGCTGCGTGGCACGCGAGCCCGGCACCAGCGTGTTGGCGAACATCGCATCCACATCGGCAGTGGCGGGGTCGGGCGACTGGCGCAGCGTCTGGAAGTCTTGCCGGAAGGCTTCCAGCCATTGCTGATAACGCTGGTTTTCCTGCTGGCGATCAAAGGTTTGGGCGTGGCTTGTGCTGGCGTGCAGCGCAATCAGCACGGTAAAGAGCACGGTGGTGGCCAGCAGCCAGATGCGCCGGAACCCCGCGGCGGACAACGGCATATTCATGTCGGAGTGTGTGTGCATAGGGCGCGATGATATCGCCCAAGATGATGCTGATTTGCGCGCGAACGTGACAGATTGTGATTGGCAAAAAGGGCTTAGTGTTTTCCCGATAGAACAGCCCGTCAGGGTATTTGTTCCATTGACGGTACATTAGGACACCCCTAGAGTTCCCGGCATGGGAACCTCACTACCTCTGCCGAAATACCACCAGATCTACCTTGTGCTGCGAGAGCAGTTGCAGGAAGGGCGATTCGATCAGGATGGGCTGCCGGGCGAGCACGCGCTGGCCGATCAGTTCGACGTGGCCCGCATCACCATCCGCAAGGCGATGGAGATGCTGGTGGCCGACGGCCTGGTGTCGCGCCGCCCCGGGCTGGGGACGTGGCCGTTGCGCGGGGCGTCCGCCGCCCACACCGCGCCCGCCGCCAATGCGCCCCAGAAAGCGCACCTGACCGGACTGCTTGAGAACATCGTCAACATGGGCCTGCGCACCTCGGTGCAGGTGCTGGACAGCACGTTGGTGTCTGCGCCGCCAACCGTCGCCGAGTCGCTGCGCATCCCGTCCGGCACGCCCGTACACAAGAGCCTGCGCGTGCGCAGCACCGAGGCCGGGCCGCTTTCCTACATCACCACGTACGTGCCGCAAGCCGTGGCCGATTTCACGCGCGAAGACCTGGAGCGCGAACCCTTGCTGATGCTGCTTGAGGCGGCCGGCGTGGAATTTGGCGGCGCCACGCAGACGATCTCTGCGCGGCTGGCCGATGCGCAGGTGGCGCGCCATCTGGATGTGTCGGTGGGCTCGGCGCTGTTGGCCGTTACCCGCGTCGTGCGCGACGTGAACGACCGCCCCGTTCAGCTATTGCAGGGCCTGTACCGGCCCGACCGTTATCAATACCAATTGCAGCTGTCGCGCGTCGGCAGCATCGACGCCAAGGTCTGGGTCAGCGAAGAGCTGTCGGCCCAATTTCATTGAACCCCTTCGGAGATCTCCCATGAATTCGCGCCGCACCTTCCTCTATCGCTCCGCCGCCGCCGCGGCGCTCGTGTCCACGCCCTGGGTGGCGCGCGCCCAAGGCGCAACGCCCGTGAAGGTGGGCGTGCTGCACCCGGTGACGGGGGCGCTTGCGTACTCGGGCCAGCAATGCCGGCTGGGCGCGCTGCTGGCCATTGAAGACATCAACAAGGCGGGCGGCATCAAGTCCTTGGGCGGCGCGCCGCTGTCGGCGGTGTTGGGTGACGCGCAGTCGCGCCCCGAAGCGGGTTCCGCCGAAGTCGAGAAGATGAACGAGGCGGGCGTGTCGGCCATCGTGGGCGCGTATGCGTCGGCGATCTGCCTGGCCACGACGCAGACGGCCGCCAAGTACAACCTGCCGCACGTGGTGGACGTGGGCGTGGCCGACCAGATTGTGGAGCGCGGCCTGAAGAACACCTTCCGCTTTGGGCCCGGCTACCGCGCCTGTAGCGAACGCGCCATCACCGACCTGGCCGCCTTGAACGACGCAGCCGGCAAGCCGGCCAAGACGGTCATGATCGTGCACGAAGACTCCTTGTTCGGCACCGGCACGGCGGCGCTGTTGTCGAAGTCGCTGCCGGAGCACGGCTTCGAGGTCAAAGAAGTGGTGAAGCACCCGAACCCCACGCGCGACTTCAACAACATCGTGCTGCGCATGAAGTCGGTGAACCCGGACATCGTCATCCCGGCCAACTACTACAACGAATACGCGCTGCTGCTGCGCGCCATGAAGCAGCAGAAAGTGCAGCCCAAGGCCATCTATTCGGTGCTGGGGGGCGCGGCGTCCAGCTACAAGTTCCTGAAGGAATTTCCGGATATCGCCAACGGCATCATCGACTGCAACCACTGGTTTAACCCCAAGGACCCGCGCGTCGCGCCGCTGAAGGCGCGTGTTCAAGAGAAGGGCGCGTACTTCAGCTATGAAGTGTTCATGACCTACGTGGCGGTGCAACTGCTGGCCGACGCCATCGAACGCGCCAAGTCCGCTGACCGCGCCGCCATTACCGACGCGCTGGCCTCCAGCACCTTCCACGACAACCTGATGCCCTACGGCCCCACGAAGTTCGTCAATGGCCAGAACACGGGCGCGCAGCCGCTGTTGACGCAGGTGATCGGCGGCGACATCAAGGTGATCATCCCGGCGGAATACCGCCAGGCTGACGCCATCTTTCCGTTGAAGGCCTGAGGGCAAGCATGCTGGACCCTGCCATCCTCTTTTCGTCGGTGCTCAACGGCCTGACGACCGGCGCGGTGTACGCGCTGATCGCCCTGGGGCTGACCCTGATCTACGGGGTGCTGCACATCATCAACTTTGCCCACGGCGCCGCCCTGATGGTGGCGCTGTACGCGGTCTACCTGCTCAAAGACCGGCTGGGCATCGACCCCTACGCGGCGCTGCCGCTGGTGGTGGCCGGCATGTTTGGGCTGGGCTATGCGTTGCAGCGCTTCGTGATCAACCGCGCCAGCCACGGCAAGGATGAAAACATTCTGCTGGTGACGCTGGGGCTTGCCATCGTGCTGGAGAACCTGGCGCTGGTGTGGTTCAAGTCCGACACGCGCAGCATCGACACGGCCTACACCTTGTCCACCGTCGAGATCGGCCCCGCCATGATTGCGCTGCCCAAGGTCATTGCGTTTTGCGGCGCGCTGGCGGTGGCGGCGGTGTTGTTCTGGATCATCCGCAGCACCGATCTGGGCCGGGCGATTCGCGCGGTGGCGCGTGAAAAGCAGGGCGCCAAGCTGATGGGCATTGACGTGGAAAAGGTCTATGCGCTGTCGTTCGGCATCGGCATGGCCTGCCTGGGCGCAGCCGCCTGCTTCTTGCTGCCGGCGTACTACGTCAACCCGCAAGTGGGCAGCGGCTTCGTGCTGGTGGCGTTCACGATTGTGGTGCTGGGCGGCATGGGCAGCTTTGTGGGCGCGCTGGTGGGCGGCTTGTTGATTGGCGTGGTGGAGTCCATTGGGGGCCTGTTCCTGGGCGACTCGCTGGGTCAGATGGGCATTTTTGCGATCTTCATCGCAGTGCTGCTGTTTCGCCCGCAGGGGCTGTTCGGGGCGAGGGGCTGAGCATGAATCGGGATCTTTCCGCAATCGCGTTGTTCGGGGTGGCGGTGGCCGCCTTGGCGACGTTCGCGCAGTCAGGCGTGCTGCTGACCTTCGTGATGATGTCGCTGTACGCGGCGCTGTTGTCGCAGGCCTGGAATATTCTGGGCGGCTATGGCGGCCAGCTGTCTTTCGGCCATGCGCTGTTCTTTGGCGTGGGCGCGTATGCGCAGGCGCTGGGCCAGCTGAACCTGGGCATCAACCCCTGGCTGGCGTTGCCGATGGCCATTGCGCTGGGCGCGCTGGTGGGCATGGCCGTGGGCGGGCTGACGTTTCGCTACGGTTTGAAGGGCTCGTACTTTGCGCTGGTGACGCTGGCCTTTGCCGAGGTGTTTCGCATCCTGGCGTTGTCGGCCTCCTTCACAGGCGGCGGGGTGGGGCTGATGGTGCCGCTGCAAGAAGGCGCGGCGAACATGCAGTTCGCGTCCCGCCGTGGCTACATCTATCTGCTGCTGGCCTTTGTGGTGCTGGCGCTGGGCGTCACGGCCTGGCTGCGTCATTCGCGCTTTGGCGCGTACCTGCAAGCGGTGCGTGACAACGAAGACGCGGCGCGCGCCATCGGCGTGAATCCGCTGCGCGTGAAGCTGGGCGGCATTGCGTTGTCGGCGGCGTTCATGAGCGCGGCGGGTGCGTTCTATGTGCAGGTGTTCCAGTACATCGACCCGGGTATTGCGTTTGGCTCGGCGGTGTCGGTCGAAGCTCTGGTGGGTGCGATCGTAGGCGGCATGGGCACGCTGTGGGGGCCGGTGCTGGGCGCGGTGGCGCTGCATGGGCTGGCCGACCTGACGCGCAACCTGTTTGGCGAGCTGCCGGGCATCAGCATGGTGATCTACGGCGTGGTGCTGATTCTGATCGTGATGTTCCTGCCGCGCGGCATCAGCGGCGGCGGCCAATCGCTAGGCCGCCTGTTTGGCAAGGAGCGCGCCCGTGCCTGACATTCTGCTGCAAGCTCGCAATCTGTCGATTTCGTTTGGTGGCCTGAAGGCCGTTCAGGACGTGAACCTGGCGGTGCCGCAAGGGTCGTTGACCGCCTTGGTTGGCCCGAACGGCGCGGGCAAGACCACGCTGTTTGCGCTGTTGTCGGGTTTCTTGAAGCCCGGCGCCGGTTCGGTGCATTTTGCCGGCGAAGACATCACGGGCCGCGCGCCGCACGAGTCCGCGCAACTGGGCCTGACCCGCACTTTCCAGATCGTGCAGCCGTTTGGCGCGCAGACGGTGCGCCAGAACATCGCCGTGGGCGCGCATCTGCGCCTGCGTGATCGGCGGGCGGCGCTGGCCGCGGCGGAGGAGGTTGCCGCACGCGTCAACCTGCAAGGGGCGCTGGACAAGCCTGCGGCCGACCTGACCGTGGCGGGCCGCAAGCGTCTGGAACTGGCCCGCGCACTGGCCACGCGCCCGCGCCTGCTGCTGCTGGACGAAGTGCTGGCCGGCCTGAACCCGAGTGAGATCGACGAGATGATTCCGGTCGTGAAAAAACTGGTGGACGATGGCGTCACCGTATTGATGATCGAACACGTGATGCGCGCGGTGATGAGCCTGGCCGAACACGTGTGGGTGCTGGCCCAGGGCCGCTTGATTGCATCAGGCACCCCCGGCGAAGTCACCCGCGACCCGACGGTGGTGGAAGCCTATCTGGGGCATGGCGCGGCGGCGCGCCTGGCCGCGCAAGGGGCGCCGGCATGAGCGCGCTGCTGGAAGTGAGCGGCCTGCGGGCGGGCTACGGGCGCATGGAAGTGCTGCGCGGCGTGGACCTGACGGTGGGCGAGGGCGAAATTGTCGTCTTGCTGGGCAGCAACGGCGCGGGTAAATCCACGCTGAACAACACCGTGTGCGGGCTATGCAAACCCTGGGGCGGCGCCGTCCGCTTCGACGGCCACGACCTGACCGGCCGCCACTATCGCGATGTGGTCAAGGCGGGCTTGATCCAGGTGCCTGAAGGCCGCCGCATCTTCCCGAACTTAAGCGTTCTGGAAAACCTGGAGCTGGGCTCGTTTACCCGGGCGCGTGAACATCGCGCCGCCAACGTGGACAAGGTGCTGGATATTTTCCCGCGCCTGCGCGAGCGCCTGACGCAGCTGGCCGGCACCATGTCGGGCGGCGAACAGCAGATGCTGGCGATTGGCCGGGGCTTGATGGCCGAGCCCCGGTTGCTGATCCTGGATGAGCCGTCGCTGGGTTTGTCGCCTTTGATGGTCGAGGAGTTGTTCGGCCTGATCCGGCGCCTGCACGCCGACGGGCTGGCGATTTTGCTGGTGGAGCAGAACGTGGGCCAGTCGCTGGAAACGGGGCAACGCGCCTATGTGCTGGAAAACGGGGCGGTGCGCTATAGCGGATCGTGCCCGGAATTGATGGCCAGCGACGATGTGCGCCGCGCCTATTTGGGGATGTAGCGATGTCTGCTTCTAACGCCCATCAGCCTCAAACCCATCAGCCTCAAACCCTGGCGCAAAAGCTGATCGCCGCCGCCTGCGGCCGGCCCGCTGTCGACGAAGGCGAAATCGTCACCTGTGCCGTGGACCTGGCGATGTTCCATGATTCCAGCGGCCCCCGGCGCTTGCAGCCCATGCTGGAAGAATTGGGCGCGTCGCTGTGGGACCCGGCCAAGATCGTGCTCGTTATCGACCACTACGTGCCGGAATCCGACGATGAATCGCGCCGCATCGTCCGTATTGCGCGCGACTGGGCGGCCGGGCAGCAATTGCCGAATGTGTATGACTCCGTCGGCATCTGCCACGTGGTGGTGCCGCAGCACGGCCATATCCGGCCCGGCATGTTCTGTGTCGGCGGCGACTCGCATTCGCCCACGGGCGGCGCATTCGGCGCCTATATGTTTGGCATCGGCAGCACCGAGATGCTGGGCGTGGCCGTTACCGGCCAGATCTGGGTCAAGGTGCCCAGGACGCTGATGATGCGGTGGGGCGGGCGGCTGGCCGCAGGCGTCACCGCCAAGGACATGATGCTGCACATGATCGGCCGCTACGGCATGAATGGCGGGCGCTATCAGGCCGTGGAATTCTGCGGCGAGGCCGTGCGCGCGCTGTCCATGCAGGAACGCATGACCTTGTCGAACATGAGCGCCGAGCTGGGTTCGCAAGTTGGGTTGATAGCGCCTGACGACACCACGGCCGCCTATCTGCGCCAGGCCGGGGTGACGGCGGAGCTGGACCTTGCCCGCTGGCAAAGCGATGCGGGCGCAGACGCCGAATGGCGCGATTTCGATGCTGCGTCGCTGGCGCCGCAAGTGGCGGCCCCGCACAGCCCGGCCAACGCGCGTGACGTGGATGAATACCCCGATGTGCCGCTGCAAGTGGCGTACATCGGCGCCTGCACGGGCGCCAAGCTCGACGACTTGCGCGCCGCCGCCACCGTGTTGCGCGGCCGCAAGCTGGCGGCGGGCATGCGCCTGATGGTGGCGCCCGCCAGCCTCCAGGACCAACAACTGGCGGACGAGGATGGCGTGATGCAGGTGCTGCGCGACGCGGGCGCGGAGGTGCTCGCGACGTCTTGCGGGGCTTGCGCGGGCTATGGCGGGTCCATTCCCGATGGCGCCACGGTGATCTCAACCACCGCGCGCAATTTCAAAGGCCGCATGGGCTCGGAGACGGCGCAGGTCTATCTGGCGTCGCCCTATACCGTGGCGGCGTCGGCAGTGGCCGGGCGCATCGCCGACCCCCGGGAGTTCATGGCATGACGGACCACACAAGCACGCACCGCGTCTGGCGCGTGGGCGCGGACATCGACACTGATGCGCTCGCCCCGGGCGCCTATATGAAGTTCGGCATCGACGAGATCGCGCGCCACTGCCTGCAACGCGTGCGGCCGGAATTTGCGGCGCAGGTGCAGCCGGGCGACGTGCTGGTGGCCGGACCGAACTTCGGCATCGGCTCATCCCGCGAACAGGCCGCCGCCGCCTTGGTGCGCCTGGGCGTGGCCGCCGTCATCGCGCCGTCGTTCAACGGCTTGTACTTTCGCAACGCCTTCAACGTGGGCTTGCTGTTGCTGACGTGCCCGCAAGCGGAATCGTTGGCCGACGGCGAACGCATCACGTTCGACGCCACCGCCGGGCGCGTAGTCCGCGAGCAGGGCGGCGCACATTCTGAATTGCACTGCGAGACCGTTCCCGCCTTCCTGATGGACATGGTGCGGGCCGGCGGACTGCTGAATCTGCTGAAACAGCGTCAAACCTCTTAGGAAGAACACGATGCTTGATCCCGTCACCCTGGCGGTCCTGAAGGGCCGTCTGGAACAGATTGCCGATGAGATGGACGCGACGCTGTACCGCAGCGCGTTCAACCCCATCATTGCCGAGGCCCACGACGCCTGCCACGGCATGTACGACGCGGCCACGGGCGCGACCCTGATCCAAGGCAAGTCCGGCCTGCCCGTCTTCGTGGGCGCGATGGCCTTCGCCGTGAAAGCCGCCGCGAAGGTGGCGGCTGAGCGCGGCGGCATGGTGGAGGGCGACGTCTGGCTGTTCAACGACCCCTACGAAGGCGGCACGCACGCCAATGATTTCAAGCTGGTGCGCCCGGTGTTCCGGGGCGGCCAGCTGTTCTGCTTTCTGGCGTCCGCCGCACATTGGCACGATGTGGGCGGCGCGGTGCCGGGCAACTACAACCCGGCCGCCACCGAATGCTGGCAGGAAGCCGTGCAGATTCCGCCCGTGCGTATCGTGCGAGCGGGCGTCCTGGACCTGGACGTGCTGGCCATCCTGAAGGCCAATACCCGCCTGCCCGACAGCCTGTGGGGCGACTTGAATGGCCAGCTGGCCGCGCTGGAATTGGGCGCTGGCCGCTTGGACGGCCTGTTGGATGAGTACGGCGACGCCACCGTGCTGGAGTCCCTGGACACCTTGCGCGAGCGCGCGCGCCGCTTGATGCGTGACCACATCGCGCAGCTGCCCGATGGCGAATACGCGTTCGAGGACATGCTGGACAACGACGGCGTGCGCGACGTGGCGCTGCGCATCGCGCTCACGCTGAAGATCGCGGGCGACCGGCTGACGCTGGATTTCACCGGCACGTCGCCCGCCTGCGCGGGCCCCGTGAACATTTCGCGCGCCACCGCCATTGCCGCCTGCTACGTGGCGCTGAAGCACCTGTTCCCGGATGTGCCGGCCAATGCGGGCGTGCTGGACGCGGTGGACGTGGTGTTGCCCGACGGCCTGGTCATCTCGGCCGACCGCCCGCGTCCGGTGGGCGGCTATACCGAAACCATTCTGCGCATGATCGATGTGATCTTCTGCGCCATGGCGCAAGCCGCGCCGGAACGCGCCATGGCGCAGGCTTACGGCACGATCAACGCGCTGTCCATTGCCGGCTATCGCAGCGACGCGGCGCGCAAGGGCCAGCGCTGGGTAATGTTCAGCTTCTTTGGCGGCGGCCACGGCGGCCATTCCGATGGCGATGGCCTGAGCCACGGCAATGCGCCGATCTCCACCGCCACCATTCCGCCGCTGGAAATCCTTGAGGCCGCCTATCCCGTGCGCTTTACGCAATGGGCGCTGCGGCCGGATTCGGCGGGCGACGGCGCGCATCGCGGCGGCTTGGGCGCCATCTACGAAATCGAATTGCTGGAAGACAGCGCCGAGGCGTTCATCTTCGGTGAACGCGGGCGCAGCGCGCCCAAGGGCATCGCGGGCGGTGGCGAGGCCGCGCTGAACGTCTTCCGCTATCAGCAGGACGGGCAATGGCGCACGCCGCCCATGCGTTCAAAAATGCTGGGCATTCAGTTGCAGCGCGGCGACCGCGTGCGGCTGGAGACGCCGGGCGGGGGCGGGTACGGCGACCCCGCTGGCCGCAGCACGGCGGCGCGTGAGCAGGATCGCAAGATGGGCTATGTGGGCGATAGCGCCCACAACAAGAAGGAGCAGTTGGCATGAGCGCGGCAGATCAAACACCCACGCAAGGATTGGTCGTCGGCGTGGACGTGGGCGGCACGTTTACGGACCTGTTCGTGCTGGACGAGGCGGGCGGCACGGCGCGTGTCGTCAAGGTGCCGTCCACGCGCGGCGAAGAAGCGCGCGGCTTCATGAACGGTATCGCGCGCGTGGCGGATGGCGCGGGCGCCATCGCCACCATCGTGCACGGCACCACCGTTGGCACCAACGCGCTGCTGGAGCGCAAGGTGGCGCGCACCGGCATCATCACAACGGCGGGCTTTCGCGACGTGCTGGAAATGCGCCGCCGCGATCGTCCGCAAACCTGGGGCCTGCGCGGCAACTACGAGCCGGTCGTGTCACGTGACCTGCGCCTGGAAGTCAGCGAGCGCGTGCTGGCCGACGGCACGGTGCATACCCCGGTGGACCTGAACCAGGTCGAGGCCGCGGCGCGTGCATTGTTGGAGCAGGGCTGCGAAGCGGTGTGCGTGTTCTTCGTGAATGCGTATGCGAACCCGGTCAACGAAGCGCAGGCCGTGGCCCGCGTGCGGTCGATCTGGCCGAACAGCCATGTCACGGCGGCAACCGAAGTGCTGCCCGAAATCCGCGAATTTGAACGGTGCTCCACCGCCGTGCTGAACGCTGCGTTGCAGCCCGTGGTGGGCAGCTATCTGACCCGCCTGGAATCCGACCTGCGCGAACACGGCTTTGAAGGCGAACTGCTGGTGGTGCAAAGCAACGGCGGCGTGATGTCGCGGCAGACGGCGTGCGATGTGCCGGTGCGCACCGCGCTGTCAGGCCCGGCGGCGGGCGTGATTGCCTGCGCGGCGATTGCGCGCGCGTCTGGCTTTCCCAACGTGGTGACGGGCGACATGGGCGGCACCTCGTTCGATGTGTCGCTGGTGGCGGGCGGCGAAGCTTCGCTATCGGCGCAAACCGTGATCGACTTCGGTATGGTCGTGCGCGCCCCGATGATCCAGATCGAAACCATCGGCGCGGGCGGCGGTTCAATCGCTAGCGTGGATGCGGGCGGCCTGTTGCAGGTTGGCCCCGAATCCGCGGGCAGCAACCCCGGCCCGGCTTGCTATGGCCGGGGCAACACCCGCCCCACCGTGACCGACGCCAACGTGCTGCTGGGCCGCATTTCGGCAGACCGCCCGCTGGGCGGCGGCCTGTTGGCCACGATGAACGTGGAGTTGGCGCGCGCCGCCATCGACGCGCACGTCGCCAAGCCGCTGGGCCTGGACGTGCACGCCGCGGCCGAAGCCATTCTGACGGTGGCCAACGCCAAGATGGCGGGCGCG
>Ga0213829_1002004_pt1 | contig 13793 bp, 10 predicted proteins | sample MC6MC0896MG_FD_180665 | JGI IMG/M metagenome (GOLD analysis project Ga0213829, IMG submission 180665) | Enriched soil aggregate microbial communities from Iowa State University, Ames, United States - MC6-MC0896-MG | ecosystem: Environmental > Terrestrial > Soil > Unclassified | place: USA: Iowa...
CGTCTGGTCACGCCTGGCGCCGACCAAACGCAAAGCCACCATGATTCGTTTCGCCAGCCTGCTCAAGCAGCACGCTGAAGAACTGGCACTGCTCGAAACCCTCGACATGGGCAAACCGATCAGCGACTCGCTGTACATTGACGTCCCGGGCGCGGCGCAAGCGCTGAGCTGGAGCGGTGAAGCAATCGACAAGATCTACGACGAAGTGGCGGCCACGCCGCACGATCAACTGGGTCTGGTGACCCGCGAGCCGGTCGGCGTGGTCGGCGCCATCGTGCCGTGGAACTTCCCGCTGATGATGGCCTGCTGGAAACTCGGCCCGGCGCTGTCGACCGGTAACTCGGTGATCCTCAAGCCGTCGGAAAAATCTCCGCTGACCGCCATCCGCATCGCTGCGCTGGCAGTGGAAGCCGGTATTCCAAAAGGCGTGCTCAACGTGCTGCCGGGCTATGGCCACACCGTCGGCAAGGCGCTGGCGCTGCACAATGACGTCGACACCCTGGTGTTCACCGGTTCGACCAAGATCGCCAAGCAACTGATGATCTACTCCGGCGAATCGAACATGAAGCGCGTGTGGCTGGAAGCCGGCGGCAAGAGCCCGAACATCGTCTTCGCCGATGCGCCGGACCTGCAAGCCGCTGCCGAATCTGCCGCCAGTGCCATCGCCTTCAACCAGGGCGAAGTGTGCACCGCCGGTTCGCGTCTGCTGGTCGAGCGTTCGATCAAGGACAAATTCCTGCCGATGGTGATCGAGGCGCTGAAAGCCTGGAAGCCGGGCAATCCGCTGGACCCGGCGACCAACGTCGGTGCGCTGGTCGATACCCAGCAGATGAACACCGTGCTGTCGTACATCGAATCCGGTCACAGCGACGGCGCCAAACTGGTGGCCGGCGGCAAGCGCATCCTTCAGGAAACCGGTGGCACTTACGTCGAACCGACGATTTTCGACGGCGTGAGCAATGCGATGAAGATCGCTCAGGAGGAGATCTTCGGCCCGGTGCTGTCGGTCATCGCCTTCGATACCGCCGAAGAAGCGATCCAGATCGCCAACGACACGCCGTATGGCCTGGCCGCTGCAGTCTGGACGCAAGACATTTCCAAGGCGCATCTGACGGCCAAAGCGTTGCGCGCCGGCAGCGTGTGGGTCAACCAGTACGATGGCGGCGACATGACCGCGCCGTTCGGCGGCTTCAAGCAGTCGGGCAACGGTCGTGATAAATCGCTGCACGCCTTCGACAAGTACACCGAGCTGAAGGCGACGTGGATCAAGCTGTAAGCCATTGAAAGGAGCCTGGCTCGGCCGGGCTCTCGAACATACAGAGATCCCCTGTGGGAGCGGGCTTGCTCGCGAAAGCGGTGTATCAGTCAGCACATCTGCTGAATGTGAAATCGTTTTCGCGAGCAAGCCCGCTCCCACAGTGATTTTGTGGCGCACATAAGAATATCCACAGGAGCGTGGACCATGCGTTGGGCGACGTATTTCGCCGTGTTGGCGTCTGTCTTGAGTGTCGGTCTGGCCCTGGGGGTCAGCATGCCGCTGGTGTCGTTGCGCCTGGAAAGTTGGGGCTATGGGTCCTTCGCCATCGGCGTGATGGCGGCGATGCCGGCGCTTGGCGTATTGCTGGGAGCGAAGATTTCCAGTCATCTGGCGGCACGTCTCGGCACCGCGAACCTGATGCGCCTGTGCCTGTGGGCCGGCGCATTGTCGATCGGCTTGCTGGCGCTGCTGCCGAGTTATCCGGTCTGGCTGGTATTGCGCCTGATGATCGGGGTGATCCTGACCATCGTATTCATCCTCGGCGAAAGCTGGATCAATCAACTGGTCGTCGAACACTGGCGCGGTCGGCTGGTGGCGCTGTATGGCAGCAGCTACGCGCTGAGCCAACTGTCTGGTCCGCTGCTGCTGGGTGCGCTAGGTACTGAGCACGATTATGGTTTCTGGGTCGGTGTCGGGCTGCTGACAGTCTCGCCATTGCTGTTGATGGGCCGCAGTGGTGCGCCGAGCAGTGAGTCCAGCAGCGTTACGTTCAGCGATCTGTGGGGGTTTGCCCGGGAGCTGCCGGCGATTGCCTGGGCGGTGTCACTGTTCGCCGCGTTCGAAGCGATGATCCTCACGCTGCTGCCGGTGTATTGCCTGCAACAGGGCTTCACTGCCGAGATTGCGCTGGCGATGGTCAGCACCGTGGTGGTCGGCGACGCACTGTTGCAACTGCCGATCGGCGCGCTGGCGGATTACCTGTCGCGGCGCACGTTGTTCGCCGGTTGCGCAGTGATCCTGATGCTGTCGAGCCTGGCGATTCCGCTGTTGATCGATACGCTGCTGATCTGGCCGTTGTGGGTGTTGTTCGGCGCCAGTGCCGGTGGCTTGTTCACCTTGTCGCTGATCCTGATCGGCGAGCGTTATCGCGACGATGCGCTGGTGCGGGCCAATGCGCACATTGCGCAGCTGTGGGGTGTCGGTTGTCTGATCGGGCCTTTGCTGGCGGGGGCGGGCAGTCAGTGGATCAGCGGGCATGCGTTGCCGTTGTTGATGGCGGCGGGGGCATTTGGATTGGTGATTCTACTGATGCGCCAAGGTGCATTCGGCACAGTGGCCGAGCCTGCCTGATTCGATTTCCAATTGAATGATTACCTGTGGCGAGGGAGCTTGCTCCCGCTTGAGTGCGCAGCACTCACAAAATTCTGGGGCCGCTGCGCCGCCCAGCGGGACGGTGCGACGACTCGACAAGCTCCCTCGCCACAATTGACTACAGCATCCGCTCAAGACCGACAGTGGTGCTGAACCACGCATTGAAGCGCCGCCACCAACTCCCCGGTTCCTTGCTCAGCGTGTGTATTTGGCCGTTGTCCTCGGTCACCCAGACGATCTCGCCATCCTGCAGTTTCGCCTGATAACTCAGGGCCGGCGCCATGCCTTGCAGTGCCAGTTCGCGCACGTGTTCGGCCAGTTCCGGGCTGTCCACCAGAACCCCGACTTCGGTGTTCCACAGCACTGAGCGCGGATCGAAGTTGAACGAGCCGATGAATGCTTTCTGCCGGTCGAAAATCATTGCCTTGCTGTGCAGGCTGGAATCCGAACCACGGAAAGACTTGCTGTAAAACAAATGCGGGCCGCTGCCATAGTTATCCCCAGGCTGACGGCGCAGTTCATATAGTTTCACCCCGTGCTCCAGCAGCGCCTTGCGATACGGTGCATAACCGCCGTGCACCGCCGGCACATCGGTAGCTTCCAGCGAGTTGGTCAGCAAGTTCACCGAGACCCCGGCGTCGGCCCGCCCGGTCAGGTACACCAGCCCCGGCTGGCCGGGCACGAAGTACGCCGAGATCATGATCAGCTCTTTGCTGACGCCGCGCAGTTCCGGCGCCAGTTGCGTGGTCAGCAACAGTTGCGGGTCCGGTTCGTCCTTGGCCAGCACTTTGCTCGGCGCATCCCACAGCGCCTGGTTCCAGGCCCAGATCAGTTCCTTGCGCCAGATGTCCATACGCGGCGCGGTCTTGAACGTCATCAGCTGTTGATACAGCGCGTGGTTCTGTTTACGGGTTTCCTCCAGCGACTCTTCCAGGCGCGTGCGGGTGTTCTGCAGGTCTTTGGCGCTTGGTTTGCTGGAGAGGAATTCGTCGATCGGCTTGCTCAGCGCGCTGTTCCAGTACTGGTCGAAACTGTGCCCGAGTTGCTCGGCCACCGGGCCGACGCTGAGCATGTCGATGTCGGTGAAATTCAGATTCGGCTCGGCATCGAAATACTCGTCGCCCAGATTGCGCCCGCCGACGATGGCCACGCTGTTGTCCGCCAGGAACAGTTTGTTGTGCATGCGCCGGTGTTGCAGCGACAGGTTGAACAGGCGTCCGGCGGCGCGGGTCACGCCAGTGCTGCGGCCCAGGTGCAGCGGGTTGAACAGGCGGATGTGGATCTGCGGATGCGCCGCCAGTGTGGCGATGATCGTGTCGAGGCCATCACTGGTGGTGTCGTCGAGCAGGACGCGCACGCGCACGCCGCGGTCGGCGGCTTTGAGCAGTTCCTCCACCAGCATCCGCGTGCTGACGCCGTCATGGACGATGTAGTACTGCAAGTCGAGGCTGGTTTGCGCATTGCGAATCAGCTCGGCGCGGGCGGTGAAGGCTTCTGTGCTGTTGGACAGCAAGCGGAAGCCGGAACGGCCCTGCCAGGGCGCTGCCTGGGTCTGAATCGAGCGACCGAATGCGGAGCCCGCGGCCGGCAACGCCTGGCTGGGTTCGCGCGGCGCATCGAGGGTGGCGCAACCACTGGCCAACGAACACAACACACAGACAGCGAGCAATTTTTTTCCGGGTCGCACGTTGGTTTCTCGGCTGGAGGCAGGGGGTGACGGAGTATGGCACGCAGAGGATTCCAGGACCGTTTCCGGCGGATCCTCGCCACACTGTGTAAACAATTAGTCGTTCAAAAGTAGGAATGAGTTCGCCTGTGGTTTTGGACTATTTGTTTTGTTGTTTTTTCAGCTCTTGGTCGGTGCCTATTCCTACATACGATTCCTGCAAAAAACGAAATCATCGCCCCGGTGTTCAGCGTCTTGTGAAGGCAATGCGCTGAACAACTGCCATTGATCAATAACCGATGAAGTAGGGACTGATGAAAAAAACAACATGGATGGTAGCCGTCGCGGCTGCAGTATTACCCACCCTGGTGGTCGCCGAGAGCGTAGACCTGAGTGTGGTCGGAACCATTATTCCGACGTCGTGCATCCCCGCATTTGCCGGTGGCGGCACGGTAGATTTGCGCAAGATATCCGCAGCCACCCTGAACAAGACCACGCAGACGCTGCTGCCGACCCACGATATTTCGCTGCACATCAACTGCGATGCAGAGGCATCGGTCGAGGTGTCGGTCAGAGACAATCGCGCAGCCACCAAATTGCCGGGCATCAACGATGGCGCCGGTAATAGCGATCCGGCTTTGTTCTACGGCCTGGGTGAAATCAACGGCGTCCGTATCGGCGGATTTGCGCTGCGTCACGGTCGTCCGGAAGCCGACGGTGTCCCGCAGACTCTGATGACACGCACTCTGGCAGCGCCGGCCTGGCAACTGCCTGCTGCGCCGCTGGTGAGCAATGCGCCGGCGCTCTACTCCTGGGGTTCCGGCGTGGCAGCTGGCCCGGTCGCGGCGCGTCACCACGGGTTTCCGATGAGCCTGTTGCCGATCATCGGCCCGAGCAACGCGCTGCCGATCACCAGCGAGATTCCGCTCGATGGCTCGGTGACCTTCGACATGTACTACCTCTGATCGTCAGAGCCCGGTCATTACCGGGTTCTTTCAGGTTCATTCAGCGCGCCCCTCGACGGGTGCGCTGCCCCCTGCGGAGCAATACCGATGCCGATTTCCATGTGCCGCCCAGGCTTGCGGGCGTTGCCACTGTGCCTGCTCGCCTTGATTTTGATGCCCGGGGCCCACGCTGCCGGAATGGTGCCGCAAACCCCTGTGCTGGTGGTGGATGAGGGTATCGGTGAAGCGACGATGAATGTGCGAAACACCGAAACGCGTCCGGCCCTGCTGCACACCACGGTCGAAAATATCGAGCCGCATGATCAACTGCTGTTGCTGTTCAGTCCGCCGATTGCCCGTGTCGAAGCCGGAGCGGTGCAGCAGGTACGGTTCATGTTGCAGAGCGCTGAACCGTTGCAGACCGAGCATCTGAAACGGGTGATTTTTGAGGGGATCAATCCTGTCGCAGGTGTCGACGGCGCCCGGGTCAATCTGGGGGTTCGGCAAAACCTGCCGGTGATCCTGCGCCCCGCCGGCCTGCCAGTGGAGCGCGAGCCATGGAAACGCCTGAGCTGGTCAGCCACGGCTGAAGGCTTGCTGGTCAGTAATCCCAGTCCTTACGTGGTGCGCCTGGCTAAAGCGATTGTTCCGCTGCCGGGCACACAGGCGGTGGATCTGCCGCGTACCTGGATCCTGCCGGGAGAGCGCCTGTCTGTCGGGCTGCCGATGAGCGTGACAGTGCGGGCAATGGAGGTACGGATCTTTCCGGCGACCACGTATGGCTTTGCAGTCGGCCATTTCGATGCCCCGGTAACGCGATGATGTCCGGTCGGGCCCAGCGGGGACTGGCACTGCTGATGGCGAATGCGATCGGCATGACGATGGCCAGTGAAGGGGTGGAGTTCGATGCGCAGATGCTTCGCGAGCGTGGACTCGACCCCGCACTGGCTGCGTATTTTCGCCACGCGCCGCGTTTCCCCCAAGGCACATGGCTGGTCGCGCTTGAGGTCAATGGACAGCCACGGGGGCGGGTGTTCGTGACATTCAATGAACAGGGCGAGCCGTGCCTGCAACCGGCCTTGCTCAAGGCTGCTGGCGTGCGCTCGCAAGCGGCTTTGACCCGCGCGGAACCGCAGCAGTGCCTGACGCTGGGTGACGGTCTGCCAGCGGCAACCGTTGCATTGCATCCCGGCAAGGAACAGATCGACCTGCTGCTGCCGACGGATCTGTTGGCGTTGCCGGAATTTCAGCCACGCAGCTTCGCCAATGGCGGAGTGGGCGGCGTGTTCAACTACGATGTTTTGGTCATGGGCAGCCAGCACGAGGGGCAACTTAGCGATTTTCGCAGGCTGGGTTCGGAGTTTGGCCTGAATGCCGGCAACTGGATCTTGCGCAGTCGCCAGTCCTATACGCAATTGCCCGATAGCACTCGCTTCGAGCATCTGTATGCCTACGGCACGCGCACCCTGGAAGCCTACGAAGCCAACTTGCAGATCGGCCAATTGAACCTGCAGTCGCCATTGTTCGCCGGCGAATCGTTCAACGGTGTGCAGGTTCTGCCGGAAGGTGCGTTCGCGCAAATGCGCGCAGCACAGGAGGGCGCACGCGGCGAGGTCGAGGGCATTGCCTGGTCGCCATCGCGAATCGAAGTCCGGCAGAACGGCGTGCTGATCTACACCACGCTGGTGCCTGGCGGCCCCTTCACCTTGCGCGCGCTGCCGTTGTTGAGCAATCAGCTCGACCTCGAGGTCAGCGTGCACGAGCAGGAAGGACAAGTGCGGCGATTTCGCGTCCCGGCAGCCAGCCTGCAGGATCCACAATTCGATCGCGCCGACGGCTTCAACCTGGCGCTTGGCACGGTGCGCCGCCAGGGCTCGGATGATCGTCAGGCGCCTTCGTTTGCCACCCTTGGGCGGGAGTGGAGTCTGTCGCGCGCGGTGCGCATGAGCGGCGGGCTCCTCGGTGGGGCGGACTATCTGTCGGCAGGCTGGGGGCTGCAGCGTCAATGGCCGGGCAATCTGACCACCGGTGTGCGCCAGGTGCTGTCCAGCGATCGAGACACAGGCATTGCAGGTCATGAGGTGCAAATGACCGTCAGTGCCGTGTTGTCGCCGAATCTGTCCACCAGTGTGGTTGCGGTGCGCCGTGGCCAGGGCTTTCGCACCCTGTCGGACACCGGCTGGAGCCAGCAGCAGGGACGGGCCGAAGCCCCCGGGCGCGATCACTGGACATTTTCGCTCAACGGTACTGTCGAGCGCTGGGGGGCATTCGGCATGACCTGGTCGCGCTACACCAGCGTGGACGAACCACCCAACATGCGCCTGGGATTGTCTTGGTCGCAGACGCTGCCCGCTCGGATCAGCCTGTCGTTGAGTCTGGAGCGGGGGATCGGCGATGCCGACGCGAGGCACCGGGGCACCTCGGTCTATCTGACGGCCGGGATGCCATTGGGCGATCAGCGCAGGGCTCGCAGCTACCTGCGCAGCGATCCGCGATCCGGGATGCGCAATGGCGTGTCGATGAGCGAAGTGCTCAGTGAAACCCTGGCCTATAGCGCCAGTGCCGAACAGCGTGAAGCCGCGGCGCCATCGCTGGGTTTACGGGTCAACGCACTGGCGCATTACACCAGTCTGGATCTGGGCCTGAACCAGCGAGCCGGGGCGAGCGAATTCGACCTGGGGCTGCGCGGCGGCATGGCGTTGCATCGCGACGGTGTGACGCTGTCGCCGTATCCACTGCGCGAGACCTTTGCCGTGCTCAAGGCTGGCGACCGTGCGGGTCTGAAGCTGTATACGCCTCAAGGCCCGGTGTGGACGGATGGATTGGGCCGGGCGGTGGTGGCGAGTTTGCCGGCCTATTCCACAGCCCGGCTGGAAGTCGATCCGTTGAGTTTGCCGCGCAACGTCGAGGTGCTCGACGGTTATCAGGAGGTCGAGGCCGGGCGTGGCTCGGTTCAGCATATGGATTTTTCCATCACCCGCGTGCGGCGTGTGCTGTTGAAGGCCAGGACCCTTGACCGACAATGGCTGCCCAGTGGCCTCGCCGTACGGAACGGGCAAGGCGAATACGTGACCACAGTGCTTGAGGCCGGGGCGATCTTTCTGCCGGATATCAAGCCCGGGCAGCCGCTGCGGGTGCAGCTGTCGGATAGCGCGCACTGCGACCTGCAATTCAATCTGGCTGAAGCGCCGGACGAGCAAGCATTGATCGAGCCCGTCGACGCGCTCTGTCAGCCTTTGAACCTCACATGACCGGGTTATTTCCCATGCATCGATGGATTGTCCTGATCACGCTGGCATCGTTGGCATCGACCTCGGTCATGGCCAGCGAGGCCTGCCAGATGACGCTCTCACCGAGCACTGTGGACTACGGCGTTTCGACGCGGGCGGAGCTGCTCGCCCGGCCATTGGGCAATGACGGCAGTTTTGGTGTGCGTACTGTTCATCTACGGATTCAATGTCCGGCTGCGCGCGCCATCAGGTGGTTCTTTGCTGCCCCGAGCAGCGATGCGCTGCATTACCGCTGGGCACCGGGACGGTTGCAGATACGTATTGTGGCAGCGCGTCTGGATGGCGCGCCGGTGCAATGGCAGCGCGATGATGGCGAGGCGGGCCTGTTGCAGCCTGGCGATCGCATCACCGCCTGGCGCTCTGGCAGCCTCGCCACCGGGCGCCATCTGGAGGTGGAGCTGGAAATCGAAGCGCGCGTCAGTGATGCCTCAAGTCGTGTCGCCGACCTTCAGCGATTTGAGGGATTCGGTACGTTTCAGCTGGAATGATCAGGCTTCGGCCAGCAGTTTGATCGCCGCCGCGCCGACCTTGCGCACCGCTTCTTCGATCTGTGGTGTCGGTTTCGCCGCGTAGTTCATCCGCAGACAATTGCGGTACTTGCCCGAGGCGGAAAAGATGCTGCCGACGGCAATCTGTACGCCTTGGTCATGCAGCGCGCGATTGAGTTTCAGCGTATCGAAACCTTCCGGCAATTCGACCCACAACATAAAGCTGCCTTGCGGACGACTGGCGCGAGTGCCGGCCGGGAAATAGCGCGTCACCCAATCGATCATGACGTCGCGATTGCGCTGATATTGCGTGCGCATCCTCCGCAAGTGCGGTTCGAAGTACCCACCCTTGAGAAATTCGGCAATGGCAATCTGCGGCTGCGGCGCGGTGGAACCGGTGCTGATGTATTTCATATGCAGCACCCGTTCCAGATAACGGCCCGGCGCGACCCAGCCGATGCGCAGGCCCGGGGCCAGGGTCTTGGAAAATGAACTGCACAGCAGCACTCGACCATCTTCGTCGAAGGACTTGATCGTGCGCGGACGCGGGTAGGTGTAGGCCAGCTCGCCATACACATCGTCCTCGATGATCGCCACGTCGAAACGCTGCGCCAGCGTCAACAACGCGCGTTTGCGCGACTCCGGCATGATGTAGCCGAGCGGGTTGTTGCAGTTGGGGGTGATCTGGATGACTTTGATCGGCCACTGCTCCAGCGCCAGTTCCAGTGCTTCGAGGCTGATGCCGGTCAATGGATCGGTGGGGATCTCCAGAGCTTTCATGCCGAGCCCTTTGAGGGTTTGCATGGCGCCGTGAAAGCTTGGCGAATCCACCGCGACGATATCGCCCGGCTCGCAAATGGCGTGGATGCTGGTGGACAGCGCTTCGTGGCAACCGGTGGTGATCACCAGGTCGCTGGCGCTCAACTGACAGCCGGAATCGAGCATCAACCGGGCGATCTGTTCGCGCAGTTCGAGGGTGCCGTGGATGTTGTCGTAATACAGACCGGGCATGTCCTGGCGGCGGCTGATCCGCGCCAGTCCGCGCAGCAGCGGTTTCATCGTTGGCGTGGTCACGTCGGGCATGCCGCGACCCAGTTGCACCACGTCCTTGCGCGGCACCGCGCGAATCAGCTCCAGCACCTGATCCCACTGTGAAATCTCCACCGGCCGCTGCGCCGGACGCCCGACTGCGGGCAGCTCCGGCAGCTCGCGGCCCACCGGCACGAAGTAGCCAGACTTGGGTTTCGGTGTGGCCAGACCGCTGTCTTCGAGCATGCGATAAGCCTGCTGCACCGTGCTCAGGCTGACCCCGTGTTCTACGCTCAAGGCGCGCACCGAAGGCAGGCGATCGCCAGGACGGTAGAAGCCTTGTTCGATGCGGGTGCCGAGCAGTTCGGCGAGGTTCACATACAGGGTCATGGCACTGCCTCGATGCAGGTGATTCGTTAAACCAGTACAGATGCAGCAAAAATCGGTAATTCAGACGCAGAAACGGCAATTCTGTATGGAATTAATACAGATGTGTTGAATCTGTAATGCTTTTGCCGACCCGCGCATCATGGAATCTCTGGCTACCCAAGTAAACAGGAGCGACAAAAATGAACGGCTTGAGCGATGTGCGGCTGATGTTACACAGTCAGGAACTGGCGGCAGGGCAGGAGGACAGTGCATGGAACAGCGCCATGCGCAACGCGCCATCCGGCCTGAGTCGCTGGGGCCTGTTCTGGCATCGTCTGCACACGCGCAAGGCGTTGCTCAACCTGACGCCGGAGCAGCTCAAAGATATTGGGCTGACCCGGGAGCAGGCGCAGGAGGAGGGGTTGAAGCCGTTCTGGCGGATCTGAACGTTTTAGCGCCTGTTTCGGCCCCTTCGCGAGCAAGCCCGCTCCCACATTCGACCGTGTTCTCAAGGTGGAGCGCGGTCACTTGTGGGAGCGGGCTTGCTCGCGAAGGCGTATTCAGGGCCTCAAAAAAACCTCAGACCAACTCTTTAAGGCGGTGCCACAACATCCCCAACGCCAGTAGCGGCGAACGCAAATGCTTGCCGCCGGGGAAGGTGATGTGCGGCACCTTGGCGAACAGATCAAAGCCACCGCTGTGCTGCCCGCTGATCGCCTCCGCGAGCAGCTTGCCGGCCAAGTGCGTGGCATTCACCCCGTGCCCGGAATAGGCCTGGGCGTAATACACATTCGGCTGATCCTTGAGTCGGCCGATCTGTGGCAAACGGTTGGCGCCGATGCCGATCATCCCGCCCCATTGATAGTCGATCTTCACGCCTGCCAGTTGCGGAAACACTTCGAGCATCTTCGGCTGCATGTAGGCGCCGATGTCCTTCGGGTCACGTCCGGAATAGTGGCAGGCACCGCCGAACAGCAGGCGCCGATCCGCCGAGAACCGATAGTAGTCCAGCGCCACGCGCTGGTCGCAGACCGCCATGTTTTGCGGCAGCAGGCTGTGCGCCAGTTCTGTGGAAAGCGGTTCGGTCGCGATGATGTAACTGCCGGCCGGGAGCACTTTGCCGCTGAGTTGCGGATTGAGGTCGTTGAGGTAAGCGTTGCAGCCCAGCACCAGAGTCTTCGCCCGCACCGAGCCTTGATCTGTGTGGACGCGAACTTCCGGGCCGTAGTCGATGCGCGTGACACCCGACTGTTCAAACAGTTTGACGCCCATTTGTTGCGCAGCAGCGGCTTCGCCCAGCGCCAGATTCAGCGGATGCAGATGCCCGGAACCCATGTCGATCAAACCGCCGACGTAGCGTTTGGAGCCAACCACGGTGTGCATTTCATCAGCTTGCAGCAGACGGGTTTCGTAGCGATAGCCGAGGCTGCGCAGCTCTTCGGCGTCTTCGGCAAAGCCCTCAAGATCGGCCGGTTTGTTGGCGAGGTCGCAGTAGCCCCAGGTCAGATCGCACGGGATCTGAAACCGTTCGACGCGCTGGCGGACGATTTCCACCGCTTCCAGGCCCATCAGTTTCATCTGGCGAACGCCGTCGGTGCCGATGACGTTGGCGAACTGATCGAGGCCATGACCGACCCCGCGAATCAACTGCCCGCCGTTGCGGCCGCTGGCGCCCCAGCCGATCCGGTGCGCTTCCAGCAACACCACGCTGAGGCCGCGCTCGGCCAGTTCCAGCGCGGTGTTCAACCCGGAAAAACCGCCGCCGACCACGCACACGTCTGCGCTCAGCTCGCCTTGCAGCGCCGGATGGTCAGGCTGCGGCAGGCTGCTGGCGGCATAGTAAGAGGCAACGTGGGGTTGGCTCGCGAAGGTTCGGGCGCGGGCATTCATGGGCATCATCCAACGGCTGGGTGTCGAGAAAATTTGACGGAGCATAAGCCGCACGGCCGAAGACCGGCAACACTGGTCGGCCGTTGCTGTCTGGATCACGGCTTTTGCGGCACAATTGCCGCCTATTTCATGTGGGTTACCGTTTCGATGAGTTGCAACCGCCAGACCATTCGCGACCTGCGTCAGCAGATTCCTACGTTCGACTGCGTGCCCGGTTGCCACGATTGCTGCGGGCCGGTGACCACCTCTCCGGAAGAAATGTCACGTCTGCCGCGCAAGTCCCGCGCCGAGCAGGATGCGGCGATGGAAGAACTGAACTGTGTGCACTTGGGGCCGAATGGCTGCACGGTGTATGAAGAGCGGCCGCTGATCTGCCGGTTGTTCGGTACCACCAAAACCCTGCCGTGCCCTAACGGACGGGGGCCGGTGGAGCTGATTCACCCGCGGGTGGAAAAGCAGATCTTCGAGTACATGGCTTCGAATCGGCAGGTGCTGGTCTGAAAAGATCGCAGCCTTCGGCAGCTCCTACATGGAAATGCGTTCTCCTGTAGGAGCTGCCGAAGGCTGCGATCTTTTGATCTTCCAAATCTCAGTCTGGAATCGGCAGGCTCAGACTCTCCTTCACCTCTTCCATCACGATATAGCTCTTCGACTCACGCACATGCGGCAGCTTCAACAGAATGTCGCCCAGCAGCTTGCGGTACGAGGCCATCTCGGAGATCCGCGCCTTCACCAGATAGTCGAAATCCCCTGACACCAAATGGCATTCCAGCACGTGCGGCAGTTTCAGCACTGCGCGGCGGAACTCTTCGAAAGTGTCGCCGGATTTGTAGTCGAGGCTGATCTCGACGAACACCAGCAGGCTACCCTTCAAGTGCTGCGGATTCAGGCGGGCGTTGTAGCCCATGATGATCCCTTCGCGCTCCAGCCGCCGCACCCGTTCCGTACATGGCGTGGTGGACAGGCCGACCTTTTCCCCGAGTTCGGTAAACGATATGCGCCCGTCCGCCTGCAGGATCCGCAAGATGTTGCGGTCGATCTTGTCCAGCTCACGTTTGGTCTGAGTGTTGGTACGCATAGGGGATGCGCCTCCGTGAAAAGGGTTTTTGCCGAGAATTGTCGCCAAATATAGGCGCTTATATAGTGAAATGCACTGGCCATTCTTTTTTACACTGCGCGCATCATTGCTCTAACAACAGACGTACGCGGCCCCGCCGCGATGAGGGATACAAAAATGCGCGTAATGGTCTTGGGTAGCGGCGTCATCGGTACCGCCAGTGCTTACTATCTGGCTCGTGCCGGGTTTGAAGTGGTGGTGGTCGACCGGCAGCCAGCCGTAGCCATGGAGACCAGTTTCGCCAACGCCGGCCAGGTGTCGCCGGGTTATGCCTCGCCGTGGGCCGCGCCGGGTGTGCCGCTCAAGGCCATCAAGTGGTTGCTGCAGCGCCACGCGCCGCTGGCGATCAAGGCCACCGCCGACATCGACCA
>Ga0213829_1002007_pt1 | contig 13762 bp, 14 predicted proteins | sample MC6MC0896MG_FD_180665 | JGI IMG/M metagenome (GOLD analysis project Ga0213829, IMG submission 180665) | Enriched soil aggregate microbial communities from Iowa State University, Ames, United States - MC6-MC0896-MG | ecosystem: Environmental > Terrestrial > Soil > Unclassified | place: USA: Iowa...
TCGGCACGGCGACCATCCGCCGTTATCTGGACTGCCTGCGCGACGGCGGTGACGGCGTCGCGCTGGAGCTGTGCCCGGACCTGCGGGCGGAACTCGACGGCCTCGCCGAGCGGCTGGAAGCGCAGGAACGGGAGATCCGGGGCAAGCGGCAGCGACTGAGCGGGTTGCTGGTGGGTGGTGAAGCGCGCAGCCAGGCCGCCGTCGTCGGCATCAAGTCCAGGGCCGAAGCCTGACCCGCTCAGGTGACATCCGTGGCCCTACCGCCGCGCACGCCGCCTCGCCGGGACACCTGAACTCCGGCGAGGGGCCGTCATGGGCTTTCCGTCGGCAGAAGTGCCGGCACGCGTGCGGAGGAACTGGACGAGGAGGCCGGCTGCCAGGGCCCAGCATGCTGAGCTGAAGCCCCAGGCCGAGAATCCTGAAGCGGCGACGATGAAGGTCACGCTGGAGGAGTCCCAGTGGGCCCGGTCTGCGACCGCGCCGGCGACCGCGGACGCCAGGGTCCCGACGAGGGCGACGCCGGAAAGCGCTGCGAGGACGCCTGCTGGGGCGGCGAGCATGATGACGGAGAGGCTCGCCGCGCCCAGCCCGAGCAGGACGTAGGTGGCGCCGGCGGAGACTCCGGCGATCCATCGGCGGTTCAGTGGTCCTGCTTCGGGGCCTGCGGCCAGGGCCGCGCTGATGGCCGCGAGGTTGACGGCATGCCCGCCGAAGGGCGCCGCGATCAGGCTTCCGACGCCGGTGGTCACGATCCCGGCGCGCCAGGGCACCTGGTAGCCGAAACTTCCGAGGACCGCCGCTCCGGGGATGTTCTGGGATGCCATGGTGATGAAATACAGCGGCAGGGCGATCCCGGCGATCGCTTGAAGGTCGAAGACCGGAGCGATGAATTCGAGGTGCGGAATGAACATCGAACCGCTGAAGCTCGGCGGTGAACCTGCGGCGCTGATCGCGACGACGACGACGGCGACACCGAGCGCGCCCGGGACGGCCCACCGTGGGCGCCACCATCCGATCAGGAGCCACGCCGCGAGCACGGGAAGGATGGAGAGGGGGCTGGTTTCCAGTTCTTTGATGGGGGCGACGCACAGTGGCAGGAGAACCCCGGCGAGCACCGCCTGGGCGATGTGGGACGGGATTCTGCCGACGAGGGAGGCGAGCAACGGCCAGAGTCCGGTGAGCGTGAGCAGGAGTCCGCAGACCAGAAAAGCGCCCACCGCTCCAGGCCATCCGCCGGGGACCGAGGGCGCGTTCATCAGCAGCGCCGCTCCCGGCGTCGACCACGCCGCCACCAGTGGGATCCTGTGATGCCAGGAGAGAAGCAACGACGCGGCGCCCACCATGAGGGTCACCATGATGAGGCCGGAGGTCGCCTGCTCAGGGGTGGCGCCGACTGCTTGGAGTCCTCCGAGCACGACAGCGAAGGTGGCGGCGAATCCCACGACGGCGCACACCACGCCCGCGGTCAGTGGAGTGGATACGCCGGCCTCTTGCGTTCCATCTACAGAACGTTCCATATGTGGAACGTATCATGGGGAGATGACATCGCTCACGATCGGTCGCAACATCCTCGCTTTGAGGGAGGCGCGGGGGATGACGCTCAGCCACCTCGCCCGGGAGGCGGGAGTCGGCAAGGGCACGCTCTCCGAGATCGAATCGGGCAAGCGCAACCCCACCGTCGAGACGCTGTATTCCCTGTGCGCACCCTTGAACGTTCCGCTCACGGCACTCGTGGGGGATGCTCCCGGAGCGGTCTCCGAGTCGAGTGGCGGGATGCGGACCACACTGTTGTCCGTTCGGCGGAATGCGAAGCAGACGGTCGAGGTGTTCATCATCGAGATCCCGGAAGGCGTGGAGCACACCTCACCCGGCCACGGGCCCGGCGTCACCGAGCACCTGGTGGTCACCGAAGGCTCCCTGCAGGTCGGTCCGCTCGGCGGGACCGTCACCGTGGAGGCGGGAAACTCCTTCACGTGGACCAGCGACGGCCGTCATCACTACGCCAGCCCGGAGGGCGCCGGGGAAGGTGTGCTGACCATCATCACGCCAGGCGCGTAACCGACTCTTTACGCGAACGTGATCTCCCGGAATCCAAGCGCCGTCCCGGGGGCCCTACGCTCACTTCAGCGGATGCGGCACATCGCACATGAGGTGCCGCGCTTCATCGCTCCCCTGTCGCCAAGCGGTGGACAGGGGGTCCGATGGTCAGGCTCGACGGCGGCCACGCACCTCACGCACCGGGACGCTCGCGCGCCTTCGAGCGGGCCCCGACAGGGTTTCGGCTGGTGAGGCGACGTATTCGTTATCAGATCCTGACGCCAAAAGTGTGGCCTATGTCACATTGCTGGGAGTACGCTCTTGGAAGTGCTCGCGGATACACCACTGCGAGTGCATGAATCAGACCCTGATCTGGCGCGGAGGCCATTTATGTACAGGAAGAAAGCTCTTTCAGTCACGGCAGTTGCAGCGGTGGCGCTCGGCATGCTGATGTCCGGCTGCGCCAACCAGAGCGGCCCGGGCACCACGGCCACGTCAGGTGCCGACGGAGGCAAGGTGAACATCCCCGCGATCTCCAAGGTGGACGTCCCCTCGGCCGCGGTGCTCCCCGCAGGGGATGGCAAGGGCAAGTGTCCCGCCACCACCACGATCGCCTACGCCGGTGCGGAAACCGGTCCCAACGCCCAGCTGGGCATCAACATCTTCAACGGCATCCAGCTGGCCATCAACCAGCACAACGCCGCCAACCCCGGCTGCCAGGTGCAGTTCAAGAAATTCGACACGGAAGGCGATCCCAACAAGGCCACCGGTCCTGTCACGCAGATCGTGTCGGAAGCCGACATCATCGGCGTGGTCGGCCTGCCGTTCTCCGGGGAGTCCAAGGCCACGGGCAACATCTTCGAGCAGAAGGGCCTGGTGCACATCACCCCCTCTGCCACCAACCCCAATCTGACCAAGAACGGCTGGACCACCTTCTTCCGTGCTCTGGGCAACGACGCCGTCCAGGGGCCGGCCGCAGCCAAGTTCCTGACGGACAAGCTGATGGCCAAGAAGGTCTACGTGGTGCAGGACGACTCTGACTACGGCATCGGCCTGGGAACCCAGACCTCGCAGGCTCTCGGTTCGGCCATGGTCGGATCCGACAAGGTCGTCACCGGTCAGAAGGACTTCTCCGCGGTGATCTCCAAGATCATGAACTCCAAGGCCGACACGGTCTACTACGCCGGTTACTACGCCGAGGCCGCACCGTTCGACCAGCAGCTGGTGGCCAAGGGCTTCACCGGATCCTTCGTGGGCCCGGACGGCGTGAAGGATGACCAGTTCATCAAGCAGGCCGGCGACGCGTCCTCCAACTCGTTCTTCACCTGCCCGTGCATCCCGGGCGAGCTGATCCCGAGCTTCGAATCCGAATACAAGAAGGTGGCCAACGCCGAACCCGGCACCTACTCCATTGAAGGCTACGACGCCGCCACCGTGCTGCTGTCCGGCATCGACCACGGTAAGCAGACCCGCGCGGATCTCCTCGCGTGGGTCAAGGCCTACGACGCCGATGGCCTGTCCAAGCACTACAAGTGGGACTCCACCGGCGAACTGGCGACTCCCGATGTTTACGGCTACAAGGTCGAAAACGGCAAGATCGCCCCGATCGGCGTGATCGGCAAGTAAGGTCGGCAGTTTCAACAGAATGCTGGGGGTACGCAATCGTGTGCACCCCCAGCATTTCTCTTGATCACCTCAGGAAGCTCCTATGATCAGTGAAGCAATTCCCAGCCTCATCCACGCCGTGCCACTGGCAGTGCCCACGGACGACACCTGGATCACTTTCGACGTCGACTCCCTGGCCCAGAACTTCTGGAGCTCCACTTTCGACGGACTGACCTTCGGCGCCATCTACGCTCTGGTGGCCCTCGGCTACACCCTCGTGTACGGCGTCCTCAACCTCATCAACTTCGCCCACTCGGAAGTCTTCATCGTCGGCTGTTACGGCGTGTTCTTCACCCTCAGCGCGCTGAACTTCGGCCCGTCCGCACCTCATCTGCCGTTCTGGGCGATCGTGGGCAATCTCCTCCTGGCCCTCGTGGTGGCCATCATCGCCTCCGCCCTCACCGCCGTCGTCGTCGAGCGTGTGGCGTACAAGCCGCTGCGCAAACGCAAGGCGCCCCGGCTGGCGTTCCTCATCACCGCGATCGGTGTCTCCTTCGCGATCCAGTACCTCATCTACTGGTGGCGCGGCCCGAGCCCCGAAGCGGCACTCACCATGTTCCGCCCGCTGCCCATCTTCGATGTGTTCGGCACCATCATCGACTCCCAGCAACTGGTGATCATCATCGCCGCCGTCATCCTGATGGTGGCCACGGACCAGTTCATCCGGAAGTCCAAGACCGGCCGCGGCATCCGTGCCGTGGCCCAGGACCCGGACACGGCGACGCTCATGGGCGTCAACAAGGAGAAGATCATCCTCACCACCTTCGCGATCGGCGGGGTGCTGGCCGGTGCCGCGGCCCTGTTCTACGTCATGAAGATCCCGTCCGGCGTGCAGTACAACGGCGGTTTCATCCTGGGCGTCAAGGCGTTCGCCGCGGCGGTCCTGGGCGGCATCGGCAATGTGCGCGGCGCCCTTCTGGGTGGCCTGCTGATCGGTCTGATCGGCAACTACGGGCAGGTGCTGCTGGGCAGTTCCCAGTGGACCGACGTCGTGGCATTCGTGGTGCTGGTCCTGGTATTGGTCGTGCGTCCCGAAGGCATCCTGGGAAGCTCGCTTGGAAAGAGTAAGGCATGAGCACCACAGACGGACCCACCCTCATCCCGGACTCCGCCGCCGAGCAGGCGATGGCCGACCGCGAAGCCAAGGGCCGCCGTCGTCGCGGCTGGTTCCCCGGCCTCGGCGACAAGTGGAACGCGCTCCCACGCCACGTCCAGTGGCTCTGGCTCATGGTGGTCGTGGTCATCGCGTACCTGCTGCCCATCCTGAACCCTCCGTTCATCACCACGGAACCCGGTAACAACTGGCAGATCGCCCTGGCGCAGATGTCCGTGTACGCTCTCGTCGCCGTGGGCCTGAACGTGGTGGTGGGCTACGCCGGTCTTCTGGACCTCGGCTATGTGGCCTTCTTCGCCGTGGGTTCCTACACGGCGGCCATGTTCACCAGCCCGGACTCGCCGTACCTTCACATCCCGTATCTGTGGACCCTCCCGCTGGCCATGGCGATCACCATGTTCTTCGGCGTGCTGCTGGGCGTGCCCACGCTGCGCCTCCGCGGTGACTACCTGGCCATCGTGACGCTCGGCTTCGGCGAGATCGTGCGCATTCTGGCCACCATCATCCCGGCCATGAAAGGCCAGGTGGGCTTCCAGAACGTGGGTCGTCCTCCGGGGACGGACGCCGACGGGCAGCCGATCTTCCTGAACTCGAACGGCACCCCCTGGTACTGGCTCACGCTGACGATCATCATCATCGTGCTGCTTCTGGCCGGCAATCTGGAGCGCAGCCGTGTGGGCCGCGCCTGGATCGCCATCCGTGAGGATGAGGACGCCGCGGAAATCATGGGCGTTCCCACGTTCAAGTACAAGGTCTGGGCGTTCGCCATCGGCGCGTCCGTGGGTGGCCTGTCGGGCGCTCTGTTCGCCGGGCAGGTGGGCTTCGTGAACAATCAGAAGTTCGACATCGCCACATCCATCCTGTTCCTGGCCGCCGTCGTTCTGGGCGGCACGGGCAACAAGGTCGGCGCCGTCCTGGGCGGCGCCCTCGTGGCGTACATCCCGCTGAGGTTCACGGCCATCGCGGAATTCAAGTACCTGATCTTCGGAGTGGCACTCGTGCTCATCATGATCTTCCGTTCGGGCGGCCTGCTCCCGGCACGTCAGCGTCTGCTGGCGTACGGGCGGCTGGCGTACAACAAGCTGAAGGAACCTCCGACGGGCCGACGCGCCCAGGTGGCCACGGACGGCGGGAAGGCGGCCGGCGATGAGTGAAGCGATTCAACCGGAGATCGACGTCGATGCCCTGAAGGAACAGGGTGTGGACCTCGAGGTGGCTGAGAAGGTCGCGCCGGAACGGGACATCTCGGTCAATGTGGGCGAGCCTCTGGTGCGGGTGGAGAACCTGACCATGAAGTTCGGCGGCCTGACGGCCCTGGACAAGGTCACATTCGACATCAACCGCGGTGAGATCCTGGGTCTGATCGGTCCCAACGGCGCCGGGAAGACCACCTGTTTCAATGCCATGACGGGCGTGTACAAGCCGACGTCCGGGACGGTCACGCTGGAAGGCAAGCCTCTCAACGGCCTGCCTCAGCACAAGATCACCCGGCGCGGCCTGGCCCGCACGTTCCAGAACATCCGCCTCTTCGGCGAGATGACGGCCCTGGAAAACGTGGTGGTGGGACTGGACGCCCGGCACAAGACGAGCGTGGGAGGTGCTCTGCTCCGCCTTCCCACGCATATCCGGGAGGAGAAATCCGCCATCGAGCGCGGCATGGCGCTCCTGGAATTCGTCGGCATCGCGGATCACGCACAGTACCTGTCCCGGCATCTGCCGTACGGCTACCAGCGGAGACTGGAGATCGCCCGCGCACTGGCCACGGACCCCAAGCTCCTGTGCCTCGATGAGCCGGCCGCCGGCTTCAACCCGGCGGAGAAGGAAGAGCTCATGGCGCTCATCCGGACCATCCGGGATGACGGCTACACGGTCCTGCTCATCGAGCACGACATGCGGCTGGTCATGGGCGTGACGGACCGCATCGTCGTGCTGGAGTTCGGCAAGAAGATCGCCGACGCCGTTCCCAAGGAGATCCGCGAGGACCCGAAAGTCATATCCGCCTACCTCGGGGAGCCTGAAGATGAGCTTGCTTGAGCTGAAGAACGTGTCCGTCCACTACGGGCGCATCCAGGCCATTCACAACATGTCCTTCGCTGTGGAGGAAGGGGAGATCGTCTCCCTGATCGGCGCCAACGGAGCCGGGAAGACCACCACCATGCGGACCGTGTCCGGACTGCTGAATCCGTCCTCCGGAAGCATCAGTTTCATGGGCAAGGACATCACGTCCATGAAGGCCCACCTGCGGGTGCTCCAGGGCATCTCCCAGGCGCCGGAAGGCCGCGGGATCTTCCCGGGGATGACGGTCATGGAGAACCTGGGCATGGGTTCGTACGGACGGAAGGACAGCTCCGGGATCGCCAAGGATCTGGAGCGGGTGTTCGACCTGTTCCCGCGCCTGAAGGAGCGGTCCAAGCAGTTCGGGGGCACCATGAGCGGTGGCGAGCAGCAGATGCTGGCCATCGGACGGGCTCTCATGTCCAACCCCAAGCTGCTGCTCCTGGATGAGCCGTCCATGGGTCTGGCCCCGCAGTTCATCCGCCAGATCTTCAAGATCGTCACGGAGATCAACAACCAGGGCACCACGGTGCTGCTGGTGGAGCAGAACGCCAATCAGGCCCTGGCCCGCTCGCACCGTGCGTTCGTCCTGGAGACCGGGTCCATCACGCATCAGGGGACCGGCAAGGAACTCATGGCCAACCCGGCCATCAAGGAGGCCTACCTGGGCGTCGCCTGACGCACTGCAGTGCAGGAAGGCCCCGGGACCGTGAGGGTTCCGGGGCCTTCTGCGTTTCAGCGACGGCGAGCCGGGAGTGCGACCCGCCGTCGTCAGCGCTGCTCGAGGATCCTCTTCAGGTCGGCGAGGTCTTTCGTGGTGGCGGCTTTCATCGCGAAGCTCGTGAACGGTGTGAGGAGCGCGCTGAATCCGGCCGGGGTGCCCGTGTTGCGCAGGGTCATCACGGTCGAGTCGCCCTCGGCCGACCAGGTGTAGGTCGTCTGCATCGGAAACGGGCCGTCAGCGGTCCGCATCGTCAGTGACCGTCCGGGTTCGTGCTCCGTGACCTCGTAGGTGTAGCTGAGGCGCCGGCCCAGGAAATGGGCCACGAAATCCATCCGCGAACCGACCCCGAACGGCGTCCCCGGGGCATGCACTGCCACGGCCGTGATGTTCGAGTACCACTCAGGCGCGTTCAGCGGGTTGGCGGCGTAATCGGCGACGACGGCGGCGGGACGGTTGATCAGCGTTCTGACGGAGATGTCGACGTGCACAGGTTCCTCAAGGGGTTGGTGGGCGGCGTTTCCTCATGATGGTCTGAGTCCGAACTGGCCGTTCACAGGCTAAAGCTGTGCGCGGATGACCTGCCATTGCTGCCAGCACTGTTCCGGGTCGATGTCGCTGTAACCCCGCTGTTCCGCGATGGCCATGGCTGTGGATCTCTTGAGCCGGATGCAGGTGGCGCTGTCCCGCGTGTCGAGGACTTCCGCTTCGGTGAGTGGGCTCCCTTTCCGCCGTTCGGCGGCCAGCAGCACTGCGACGAGCGGAGGGGAGAAATCAAGCACGAGTTCTTCGTCAGGTTCCATCTCGCCACTGTAGAGGTCCCGGGGGATCGGCAGTCAAGGGCGTGAGTGCCCGGAAGCCCGGTCAGCGGATGGCGGTGGCGTTGGGTGGTGAGCCCACGCCGCCGACCAGGTTGAGGGGTTTGATGACGCAGAAGGCGTCCCAGCGGCCCGTCTCCTGGGAATCGGCGAGGAGGTGCTCGAGATTCCAGAGTTCGCCGAGGGGGATGCCGAGTTTGGCGATGAGTTCCTGATGCATCATTCCGGCGTCTTCGGGCGCCGTGTCGAGGTAGTCGCTGTCGGGAGCGACGGGGAGCACTTCGACGGCGAAGGTGTCGGTGGCGAACACGGAGACCCTGTGGTCCCAGATCCATTGCGCGAGGGAGCGTTTCTGCCGGAACCCGGTGGCCCTCCTGCCCGACCTCACCTCGTCGCGGACCGCGACCGGCGCTTCGCGGAACCACCGGGCCCAGCCGGTGTGGACGAGGACGATGTCCCCCGGCCGGACCTCGACCTGCTGGCGGGCGCAGGCCTCGTCCAGGAGGCCCGGGTCCAGAGTCGGTCCGTCACGGTGGTCGAGGGGGCGGCCCTGTTCGGCGAGCAGCCCGGCGATGTCGAGCAGGAGTGCGCGGCCGACGATGGGCTTTTCGGCCCACAGCTGGACCCCGAGCTCCGGGGCGCCGGGCTGGATGGCGTCGTCGGGCACCCCGTCATAGAAGCCGTGTCCGGACGCCCGGCGGTGGCGGAGTCCGTCGAGCTGGGAGCTGGCCTGAAGGTGGAACTCGCGGAGCACGTCGTCGCGCGCTTCCGCATGCGCCGCGGTGATCTCGTGGAGGGGTGCTCGACGGGCCCGTGACATGGGTGGGTCGAACCCGTCCAGCGGGTAGTCGAGGTTGAACACCGCTCCTCGGGTGACGGTGGCTGCCGCGGAAGCCACCTCCGAGGGGCCCGCGAAGTTCGCAGCGCCCCGTCCCGGGTCCTCGGAGAACACTCCCCATGAGGACCCGGGTGGTGTGTTGCCCAGGAGCTCGGCATACGTGGGCACCTGCGCATCACGTGGATCAGTGGCCATCGGAGGGCTCGCCTTCGTGGAAGTACGTCAGGACGAAGGCGAGCAGCCCGGCCACCGAGGACAGCCCGAACACGTAGGGGCCGAGGGTCTCGGCCAGATCCATCGCGGGCATGCCCTGGCCGAGCGCGACGAGCACACTCTGGCCGAACACGATGATCGCACCGCCGAGGAGGAACAGCACGGTGGCGGCGGCGAACAGGTGCGAGCAGACGGCCTCCAGGCCGCTGCGGTTCTTGTGAGCGTGACCGGTCATTGGCACGTTCCCTTCTGACGGCGACCGCCGGACTTGGCGGCGCATACGTGGATGGTCATCGGTGGGGCGGGAAGGATCAGACGGGGAGGATCTGCAGTGCGATCAGTGCGCCGACCCCCAGGAGCGGGATGCAGTAGTACTTCAGCAGCGGGACGAACGTCTTCCCCGGGTTCACCTCGGCGATGCCGGCGGCGACGTAGATCGGCGCACCCGACGGCGGGGAGGCGCCTTCGGTGGAGGCGAAGATCAGGGCGGCCGCAGCGGCGACGGGGACGGGGACGCCGACGCTGGCCATGGTCATCACCGCGACCGGTCCGATCGCGGCCATGGTCGCGCTGGCGGTCAGCGGCACGGCGATCAGGATGATGATCGCGCCGATGGCGAACACCATGATCCACTTGGGCACGTCCAGGTGCGACAGCAGCGATTCGAGCTCACCTGCGAGCCCGATCTTGCCGAGGAGGTTCGACGCTGCGAACGCGGCGAAGATGGTGATCCCGATGACACCGAACGGACGCGCTGCGCCCTGTACGAGCGTCCACCACGCGGAGGGGGACTTCGGCAGCGATGCCCGGCCCAGGATGAGGATGACGATGAGCATCAGCACCGGGATCCAGGTGAGCAGGCTCAGTGCGTCGCTCATCTGGTAGGGGACCGGGTCGAGGACGGTGCCGTCACCGAGCTTCCGACCCGGCTGCTCGTACGCGCTCAGCCCGGTGGTGCCGGACAGCCAGGTGGCGAGCGGTCCGAATGACAGGGCCAGCGGGACGAAGATCGGCAGCAGGAGCAGGGAGGTGGTCCAGCCTCGGGCGAGGCTCGTCCGCACCGGCAGTCGGTCTGAAGCGGGGACGGCGGGAATGCCGTACTTGCGGACGATCCAGAACGCGACCACCAGGCGGTAGGCGAGTGCCCAGAGCCCGGCGAAGAACAGCGGCATGACGATCTCGTGCGACTGCATCGCGCCCTGCGCGACGAGCCCGCCCACCAGGATGAACATGGTGCCCGAGAACGGGAAGCTGACGCCGAAACCGGCGAGCCCGGAGGCCACGGTCGCGGCGATTTCGGGTTTGACGCCGGACTTCTTCATCCACGGGATGGTGATCGATCCGACCGCCGCGGTGATCGCGGCTCCGATGTGCGCGATCGCGCCGAAGACCGCGCCGGCCACGGTGGTGGTGTAGAGGTGCCCGCCGCGGAATCGTCCCAGAAGGGAGTTGAGAAGGTCGACGAGCTTCATCAGCACCGGGGTGCGCTCCAGGACGTAGGAGACGAACACGAACGCAAGTGCCGCGAACATGATCTCTTCGGTCAGCGCGTCAGTGACGGAGGTCCAGATCATCGTCGGGACCGACGCCTTCTTGGTGGGCCCCGCCACGAAGGCGATCGCGCAGACGGCGACGAATCCGAGGGCCATCGCCTCACCGATGTTGCGCTTCAGAACAGCGTTCCACACGAGGATGACGACGATGAACACGACGAGCGCGAGGATGGCGATCATGCGAGGCTCCCTTCGAGGAGTGCCCGACGGCGATTCGCCTCGTCCTCCTGGATGGCCAGCGCTCGCGGCAGGGTCTGCCGGGCTTCGGCCGCAGGCACGACGATCACGCCGTCGTCGTCCGCCACGACGAGATCGCCCGGGGCGACCACGACTCCGCCGATGGCGACGGGCACGTCGATCTGTCCGGGGCCGTTCTTGTAGGGACCGGCGGGATTGACCGCGCGCGCCCAGGCCGGGAATCCCATCTCCTCGAGATCCCGGACATCGCGCAGGGCGCCGTCGGCGACGATGCCCACGGCTCCGCGCTTGCGTGCCTTCTCCGCCATCAGCTCTCCGAGCAGCGCGCGGTCGGTGTGACCCTGTCCGTTGACGATGAGGAAGTCGCCCGGCTGGACCTTGTCCAGCGCGGCGTGCAGGAGCTTGTTGTCTCCCGGCGGCACCCACACCGTGCGCGCCCACCCAACGGCCTTCGCGCCGCTCCACAGAGCCCGGATCCCGCCGTCGGTCATGCCCATGCGGTCCCGCGCGTCGCCGATGTTGGCCACCGGGACGCGCGCATACGCCTCCGCGAGTTCTTCCCGGTTCGAGTCCGTTCCCGCCGCGGCGAGGAGGTGCGACGCCGCGGCCGCATGCGACATCACGGACCGCACACCCAGCTCGTCCAGCATGGCCGCGGCCTCCTCGGCTTCGTGCCCGCGGCGTTCAGCGTGCTTGAGCGTTCCCGAATAGAGGCGTTCGATGCCCGCGACGCCCCCGGCGTGTTCGGCCACGAGCTGCTTCAGCGCCCAGTCGCGGGCACCCATGGCCTCGCCGGCGTCGAGCGTCTCGACGATCAGTGCTCCGAGCCCCTTCATGAAGGAACTGCGCAGGAGCTTCCGCCGCGCCGCGTCCCCGGGGAGCCCGCCGATGTCCTCCACCGGAGCGCCCAGAGCGGCGAACAGCTCCGCCGCCGGCGTCGACCCTGCACCGCTGACGACCACCGGTGTGGCCGCCCCGTGTTCAGGCACCGACCCGGTCACTGCGACGTCGGCGTACCGCGCCTCACCGACGACGGCGGAGACGGCGGCTTTGATCTCCGGCGCAGCGGAGTTCATGTCGATGAACAGCGTCCTCTCCCCGAGATACTCGGCCACCGACGTCGCCGCCGGCACGGCCGCGCGGCCGCCTACCAAGCACAGCACGACCTCCGCGTTCTCCACCAGCTCCCGGGCGGTCGACTTCCGCTCCACCCCCTCCGGCGTGGGCACGGGGGCGGGGTCGAACCCCGTGACTGTCCAGCCCAGCCCGACGAGGCCCTTCGCATACAAGGTCCCGGCTTCGCCCAGACCGATCATCGCTACATGCACCTTTGCATCCATTCTATGAGAGAACATCTCACTGTATGGTAAGTACTCGGAGTGTGCTCCGCAAGGGTTTTGTGCCGACAGCTCGTATCGAGACGGTTCAAGACGCTGAGGTTCCGGGCAGTGAAGCGGCGCCTGCGGGGCGGATAAGCTGGTGGCGACGAGCCACACCCTCGCGCAAGGGTCACGCAGGCGGCATGCCCGAGCCCGGTGCGGTCATTCGTCGCTGTCCGGAGGTGCCGGATGTGTGCAATGAAGAGGATGAGATGGTGGCTGAGAACTCCCCGATGCGGTCGCTGGAGCGGGCGATCGACGTGCTCGAGGTGCTCGACAGTGCCGCCGGGTCCCTCCGGCTCAACGAGGTGGCCCGCCGTGCGGATCTTCCTGTCGCCACCACGCAGAGGATCCTCGCAGTCCTCGAGTCCCGTGACCGGGTGGAGCGCGACGGCTACGGGTACCGGCCGGGCATCGCGCTCACCTTCGGCGCGCATGCTTTTTCCACCACCAACCCGCTCATCAGGGCCGCGCGCCCGGTGCTGATCGAACTCGCCAACCTCACCGGCCTCGCGGCGACCCTTTATCGAGAACACCATGGCCAGCGAGTCGCCCTCTCCCGCGCGGGCGTGTCCAGCCACTTCGGCTACGAACTCGTGGTCGGATCCCGTCTGCCGCTCACGAGCGGAGGCGGCAAAGCGCTGCTGGCCCAACTCGACGACGCGCAGATCGAGCAGGTTCTGGCCGAGTCGCCGGACGCGATCGCAGATCCGGCTGCGCTCCGCGAGGACATCGCCCGGATCCGCGAGCGTGGCTATTCGATCTCCCGCGAAGAGCGCGAACCCGGAGTCGCGAGCGTGGCGGCCGCGGTCCCCACCGAATCCGGCATTCTCGCCGCCGTGCAGGTCACCGGCACCGTCGACGACTTCCCGGACGACCGCACGGCGGAGATGGGGCGGAAAGTCCGCCAGGCGGCGATCGCGATCGGTCACGGGATTCTCATCTGAACGTTCCTGTCCGCGCCTGTTCGCACCAGCCCCAGGCGTGCTGTGATTCCTGCGCGCCATCGGGCAGGCCCGGGACGCCGCGTCACATCCGTCCCGGCTGTGCGCTGTCACACGGCGCGCCGTCACGCCGCGCCTGTCACAATGGGGTGAGCCTTCGCCCCCTGTTCACGTCCGGGATGGCGGCCATGCAGAAAGGACTGCCCCGTGGGTGCACCCAAACCCAA
>Ga0213829_1002009_pt1 | contig 13758 bp, 10 predicted proteins | sample MC6MC0896MG_FD_180665 | JGI IMG/M metagenome (GOLD analysis project Ga0213829, IMG submission 180665) | Enriched soil aggregate microbial communities from Iowa State University, Ames, United States - MC6-MC0896-MG | ecosystem: Environmental > Terrestrial > Soil > Unclassified | place: USA: Iowa...
AACGAACGCAAACGGCTGATCGACCAGCTTGCCCGCGATGGCTTCGTGCGCGACTTCAGCTGCCACATCCGCCGCAGCGACGGGCAGATCCGCCTGTGCGAGCTGTCTGCCCGGCCGCTGCCGATCGCAGGCGTCGACTGCATGCTGACCATCGCCCGCGACATCACCGAGCGCCACCTGATGCAGGAGAAACTGCAGCTGGCCGCCACCGTGTTCGAAAACACCGCAGAAGGGGTGCTGATCACCGATATCGACCAGCGCATCAGCGCGGTCAACCGCGCCTTCAGCGAGATCACCGGCTACAGCGAAATCGAAGCCCTCGGCCAGACCCCGCGCCTGCTCTCCTCCGGTCAGCATGACAGCGCCTTCTACGCGGCCATGTGGCACCAGCTCACCGCCGAAGGGCACTGGCAAGGTGAGATCTACAACAAACGCAAGAATGGCGAGCTTTACCCGGGCTGGCTGACCATCAGTGCCGTGCGCAACAGCGAGCGCGAAATCACGCATTTCGTCGCCGTATTTGCTGACATTTCCAGCATCAAGCACGCCCAGGCCAAGCTCGACTACCAGGCCCACCACGACCCGCTCACTGGCTTGCCCAACCGCGCCCTGTTCGAGAACCGCCTGCAGTCAGTGCTCACCTGCTCACAGGTCTCCAACCGCCAGGGCGCGGTGCTGTTCCTCGACCTCGACCGTTTCAAGCACATCAACGACAGCCTTGGCCACCCGGTCGGTGACTTGCTGCTCAAAGGTATCGCCCAACGCCTCAAGGAGCAGGTGCGCGACGTCGACACCGTGGCCCGCCTGGGCGGGGACGAGTTCATCATCCTGCTCCCCGGGCTGCACAAACCCAGCGACGCCAGCGCCATCGCCAACAAGTTGCTGGCCTGCTTCAGCGCGCCGTTCCAGGCCGGCGAACACGAGTTCTTCACCAGCGCCAGTATCGGCATCAGCCTTTACCCACAGGACGGCACCGACGTCGCCACGCTCATACGCAACGCCGACGCCGCCATGTACCGCTCCAAGGCCAAAGGCCGCAACCGGGTTGAAGCCTACACCCGCGACCTGACGGCCCAGGCCAGCGAGCGCATCGCCCTGGAACACGAATTGCGCCGCGCCGTCGAGCGCAACGAAATGAGCCTGTGCTACCAGCCCAAGTTCAGCCTCAAGACCCAGACCCTGGTCGGTGCTGAAGCGCTGATCCGCTGGAGCCACCCGACCTTCGGCGAAGTGCCGCCGGAACACTTCATTCACCTCGCAGAAGAAAACGGCACCATCCTGCAACTGGGGGATTGGGTACTGGAGCAGGCCTGCCGGCAGATGCACCACTGGAAGATGAACTACCAGGGCTTCGGCCCCTTGTCGATCAACCTGGCTGGCGCGCAGCTGCGCCACCATGGCCTGGCCAAACGCATCGAGCAGTTGCTCAAGACCTACCAGCTCAAGGCGGGCGACCTGCAACTGGAAATTACCGAGAACTTCATCATGAGCCAGGCCGAAGAAGCGCTGGCCGTATTGCACCAGCTCAAGCAGCTGGGGGTGCAACTGGCGATCGACGACTTCGGTACCGGCTACTCGTCACTGAGTTACCTCAAGCGCCTGCCGCTGGACATCCTCAAGATCGACAAGTCATTCATCCGCGGCCTGCCAGACGACCCGCACGACGCCGCCATCGCCCGCGCCATCATCGCCCTTGGGCGCAGCATGCAACTGACCATTATCGCCGAAGGCGTGGAGAACCAGGCACAGCAGCGCTTCCTGGCTGCCGAAGGGTGCGAACAAATACAGGGGTACATCGTCAGCCTGCCGCTACCGCCAGACGAATTTGCAGCGACGTTTCTTCGGTTAGCACTATCCGATCTTTCGGATGGCACGGTTTCGAAACCCTCGTTATAATCCCGGCACTTACTGAGGGCCTATAGCTCAGTTGGTTAGAGCAGAGGACTCATAATCCTTTGGTCCACGGTTCGAGTCCGTGTGGGCCCACCAAACATGAACAAGCCGCGCAAATGCGCGGCTTTCGTGTTTTTGGCGGGACCACCCGCAGATACCTGACTGACACCGAACAATCCCATGAATTTGTTCACATCTTGATGCGAAAACATTAAGGTGGCTAATTGCCACGCACCGCCCTGGATGGCGCATAGCACAAGGCATGGAGCCGTTTTCATCTCCCCCCATGTCAAAACGCATGCACTCAATCTCAACCTGCACCAGAAACTTGGCGCAGGTCGATTCGGCTAACGCCCCCAGAGTCGTGAATTTTTCAATAACGACGTTACGGTGCTATCCAAGCGAGGAAATTGCGGCCACTCGTGCAACAGTTTCAGCGCAAACGCTGGTATTCGCCCGGGTTGGGCAGAAGGGAAGAGGAAGGGAATGCTGAGCACAAAGACAATGCAACGCACCGCTCTCGCCACGGCGATTGCCGTGGGGCTGAGTGGATGCGCAACGATCGATAAAACGCTGGGCGAGAACTCCGGCAAATTCGCCTGCGGTGCCGGCGCTGTTCTCGGTTCGCTCGTCGTAGGCAGCGTCGTTGCTGCCTCTGGTGGTAACGGCACACAGATTGCCGCAGGTGCTGCCGCTGGCGGAGCACTGGGCTGCGCTGCTCTGTATGCGTACAAGCAGCGCGTCGATCGTTTGAAGGCTGTGGCTGCCGAGCAGGGTCTCACCGCGCAAGTGCGGGAAGTGGAGATGGTCGATGCCAGCGGCCAGAAGAAGTCCGTCGGCGTGGAAGCCCAGATCGAAGTCGCCGAAATGTTCCGATCGGGCTCGGCAACCCTTACCGATGACGGATATCGCAAACTGAGCATAATGGCACAGGAGTTCGCGCGTGATCGCGCGGCAACTCGCCCAGGTGTCCCGACCAAGAAGCTACTGGTGGTCGGTCACACCGACGCTTCAGGTGGTGCTGAACTTAACCAGAAATTGTCTGAAAAGCGCGCTCAAACCGTCGCTGACATGATGGCAGCGATTGGCGTTCCGAAGCAGGATATCTTCTTCCAGGGTGCAGGCTCGGCGCGGCCGGTGGCAGACAACACCACTGATGCCGGCAGAGCGAAGAACCGTCGAGTCGAGATTGTCGAAGTCGACAACGAGCAGGTTCTGGCCCAGCGCGTGCGTGACGAGCGCTCTAGCGCCAAGTATCTGGCTCATGGCACCGCCGTCGAGCCCGAGGCCAAGGCCAAGAAGGTCGCCGCAAAGCCTGGCAGCCGGTCCAAACCCACTCAGGTCGCCACCACTGCGAAGCTGCCAGCGAGCACACCCGCCAAGCCGCAAGTTCCGGTTGTCAACGAGAAGGCCCCCGTATTGCCAACCACCCCGGCCCAAGCTGTTGTGGTCCAACTCGTGGGCAAAGGCGGTATCGACTTCGGTGGCGTGCCAGTCACCACGACCACCTCGCTGCTGTCGTCGAGCATTCAGCCGAAGCGCTCGACCTTCTCCCTGATCAGCTCGGCATACGCCGATGCACCTGTCACGTCCTGCATTGGCGACCTGCCGCGCGTCGAGGGTGAGGTGAAAAACCTGGCCACCGGTACTGCGCTGAAGGACTACTCGACCACTGACTTCCTGCCGGGCCTCAACGGTGGAGTCTGGGCGAGCAAGGTCAATGGCCACGTGGCTGCAGTAGGCCCCGTTGCCGTGCTGCGTGACACCGGTGCAGCAGCTGGTGCTCCGGTCATGCAGTTCACCTCGAACGTCGGTACTGGCAACAAGAAGGACTCTGCCCCCATCAAGTCGGTCGCCAACACCTACGAGGGCGAGACTCAGGTGCTCTACCGCGTTTTCGCACTCGACCAACGAAGCACCCCGGTTTCCTGCATGGACATCGTGTTCGACAAACGTGCGGGCAATGCGGTAGCCGGCGAAATCTACTACCCGAAACAGGGTGACGCCTACGTGGCGCAGTTCCAACCGCACAAGCGCGGCTAAGGAGAAGTACCCCATGCTCGAAACCATCCAGGCGTTTTTCGCCGCCTACTGGCACATCGTCCTGCCAATCGTCCTCCTGACGTTCCTGGCCATCCCGATCATCATCAACTGGTACGAAGTGCGCTACGCCCTGATGAAGGCGCGCATCAACACACCTTGGGTCGGTCGCCTGGCGCATTGGGTCAAGAATCCGGGTTCGAAGGAGCAACCGACGCCGAAAAACCCGGAAGCTGTCGGCTTCTACGAGTCGGAAAACCAACTGAACCTGAAGTACGAAACCTACTACCGTGACCACCAGCCGTCTGAAGCGCACTTCAAGCGCTGCCAGGACTACCTGGGCAAGATCGGCGAGGATAACCGCAAGGAAAAAGGCTTCGCCATGTGGGCGATCATCATCGTACTGATGCTGATCGAGGCCACCGCTTTCGGCTACGCGCTCGCCCCCTTCGCGTTGACGCTCGCAACCCCCGACACTGCCGTAGCCGGTGCGTTCGGTATCGGCTTGGTCATCTCGATCATTGGTGTTTTCTTATCCGAGTTTGCTGGCCGTCAGCTCTACCTCAACAGCATCGTCAGCAAGATCATGGGCTACGAGGAACTGCGTCATGGTGGCGCTGATGGCGACATGGTGTCCCGTGACATCGTGACCATCGATAACACCCACATCGATGACGAGCGCCCGGAATACCAGCGGATGCTGAACCGGGTGAAGGTGCCACAGGATGGCGCCATGCCGGCCAAGCGTTACGGCATCGTGGTTGGTTATGCCGTGTTCATCGTCATCCTGGCCGTCGCGGCGTTCTGGGTGCGTACCGAGACCCTCAATGCACAAGAGGCTGAGCTGATCGCCAATCCGCCAGCTGTCTCGCAAGGCGCTGACGACTTCCCTGCCACCGCTGCCGGTGCGGACGACTTCCCGCTGCCGGGCGAGATGCAGTCCATCGCCAACGATGCCGCTGGAAAATCAGCCCAGGACCAGATCGATGCTCTGCACCGCGCCAGCCTCGTGACGTTTGCGGTGCTCAGTGCACTGTTCATTTTCATCCAGTTCACCTCGACCTTCCTGGCCTACACCTTCGGCTTCGCCGGTACCTACTCGCGCAAGGCCTGGGAGTTGGTGCACAAGTTCTCCAGCGCAAGTGAGTTCACGCGTTATCACGAAGCCAAGGCCCGCAGCATTGCCAATGACGCCCAGTCGGCCCTCGGCAAGCTCCAGGCTCTTCAGCTGGCGCAATTCCGCGTGAAAGGCGGTGATCGTGAAGAGCTGCGCAAAGACAACGTACGTCGCACCTTCTTCCGCTTCATCGAAGAGCAGGACGCGGGTAAAGCCTGGACTGACCAGAAAGCGATTGCTGAACAACTCGGCAAAGACAGCCGGGCGGTGTTGGAAAACTACATCAAGAAGTCGACTGCTGATCTGAACACTGCAATTGCCAACAACGATGCCGCGAGGATCGATGAAATCATTCGGGTCGCTTTGCCACGGATGAATCAGATCGACGACCCTTCACTGTTCCAGCTTCGCGACACCTTCAGAAGTGTGGCGAAAACCTTCGTGGCACCTGCCGCCCCTGCACTGGCTGTGGCGGTAGCTGCGACGGCAGAAGCGCCGACTGTGGCTGTTCAAGTGAATGTCCCGGCTGCGCCGGCGCCTGTTGCCGCAGCCCCTGTGGCACCAGCTGCTCCAGCACCAGTCGCTGGTGGTTTCGACCCCAACCAGTTCGGTGACCTGACCGAGTTCCACGAGGATGACCTGGCCTTCGTGGCAACCACCAAAGGTACTGACCTGGACACCATCAAGCGCGCTCGCCGCCTGCAACTGATGGTCAAGCAGAGCATCCAGCAGGCCTGAGCCTGCACTGAGCGGCTGCGTCCTGGCGTAGCCGCTGCACTCACAATTCCTGGAGGCACCATGAATTTCAAGAGCCTGGCTCTGGCGCTGCTACTCGCGCCTACCGCTCTGCTGGCGGCTGAGCGCAATGACGTTCCCAGCTGCTACTCCCAAGCCCGCATCGACGAGTTCCGCACTGCGCCGTCCGGCCGGATGCTGACCGTGGTCGTGGACCAGACCACTCCCCTGACCCAAGACCTGCAACGAACTGCCTGGGGCCACATCAAGCGCTTCATGCAGCCAGGCGACAAGATCCGCCTGTACTCCTTCAGTGCGTACCTGGAAGGTCACTACACCCGCCTGCGCTTCGCCGGCGAGCTGGAACAACCGATCGACCCGAAGGTATTGGGTAGCGTACCGATGATGGCCACGCGTAAATTCGAGTCCTGCCTGAAGAACCAGCCCGCGCGGATGTTCCAAGGCTTCGGCAAGGTCTTTGCTGCCACCATGGGCAAGTCCAGCTCCGACATTCCCCGCAGTGAAATCCTGTTCAGCCTGAAAGCAGTGGGCGAGGACCTGGCCAAGGCTGAAGGCGTCAGCGAGCACGTCGTCCTGGTGATGTCCGACATGCTGGAGTACAGCGACTTCGGTAGCTTCTACCAGTCCAACGGCATCCGTCAGATCGATCCGAAGGTCGAAATCGCCAAGGTCGAGAAGCACAACCTGCTGGGAGACTTCAAAGGCGCGCGCATCTACGTGCATGGCGCAGCCTTCGTACCGACGACTGCCAAAAACGGATACCGCAGCGGAAAGATGATTCAGAACCTGGAACAGTTCTGGGGCACCTACTTCCAGGAGTCGAACGCCAGCCTCGCTGGCTTTGGCAATCCCGAACTGACGACGGCAGTCGAGTAGCCTTCTCAGGCTTGCCCGGACGTTGGGCGCAAGGTGGTTTGCCGCGGGTTGTAGAAGGTGTAACTGGCCGGGATATCCCGGGTTACCAGGGACATGGCGCCGATCACCACGTTGTCGCCGATGCTGATCTGGTCGGCGACGATGCAGCTATTGGCGCCCAGACTGACGTTATCGCCAATACGCAATGCATACTGGTCCAGGCCAAGCGTCTTGACGCCAACCGAGCAGTTCTGGCGAATGAAAAAGTTGCGCCCGATGCTGACGTGGCGAGTAATCACCACGCCCGGCAGGTGGGCGATGCGCAGGCCCGGGGCGATCTGCGCGCCAATGTCGATGTCCACCGCGTACTTGAGGTTGAGCCGTTGCTGCATGCGCCGGGCATGCCGCCTGCCCAGGCCGCCGCGGGCATCGAGGTATTGCGCCAGGCGGTAGGCGAAGAGAAAGCGCAGCTTGTTGTCCTTGCGCGCTCGGCGCAGCACGTTGAAGAACAGGCTGACGCGGCGCCCGGGTTTTTTCTTGTTGGAGACTTCCTGTCGCCAGCATTCCAGCAAGGTTTCGAAGTTCACGCAGTGAGTCCAGTGCAGTCGGCCGTTTATCATGCCCCATTGAAGACGGCTGCGCAGCACGCTTTGCCTTGCCCTGCCTGCCGCCGGCTGGCTAGGCTAGCAAGCCCACTGTAGAGACTTGCCATGTCGGACTCCCGCGCCATCACCCTCGACGAAATCGATCGCCAGCTGATAGCCCTGCTGCAGATCAACGCCCGCGAAAGCGTCGCCACCCTCGCCCGCCAGCTGGGCATCGCTCGCACCACCGTCAACTCGCGCCTGGCCCGGCTGGAGAAAGGCAAAGTCATCACCGGCTATGGCGTGCGCCTGGGCCAGCGCCTGATCGACGGCGGCCTGCAGGCTTATGTCGGGATCAAGGTGCAACCGCGCTCCGGCAAGGACGTAGTGCGGCGCTTGAGCGCCATGGGGCAGGTTCAGCAATTGTGCGCTGTGAGTGGCGAATTCGATTATGTGGCCTGGCTGCGGACCGATTCACCAGAGCAATTGGACCAGTTGCTCGACCAGATAGGTAGTGTCGATGGGGTGGAGAAAACCACTACGTCAATCATCTTGAGCAGCAAGGTCGACCGCGGGCAGCCGCTCTGAGACTCAGGCGATAAGCCTAATGACCGGCGCGCATGCCCTGAAGCGCAACACTTCGGCACTTCCCCACCGCGTTACATGCTGCAATTCAGTAACCGCCAAGCGTAGCCATATTGTGTATAGCCTGAAAGGCGGCCCTATTGACGGCCCTCCTTGCCCACGCCAAACTATACGCAGATAACGTACACACATGGATGCCATTTTTGTTGAGCTACCGCCGTTCGAGCGTCATCGTGCCAACTACCTGAACGACAAGGATTTTCACGCCTTGCAGCGGTTTTTGATGAGGTACCCCCTTGCAGGGGATGTCATCAAGGGAACAGGGGGTCTCAGAAAACTGAGATTCGCTGATACCCAACGCCATAAAGGCAAAAGAAGCGGCACCCGAATTATTTACTACTATTGGCTCCCCGGGGCCCAGTTCTGGCTATTCACCATTTACGGAAAAGATATGCAGGATGACCTGACGGAAATCCAGCGCAAATCCCTGAAAACCCTACTCGAACGCGAGTACCTGTCGAGGACAGAGCATGCCCCGCAACCTCTTCACTGAGCTCACAGAAGGCCTTGAGGCGTTAGCCGAGGAACGTCAGGGCAAGAAGACGCTGCGCTCGCACAAGGTCAGCTTCAACGAACTCCCCGCGCTGGCCCCTAACGAGTTGCTGGAACTGAGGCAGCGCCTGAACATGTCGCGGGCGGTTTTTGCGAATTACCTGCGGACCAATGCCCGAACCTTGGAGAACTGGGAACAAGGCCGTTCCAGGCCCAACGCACAAGCAGTCGCACTGATTCGCCTGGTACAGAAGTTTCCTGAAACCGTGGATCATCTCGCTTCACTGGCCTGATTCGTCACAATGACTTTCAACCACTACGTTTAGACCATAACGGCTACATTTCTCCGACAGTCTGCACCTTAATTACGAACACCCCGCTCCCTAAAATGACCCCAGGCAATTTCCTATACTCAGGCTCCGCCCTCCGCGCAGCCGCTCTGGCAAGGTCACTTCATGAACAAGAACAACCGCCACCCCGCCGACGGCAAAAAACCCATCACCATTTTCGGACCGGACTTCCCCTTCGGCTTCGATGACTGGCTGGAGCATCCGGCCGGGCTGGGCAGCATCCCGGCCGAACGGCACGGTGAGGAAGTCGCCATTGTCGGCGCCGGTATCGCGGGCCTGGTGGCGGCCTACGAACTGATGAAGCTGGGCCTCAAACCGGTGGTTTACGAAGCTTCGAAGCTGGGTGGGCGGCTGCGTTCACAGGCCTTCAACGGCACCGATGGGATTATCGCCGAGCTGGGCGGCATGCGCTTCCCGGTTTCTTCAACGGCCTTCTACCACTATGTGGACAAGCTGGGCCTTGAAACCAAACCCTTCCCCAACCCGCTGACGCCGGCCTCGGGCAGCACGGTGATCGACCTGGAAGGCCAGACCTACTACGCCGAGAAGGCCGCCGACCTGCCTGAGCTGTTCCACGAAGTGGCCAACGCCTGGGCCGACGCGCTGGAGAGCGGTGCTCAATTTGCCGAAATCCAGCAGGCGATCCGCGACCGTGACGTACCGCGCCTCAAAGCGCTGTGGAACACGCTGGTGCCGCTGTGGGACGACCGCACCTTCTACGACTTCGTCGCCACTTCGCGCTCGTTCGCCCAGCTGAGCTTCCAGCACCGCGAGGTGTTCGGCCAGGTCGGCTTCGGCACTGGGGGGTGGGACTCGGACTTCCCCAATTCGATGCTGGAAATCTTCCGCGTAGTGATGACCAACTGCGACGATCACCAGCACCTGGTGGTGGGCGGCGTGGAGCAGGTGCCGCAAGGTATCTGGCGCCATGTGCCAGAGCGCTGCGCCCATTGGCCAGCGGGCACCAGCCTCAGTTCACTGCATGGGGGCGCGCCACGCACCGGGGTCAAACGCATCGCCCGCACCGCCGATGGCCGGCTGGCGGTCACCGACAACTGGGGTGATACCCGCCATTACGCCGCTGTGCTCGCCACCTGCCAGACCTGGCTGCTGACCACCCAGATCGACTGCGAAGAATCGCTGTTCTCGCAGAAGATGTGGATGGCCCTGGACCGCACCCGCTACATGCAGTCGTCGAAGACGTTCGTGATGGTCGACCGGCCCTTCTGGAAGGACAAGGACCCGCAAACCGGCCGCGACCTGATGAGCATGACCCTCACCGATCGCCTGACTCGCGGCACCTACCTCTTCGACAACGGTGACGACAAGCCCGGGGTGATCTGCCTGTCCTACGCGTGGATGAGCGACGCCCTGAAAATGCTCCCGCACCCCGTGGAAAAGCGCGTGCAGCTGGCCCTCGATGCACTGAAGAAGATCTACCCGAAAACCGATATCGCCGGGCACATCATCGGCGATCCCATCACCATTTCCTGGGAGGCCGACCCGCACTTCCTCGGCGCGTTCAAAGGCGCACTGCCGGGCCACTACCGCTATAACCAGCGGATGTACGCCCACTTCATGCAGCAGGACATGCCAGCCGAACACCGCGGCATGTTCATCGCCGGCGACGATGTGTCGTGGACCCCAGCCTGGGTCGAAGGCGCGGTGCAGACCTCGCTGAATGCGGTGTGGGGTATCATGAACCACTTCGGTGGCCAGACCCACCCGGACAACCCCGGCCCGGGCGACGTGTTCGACGAGATCGGGCCTATCGCCCTGGCCGACTGAGACAAGGAGGCAGCATGCGCATCGCTCTGTTCCAGGGCACACCCAACCCGCTGGACGTGCCCGGCAACCTGCAACGGCTGCGCCACCAGGCGCAACGGGCGGCTGAGCGCGGCGCACAGTTGCTGGTGTGCCCGGAGATGTTCCTGAGTGGTTACAACATCGGCCTGGAACAGGTCGAGCGGCTGGCCGAGGCCGACGATGGCCCGTCAGCCATGGACGTGGTGGAGATTGCCCAGGCGCACCGCATCGCCATCGTCTATGGCTACCCAGAGCGTGCCGACGACGGGGCGATCTACAACAGTGTGCAGCTGATCGACGCCCATGGCCGCAGCCTGTGCAACTACCGCAAGACGCACCTGTTCGGCGAGCTGGACCGCGCGATGTTCAGCGCCGGCGCCGATCACTTCCCGGTAGTGGAGCTGGAGGGTTGGAAGGTCGGGCTGTTGATCTGCTACGACATCGAGTTTCCGGAGAATGCCCGGCGCCTGGCGCTGGGCGGGGCCGAGCTGGTTCTGGTGCCGACGGCGAACATGACGCCCTACGACTTTGTCTGCCAGGTGACCGTGCGCTCGCGGGCGCAGGAAAACCAGTGCTACCTGGTCTACGCCAACTATTGTGGCGCTGAGGGCGAAATCCAGTATTGCGGGCAGAGCAGCATCATCGGGCCGGATGGCAGCTTGCTGGCCATGGCTGGGCGCGAGGAGTGCCAGTTGCTGGCAGACCTGGAGCATGAGCGGGTGCACAAGGGGCGCGAGGCGTTTCCGTATCTGGCTGATCTGCGCCAGGAACTGCACCTGCGCAGGGGCTGAGTGACGCCCCATGCCAGACGCCACACGTCACCTCACCCTGGCCAACGGCCTGCAGCTGCGCCTGCGCCATGCGGCGCGCCTCAAGCGCTCGGCCGCAGCGTTGCGGGTGCATGCTGGCAGCCACGATGCCCCGGCACAATGGCCGGGGCTCGCGCACTTTCTCGAGCACCTGTTCTTCCTGGGTACCTCTCGTTTTCCGCTGGATGACGGCCTGATGCGCTACGTCCAGGCCGCAGGCGGCCAGGTCAACGCCAGCACCCGCGAACGCACCACCGATTTCTTCTTCGAAGCCCCCCCTGCGGCCCTGGCCGGAGGGCTGGAGCGGCTGTGCCAGATGCTCGCCGAACCGGACCTTGGCATCGAGCGCCAGCGCCGCGAACGGGAGGTCATACACGCCGAATTCATCGCCTGGTCGCGCAACCCGCAAGCGCAGCAGCAATTTGCACTGCTGCAGTCGGTTGCACCCGGCCACCCACTGAGCGCCTTTCAGGCAGGCAACCGACATACGCTTGCCCTGCAGAACCCGGCCTTCCAGCAAGCGCTTACAGATTTTCATGAGCATTTCTACCAAGGTGGCCAGATCACCTTGAGTGTGTGCGGCCCGCAGCAACTGGATGAACTGGAGCAGCTCGGCAGGCAGTTCGCTAACGTGTTCACCTGTGGGGAGCGTGCTCGACAAACCTTGCCGGCAGCCCTCCCACCGACGGGCACGGGATGGGTGTTCGCCCACCAAAACCTGCCCCCCGGTGCCGAGCAAGCACTGGAGCTGTTGACCGCCTGCCTGAGCGACAGCAGGCCGGGCACTTGGCTGGATGCCCTGCGCCAGCGTGGCTGGCTACAAGGGTTCAAGGCGCAGATGCTGTATGCCTTCGCGGGGCAAATGGTCTGGCATATCGACCTCAGACTCAGCCCGGACGCTTGCCCAGGCGAAGCACGTGCCTTGCTGCACGGTTGGTTCGGTTTCATCAGGCAACTCGAGCCGGCCCAACTCAACGCCGAGTTCGGGCTGCTGCAACAGAGCCACGCGCGCAATGCCAGCCCGCTTGAGCTCGCCCGTCGCGACTGTGCAGGCCGGCCCTTTGCGGCATTGGATGCTCAAGCGCTGCACGCGCTTGGCGCATTGCTCGATGGCCTGCAGTGCACGCAGCATGGGCTATGGCAACTTCCACCGGCCGACCCTCTGCTGCTGGCCGACTTGCCCAGCGCCACGGCATGGCCGTTACCCGCGGCACTGAAGGTCAGCCAGCAACTGCCCCCGGTACGCCAATACGCAGCAGTCTATCTACGCTGGCAGCTACCGTCGGCGCTGCGTCAGCGCCTGTATGGGGTGCTCGCGCGGGCCTTGCTGCCGCTGCAGGAACGGTGCGAGCGCGCATCCTTGCAACTGCAATTCAGCGCCGCTGGCGAGCACTGGCAACTGCGCTGCGCCGGCCAGCCGGCTGCTGTGATCCGTGCTGTCGAGCATGCCATGACGTGCCTGCGCTCACCCGGTAACTGGCAGCTGCCTTGCGAACAGGAACCCGCGCTGATCCCGATCAGGGCCTTGCTCAAGCAACTACCCGAGGCACTGCTCGACACTGCGCCAATGCCGCTGACACCCGGCACACTTGATCAAAAGGCACTGGATGACGCCTGGCAACACAGCCAATGGCATGGCCTGGCCGTGGGCTTCGACGCCGTCGCCCTGCAGCCTTTAGCCGCGGTGTTACAGGGCTGCCCAGGGCATGCAGGCTCACCGCCGCCTGGCCCCAGCTGGCGCGGCCATCGCTGGCACCACGCCGAGGTGCCGGGCAGCGAGCATGCATTGCTGCTGTTCTGTCCATTACCCGCCAGGCAACAAGCCTGCGGCCGCCTGCTTGCGCAGCTGCTGCAGGGCCCTGTGTACCAGCGCCTGCGGGTTGAGCTGCAACTCGGCTACGCGGTTTTCAGTGCCTTTCGTCAGATAGAGGGCATGGGCGGCCTTCTGTTTGCCGTGCAATCGCCCCACGCCAGCCAAAGCGAAATTCTCGAGCATCTGCTGACCATTCTGCGTCAGGGCGTAACCCTCGACGCTGCAACCTGCCAGGCGCTGGCCGGGCAATTTGACGAGCACGCCATGGCTGACGCCGACGTCGCCGAATGGGTATGGCAGACATGTCTCGCGACACAACCCGACGATCTGCAGGCGCTACGCTGGTCTATGCTGAGGGTGCGCCAAGCAGATCTGGACGACCTGTTACGCGGCATACTCGATACCGATAGCGCCTGGCTGTGCCTGGCGAATGCCGCCGCACCCAATGGGTCATGGCACTGATGACAAGAAGATTGTTACGTTTTACGAAAGGGCGCTTATCGAATAATTAACCTTTCGGTACATAATTTTCTTGTAAGATAACGCTATCTCAGCCACTGGAACCTCTTGCGCGAGGTGACGCCAAACAAAGTAGCTG
>Ga0213829_1002012_pt1 | contig 13751 bp, 12 predicted proteins | sample MC6MC0896MG_FD_180665 | JGI IMG/M metagenome (GOLD analysis project Ga0213829, IMG submission 180665) | Enriched soil aggregate microbial communities from Iowa State University, Ames, United States - MC6-MC0896-MG | ecosystem: Environmental > Terrestrial > Soil > Unclassified | place: USA: Iowa...
AATTTATATCGTAATACCTACACTAAAGCCTTACAGGAAAGCGAGAAAAATAAATTTCAGTTAAAAGGAAAATCAAGTAGTTCGGGTGGTGATGGTATTGCTATTGGTGGATTTAACATTGCACAAGGATCAGTTGTGGTTACTGCCGGCGGAAGAACGCTGTTAGAAGGTTCTGACTATACGGTAGATTACCAACGAGGAATGGTTCAAATTTTAGATCCAGGCTTGCGAGATAGTAACACGCCTATTGAAATTTCTGTGGAAGAGAATTCGATGTTCTCTCAAAACCGTAGAAACTTTTTTGGTGTACATGTTGATCATCAGGTAAACGATAAATTAATTTTAGGCGCAACCTATTTGCGATTAACCGAGCAGCCTTTAACCGTAAAATCAAACTATGGCGAAGAATCTGTAAACAATACTATTTACGGTTTCAATGCCAATTATTCTACCGATTTACCTTTCTTAACACGTTGGGTAAACAAGTTGCCAAATATCGATACCGATGTAATGTCAACCTTAACTTTTAAAGGAGAATTTGCTTATTTAAAACCGGGTGCATCAAAAATGGATCGACTTAATGGCGAAGCAACTTCTTTCATTGAAAATTTCGAAGGAACGCAAAGTAACATCGATGTACTGAATCCTACCATGTGGTTTTTATCATCTGTGCCGGTTGGTTTCGGAGAGAACTTTACCGATTTACAGTCAGGTTATCGTCGTGCAAAAATGTCGTGGTACAACATCGACCAAATATTTTACAGTCCGTATCGTCGTCCAGACAGTGTTACCGATGCCATGATTTCATCGAACAAAACCCGCCGTATCAATAAAGAAGAATTATTTCCTACAATGGATGTTGCGCAAGGTGAGTTGTTAACAGTAAATCCGTTGAACTTAACTTATTACCCTAAAGAACGCGGACCTTACAACTTTAATCCGCAATTTTTGAATGGTAATGAATTGCCAAATCCGCAGCAAAACTGGGCAGGTATTATGCGTTCCATTGCATCAACCAATTTTGAACAGGCGAATGTGGAATACATCGAGTTTTGGATGATGGATCCTTATACGGGGAATGCGGGCGATGTTACAAGTACTGCAAATACCGGTAAGGTTTATTTTAACTTGGGATACATTTCAGAAGATATTTTGCAGGATGGTATGAAGCAGTACGAAAACGGATTGCCAACGCCTGGAACAAATGCACCAACTATTAGTTCGGTTTGGGGTAAAGTTCCTGCATCAACCGCTTTAATTTATGCTTTTGATACCGATGCAAACAACCGTATTTATCAGGATGTTGGTTTAGACGGATTGAACGATGAGGAAGAAAAAGCTAAGTTTACGCAGTTTGCCGGTATGGCGGATCCTGCTGCAGATAATTACGAGTTTTTCTTGACAGCTCAAGGCGATATTATTTCACGCTATAAAAATTACAACGGTTTACAAGGCAATACGCCTATTCAGTTTTCTGATACAAACAGAGGTAGTACCAATTTACCCGATGTAGAAGATATTGATAACGATAATACCATGAACACCATTAATGCGTATTATCAGTACGAAATTAATGTAAATTCAAATCCGGTAATCGGTGAAAATTATGTGGTTGATGTTCGTACAACTACCGAAAAGTTTTTAAACGGTAACACAACACCGGTTAAATGGGTACAGTATAAAGTGCCAATTATTGCAAGTCAGGAATACGCTGTTGGAGCCATTTCAGATTTACAGTCGGTACGTTTTATGCGTATGTTCCTAACAGGTTTCTCAGAAGAAGTAACGTTGCGTTTTGCTACTTTGAATTTGGTTCGAAGCGATTGGAGAAGATACACCGATAATTTAGTTGAAGATCCTAATGTTGTAGTGCAGGGAACCAACACCGGTTTCGATGTTACTACTTTGAATATATTAAACAACTATTCACGTACGCCTATACCTTATGTGTTGCCTCCGGGTATTAACCGTGAACGTGTAAACCAGAATAATACCATCATTAATCAGAATGAACAGGCATTGTCTTTACGTGTGTACAAGGCAAATTCAACTGTTACTCCTGATGGTTTAGAACCTGATGATTCAAGAGCAGTATTTAAAAATGTAGGTAATATTGATATGCGTCAGTACAAAAAACTGCGTATGTTCTTACACGCCGAAGCATTAGAAAGTGCTACAGATGCTTCTAGGTTGAAAGACGATGAAATGGTAGCTTTCATTCGTTTTGGTAACGATTTTACAAACAACTTCTATCAGGTGGAAATTCCATTGAAAACCACAGAATGGGGTAGAACTATTTCAGAAGAAATTTGGCCATTAGCTAATGAAATTGAATTACAGTTAGAATTGCTTACCAAGCTGAAGTTGATGCGTAACCGTGATCAAAACCAAGATCCTAATTTTATCTATTTTAAAAACGAAGATGAATTGGCGCCGGAATTGGCAAGTAAAATCAACAAGCTGCGAATTGGTGTAAAAGGAAATCCGAACTTTGGAATGTTAAGAACCATCATGATTGGGGTTCGAAATAATACAAGAGTCCTTTATCAGGATTCTCCGCAATCGCCAAGAGATATTCGCGGGGAAGTTTGGTTTAACGAACTCCGTATGTCCGACATGACCAATAAAGGCGGTTGGGCAGCGGTTGCAACTGTTGATGCTAAAGTAGCAGATTTTGCTGCGGTAACGGCAACGGTTAACAAACAAACTATGGGCTTTGGTTCATTAGAACAAGGTCCGCAAGAACGTAGTCGTGAAGATATTTTCAATTATAATGTAACTACTGCAGTTAATGCACATCAGGTGTTGCCTAAAAAATGGAATCTGAATATTCCGTTTAGCTATTCTATTGCCGAAGAAAAAATTACGCCTGAATACGATCCAAACGATCCGGATGTTCGTTTAAAGACAAAAATGGACGAAGCACAAAGTGCCGATGAACGTAAGCAGATTAAAGATCGTGCCATAGAATATACCAAGCGTACAAGTATCAACTTTATCGGGGTAAACAAACAGCGCGGACAAAATCAGAAACAACGTTTTTACGATGTGGAGAATTTAACGCTTTCGCATTCGTTCAATCAGGTAGAACAGCACAATTTTGAAGTAGAGCAAATGTTAGATCAACAGGCGCGTTCTACATTAAATTATGCGTATTCATTCAAACCTTGGAATATCGAACCGTTTAAAAAAGCAGAAAGTCTTAAAAAGAATCGTTATCTAAAATTGCTGACTGATTTTAATTTGAATCTGTTGCCGACAAGTGTTAATTTTAATTCTGATGTTTTACGCCAATACAATAAGCAGAAATACAGAATGATTGATGTGGATGGTATCGAAATTCAACCGTTGTACCGCAGAAACTATTTCTTCAACTACAACTACGGTCTTAATTTTAATTTGACCAAAAGTTTAACTGTTAATTACACGGCATCAAACAACAACGTGGTTCGTAATTTTATGGATGAAAACCGTTTTGTAGATAATTCTCTGGGAATATGGGATGGTTATTTTGATCAAGGAACGCCTAATTTGCGTATGCAGACGTTACAGTTAACCTATAAATTACCTTTTGATAAATTGCCTTTCTTGTCGTTCATCAATAGTGACTATTCATATACGGGCGATTACAGCTGGCAACGTGCAACCGACGCTTTTTCAAGTGTTGACTACGAAGGTGTAAATTACCAGTTGGGTAACACCATTCAAAATGCAAACAGGCATAGTTTAAATACCAGTGTACAGATGGATGTTCTGTATAAGTATTTAGGCTTGGTAACAAGTAAACAAAATCCTAAAAAAGCAGCAGCATCTCTTACTCAAAAACCAAAACCGGGGGAGAAAGTAGAACGCAATAAAGAGTTGACCGATAAAGAGAAAAAAGAGCAAGAAGAAAAAGGTTCGGCTGCTTTAGATGCCCTTATTAATGTAGTTACCATGGTTAAAACCGCAAGTGTAATGTACGAAGAATCTAATGGTACGGTATTGCCAGGTTATTTGGGTGGTTTAGGATTTTTCGGAACATCGCGTCCTACTTTGGGTTATGTATTTGGTTCGCAAGAAGATGTTCGTTATGATGCCGCTCGTAAAGGTTGGTTAACTTACTATCCGGAATTTAACCAAGAGTTCAGTCGTATGCATACTCAAAATTTATCGTTCAGAGCAGAAGCTCGTCCTGTGGCTGATTTAACCCTTACGATTGATGCCAGAAAACAATATAGTTCAAACATGTCTGAACAATATGATGTAGTTGATGGAATGTACAATTCACGTTCACCTTACGAATATGGAATGTTTCAAACATCGAACATCATGATCGGAACGGCATTTGGCAGAAGTGATGTTAACGGATCGGCTGCTTTTGAACAATTTAAAGCGAATAGAATAGTAGTAGCAAATCGTTTAGCTGCAGCACGCGGTATCGATTTATCTGATCCTGCAAATATTGACGAATATGGATACCCGGTTGGTTACAGTAGAACTAATCAAGAAGTATTGATGCCTTCGTTCCTGGCGGCATATTCTGGTAGAGATATATCAAAACAAGACAACGGCTTTTTAAGAAGCATTCCATTACCAAACTGGGAATTAAGATATAACGGACTAGCTAAATTAAGCTGGTTTAAAAATACTTTTACAAGGGTTACTTTATCGCATAAATATGTTTCGGGCTATGCGGTTAATAATTTCCAAACTAATTATGAGTATCTGGAAAACCCGAATGCGTTGAATGCCGGTGGGAATTATCCTACTAAAAATGTGGTGAGTAATATTACCATGACAGAGAGTTTTAGTCCATTGATGCGTATTGATTTCTTAACGAAATCGGGTCTCGATTTTGGTTTTGGAATAAACAAAGACAGAATGTTGTCTATGAGTTTTGATAATAACTTATTAACCGAAGTTCAAGGTAGCGAATACAACTTTAAATTAGGTTTTATTATTAAAGATGTTGGTTTTACCACTAATTTTGAAGGTGTTGCCAATGGCGGTAGAATTATAAGCGACATGCGTTTTGTAACCGAATTCTCATGGCGCCGAAACCAAACGCTTATTCGATATTTAGATTATAACAACAACCAGATTGGGGCAGGGCAGGATATTAAAAACATAAAGGTAAGTGCCGAATATGATTTTAGTAAGAATTTTACCGCACGTTTTTATTACGAACACATGTTTAGTAAAGCGGTAATTTCAACCATGTATCCAATTACAAACTTACGTTCGGGAATTACTTTACGATATAATTTCGGAAATTAAACATTAAAAATTTTTCAATCATCAATAAAGTTATACATTTGCTTTTAAAATAATAAACAATGAATATACCAGCTAATTTAAAGTATACAAAAGACCACGAGTGGGTTAGTTTAGAAGGAGACATTGCAACGGTTGGAATCACCGATTTTGCACAGAAAGAATTAGGAGATATCGTTTATGTGGAAGTGGAAACACTTGATCAAACGTTAGATCAGGATGAGGTTTTTGGAACGGTTGAAGCCGTTAAAACAGTATCTGATTTATTTTTACCTGTTTCTGGCGAAGTGGTAGAATTTAACGAAAACCTGGAAACAGAACCAGAATTGGTAAACACCGATCCTTATGCTGCAGGTTGGATGATTAAAGTTAAAGTTGCCGATACTGCACAGGTTGATGCTTTATTAACAGCTGATCAATATAAAGAATTAATAGGTGCTTAATAAAAAGCTTATTGCCATAAGCTGGAATGTTTTAATATTGATTTTCTGTTTGATAAACTTATCAAACATCAACGAAGTTCAAAAAATAAGCATTCCAAATTTAGATAAAGTTGTTCATTTTATATTTTACACAACATCGTCTTTTTTATGGTCTTGGGCGTTGCTGAATAAAAAAGCATCCACCTTTAAATTAAATCTAACCTTAATTGTTTTTGGTTTGATTTTATTTGGACTGATGGTCGAGTTTTTACAGGATATACTGCCAACACAGCGTTCGTTTGAATGGTTGGATGTACTTTGTAACACCTTGGGCGTTTTATTCGGAACCACCGTTTATTTAATATATACAAAATTTAAACCTCACAATTCGTGAGGTTTTTTTATTTTAGTACCATGAAGAATGTAAACGATTTTTTAGACGCCACCTGTCTTAAAACACCTGAACAGGCAAATATTTCTAAATTAGAAAACGATGCCGCTGTAGAAGAGTTGTTGCAAAATGCTGTAAAGCATAAATACAAATGCGTAATGATTCGTCCAGAATATGTTGCAACTGCTAAACAGTATTTGGTTAAAAATAAAAGCAAGGTTTTGGTGGGAACGGTTATTGATTTTCCTAAAGGAACAGCTTATTTACAAGAGAAGTTATCGCAAGCTCAACTGGCTATTGATAACGGTGCAGATGATTTGAATTTTGTGATCGATTATCAGGCGTTTAAAAATGGAGCGTTTGCTTTGGTTCAAAATCAGGTGAAAGAATGTACTCTATTGGGTTTGCAACATCACAAAACCGTGAAATGGATTATAGAAACAGCTGCATTATCAAACAAAGAAATTATTCAGATTACCGCTTTAATTAAGAATGTGGTCATTCGAAATTTTAAAGAAACCGATTACGCCAACGTGTTCGTTAAATCTTCAACAGGTTTTTATAAAACAAATGATAATCAACCAAACGGAGCCACACCAAACGCCATTACTTTGATGTTAGAAAACGCCACACCTTTATCTGTAAAAGCATCGGGTGGAATAAAAACCTTGGCAGAAGTTTTGTTTTATTTAGAAATGGGTGTAAAGCGTATTGGTACTTCTGCACAAAACGAAATTATTGCTAAAACTGAACTGTTGTAAACCTTTTTTCGGTTTTGTTTAACACTTTAAAAGCGTAAATAGTTAGTTTTAAGATTTTTTTTAAAGTATATTTGCAAACCAAATTTCATCAGCAAACAAGTCATTTTGGAAACACCTTCATCAACAATAAAAGTTTCAGCGCTATCAGAATTTAAAAGCATGACCAAGGTAGGTTTAGCCATCAGCGTGGTTTTTTCTACATTGGCAGGATATCTGCTAGCTCTAGAAGATTGGCAGCAGATCGATTTTATGAAACTGATGATGCTTGCAGTGGGTGGATATTGTATGGTGGGTGCATCAAACGCATTTAATCAGATCATTGAAAAAGATTTGGATGCTAAAATGGATCGAACCAAAAACCGACCAATTTCATCGGGGCGCGTTTCAAAAAATACCGCATTTATTTTAGCTTCGGCATTAACGGTAGTAGGTCTGTTGATTCTTTACATTGTAAGTCCTAAAACGGCAATGTTTGGTGCTATTTCCATCTTTTTATACACAAGTGTTTACACACCTTTAAAACCGTTAACACCTTTGGCTGTTTTCGTGGGAGCTTTTCCCGGAGCCATTCCTTTTATGTTGGGTTGGGTTGCACATACCGATCAGTTTGGTATCGAAGCTGGAACACTTTTCTTAATTCAGTTTTTTTGGCAGTTTCCTCATTTTTGGGCATTGGGTTGGTTCTTATTTAACGACTACCAAAAAGGAGGTTTCTATTTATTGCCAACGCGTAAAAAAGATAAAAAAACAGCATTACAGGTTATTTTATACTGTGTTTGGTTAATCATTGCGTCGTTATTACCGGCAACAGGTTATACCGGCAGATTGTACTTATCACCAGTTGCAGCAGTATTGGTATTGGCAGCAGGTTTGTGGATGTTGTATGGCGGCGTGCAGTTGTATAGAAAACAGACCGATAAATCGGCAAAAACATTAATGTTGATAAGCGTAACATATATTACTTTAATTCAGATAATTTTTATTTTAGATAAATTCCTGCGATAATGAATATTGAAGAGATTAACAGAGAACAAATGCAAAAAGCAAAGGCTTACAAAACCATGCTTATTTTTGCAATGGGAAGTATCGTAATGATTTTTGCGGGCTTAACAAGTGCTTATGTAATCAGTAAAAACCGTCCGGACTGGTTGAAAGATTTCGATTTGCCACAGGCTTTTTTATGGAGTACTTTGGTAATTGTTTTAAGCAGTGTTACATTTCACATGGCTAAAAAAGCTATCGAAAAAAACAACCGATCTTTAACAAGTGCCATGTTGGGTGCAACGTTGATTTTAGGAATCTTGTTTGTTATTATGCAGTTCGAGGGATTTAATCAGGTTATTAAAGCTGGTTACTTTTTTACAGGTAGTGAAAGTACAATCACAACATCATTTTTGTATGTGGTGGTTTTAGTACACATTGCCCATTTGGCAGGCGGATTAATTTCATTATTAATTGTAATTTATAATCATTATAAACAAAAATATAATGCATCTCAAACCCTTGGAATTGAGTTAAGTGTGATGTTTTGGCACTTTTTAGGTTTCTTGTGGTTGTATTTGTTTTTATTTTTTACTTTTTACAAATAGTCTTTTTACTTTTCTTTAAAAGAAAAAAGATGTAAATTTGGGAACTTTTTAACACTTAAACTTTTTATGGGAGCGACAGTTACTACAGCAGCGACTAAAGAAAAAATCTGGGAAGGTGGGGAAGATATTCATCCTCTTGGAGCGAGCTATGGGAAAATGATGATGTGGTTTTTTATCTTGTCAGATTCATTAACTTTTGCAGGATTTCTTGCTGCGTATGGATTTACAAGATTTAAATTTATGGACTCTTGGCCAATTGCCGATGAGGTTTTTAATCACTTTCCGTTTATGCATGGTACAGATGCACCAATGTATTACGTAGCATTAATGACATTTATCTTGATCTTTTCATCGGTAACGATGGTATTGGCGGTAGACGCTGGTCATCAGATGAAGAAAAAGAAAGTGGCAACTTATATGTTATTAACCATTGTTGGTGGTCTTGTTTTCGTTGGATCACAGGCATGGGAGTGGAAAAACTTTATTACAGGTACTTACGGTGCTGTTGAAACAAGAGGTGGTGAAATACTGCAGTTTGTTGATAAAGACGGTAAGCGTTTGGCGTTGGCAGATTTTGCTGATACTACAATGGCAAGAGAAGATGCTGCTTTAACAAAAAACAAAGGTGTTTGGGGAATGTCAGGCGGTAGCAATACTTCTGTTTCTTTAAGTCAGGTTAAAGCCGGATTAGAGAAAAATCCAGATGTTTTAATCAGAACACAGCATACTGTTCCTGGTAACAAACACGAGAAAATAACTTTAAACCGTGAACAAACTTTACAGCGTGCAAACGATTTTAAATTTGTGGTAGAAGGTGCAAACTTGGTTCGTAACGAATACGGTCACAAAAGTTTCGGAGATTTATTCTTCTTCATTACAGGTTTCCACGGATTCCACGTTTCTGTAGGTGTATTGTTAAACATCATTATTTTCTTTAATGTGTTGTTAGGTACTTACGAGAAAAGAAGAACTTACGAAATGGTTGAAAAAGTTGGATTATACTGGCACTTTGTAGATTTAGTATGGGTGTTTGTATTTACATTCTTCTATTTAGTATAATCTATTAAAAATTAAAAAAATGGGAGCACACGCATCAAATACAAAAAGAATTTGGCAGGTATTCATTTATTTATCTGTACTTACTATAGTTGAAGTTATCTTGGGTATTTTAAAACCAGATGCTTTATTTCATAACGAATTATTTAGCTTAAGTTACTTAAACTGGATATTCATCATCTTAACAATCGTAAAAGCTTACTACATTATGTGGGCGTTTATGCACCTAGAAGGCGAAAAATCATCATTCCGCTGGTCAATTGTAGCACCAATGGTATTCTTAATAGCTTACCTTGTTTGTTTGTTGTTAATAGAAGGAGAATATATTCACGATGTATTTAAAACATCATCAATGAGATGGATATTTTAATCTATAAATAAGAGTTAAAAAGCGGTTTTGTTAATACGAAACCGCTTTTTTTATTAATCTTAAGAAAATATTTTGTAAAAATTTTAAAATAATTAATAAAATATTTGGAAAATTTTAAGTTTAAGTTTATCATAATTAATTTCAAAAAATAAAATTATGAACAAAATTAAACATTTAGCATTTGCAATGTCAGGTGCGTTATTAGTAACTGTAGGATTAATTTCATGCGACAATGATGAAGTTATGACGAATGAAGAAACTAGTGTAAATAATTTACAGGCTAGAGGAGGGTATACAAATGTTGATTATCAAGGTTTCTATTTAGGACAAGCTATGTTAGATGGTGGAGGCACGGTTCTTATGAGATATGACGCAGGACCAGGATATAAAACTTGTTTTAATTTTGGTGGAAATTGCTTACCAGATTTAATTATATGGGTTCCCGGTAAAAAAACTAAGTTTCTACAATTGGTTAATGAACCAACGAATTATAGAGCAATTTTCGCAGAAAATGAAGATTTGTTTTTAGAAGATATTCATCCAATATTAGTAAATGGTATAATAGATGGTTTTTTTAAATTAGAAGTAGAAGTTAACGACGAGACAGAAACTAATTATTTTAGATTTAAAAGAGTTAATGATGATGTATTAGTAGGTACATATCCAATTATTATAGATTAATCAGCATAAAAATGATAAACCACAATGATTTTATAAACTCTTTGTGGTTTTTATTTATTATATATGAAAAAAATATTTTCAATTATTATTTTGTCTTTTTTAATTTCTTGTCAGCAAAATAGGGAATTAAAATTACTTAAAGTTATTAAATTTGATATTGAAGAAGAAGTGTATCAACAGGGTTTTTCTAATACTCAAGATCCTTTTTTATTTAATTTGACAGAAAATGACATAGCTTATAAATATTTTATAAACACATCTATCGTTGATTCAATTGATTTAAAAAAAGAATTAAAAAAAGACAGGCTCGGTAGTAAATATCTATTATTTAATGACCACGAATATGTTGTATATCTACCTGAATATTTTGAATTGTATAATTCAAAAACTAAAAAAAACTACAAGCTAGATAGTTTAACAAATTATAATGGTATGGAATACCTTTTAAATTATAATAACTTAAACTCTTTTAAAAACGATAAACTTTTATTGACTAATTGGTTTACCTGTGATTTGTATAATAAACCAACATCTGATATTAAAGAAACTATTATTGCCTGTGAACAGTTAAATAAAAAAAAACCAGTTTACAGTATTTTAGATTTTAAAAATAATACATTGAAGTCTTCAATTATTACATTTAAAGATATCAAACCTGAAACAAAAAATAATACATCTGAAATTTGGTTTAAAACAACAAGTCTATTTGTTGATGATAAAATTCTATACAATAATAATTTTTTAGATGGTGTTTTTGAAATAGATAAAAAAGGCTTACATAAAAAAGTGTTTAGTATTAAATCAAAATACGCAAAATTTGAAAAAGTAGCGTTAAGTATTAAAAATGTAGAAGAACTTCCTGAGTTAATGACTAAAGTGATTAATTATTCAACACAAGTTAATGGAATACTCTATGATGAATACCGAAATAAAATACTGGTAATTGTGGTACACGGTACAAAGGATATAGAAAAGAATGGAGATAAAAAGTTATCAAACCGTCCTTTCTCAATTTTGGTTTACAACAAAGATTATGAATTAGAGAATGAATATCTTTTTGATAGCTTAAAACATGATTTTAATAACATATATGTTTGTAAAGAAGGGTTAATTATTAATGCGAATAATAGTTTAGGAAACAATTACAAACCACAAAAATTAATTTATGAAATATTTACTTATTAGCATTTTTTCTTTTTGCTTATTATTTACTAGCTGTAGAAAAGAACAATCAGCTAACGATAAAATTTTAACAATTATTAAAGACAGTTTAAAAGTTGAAAAAACATTCGATAAAATTTTAATATTACAATCTGCGGGTTGCCATGTTTGCAATAAAAAATTTGCAGAGTATTTAATAAAAAATGAAAAATCGGAAAACGATTTAGTTATTATTTCTATGCAAAATGTAAATGGATACATTGCTGATAAAGATATTTCGAAATTTAAAAATGTTGTAGTAGATAAGAAAGGTTTGTTTTTTAAAACTAATGTTTTAAACAATTCTGCTGCAATTATTTTTAAACAAAATAAAATTGATACCATTTTAAATTTTTCTGATGCACGTATTTATGATCAAAATTTAGAATATTTATCTGCAAAATAGATTTTCAATGAAATAGAATATTTTAATCTATAAATAAGAGTTAAAAAGGCGGTAATTACACCGCCTTTTTTTATTTTTGTAAAAACTTTTTAGAATGAAAAAAGTACTGCTTTTGGTCGCTCTTTTTGTAGTGCCCGTTGTTGCTTACCTATTTTTTGCCTCGGGTGTAAACACTTTTATAAAACTACCCGTTGTTACAGAAAAAATCCCTGAACTTTCTACAAGCTGGGAACCACTTTCGGGAAATCCTGTTGAAATGAAAAATAAAATTACCATTTTAGGTTTTACAGGAAACGATATTAAATATGTTGAAGGAAACATAACCAACCTAGCTCATAAAATTTACGATAAAAATAAAGACTTTGTCGATTTTCAGGTGATTATGATTGCACCGAAAGGAACCGAAGATGAAATCAATAAATTAAATCAGCAGTTAAGCGTTAATATCGATTTAAAACATTGGCATTACGTAATGGCAACTGAAAACGAAATTCAAGAGTACTTTAAAAAATTGAATTTGGTTGGCGGATTAGATTCAAAATTTGGTACATCTAACGTATATATCATCGATAAAGAACTAAATCTTCGCGGTAGAAAAGGCAAGAACAAAAAAGGAGAAGACGAGTATCGTGAAGGATACAATACTATTTCTGCAGCCGATCTACATAACGAAATGGCAGACGATGTAAAGGTGATTTTGGCGGAATATCGTTTAGCACTTAAGAAAAACAACAATAAAGACAACATAACAAATTAGTAATGAAAAAAAATTATTCGTACATCTGGATTTCGCTGATCGTTTTGATTTTCGGAATCTATTTTGTTCCAAAAATTGTAGATCGCTTTAAAAGTGCTTCGGTAGTAGAAAGTGATCGGTTAAATGTAGCAAACCGCCGTGAACTGAAAGAAATTGGTAAAGCACCTGCTTTATCGTTTACCAATCAAGATAATAAAACCATTACAAATGCCGATTATGAAGGAAAAGTTCACTTGGTTGAATTTTTCTTCAGTACATGTCCTACAATTTGTCCGGTGATGAATGAAAACATGGTCAAACTTCAAGGCGAATTTGGTAAAGACGATCGTTTTGCAATTGCATCCATCACGATCGATCCTGAAACCGATACACCAGAACATCTAAAAGAACACGCAAAATTTTTGAAGGTAACCATGAAGAACTGGCATTTTTTAACAGGATCTGAAGATGCTATTTTCGCTCTTGCTAAAAAATTCAATATGTATGTTGGTAAAAACGATGATGCTCCGGGTGGTTTTGAACATTCAGGCTTATTTGCTTTGATCGATAAAAAAGGAAAAATCCGTTCACGTAATATGGAAAACATGGATTATCCGATTATATATTACGATGGAACTACAGAAGAAGGTGTGCAAATGCTTCGCGAAGATATTCAACAATTAATTAAAGAGTAATGGATCATATAGAAACTGAAAAAAAATACAGCATCTGGATTTGGATTTTATCAATAGCAATACCGGTTGTTGTAGCCATATTATTTAGTGTAAACCTGCACGATTTAGGTTATGATGTTAAACCTTTGTCATTCTTACCGCCAATTTATGCTGCAATTAATGGTTTAACGGCAATATTGTTGTTCTCG
>Ga0213829_1002013_pt1 | contig 13745 bp, 11 predicted proteins | sample MC6MC0896MG_FD_180665 | JGI IMG/M metagenome (GOLD analysis project Ga0213829, IMG submission 180665) | Enriched soil aggregate microbial communities from Iowa State University, Ames, United States - MC6-MC0896-MG | ecosystem: Environmental > Terrestrial > Soil > Unclassified | place: USA: Iowa...
GCCCGGACCCCCGATCCCCGGGCCCGCGGCGCACATCCAGGCAGTGCGCTCCTCGTCGCTGTCCCCGCCGTGGTGTCCGGCGTCGCGATGACCGTGGTCGGTCAGCACGATCACGGTCCAGTCCTCCTCGGAGCGGGTGGGGCGCTGTTCGATCGCCGCCAGCATGACGCCGATCTGCTGATCACAGCGTTCGATCGCCTCCCGGTACCTCGGCGTCACACCCTCGTGGTGCCCCACCATGTCCACCAGGAGCAGATAGGCGAAGGTGACCGTGGGGGCTTCGTGGAGAAGCACGCGGGCCACCCGCGAGGTGACCGCCTCGTCCATGACCTCGATGGTCTCCAGATCGCCCTCTTCGGAGTCCACGGGCAGGCCCGGACGGTAGCCGCCCGGAGCGAAGACCGGGCCTCCCGCGGATTCCGTGACGAGCGGCCCCCAGGCCGCTGCGGCGAAGGTCGTCGCGCCGGGGATCAGTTCCCGCACGCGACGCAGGAAGTCCGGGTACTCTTCCAACCGGTGTCCGCCGAGCTGGTTGTCACGGACGCCGTGCAGATCCGAGTAGACGCCGCTCGCCACCGTGGACCAGACGGGCCCGGAGATGGTGGGATTCCGGTGGTCCACGCGCACCGCCACGAGGAATCCACGGGCCGCCAGCTCGTCCAGATTCGGAGTGCAGGCCGCCAGCAGGCTGTCGTGCCGGCACCCGTCGACGCCGATCACCAGGATGTGCTGCTTCTTCGCTGCGGTCATGTCGTCTGCCGCCTTTCGGGGTTCGAGGTGATGCGGGGCCAAGGAGAGGCCCGGTGTGGTGTCTGAGGCGGGGCCACGCCCACTCTCGCAGGCCGGGCACCGGACCTCAAGGAGGCCCGGCGCCCGGCCCGGATCGAGGCGTGCGTGCGGATCAGCGGGTCGAGATCTCGCTGACCGCCAGATTGCCCCACGTCTGGTTCGCGGCCTTGACCACCAGCCGGATCTTGCCCGTGGTCACGCCGGTCGGCAGCTGGACGGCCTTCCGCTCCACCGTGCCGGAGTTGCCCGTCCAGGTGATCTGGGCGTTGGCGAGCTGGGTGACCCAGGCCGTGCCATTCCAGCTCTGGACGTCGACGGTCCTGATGCCCTGCCCGGTGCCGAAGGTCGTTGCGAGTTCCACCGCCTTCACGGTGCGCGGGCTGGCGAATTGCAGGGTGATGTCGCCGGGGAACTGCACTCCGCTGGACGGGCTTGCCCAGACCGCCAGGTCGCTGCCATCGGCGACGGCGGCCGGAACCGTCGACTGGCCGTTGCCGAAGCTCGTGGTCACGGTGGGGGCCGCCTCGTCGAGGCCTGGTCCCGCGGTGGACTGCACGGCGCCCAGATCGACCATGCCGGAGGGCAGCATCGTGCCGCGGACGTCGCGGCCGCCGTCGAACGGGATGTCGAGACCCTGGGCCGTGACGGGGGATCCCGCCGTCGGGGTGTAGCCGACCAGATCATTGATCGAGGTGGCGGTGCCAGGCGCGCTCAGTCCGGCCGTCCCGGTCAGGGCTGCGTGGTCCCCGGCCGGGACGGGTCCGCTCTGGTAGAAGTTGCGGTCGTACCTCACGGCGGCGGAGTCCCGATAGGCGAGATTGGCCCCGTTGTAGATGATGTTGTTGCGGAAGGTGACGTTGGCGACGGAAGAGTTCCACACCTTGACCATGCTGAACTGCGCCCGGTCGGGGTTGTTCGCGATGAACGGGGTCAGGGGCGTCCAGATCGTGTTGTTGTAGATGTCGATGTTCTTCGCGTTCGTGGACAGGGCGAAGATCTGGTTGCCGTCGCCCTGGCTCACGTTGTGGCGGATGGTCGCCTCGGCCGGGCCGGTGCCCGTGGAGACGGCGATGAAGAAGCCGCCTTCGTTGTCGTGGCTGTAGTTGTACTGCACCAGGCTGCGGTGAACGGAGGCGTCGGCGTCGAAACCGTTTCCGTCGCTGGACAGACCCCAGTACTTGGTGCCGGACACCTCGTTGTACTCCACCACGGTGTCATCGGCTCCGGCCCACCAGATACCCACATTTCCGTGGTTCTGCGCCGTCTTGTCCACCCGGTTGTGGTCGATCCGGGCGCCCTGCGCCTGCATGACGGTGATGCCGCCGGCGGAGATGTCGTGCACGTTGTTTCCCGTGACGACGACGCCGGTGCTGGGCGTCCAGGCACGGTAGCCGCCCGCGGGAACCGGCATGAAGTCCCAGAGTTCGTTCCAGCCTTCGCGCTGCATCCAGGAGGACCAGGTCACGATGCCGTAGGAGCGGGAATCCGCCACTTCATTGCCCTCGATCCGCAGGCCGCGGTAGAAGGTGGGCGTGGTGGAACCCAGCGCGGAGACGATGATGCCGCCCACGGACGGGTTGGACGAGTCGTTGCCGCTCGTGGCCCCCTGGATGCCGTGGACGTAGCTGTTCCTGACGGTCACGCCGTCCACCGCGCCGTAGTCCCGGGCGGTCACCTGGATGCCGATGCGCGGCGTGGTGCCGCCGTTGCCGTTGGTCACCTCGAGACCGTCGATGGTGACGTCGTGCTCGTTCTCCACCTTCACGGCGGCGTCGACCGCGCCTCCACCGTCGATCCGCGGCTTGGCTCCCGCCCCATAGCCGCCGACGACGATCGGCTGGCCGGGCGCGCCGGACCCGTGGGTCGCGAGCTGGCCGGTCCATTGGCCCCCGGCCTTGAAAAGGATCCGGTCCCCCGGGCCGAACGTCTGGGACGAGACCTTCGACAAGCTCTTCCACGCGGTGCCCGGAGTCAGGCCGTCCGCGGTGTCACTGCCCGCCGGGTCGATGTAGTAGCTGGTGGCGGCCTGCACCGCGGCCGGCACGGCGGCAGGCGCCGCGACCGGGCCTGGCAAAGCCACGGCGGGAGCCAGGCCCGCCGCTAGGAGAACACCGGTGCTGGCAAGGATGGCACCGATGGTGCTGGTCCGTCGCTTCATGACACTCCTCATCGAGTTCAATAATGAAAGGAGTTTTAATTAAGTACAGGCGAGCGGGACCGGCGTCAAGGGTTTTCCGTGGGGCTTCGGAAGAGCCGGCCAGGCGGACGGAGCCTCAGGACGCGGCGGCCATGGGCGCAGGCAGCGCGCTCTCGACGTCGTACAGCTGATCGTCCACGAGGTTCAGCGCATGCCGCAGAGCTCCGGACACGACCGCCCTCTCCCCCAGCGACGACAGGCTGAGCTGGGGCGCCTCGATGCATAACGGCGCGAGATACCGGGCGAGCGGTTCCAGCAGGATCTCCCCCGACCTCGACACCCCGCCCCCCAGCACCACGAGTTCCGGATCCAGGGTCAGGACCAGCGCGGCGATTCCCTCGGCCAGGTCACTGGCGTAGCGTTCCACGGCCCAGCGCGCCTCGGCGTCACCGGACTTGGCCGCATCGAACACCGTGGCCGCGACGGACTCGCCGGGCATCCCTTCGCTGAGCCCGGAGAAGGCGGCCAGTCGCGACGGCGCCCGGTGCCAGCCCACCAGCGGGAGCGCGCCGATCTCACCGGACAGGCCCCGCGCCCCGCGGTACAGCCTCCCATTGATGAACAGCCCGGCGCCGGTCCTCATGCCGCAGTGGATGTACGCCACCTCGCTGTACCCGGCGGCCACGCCCTTCCAGGCCTCCGCCATGGCCGCGAGATTGCAGTCGTTCTCCACCACCACGGGGCACGAATAGTCCTCGCCCAGCGCACCCGCGAGGTCCACGCCCTCCCAGCCCGGTAGTGCCACGGAGTGCGTGACCACTCCCGCCGTGTTCACCGTGCCGGTGGTCCCCACGCAGACGGCGGAGAGCCCGGAGGAGGCGAGGCCGGCATCGGCCACCGCCTGGGCCGCGGCCGACCGCGCCGCCTGGAGCCGGGTCTCCCGGCCGTCACCCGGGAGGACGGACACGGAGGAGGAACCCACCGGCTTCCCCGCCAGATCGGACACGACGGCGCGCACGGTCACGGATCCGATGTCCACACCCATGACGTGCCCCGCGTTCGCGCGGAACTCCACCAATCGCCGCGGACGCCCCACCTGGCCGGACTCCGGTTCGTGGGAGATCAGCCATCCGGCGTCGAGGAGTGAGTCCACGATCCCTTCCACCGTGGGGCGCGACAGCCCGCTCTGGGACGCGAGCTCGGTCAGGCCGGCCGGCCCATGCTCGCGGAGCAGCTTCATGGTCAGGACCGCGTTCTGCCGTCGCAGACGAGAGGTGTCACCTCGGCGTAATTCCACGTTCACTCCTTCTCAAGGTCTTGACAGTTCCGTTCCCGGGACCTCAGATTAAAGAAACCTCTTTTAATTTCTATGGTCAGGGGAACCACGTGCAGTCTGCAAATCCAACCGCGTCCGCTCCTCGAGCGGACGCACCCACCCTCGCCGTGATCGGAGCGGGTCTCCGCAGCACGGTCTACGCGGGGCGGGCGAAGGCCACCGGAGCGGCGCGGATCGTCGCCGTCGCGGAGCCGGACCCCGCACGGCGCGAACGCTTCGCGCTGGAGCACGGCATCCCCCCGGAGAACGTTTTCACCCGCTGGGAGGATCTTCTGGCGGGCGGGCGGCTGGCCGACGGCGTCATCATCGGGACCCAGGACCGGATGCATGCCGGCCCCGCCGTGGCCGCGGCCGGGAAGGGGTATCACATCCTCCTGGAGAAGCCGATCGCGCCCACCGAGGAGGAGGCCACTCGCATCCTTGCGGCCGCGGAGGAGAACGACGTCATCCTCGCCGTCTGCCACGTCATGCGGTACTCGCCGTACACCCGGACCCTGCGCCGCATCCTCGAACAGGGCACTATTGGTCAAGTGATCAATGTGCAGCACCTGGAGCAGGTGGGCTGGTGGCATCACGCTCACTCCTTCGTCCGCGGCAATTGGCGCAAGGAGGCGGAATCCGCCTCGCTCCTTCTGGCCAAAGCTTGTCACGACGTGGATTGGCTTGCCTACATGATGGGGGCGATCCCCCAGCGTGTCTCCTCCTTCGGCGCGCTCACCCACTTCACGCCGGAGGCTCGCCCCGCGGGCGCCGCCGACCGCTGCTGGGACTGCCCGCTGGAAGCCGTGTGCCCCTATTCGGCGAAGCGCCTCTATCTCGGCTGCCTGGGCGACCCGGAGAAGGAATTCTGGCCGCTGTCCGCCGTGACGGAGGACGCCACCCCTGAGGGCGTGGAGAAGGCGCTGCGCACCGGCCCGTACGGCCGCTGCGTCTACGCCTGTGACAACGACGTGGTGGACACTCAGACCGTGTCCCTCGAGTTCGGCACCGGCGCGACGGCGACCATCACCGTGACCGCTTTCGCGGCCCTGGAGCACCGCAAGACCCGGATCTTCGGGACCCACGGTTCGATCGACGGCGACGGGCGCCACCTCCGGATCCACGATTTCGTCTCCGACACCTGGACCGAGGTCGACACCGGCGGAGGCGACGAAGCCTCGATGGCAGGCGGGCACGGAGGCGCCGATCAGTCCCTGGCCGATGCCTTCTTCGACGCTCTCCGCCACGACGACCCGTCCCGGATCCTCAGCAGCGGCCGGGAGAGCCTCGACACCCACCGCGTGGTCTGGGCGGCCGAGGCCGCTCGGAAACAGGGGACGGTCGTCACCATCTCGCCCATGCCAGACCCCTCAGCAGCACCCTTTCACTCAGCAGCACCCCTTTCAATGACGAAACAGGAAGAATCGGAGTACACAGCATGAAGAAGCAGACCGTGCGGGTCCTCACCGCCGTCGTCCTGGCCGGCGCGCTGGCCACCGGAGCCTCCGCCTGCGGCCAGAAGAACAATCCCGCGGCCGAACGCACCCTGAGCTACCGCTCCATCTGGAGCGCCGACGAGCCGCAGGCCAAGATCCTCAAGAGTGCCCTGGACGACTTCGCCCAGCAGGAAGGCGTCAAGGTCGACGTCAAATTCGTCGGGCGCACGGGCGGGGATGCCCTGACCACCGAAATGGCGGCCGGGAAGGGCCCGGACCTCTTCGACGCCGGATCGGACAACCTGCCGGCCTGGCGGGCGCAGAACCTGGCGGCTCCCGTGGACGATGTGCTGAAGATGCCCGTTCCGGGCGAGAACGGCAAGACGGTCGGCGACCTGGTGCCGGAGGCCCTCCAGAAGGCCGCCTCGGATGACAAGGGCCTGGGATTCGTCCCCCACACCGCCATCTCCACCGCCGTCTGGTTCGACGCGGCCAAGCACCCCGAACTCCTGTCCAGCCCGCCGAAGACGTGGGACGAGTTCATCTCCTACCTGGACAAGGCGAAGGCCGCCGGGCGCACCCCCATCTGCCAGGACGGTACGGTGCCGTTCTACAACGTCTACTGGCTCTACTCCGCTCTGGTGAACGCGGGCGGCGCGCAGAGCCTGCTCGATCTGCAGAAGACCTCTGACGCCTGGGACAAGCCCGAGGTCAAGGCGGCCGCCGGCAAGGTCGAGCAGTTGGCCAAGGGCGGGTACTTCCAGCCGAACTTCATCGCCACCAAATACCCGGCAGCCCAGAACGACTGGATCAAGGGCAAGTGCGATCTGAACATCAACGGCTCCTGGCTGGCCAGCGAGGTCGCCTCGGCGACACCATCCGGCGCGCAGATCCGTTCGTTCCAGCTCCCGGTGGGCGGCAAGGAGTCCGTTGAAGCCGGCGCCCTGGGCCTCGGCGTGAACGCCAAGGGCAAGAACGCCGAGGACGCCAAGAAGTTCCTGGCCTTCTTCGAGCAGTCGAAGTACCAGAAGCGGATCGCCGAGGAGGGAAAGAACATCCCGGCCCGCAGCGACGTCCCCGCCCCGGAGGCGCTGTCGGATGTTCAGAAGGCCCTGGCCGGGGCCAAGGACGTGCATCTCACCTACGACACCGCGGCCGGCAACAAGGCCTGGTGGAACGACATGTTCCTTCCGCTGGACGACCAGCTGCTCCAGGGCAGGATCGGCGCCGATCAGTTCGTGCAGCAGGGCAAGCAGAAGTCCGCTCAGATCATGGCCGGACAGAAATGACCAGTCGCCTCGCAAGCGCCGGGGCGGTCCGGCCGAGCAGGACCGCCCCGGCGGCGGCTGAACGCAAGCCGCTCCTCCCCTCCCGGGAGAAGGTCTTCTGGGCCTTCCTGGGGCCGGCTCTGGTGCTGTACACGCTGCTGTTCGTGGTGCCGTCCTTCTTCGGAGTCTGGGTCAGCCTCACCAAGTGGGCCGGTCCCGGTTCGGACATGACCTGGCGCGGCCTGCAGAACTACGTCTCCCTGCTCGGCAACGAGGCGTTCCTCCGCTCGTTCGCCAACACCCTGGTGCTCGCGGTGGTCAGCGGGACCCTCGTCTTCGGCGTGACCTTCCTGAGCATGGTGGTGCTGCGCCAGCTGAAGGGCCGGGCCTTCATCCGCTCCGTGGTCTTCCTGCCGGTGATCATCTCCCCCATCGCGGTCGGCGCGGCCATCGGCTTCCTGCTGAACCCCGACGGCGTGGCGAACCGGATCCTCGGATTCTTCGGCATCGCCCCCATCGGTTTCCTCGGGCCGGACACCGTGTTCGCCTGCATCATCGGCGGTGTGGTCTGGTCCTCCACGGGCCTGTACATCGCCCTGATGCTGTCCGCCATGGACGCGATCCCCGAGGACCTCTACGAGGCGGCCCTGCTGACCGGCGCGTCGAAATGGCAGCAGTTCCGGTTCATCACCCTGCCCCTCTCCTGGGACGTCTTCGCGGTCGCCTCGGTGCTCTGGGTGGTGAACAGCCTCAAAACCTTCGAGATCGTCATCGCGTTCACCACGGGTGGCGCGGTCGGTGTCCCGCCTCTCCAGGCCCGCACGGTGGCGGTCCAGCAGTACAACTCGGTGGTGGTCAGCGGCGGCGTGCCGGATCTCGGTGCGGGTGCCGCCATGGGCGTCATCGTGACCGTCCTGACCATCATCCTCATCGTCCTGGTCCGCCGGATCACGGCCCGCGAACAGGTGGAGCTCTCATGAGGAAACTCGGCCGCTTCTGCGGCAACGTCTTCGTCCCGTCGGTGACCGTCGCAGCGCTCTGGGTGTGGGTGATCTTCAACCTGGTCCTCGTGGCGTGGATCGGCATCCAGTCGCTCAAGACCTCCGGGGACATCATCCAGAACCCGTTCGCCCTGCCCACGGATCCCCAGTGGAAGAACTTCGGCACGGTCTGGGAGCTCGGGCAGTTCGCCCAGGCGGCGCTGAACAGTGTGGTCGTCACAGGGCTCGGGGCGCTGCTCATCGTCGCGATCTCCGCACCGGCCGCCTACGCGCTGGCCCGCTCCACCAAGAAGGTGGCCGGGCCGCTCACCGCGTACTTCGCCGTCGGGCTCTCCATCCCGCTGCAGACGCTCGCGGTGCCGATCGTGGTGGCGAAGCTGGGCCTGAGCAGCTTCATGGTGGACTGGGTCACCGGCTGGTGGGACGACCGGATCACCCTCCTCATCTTCGAGGTGGTGTTCTCGCTGCCCTTCGCGGTGTTCGTGCTGACCGGGTTCTTCCGTTCCCTGCCGCACGAGGTCGAGGAGGCGGCGGAGGTCGACGGCGCGGGCCCCTTCACGCTGTTCCGGCAGATCGTGCTCCCGCTGGCCAAGCCGGGGCTGACCACCGTGCTGGTGCTGAACGTCATCGGCCTGTGGAACTCGGCGCTGCTGGTGATGCTGATCGTCTCCGACCCGGAGCAGCGCACCCTGCCGGTGGCGCTGCTGAACCTGTACTCGGCCATGCAGTACAGCTCCGATTGGGGCGGGCTGTTCGCCGGCATCGTGATCCTGGTGTTCCCCATGGTGGTTCTCTACCTGTGGGTGGGCCGGAGGATCATCGACGGCATGACCGCGGGCATGGGCAAGTAACGTGGCCTGAATCAGGCCGTGTGCCGCCGTCGCCGGGTCAGTCCGGCGACGGCGGCGCCCACCGCTCCGATCAGCAGCGCCAGGAGCACGTAGCGCCAGGACATCCCGGCCGGGCCGAGGGCCGCAAGGAAGGTCTCCCCCGCCGCCATCAGCGCGTCCTGCGGATTGCGGAGGAGCACCCGGGAACCCGCCGCGCTCATGACACCGGTGAAGAGCGCGGGCACCACCCAGAGCAGGAACAGAGACACGATCCAGGCCGCCACCCGGCCCACGCTGTGCACACCGCACCACATCAGCACCGCACCCACCAGAACGGCCGGAAGCCACTCCAGCAAGGGCAGCGGCGACGCCATCCGGAAGATCCCGTCCTGGGCGTAAAGCAACGTGCTGACCCACGAATCGAGCACGAGAGCCCCCAGGGTCAGCCCCAGGGCCGCGCCCGGCGCCGGCGCGCGGGAGACGAGCACCGCGACCACCAGGCCCACCACGATGGACCCGATGATCACTCCCAGGAGGGTGCCGAAATACAGTCGGCTCCGCGAATCCACTGATAGGCCCGGAAGCACCTCGGACGCCGTCTGAGCGGTGGCCGCTCCCTGCACGAGCAACAGCCCCGCACCCGCCAGGAGGACTCCCTCACGTCGGCGAGGCCGTCCAACGCTTCGCAGCAGCACCCCCGCCAGGGCCGACCCGGTCACCATCAGGGAGACGAGCAGAATCAAGGAGTACTGACTGAACGGCAGGGCGACCAGCGGCATCGAATCAGCCGACACAGAGCCAGACCAGAGGTTCTGGAGCGGCAGCCGCATGCCCTGAACGAGCCATGGCAGCAAACCCACCACGGCACAGACGACGCCGAGCACGAAGCACGCCCAATTCGGCAGACCGGAGCGACCGGAGCGGGTGCGCGGGCGGAGGCCTGAGGCCGTGTCCGTGGAGTCCATGTCCCGATCATGGCATGAGAGTCCGGAAGCGGACTTGTCATTCCGCCTGGTTCAGGTCCGCCTGATCGGCCTCGCAGGGACCCAGCGCAGGACAAGGGAGTCGGTCACCTGAAGCCCCTGGCCGCGCGGCTTCCATTTCACGTACGCTTCCAGAGTCGCGCCGGATCCCTCGGGCGACACCGGAACAGGGGGACGCATGGGAGTCACTGCATCGCGCCCGGCACCGCGGCCGGAAGTCCGCGAGCGGCAAGCATGAGCGAACTGGAAGCCCGCTTCGACGCGCTGGTGTCCGGCGTCGTCGTGCCCGCGCTCAAACCGCTCGGCTACCGCAAACGGAAACTCAGCTGGACGCGCCAGACACCTGCCGCCCTGCACGGGATCACCCTGCAGCGCAGCCAGGGCAACACTCCGGGGCACCTCCGGTTCTACGTCGAGGTGAGTGCGTATGTGCCGGACTTCGCGCGGGCCGTGGGCGCCTCCGTGCCGGACCAGCCGGAGAAGGCGACGGCGCAGTACAGCCGGCGCTTCGAATCCGTCATCGACTGGCCCGGGCAATGGATCGACATGGAATCCTGGACGGACGACGAGCTGCACCCGGCCTTCGGCGGAGCCCTGGCACGTATACACCAGCACCTCGACGAGATCGATTCGGCCCCTGCCCTGGCCGAGGCGCTGCGCGCCACCGGTCCCCTGAACCTCGATCTGTTCGCCTGGTGGTGCGCCACAGGGAACACCGAGGAGCGGGCCGCGCAGCTCACAGCCGCTCAGGAGGAATTCGGGCACGAAGACCGCTGGCCCAGGCTCCTGGCTCAGTTCGAGCGCACCGCCGCCCGGTTCGGCATCGATCACCTGAGCGCGTAGAGCGGCGGACACCCCCGCGAGTGCCTTCGGCGGGCGTGTCGGGGCCCATGGGCAGGTCTGCCCATGGGCGCCGACACGGAGTTCGTCTATCCTCTTGAAGAAAGCCAAGGGGGAAACATGTTCTACGGAGCGGATGTCGGCGCACTGCGCGCACTCGCCAAGCTCATGAAGCATTCGGACCGCACCATCGCCGTCGTCGAATCACAGGTCACGTCAGCGCTGTCGGCGGTGGTCTGGAAGGGCCCGGACGGGGACGCGTTCCGGAAGGAATGGACGTCGCAGCTCCGTCCCGAATTGCGGAGGACGGCACAGGCGCTCCAGCGTGAGGGCAAGGCCTTGCTGCGCCATGCGCAGGAGCAGGAGGACGCGAGCCGTCCGGGTGGCGCCTCGCCCGGGGGTGGCGGCTCATCGGGCGGCGGCGGTGGTGGCGGATCGTCCGCCGGGAACGGCGACGACCACCCATTCCGGCTGTCCGACTGGTTCAACGCCTACACCGATCCGAATTACCAGAACGCCCCCTCCTCGATCGAGTGGCTCATCGACCAGGTCATGCCCGGTGAGGGCGAGGGCCTGTCCGGCCTGGTGGATCTTCTCCGCAACGGCTGGGACGGCGCCGGGCTGCCGCCCGAGGCTTTCGACCAGATCAAGCGGGCTTCGACGGAGATCGACGCGGCGGTCAAGGCCACGGCGGAGGCCGCTCCCAGCTTCCTGAAGCCGATCTCCAAGTGGGTTCCTGTCCTGGACGTCGCTCTGGCCGTGGGCGACGGGGTCCTCGCCATCCAGTACCAGGATCCCATGGCGCTTCAGGCGGCCTGGCGGGATGCGCAGTTCGGTCTCCTGTCCACGGCGCTGGAGGTCACCGGCGTCGGCGGCCTGGCGGGCCTCGGCGTGGATGCTCTGGGGCTCGCGTTCTCCGTGACCGAGAGTGTGGTGGGCAAGCCGATCCCTCAGTGGTCTTACGACCTGAACGTGGAGGCGATGCCCGGTCTCCGTGAGATCCCCCAGGCCATGCAGGACTGGACCCGCGAACACATCGATCCGCTCCTCAACCCCGACCTGGCCCGCAGCTGATGTCCGCCTCCGCAAACCCGGGAGAACCCGCCATGACCACGACACCCGGCGCCCCGCCGTCGTACACCACCCACGAGCTTTACGCGCTGTCCGAACCGTTCCTGAGGACTCCGTCCTCCCAGGGTCCCGGGGCGGTCTTCGGCTTCCCGGGACCGGAGCCCGACCCGGCGCTCTACGCAGCGGGCCTCAGCACACTCGCTCTCCGGAACAGGCTCAGCCCGGGTCCGGGGCCTCGCACCGTGGACCCCGGGACGGCGGTGATCGCCCGGCTCCTGGAGACGTCCCCCGTCTGGCTGCGGCTGTACCTCGCCACCGACGGCGGGCGGCAGGCGATCCGGATCGCCCTCGGCCCCCAGGGGCACGCGATCTTCACCCAGGACGGAACAGGATCCCACTCCGTCGATCTGCTGGCTTCCACGGGGAACCTCGCCGATGACCTCGCGGAGATTCTCGGCGCGGTCATCCGCCCCCTGGCGGCGCGCGGCGACGCCGTGCTGCTGGCGTCCAGTCCTGGCGACGACGGCGAACGCCCGGTGAATCTGCGGATCACGTCGGGGATGTTCTCCCTCGCGGCCGGTCCCGTGAACGCCGACGGACGGCTGAGTGACGTCGCCATCGAGGAGGCCGGAGCCGCCGCCCGGGCCATGGCGTCCCGCCTGCTGGACCCTGTTCCGGCCGGAGCCTGACCTCGCAACGCTGAGAGTCAGACGGCAGGCCGGCCGGGGGCCGCTCCAGCGGCCCCCGGCGGCCCCAACGGCAGGGTGACCTCCAGCTGGAATCCGTCAGGGACGTGCCCGGCCCGGACGTTCCCGCCGTGCGCCTCCACGATGCCCCGCACGATCGCCAGCCCCAGGCCCGCGCCCGAGGACAGCGCGGACGGCTCGTCGGCGCTCCGGGCGGTGTCGGCCCGCCAGCCGACGTCGAAGATCCGCCCCAGGTCCTCCACGGACACCCCGGGACCCTGGTCGAGCACGGTCAGGACCAGCCGGTCCCCGTCCACGGTGTCCGCGGAGATCAGGATCTCCGAATGCTCCGGCGCGTGCCGGATCCCGTTGCTGAGCAGATTCCCCAGCACCCGGCTCAGCTCCCGCGGATCCGCCCAGAGCACCCGGCCCTCGACGCCCCGCTGCGAGATGCGGATGCCTTTCCGCTCCGCCAGCGGCTGGACGTCCGTGACGGAGTCGGAGACGAGGTCGAGCAGTTCCACCAGCTCGGGCCGCAGCTGCAGCGTGCCTTCCTGGAGCTTGGACAACTCGAACAAGTCCTCGACCATCCTGGTCATCGCTTCGGCCCTCGACCGGATCTGGCGTGCGGATGCCCCGGCGTCCTCCACCACACCGTCCTCCAGCGCTTCCGCGAGCGCGCGGATCCCGGTCAGCGGCGTCCGCAGATCGTGCGAGATCCCGGCGTAGAACTGCCGCCGCGCGGCGTCGAGCTTCTCCAGTTCGGCACGCGCGGCGGCCAGCCGGCGTGACGTCTCGGCCAGTTCCGCGGACAGCGCGTTGAACTCCTGCCAGCCCGGCGTCCCGGCCACGACGACGGCGCCGTCCCCCACCCGCTGTGCCGACGCCAGGAGCGCGTCCACGGACCGCCGGGCGGTCCGTCCGGTGATGAGCACGGCCGCGGTGACGCTCAGGAGCGCGGAGACCCCGAGCACCCAGACCAGCACGGTCAGGTCGTGAGGCGAGAAGAACATCTCCACCAGCACCGCGAGCGTGGAGCAGGCGATCGAGAGGACCACCGAGACGATCACGATCGCGAACTGGGAGGCGATGGAACCGCGCCTGTTCCACCGCAGTGCCAGCCAGGCCAGCAGGCTCACGGCACCGGTGCACGCCGCGGTGGTGGCGACGATGAGCAGCAGATCCGCCGGGCTCAGCATGACGGCTCGATGGTGAAGCGGTACCCCGCACCCCATTCGGTGCGCAGGTAGCAGGGGTATCTCCGGTCGGGTTCGATCTTCTCGCGCAGCCGCCGGACGTGAACGGTGACGGTGGACGGGTCGCCGAAGCCCCAGCCCCACACCTCCCGCAGGATCTCGTCCCGGCTCACCACCTGTTCGGGATGCTGGA
>Ga0213829_1002016_pt1 | contig 13729 bp, 14 predicted proteins | sample MC6MC0896MG_FD_180665 | JGI IMG/M metagenome (GOLD analysis project Ga0213829, IMG submission 180665) | Enriched soil aggregate microbial communities from Iowa State University, Ames, United States - MC6-MC0896-MG | ecosystem: Environmental > Terrestrial > Soil > Unclassified | place: USA: Iowa...
TATGCCGGCCCTGCCGGCGACCTTGCCAGCCCGGGCCAAGGCCCGTCTGCAAGTACAGCTGGAGAAACTGGGAACAGGTCAGTGAGCCATTTCAAGCGCGCTGCTGCTCTGCTCCCGCTGATCACTTTCTCCCCTCTGGCAGCCGCCGAGTCTGCCCAGGCAAAGGCCAACGGGCTGATTGAAGACAGCAGCTGGAGCCTGCTCAACCGCAGCGTATTCGACCAGCGCGATTATCGTCACGGCGCCAGCAATAGCGGCGCGCGCAACGCCTACAAACCGCGTAGCGAGCGTAGCGGAAAAGCCGAAGAGTGGGGCTATGGCCTGATGGGTACGTTGCAGTCAGGGTTCACCCAGGGCCTGATCGGGGTTGGCGTCGATGCCCATGCTTACCTCGGCGTGCAACTCGACAGCGGCGGCGGCCGTGCGGGCAAGGCGCGCTTGCTCAGCGTGGACAATCAAGGCCACCCGAAAACCGAGTACAGCCGCGCTGGCGCCGCACTTAAACTGCGGATGGCCGATACGGTGCTGAGCTACGGTGAGCAGCGGGTAAAAACGCCGGTATTCAACGCCTCCGATAGCCGCCTGCTGCCAGAGACTGCAACCGGCTGGTTGTTGACCAGCAACGAAGTTGACACCTTGAAACTGGTTGCCGGGCACTTCACCGAGAGCGCCGACCGTAACGCCAGCAGCCACAACCAAGGCCTGGTGGTGAACTACTCGAATGCCCTCAAGGGCGACAGCTTCGACCTCGCCGGCATGGTCTGGAACCCGAGCGATGCCGTCAGCGTCAGCTTGTACACCTCGCGCTATGAAGACACCTGGAACCAGCACTACCTGGGCAGCACCCTCAGCCACGCGCTGAGCGACCAACGCAGCGTCAGCCTCGACCTCAACCTGTACCGCACCCGCGACACCGGCAAGGCCTTGTCCGGGCAGATCGACAACACCACCTGGAGCCTGGTCTCGCGCTACAACCACGGGCCACATGGTTTCAGTCTCGGCTGGCAGCAAGTGCACGGCGACACGCCTTTCGACTACGTCAGCCGCGGCGCCATTTTCATCAGCAACGCGGTGCAGCTGTCCGACTTCAACGCCCCCAACGAGAAGTCCTGGCAGGCGCGCTACGACCTGGACATGGGCGCCTACGGCGTGCCTGGGTTGAACCTGACGGCGCTGTATGTACGCGGTTTCGATATCGACGGCATTCGTGTCGATCCACGCGGCGGTTATGCCTATCTCGGTTATGGCCGTGGCGGCAAACATTGGGAACGCGACCTTGAAGCGCGCTATGTAGTACAGAGCGGCAAGGCCAAAGGCACGGTGTTCTCTCTGCGGCATGACCTGCATCGTGGGAACACGGCGCAAGCTGAGCTGGATGCGGATCAGATTCGGGTAGCGGTGGAGTATCCGCTTACGGGTGGGTTTTGAGGCAGGCAGAGCGAAGCTGATCAGAACGAGAAACTCTGACTGCGTCTGCGCTTATCTACCTCAGTCGGTTCGCCAAACGGTCCCGGCAACCTGCCGACGGCGACGCCTTAGCTCAACCCCCACAGTGCCTTCTCACCCACTACACCAGCAGCAACTGCATATGCGTCGTTTGCCATACAGGGTCCTGTTCAATATCGGTGACGACAAACCCTTGCCGCTCCCAGAAGCGAATCGCTCCTGGCAGAAACGGATGCGTATGCAGATACAAACAGTCGATTCCAGCAGCCTTGGCCCGCAATCGCAGCTCTGCAAACAGCGCTGCGGCCAGACCACAGCGGCGGTACTCGGGCAAAACGAACAGCCGCACCACTTCCACCACAGTGAAGTCGTGATAATTCAGCTGGCTGAAGCGGTGGTCATAAGGCAGGTAGCCGATGGCTGCGACCAGCCGGCCGTTGTCGCGCGCGGTCAAGAAACAGCCGCCACCTTGCAGGTAGGTATCGCTGAACCGGGCAAGGTCAGCCGGCAGCGGTGCGTCAGCCAGCAGCGGAAACAGCTCCCGCCGCGAGTCGTTGACGAACGCGACCACCTCGTCGATGGCATCGGCGGCTACCGAAGTGATGATCCAGTCTGTCATTGCGCTCAGGCCTTGAAGCGAGGTGAAAGCCAACTTCTACCCGATCGCCAGCCCGTGCGCAATTGCACGGGCGCGCTCAAGCTGACTGGCGAAACGGCAGGCGCTGCGGATCAGTCCGCAACGTCGCGGCAAAACTGTTCTTGAGGGGGTATTCAGCTGCAGCTGGGCAGCCGCTGTCAAAAACGATGTGTTTACCTTCCGGACATCTGTGCAGGCCGTTTCCCACGCAGCGCAACTGCCACGCAGGCCCTGGAAAAACGGTAAACTTGCCACCCCACTGTGCCCAAGGGCTGCTCGATGAATCGCTTGCTCAACCTGCTGCTGCCCGTGCTCTTGCTCGGTGCCCTCGCTGCCTGCGACCAGCAGCCCAGCCGCGAACAACAGATCCTCGCCAAGCTGCCCTTGCAAGCCGCCTACGAGCACAACATCGGCAGGATGGCCTCACTGCTGGCCATGACCCACCCGCAGGTCCCCGAAGAGCAGATCAAACAGGTGCTGCGCAAGCACCTCACCGTCGAGGACCAGCGCAACGACCTGTTCAAGCTGTACAGCACAGCCAACTTCAGCGATGCCGAATTCGAGACCATCGTCGAGGCAACGCAAAACCCCGAGAAAGCCAAGGCACTCGGCGACACCGAGCAGGGCAAACGCCTCAGCGAGAAGCTCACCGGTCTGATGCGCGCCAGCGCCCAGGACAAAGCGGTACAGGCCCTCGCCGCGCAACGTATGCAGCAGGTCGAGGACGATCTGCAAGCGCTGCCTTGAACAGCCCGGTTTAGCTGTAGCTGTAATCACGCGAAACGCATAAGGTATTTCGCAGTAACCCGTCAGTGAGGTCAGGATTGCCACACGCCAAGAAAGGACTGCGCCTGGATCTGCGCACACTCATCCTCGTACTCTCGGCGCTGACTGCAGTGACCATGCTGCTGACCAGCTATTTCGCCAGTTACCGGGTACAACGCCAACTGCTGATCGACCACTCACTGGAAGCCAACCGGGTCTACGCGGCAAAACTTGCAGCAATCACCGATACGTTTCTGGGCAACGCGCTGCAGCAACTGGGCTTCAGTGCCGGGGTGCAGGCGCACAACCTGAACGATGCGCCCTCGCTGCTGGCCGAGACCGAGCGGGTGCTGCAGCAGAGCATCGCCTTCAACTCGACCTTTCTGGTCGATGCGCAGGGGTTTCTGCGCGCCGTGTCGCCCGCGCCACTGCGCCACCTGATCGGCACCCATGTGCAGACGCCAGGCTCGCAAGAGGCCCTGCGCGAACGCCGCCCGCTGGTATCAACACCTTTTCTGTCGGCAGCCAATAACCTGGTGGTGGTGCTGTCACAGCCGATCTTCGATGGGCAAGGCAAATACCTGGGCTATGTCGGCGGCAGCGTGTACCTGCGTGAACGCAACTTCCTCAACAGCATGCTCGGCGAGCACTACTACAAGGACGGCTCGTACCTGTACGTGGTCGACCGTAACCGGCGTCTGCTCTATCACCCGGATCCGGAGCGGGTCGGGACAGTGGTCGAGGGTAATTCCCTGATCGATCAGCTCCCCGCCCTGTCTGAGGGCACTCGGCAGATCCACAACAGTGCCGGCGTGGAGATGCTCGCCGGTTTTGCCACAGTGCCAAGCACGGGCTGGGGCGTTATCGCGCAGCAGCCGCTGAGCCAGACAGTAGCGCCAATGCGTCAGCTGATTCTGAATGTGGTGCTACTGTCGGCGCCGTTGGCATTGCTTGGTTTTCTCGCCCTGTGGTGGTTTGCCCTGGCCATCACCCGGCCGCTGTGGCAACTGGCGGCGGGCGCGCTGGCGCTGGACCGCCCTGGCACGGCCGAACATCTGCACAAGGTGCGTGCCTGGTACTTCGAAGCGGCCGAGTTGAAGCGCGCTTTGCTGTTTGGCCTCAATCTGCTGCAGGAGCGCATCGGCCGGCTCAACCGGGACGCGCAAACCGACCCCTTGACCGGGCTCGGTAACCGCCGCAGCCTCGAATACAACCTGTCGCTGCTCAAGGCCGAGGAGCGTAACTTCGCCGCTGTCGTGCTCGACATCGATCACTTCAAACGGATCAACGACACTTACGGCCATGCAGTGGGTGATCAGGCCCTGCGCCAGTTGGCCGAGCTGATGCGCAGCTGTTGCCGTGAAGTCGACGTGCTCTGCCGCACCGGTGGCGAGGAGTTCATCATGATCCTGCCTGGCGCCAGCCTGGAGATCGCCATCGTGGTTGCCCAGCGGTTGCGCATTTGCGTGCAGGACACACCGCTCGCTGCGGTCGGTGCGATCACCGTGTCGCTGGGCGTAGCCCATTGGCAGGCCAACTCTGGCAGCCTGCCGGCCGAGGTGCTCAGCGAGGCCGACGCTGCGTTGTATGTGGCCAAGCAGAACGGGCGCAATCAGGTCCAGGTCGCGCACAGTGGCGAGGCGGCGCACAGCTGAACTGAGCGTTTGCCGCGGCGCTGATGTCCAAGCTGCAGCCCCATCGACCCGGAGATGACCATGCCCCGTCTGGGCTTTGCCTGTATGTACCGCCACCCGCATCGCAGCCTGGCGATCAAGGAACTGGAGGCCATCGAAAAGGCCTTCAACCCGCGCACCACAACCTTGCGCTGGCTCAACAGCGCCAGCGTCGAAGCCGCTGCGGCAAAGCTGCTGGAGCTGGTCGAGCACAATCTCGATGCCCAGTTGCGCCTGCTGGCGTACGTGGCGGAGCTGCCGCCAACCCTGCGCATGGTGCGCTTGAGCAGCGACCTGCTGCCGCTCTACAGCCACCCGCAAGTGGCGGAGTTCTACCGTAACCCGAACGTTCAGGCTGACCTGCAGACACGCCTCGGCGCGATTGGCGCGTTTGCCCGCAGCGCGGATATTCGCCTGTCGTTTCATCCCGGCCAGTACTGCGTACTCGGCTCGGACCGCCCCGACGTAGTCGAGAACAGCCTGGCCGAGTTCGAGTACCACGCCGACATGATCCGCATGATGGGCTACGGCCAGCGCTTTCAGGACTTCAAGTGCAACGTGCACATTGCCGGGCGTCTGGGTGCCGCTGGCGTGCGTGCCGTATGGCCGCGGCTGTCGCAGGAGGCGCGCAATGTCATCACCTTCGAGAACGATGAAAAGACCTACGGCGTCGACGATTGCCTGGGCCTGGCCGACCTTGCGCCGGTGGTGCTGGATATCCATCACTGCTGGATTCACGAGAACGACTACATCGCCCATGACGACCCACGGCTGGCGCCGATCATCGCCAGCTGGCGCGGCGTGCGCCCGGTGATGCACTACTCGCAGCCGCCCGAGCGTCTGCAGGAACTGGGCTTTACCGCGCAGCAGAAGCTGGAGATTCCAGCCTTGCTGGAGCAGGTCAACAAGCGTGATCTGTACCAGCACAGCGAGCGCATGTGGAACGACTGGACCAACCGTTACGCGCTGGGCTTCATGGGCGACTTCGACATCATGTTCGAGGCCAAGCACAAGAACCTCGCCACCCTCGACTTCTATCAGCGCTACGTTGATGGCGCTGCCGCCGGCATTTGATTGGAACACCGTCCGTCAGTCCCGGGGCACCCTCATCGACGAGGCAAGGCCCAATGCATGTACTCACATGAACGGGAGATACACCATGAAGCGGATGCATGCACTTTGTCTCGCAGTCTGCCTGGGCGCCACCGCGCCACTGGCCATGGCCGCGACCAACATGAATGACAACGACGCGCCAAGCACCCAGACCGGCGGCGCTACCGGCGTTGGCCCGGGCACCATGAACAGTGACGGCACGGGCACCGGCACCATGCAGCGTGACGGCACTGGCAGTGGCACCATGAACGGCAGCGGTACCGGTGGCAGCGGCATGGGCGGCAGCACTACTGACAGCGATGACACCCAAGGCGGCACCGGCGGCAGTGGCATGGGCGGCTCAGGCAGCGGCACTGGCTCGGGCAGTTCCGGTAGCGGCAGCTCCGGCGGTGCAGGCGGCGGTGGCGGCGGCTAATTCACTGGCCGTTGCACGTTAAACGCCGGCATGTTCGAGTTGCGATTCGAGCCTGCCGGCTTCGCTCAGGATGCGGGTTTCAAGCACCGGACAAAATGTAACAACCCTTGTCTTAATACTGTCATGTTTACTTCATAGGATTGTCTCTGAACTGCCATCTATGGCCCCACGGCTTATTTCAGGGATGAACCGCAGCATGCGTCGAGTCGTATTCAATCAAAAAGGTGGCGTGGGCAAATCGAGCATTGCCTGCAATCTCGCCGCCGCCAGTGCTGCAGAGGGTTACCGCACGCTGCTGGTCGATCTCGATCCCCAGGCCAATGCCACCTACTACCTGACCGGTCTGAGCAACGATCAGATCCCCCCCGGCATTGCCGACTTCTTCAGGCAGACCCTCAGTACCAGCCCTGAAGGCAAGAAGAACCGTGTGGCCATCAGCGAGACACGCTACGCCAACCTGCATCTGGTCACTGCCAGCCCTGAGCTGGCCGATTTGCAGACCCGTCTGGAAAGCAAATTCAAGATCAACAAGCTGCGCAAGCTGCTGGTCGCGCTGTCGGAAGATTACGAGCGGATCTATATCGACACCCCGCCTGCCCTGAACTTCTATACCTTCAGCGCCCTGCTTGCCGCCGAGCGCCTGCTGATTCCGTTCGACTGCGACAGCTTCTCGCGCCAGGCGCTGCTCAACGTCATCGCCGAAGTTGCAGAGCTGCGCCACGACCACAATGCCGAACTTACCGTCGAGGGCGTGGTGGTCAATCAGTACGCCGGGCGCACCGCACTGCACCAGACCCTGGTCGAGCAACTGCGCGGTGAAGGCCTGCCGATTCTGCCGGTGTACCTGAGCGCCTCGATCAAGATGCGCGAGTCGCACCAGGCGGCCGTGCCGCTGGTCCATCTGGCACCCACGCACAAATTGGCCCGCGAGTTCGTCGACCTGCTCGATGTATTGGAACGCGCCGCCTGACACCCAGGTGCGACAATCCACCACAGCCAGTCAGCACTCAGGCGATGCTGAGCTGATGGTAGATTCACCGCCATGAAAATCCCCCGCCAGAGCCGTGCGCTGACTGCCTGGGCGCTGTATGCCAGCGTCCTCTTCAGCCTATTGATCTGCGGTTTGCACCACGGCCAGATGAGCGGCCTGCAACTGTCCGGGCTCAACGGTGGCTTCTGTTCGCTGTCCAGCGAGCACGGGCCGGCGGTCGACCTTGGCGACTCCAGCGGTGATCAGCACATGGCGCAGCTGGACTGCCCGGTGTGCTCATCGTTTGTTCAAGCGGTGGCACCGAGCAGCACCGGCTGGTGGTTCGAGCGCCAACGCGGCAGCGCGCCGTCGCCGATGGTCGAGCGCAGCTGGGCCCAACCGCCGCCACGCTATGTGCGCCCTGCCCTCAACCCACGCGCCTCCCCTGCCATCCACGCAGCGCCAGCAACCTTCGTCTGAGCCGCCCGGGCCACTTGCCCGCAGGTGTGTGCTCAGCCATGACTTTTGCGTGGAAACCACAACAACATGATCCGCCAGACTTCCCTGGTGCTCCTGGCGAGCACCTGCAGTATCGCCTGGGCCGACCACTCGGCCATCGAACTCACCGCCACCAGCATCGACGCCAGCCGCGCAGCACCCTCGGGCGTGCAACTGGACGAGCCGATCCGTACCGGCTCCAAGCTCGGCCTGACCGCGCGGCAAACGCCCGCCTCGGTCAGTGTTTCCGACCGCAGCGTGATCGAACAACGCGGGGCCAAGGACACCCAGGACGTGATCAACGCCATGACCGGTGTAAACGCCTCGGCCAACCCCGGCTACGGCGGCTTTGTCAGCTACCGCGGCTTCACCCAGAACCAGGTCACCCAGCTCTTCAACGGCATCAACCTCGGCTATAGCAGCGCTACTCGCCCGGTGGACGCCTGGGTCATTGATCGCGTCGAACTGATCGGTGGGCCGTCGTCGTTCCTGCATGGTGCCGGTGCAGTCGGCGGCTCGATCAACTACATCAGCAAGCTGGCCAGCCGCGATCAGCAGACCATCGATGGCCGCCTGCGCTATGGCAGCTTCGACGATTCGGAAATCGCCTTCGGTATCAATCAGGCGCTGGCCAGCAACACGGCCGAGGCCCACCACTTCGTGCGCCTGGATTTCAGCCGCGGCCACAGTAACGGATACATCGACCGCAATGAGCGCGATACCGACAGCCTGGCGTTGTCCTTGCTCAGTGAGCTGACCCCCGACCTCACCCACACGCTGGCCATCGAGTACCAGCAGGACAAGGAAGTCAGCCCCTACTGGGGCGCGCCGATCCTGCCGGGGCGCAGCACCATGAAGATCGACAACAGCCGCCGCTTCGAGAACTACAACGTCGCCGACGGCCGCTATGAACAGCGCGTGCGCTGGTTGCGGTCGATGCTCGACTACCAGATCAGCGACGCCACCAGCGTGCACAACACCCTGTACCACTACGACGCCCAACGCGATTACCGCAACCTTGAGCGGTACAGCTACAACGCCGCGGGCAATGTCCAGCGCGGCAGCCCATACCTGCAGCGCCATGAGCAAACGGTACTGGGCGACCGTATCGAACTGCGCCACGCCAACAGCCTGCTTGGCCTGTCGAGCCAGTGGGCGATGGGCGTGGATTACTCGCGCATGCGCCAGGACCTCTACCCCACTGCGGGCAGCTGGAGCGACGTGGTCGACCCAGACCATTTCGACCCTGGCAGTTTCGGTGACATCCCGGGGGTCAATACCGGCCTGACCCGCCAGCGCCATCACCAGATCGACAATCGCGCAGTGTTCGCTGAAAACCGCCTGCAGTTGACCGAGCGCCTGGCCTTGCTCACAGGCCTGCGCTACGACTACCTGGAAATGCAGGTGGACAACTACGGCACGGTTTCGCCCACCAGCCCAGCCTACTTTGAACGCCGTTGGGAACCGCTCAGCGGGCGGGTCGGCTTGACCTATGAACTGACACCTAGCGCCAACGTGTACCTGCAGTACAGCACCGCTGCCGACCTGCCGGCCGGGTCGTTGGCCGCCGCCACCTATTCCAACGTCGGCCTGTTCGATCTGTCCAAGGGCGAGCAGTGGGAAGCCGGCAGCAAGTTCGACTTTCTCGAAGGTCGCGGCGCGGCAACCGTTGCGCTGTATCAGATCGTGCGCAAGGACTTTGCCGTGCGCGATTCGAGCAACCCCAACCTGACGGTGCAAGCCGGTCAGCAGACCTCACGCGGGATCGAACTGGCTGGGCGTTTTCAAGTCACGCCAACGCTGCTGGCCGAAGCCAACTATGCCTATGTCGATGCGCAGTACGATGAGTTCAACGAGGCCGCCAATGGCGTCTCGGTATCGCGTAAAGGCAACGCGCCGGTCAACGTGCCGGCCAATGTCGGCAACCTGTGGTTGACCTACAGCTTCGATACGGCTTGGTCGATGGGCGTTGACGGGCGTTATGTCGGCTCGGTCTACGCCGACAACGCCAACAGTTTGAAGGCGCCGGCCTATACCCTGTTCGGTGCATTCGCGCGCTATCAGGTCGACCGCAACACCGCACTGACAGCACGGGTGCGCAACCTGACAGACGAGGTATACGCCAAGCAGGCATACGGCCTGCAGTACTACATGGGCGCGCCGCGTACGCTCGAGTTGGCCATGGACGTGCGTTTCTGATGGTGCCTCAACGTCGTGCCGAGACCAGCAACATCATTGGCCGTTCAAGCTCTTCAGCCAGCGCCGGCCAGGCCTCGATCTGCTCTGGGCTCGGTGCAAACTCCTCGATACGGGCAATCTGGAAACCCGCCTCGATCAAGCTGTTGAGCGTGCTGGCCAGGGTGCGGTGATACTTCAACACATCTTTGGCAAACCAGTCGCTGCGCCGCTCGCCTTCAACTGCGTAGCGGCTCACCGGCCAACTCAGGCTGCCGTTCTCGCCGTGCTGCCAGTGCGCGCCGGCAGCGGCCATGTAGATCGGGTGTTCACAACTGAACACCAACTGGCCGCCCGGTACCAGTGCCTGGTACAGCGTTGCGATCAGGCGTGGCAAGTCTTCGATGTAGTGGAAGGTGAGCGCACTGTAGGCCAGATCGAACGCTGCTGCTGGCAGCGTGAGGCTCTCCAGATCAGCGATGCGGTACTCGATCGCCGGATCATGGGTATCGTGCCGGGCACGCGCGAGCATGTTCTGCGACAGGTCCAGCCCTAGCACCGAGGCCGCGCCTTGCTCGCGCATCCAGCGCGACGCCCAACCAAAGCCGCAACCCAGATCGACCACACGTTTGCCGGCGAGTACAGGCAACATGGCGCGCAAGCTGGGCCACTCGGGAGCGCCAGCGAGCCCCTGAGTCTGACGTGGCAACTGGCTGTAACCGGCGAAAAATGCAGGGGTGTCGTAGATATTCTGGGCCATGACAGGGTCCGTGAGTGGCACAAGCACGAACTCTAACCTGAGATCGCAGAGCACGGCCACTAGCTGCTCAGTTGGTCGAGCAGCTCAGGACGCTTGCGCCACCGCACCAATGAAGTTGGCCAGTTCAGCGGTTTGCGGCGCGGCGAACACCTCCCGCGGATTGCCCACTTCATGCACCTTGCCCTGGTGCATGAACACCAGCTTGTCGCCCACTTCCCGGGCAAAGCGCATCTCGTGAGTGACCATGATCAGGGTCATGCCCTCCTTGGCCAGCTGGCGTACCACCCCCAGCACCTCGGTCACCAGTTCCGGGTCCAATGCCGAAGTGATCTCGTCACACAGCAGCACTTTCGGCGACATCGCCAGCGCACGGGCGATGGCCACCCGCTGTTGCTGGCCGCCGGAGAGTTGATCCGGGTAGGCGTTGAATTTCTCGCCCAGGCCGACCCGCGCCAGCATCTGCTCAGCCAGTTGCCGCGCTTCGCCCTTGCTGGTCTTCTTCACCACCTGCGGCGCCAGCATCACGTTCTCGCCGACGCTCAGGTGCGGGAACAGGTTGAACTGCTGAAACACCATGCCCACCTTCTGGCGCAGGCTGCGCAGGTCGGCGCGGGCAGCGTCGAGGTACTCGCCGTCGACTTCGATGACGCCGTCACTGATCGACTCCAGGCCGTTGAGGGTGCGCAACAAGGTGCTCTTGCCCGAACCGCTGCGGCCAATGATCGCGACCACTTCGCCCTCTTCGATGCTCAGGTCAACGCCCTTGAGCACGTGGTTGTCGCCGTAATACTTGTGCAGCGCAGACACTCTAAGCAGGGCCATGCAGCCTCCTTTCCAGATAACGGGCGCTCAATGAGAGCGGGTAGCAGAGGATGAAGTAGCCCACGGCGACCAGGCCGTAGGTCAGGAACGGCTCGAAGGTGGCGTTGGCGAGCATGCCGCCGGTCTTGGTCAGTTCGGTGAAGCCGATGATCGACGTGACCGCGGTGCCCTTGACCACCTGCACCGAGAAGCCCACCGTCGGCGCGATGGCGATGCGCATGGCCTGCGGCAGGATCACATAGCGCAGTTGTTCGAGCCGGCTCAGCGCCAGGCTGCCGGACGCTTCCCACTGGCCACGGCCGATCGACTCGACACAACCGCGCCAGATCTCGGCAAGGAACGCACTGGTAAACAGCGTCAGGGCAATTGCTGCTGCCATCCATGCCGAAACGTCGATGCCGAACAGCGCGATGCCGAAGAACACCATGAACAGCTGCATCAGCAATGGCGTGCCCTGGAACAACTCGATATAGCCCCGGGCCAGGCCGCGCAGATAAGGGTTTTCCGAGATCCGTGCGAGCAGCAACAGCAAGCCGGCAACGCCGCCGCAGACAAACGCCACCAGCGACAGCAACAAGGTCCATTGCAAGCCGGTCAGCAGGTTGCGGACGATATCCCACAAGGTGAAGTCCATCAGCGTCTCCCCATCAGCCAGCGCTGGCCGAGCCAGGCCAGCAACTGCCGCACGCCGATGGCCATGAGCAGGTACAGCAGGGTGGTCAGCAAGTAAGTCTCGAACGCGCGGAAATTACGCGATTGAATGAAGTTGGCCGCGAACGACAACTCCTCGGTGGCGATCTGCGAACACACCGCCGAGCCGAGCATGACGATCACGATCTGGCTGCTCAGCGCCGGCCAGACCTTGGCCAGTGCCGGCTGCAGAATCACATGTCGAAACGCCTCGAAGCGGCTCATGGCCAACGCTGCAGCCGCTTCCAGCTGGCCCTTGGGGATGGCCATGATGCCGGCGCGGATGATCTCGGTGGAGTACGCGCCGAGGTTGATTACCATCGCCAGCACTGCCGCTTCCCATTCACTCAGGCGCACGCCAAGCGCCGGCAAGCCAAAGAAGATGAAAAACAGCTGGACCAGGAACGGCGTGTTGCGGATCAGCTCCACATACACCCCGAACACCGCGGAAAACGGCTGCAGACGCCAGGCCCGGACCACCGCGCCGAGCACGCCGATGGCCAGCCCCAGCACGGTGCCGACCACCGTCAGTTGCAGGGTGAACAGCGCGCCCTTGAGGAGCAGGTCAGCCTGGGCCAGCACCGGGGCGAAATCAAATTGATAGGCCATCGAACAGCAACTCCAGGCGCGGCTTAAAGGTCAGCCGGAAGCGGCTGCTTCAGCCATTTTTCCGCATTGCGATTGAGGCTGCCGTCAGCCTTGGCTGCCTCCAGCGTGGCGTTGACCTTGTCCAGCAGTGCCGGCTCCTGCTTGGCCAGGCCGACATACACCGGCGAGTCCTTGAGCTTGACCTTGAGTACCGGCACCTTGGCCGGGTTCTTCTCGGCGATCACTGCCATGACCACGCTGCCACTGGCGATCAGCTCGACCTGCCCAGCCAGGTAGGCGGCGATGGTCGAGTTGTTGTCTTCAAAGCGCTTGATGGTTGCGCCCTTGGGGGCCACTGCCGACAGCTCCATGTCTTCGATCGAGCCGCGGGTGACGCTGATGGTCTTGCCAGCAATGGCATCGATGCTGTCGATCTTGGTCTCGGCCGGGCCGAACACAGCCAGGTAGAACGGTGCGTAGGGTTTCGAGAAGTCGATCACCGCCGCCCGCTCCGGATTTTTGCCCAGGCTTGAGATCACCAGGTCAACCTTGCCGGTGGTGAGGAACGGGATACGGTTGGTGCTGTTGACCGGCGTCAGCGCCAGCTTGACCCCAAGCTTGTCGGCCAGCAGCTGCGCGGTGTCGATGTCCAGGCCGCGCGGTTTGAGGTCAGGGCCGACCGAACCGAATGGCGGGAAGTCTTGCGGCACAGCGACTTTCAATACACCACGGGCGGTGATGTCGGCCAGCGCATCGGCTTGGGCCTGAACTGCGCCAAGGGCACCGCCGCAGAACAGGGTAGCCAGAAACAGGGTACGGAACTTGGTCATGCACGAGCCTCGCAGGGTCAGAGTGGGCAACTGGACAGGCAGTTACACAGGACAAGTGCACGGGCCATGCCAGAAAGCTCGCGAAACCCCGTAAAAGCAGGCCAGCCCCTCTGCGCCACGGTCTTACTGGTCTGAACAGTTGCCTGCTGACTGAGGTAAGCACGCCGCGCTGCGCCCTGCATTTGTGCAAACCCCGTTCACCCTGCGCCAGCACGGAGCAAGGCTTGCCAGCGCCGCGCATTGCCCGTAAAAGGGTCGAACCCTGCCCTCTGACCGGTCTGAACTGCATGCTCGATACCCTCCCCCGCGCCGTCCCGGAAATCGCCTTGCAGGCAATCCGCAAACTG
>Ga0213829_1002017_pt1 | contig 13722 bp, 10 predicted proteins | sample MC6MC0896MG_FD_180665 | JGI IMG/M metagenome (GOLD analysis project Ga0213829, IMG submission 180665) | Enriched soil aggregate microbial communities from Iowa State University, Ames, United States - MC6-MC0896-MG | ecosystem: Environmental > Terrestrial > Soil > Unclassified | place: USA: Iowa...
TATGAAAAAGATGTTGATATGCGCGGTAACAAGCCTCGTGTGTGTGTCTGCGATGGCGCAAGAGAATCTGACGATTGTCACGTACGGTGGCTCATTGGCTGCTGCCCAGACCAAGGCCGCGATCAAGCCATTCAGCGAGAAAACCGGGGTGAAAACCACGCTGGAGGATTACTCCGGCGGCATCGCTCAGCTCAAGGCTCAAGTCGATACCAAAAACGTCACCTGGGACGTCGTCGACATGGAATTGCCGGACGCCGTTCGGGCGTGTAACGCCGGTCTTTTTGAACGCATTAACCCGAGCAAGGACCTGGAAGCGGGAACGGGCGGCGCCCCGGTTGACGTGGACTTCATCTCCGGCGCCGTCACCGACTGTGCGGTGGCAAACATCATTTGGTCGACGGCGGTCGCTTACAACGTCAACGCGTTCAAAGGTGAGCAGCCCGCCACGCTTAAGGATTTCTTCGACCTGAACAAATTCCCTGGCAAGCGTGGGTTGCGCAAGGCGCCTCAGGGCACGTTGGAGTGGGCACTGCTGGCCGATGGGGTGCCTCGTAATGAAGTGTATTCCACCCTGGAAACCGAGGCGGGTATCGAGCGGGCTTTCGCCAAACTCGACTCGATCAAGAGTCAGGTGATCTGGTGGGAAGCAGGTGCCCAGCCGCCGCAATTGCTGGCGGACGGCCAGGTCGTAATGACCTCGGCATGGAATGGACGTATCTGGACGGCCCAGACCCAAGAGAAGCAACCGTTCAAGATTATCTGGGACGGTCAGCTGTACGACATGGATGTGTGGGCTGTGCCGGCCGGCAGCAAAAACAAAGCGCGGGCCATGGAGTTCCTCAAGTTCGCCACGAGCACCCCGGTGCTGGCTGAGCAAAGCAAGTACATCGCCTATGGCCCGACGCGTAAATCGTCGCAAGCCCTGGTTAGCGAGGAGATGAAACCACATCTGCCGACCTCTCCGGAAAACTTCAAGACAGCATTACAAATGAATGCCGAGTGGTGGGGTGACCATGCCGACGAACTCAATGAACGCTTCAATGCCTGGCTGACAAAGTAAAACTTTGCCTTCACAGCCTTCACAGTCTTTACAGCCTTCTCAGGAGTCCAGCGCCATGTCGACTTTGATTTACCTCGGGCTAGGGAGTAACCAGGACCGAAATCATCATTTGGGGCTGGCGTTGGATTTCCTGGCCGCATTGCTAGTGGATGTTCAGTGCTCTGCGGTCTATTCCTCCGCGGCTGCCGGCTGCGTGGGTGACGATTTTTTTAACCTTGTTCTGTCCGGACGCACTGATCTATCGCTGGGCCAGTTGAGTGATGTTCTAAAGCGTTTTGAGGCCAGGTACGCGCGCGTGCCGGCTCCTCGAATCGTCTTGCCGGTGGATATCGATATTTTGCTGTATGGGGATTTTGTTGGTGTTTACGAGCATGGGGTGCTGCCAAGGCCGGATCTCATCGATAGACCTTACGTGATGATGCCGCTTGCTGTGCTCGCCCCGGAGGGAGTGCATCCCGTCACCGGTAAAACCTATAAAGCGACCTGGCTTGAGTTCGAGCGCTATATGCCTGCCGAGGTAAAACCGGTCCTTGTTGCCAGCGACGGCCTGATCACACACCAGGTGGCGAAAGCGGCTTGGACGGATGATTTTGTGATGGCGCAAACGCTTAAATCGCTGCGTCTTCGACAAGGTCTTACACAGCGCAAACTCGCCGAAAAAGCCCGAGTGACTCATAGCTCTATATCTGTGATTGAAAAAAATCAAGCAAGCCCTGGGGTTAATACGCTCGACAAGATCCTGTCCGCGTTATCGACGTCATTGCCTGAGTTTTTTGCAGAAATTGAGCGCGGAGGTGAAGAAGTTAACTGCTAGAAGAGAGTCCTGGAGTTCTAAACCAATAGGTAATGAGTGGTTTGTATTCATCAATTCTGAGGTCGAGACAATGAAAATGGTACCCCGACTGACAATGGCTGATGCTCAGCACATCATGCAAGCTTGCCTTGCCAAAGCCAAAGAACTTGCCGTTGATATGGATATCGCCATTACAGATGATGCAGGTCATCTGATCATGTTCCAGCGTATGGACAACGCGCGTATCACCAGTATCGATATCGCCATCAGTAAGTCCTTCACCGCCGCTGCCGCCCGTAAATCAACGCGAGCCTATGGCGAAATCAGTGTGCCGGGTAAACCGGCTTTCGGCATCAACACCAGCAACCAGGGGCGCTTTTCCATTGTCGCTGGGGGGCTGCCGCTCTTCATGCAGGAATTCATCGTTGGCGGAGTAGGGTGCAGCTCAGGTACTCCCGATCAAGATGAAATTGTGGCACAAGCCGGTGTTAATGCGTTTACGGCTTACCTCAACTGATCGCATCAAAAATCCCCAGGTTTTTCATCCGGCGCGTTGACGTTCGCTGTGAAGGCGTTTCTGCGCGCTTGATTTCCTGAGCCAAACAAAAATAAAAGTTGAAGGAGAAATAAACGATGTTTAGCCAGCAAGACAAAATCCAGGGCTACGACGACGAACTGCTGAATGCGATCAACGCTGAGGAACTCCGTCAGGAGCAACACATCGAGCTGATTGCCTCGGAAAACTATACCAGTCAGCGAGTGATGGAAGCACAGGGCAGTGGGTTGACCAACAAGTATGCTGAAGGTTATCCAGGCAAGCGTTACTACGGTGGCTGCGAGCACGTCGATAAGGTCGAGCAGTTGGCGATCGACAGGGCTAAAAAACTCTTTGGCGCTGATTATGCCAACGTTCAACCGCACTCCGGCAGCCAGGCTAACGCTGCTGTTTACCTTGCACTGCTACAGGCGGGTGACACCGTACTGGGTATGAGCCTGGCCCACGGTGGGCATTTGACCCATGGTGCCAAAGTCAGTTTTTCCGGAAAGCTCTACAATTCAGTGCAGTACGGAATAGATACTGTGACGGGGTTGATCGATTACGACGAAGTCGAGCGGCTGGCGGTGGAGTATCAACCGGAGATGATCATCGCGGGGTTTTCCGCTTACTCGAAAACCCTGGATTTCCCGCGCTTTCGCGCCATCGCTGACAGGGTCGGCGCTTATCTCTTCGTCGATATGGCCCACGTGGCCGGATTGGTTGCGGCAGGTCTGTATCCAAATCCGCTTCCCTACGCGCATGTGGTCACGACCACCACTCACAAGACGTTACGCGGCCCGCGTGGTGGTTTGATTCTCGCCAATGGTAACGAAGACCTTGAGAGAAAACTCAACGCAGCGGTCTTTCCAGGCGGACAGGGCGGCCCGTTGATGCATGTGATTGCCGCGAAGGCCGTGTGCTTCAAGGAGGCGCTGGAGCCTGGATTCAAAACGTATCAGCAGCAGGTGATCAAAAACGCAAAGGCGATGGCGAGCGTGTTTATCCAGCGCGGTTATGACGTGGTTTCGGGCGGGACCGACAACCATTTGTTCCTGGTGAGCCTTATTCGCCAACGCCTGACGGGTAAGGATGCCGACGCCGCCTTGGGCCGCGCGCGCATCACGGTAAATAAAAATGCAGTGCCGAACGACCCTCAGTCGCCGTTCGTGACTTCTGGTTTGCGCATTGGAACACCTGCGGTGACTACACGTGGCTTCCAGGAGCCGGAATGCAGCGCCCTTGCCAGCTGGATCTGCGACATCCTCGACAAACTCGGTGACGCCGAAGTAGAGACCCGTGTCGCTGCGCGGGTTTCAGAGTTGTGCGAGCGTTTCCCGGTCTACAAAGCCTGATCATCCACCAGCATTCGCTGCGGAGTTGAGCTACTGGCCTCGCAGTAAACATCATCGAGTGTTAGGTCGTGCATCCTACCGCTGAAAAAGCCTCGCCAGGGCAGGCCTGGCGGGGCCTCAAGCGTCATCAAAATGGGTTGGCGAGGTCGATGCCGGATTTGCCCGGCGCCAGAATGTTGTTCGGATCCAGGGCACGCTTGATCGCATGTTCAAGCTTGCGTTTGACCGGGCCGTAGCTCTGCGCCACGCGCTCCTGGAAGGCGGTGTTGACGCGGTACACGGCGTAGCCTTCCTGCTCGAATACATCCAGCAGTTCGGCAAAGCAGGCGTTGGCGCGCAGGGTCTCTTCGGGGTTGGTGCGGTCGTACAGCACGTCGATGACGTGGTGCATGTCACGCCAGCCGACGATGAACTCGCCGACGTAGTCCAGACCGTGTTTGTTGAGCGTCTTCTTGGCCAGGGCCTGCTGTTTGTCGCATTCGCTGCCCCGGGCCTGGCTCACCGGTGCGAACCACATGGAACCGCCGCCGCCACGCCAGTTGTACAGGCCGAACTCCTGCAGGTTGGGTACACCCGACATCAATTGGGCGCGGTATTTGAAGGGCTGGGTGTCACCGGCCTCTTCCTGAGTGACGAGCCGGCCCTTGCCCAGTTGCTTGAGTGCGCCCTTGACGATGTTCCAGTTGACGTCGACCTGTTCCTGGGTGCCGTACAGCGCGGCGTAGACGTTCCAGGCGCCGAGGTTCTTGTCTTTCTGGATCTGCTTGAGGATCGCGTCGGAGGTCGCGCCGGGCTCGAGGGTGTAGTCGGAGCGGCGGGTATTGCAGGTGGAGGCCTCCCACAGTACGCCGGCGATCACCACCGAGTTGGGGATGACCTGGGCGATGCGCAGGGGGCGGATGAATTCGACGATCTCGGCGATGTCCGACTCGTTCTCGAACTTGATCTCGAACGGCTTGAACACCGGTGGTTTTGGCATCAGCCAGAAGCCCATCTTGGTGCAGATGCCGTAGTTCGCCTGGGTGAACATGCCGTCCAGGGTCGGGCCGTAGCCCCACTTGAATACCTGCCAGGCGTTGTCGCCTTTGACCCCGCCCATGCCGGTGCGGTAGACGTCGCCGTTGGCCAGCACCACTTCCATGCCGCACTGCATCATGAAGTGCTCGCCGTAAGGCGTGTAGCCCACGCCGCGATCCATCGTGTTGCCCAGCGGGCCGGCGATGGCCGACGGTGCGGAGAACGACAGCATCAAGGGCAGGTTGTGTTCCTGGATATAGTCGTACAGCTGCTGGTAGGTCACCCCCGGCTCGACCAGGGCGGTACACAGTTCGGGATCGACGTGGAGGATTTTGTTCATCTTCTTCAGGTCGAGAATGATCTGGCCACGCTGACCGGGCGCTGCGGAGCCGTAGCCGAAGTTGCGACCGGTGGAGATGGTCCACACCGGGATCTTGTGTTCATTGCAGATCTTCACCACGCCTTGCACCTGTTCGACAGTGGTCGCGGTGACAGCAGCGGAGGGGGTGTGCCCGGCGTTGTCCACGGCCATCATGATCTTGGCGTAGGGGATCAGTTGATCGTCCTTGATCAGGACATTGTCCTCGCCGAGCAAGGTGCGGAACTTGGCGATGGCTTGCTCGAAGTGGGCGGCGTTGACGCCACGAGGCAGCAGCGTGTTGTTGGTTTTTTCAGTCATCTGGAGAGTTCCTTCAAGCTTCGATCGAGAACGAAACGAAATTGCCGGTCAGCGGCGAGGTGCGGCTGGCGACCAGGGGCGCCTGGCCGAGATTGGCGGTGCCCAGTGCGGCAAGGGTGTAGCCGACTGTGGCAGCCCATTGCTCGGAACCTGCGTGGTTGCGAGCCGCGGCGGACACTTGCAGCGGCGCGTGTTGGCCATGCAGACGCTGTTCGGTAAGGCTGAAGCCGGTCCCGCAGGCGTTCAGGTTCAGGCCAAGTTGCGGCGCGCAGCCGCTGGCGGCTTCGGCACTGAGCAGGCGGTGATGGGAGGCGTTGGCCGTGGCGCGATGCTGCCCCAGCCACTGCACGCGCGCGCCGGCACTGCGTGCCAGGTCAATGATCACGGCAGCACAGGCATCGTCCACCAGGCCGATGATGCGTTGCGGTCGAGCGCTGCCCAGGCGTTGTTCCAGGTCGAGGATGAAGTCCAGGCTCAGGTCTGCGTGTAGCATCGTGACCTGCCTGGCGGCCGGGCTGGCGTTGATGCCCTGGAGGAAGGCCGACGCGGCAACCTCGCCAGTGACCAAGGCCAGGGTCGGCAGCGCCGGCCGGGCCCGGACGTCCAGTGCACCGTTGGCCATGGTCAGGCCCGAACTGCTGACGACCGCTGCGGCCATGCCGCTTAAGGCCATCCCCTTGAGCAATAAACGACGTTCGATATTCATCGCCGACTCCTCAAGGCTTGGCCGCGGGCGCGGGCGTTTTGGAGAGGTAGTCGGCCACTTGTTGCAGCGAGTTGTCGTCGATGAACGAAGCGGGGAAGGCCGGCATGGCACGGAAGCCGTTGCGCACGATGGCGGTGATATAAGGCGATGGCAGCTGGCGGCCCTTGATGGACGGGCCAACCTGGTTTTCGTGGCAGTGGCCGCACACTTTGGCATAGACGTTTTCGCCGCCTTTCCAGACGCCGTCGCCATCGGCAACGGCGGTACCCGCCAGCAGGATGAACGGCAGGGCAGTGAGGGTCCGTTTCACCGCTGGGCGGTTGAGGAGTGAAGACATTTCGTACTCCGTTTTCTTATTGGTAGGTGGGTTCATGGACGCGGTGCCTCAGGTCAGAACGGGTACGGTCTGGGGGCATGTTGCAGGGTGATCCAATGGTCGGTGGTGAACTCCTCGATCGCCCAGTCGCCGTTGAAGCGTCCGAGGCCGGAGTTCTTCTCACCGCCAAACGGCGCATTGGGTTCGTCGTTGACCGGGATGTCGTTGACGTGGGTCATGCCGGCGTGGATGCGTCGGGCGAACTGCACGCCGCGCTCCAGGCTGGAGGTGAATACGGCGCTGGACAGTCCATATTCGCTAAGGTTGGCCAGTTCCAGGGCGTGCTCGGCATCGCGGGCGGATTGAATGCCCACCAGTGGCCCGAAGATCTCTTCTCGGGCAATGTCCATGTCGGCGGTGACGTCGCCAAACACATGCGGCGGCAGGACGTTGCCCTCGGCTTCACCACCCACCAGCAGCGTGGCGCCTTCGGCTCGGGCGGTGGCGATCTTCGCTTGCAGCCCCGCCAGTTGCTTGCTGTTGATCACCGGGCCGATCACGGTTTCTGCTTTGGCCGGATCACCGTAGGGCAGGGCTTTGACCCGCTCGACGAAACGCCGGGTGAAGGTTTCCAGCAGCGGCTGCTCGACGATGATGCGGTTGATCGCCATGCAGATCTGGCCCTGGTGGAGGAACTTGCCCACCACGGCGGCACTGACGGCCTGCTCGACGTCGGCATCGGCCAGGACTACGAACGGACTGTTGCCGCCCAGTTCCAGGGCCACGTGCTTGAGGTGCTCACCGCCACTGGCGATGCGGCCGATGGAGCGCCCCACCTGGGTCGAGCCGGTGAAGGAAATGAACGACGGGACCGGGTGTTCGACGAAGGCGTCGCCGATTTCCGCGCCGGCACCGACCACCACACTGAACACGCCCGCCGGCAATCCGGCTTCCTCGAAGATGCGTGCGAGCAACAGGCCGCCGGTGACAGGTGTGTCACTGGCGGGCTTGACCACCACCGCGTTGCCCAGCGCCAGGGCGGGGGCCAGGGAGCGGGCGGTCAGGTGCAGGGGGAAATTCCACGGGCTGATCACGCCGATCACGCCCAGCGGCGTACGGTAGACGCGGCTTTCCTTGCCCGGGATGTTGGAGGCAAGAATGCGCCCGTGCACCCGGCTTGGCAGGCTCGCCGACTCGAGCGTGATGGCGCGAGCGGCGCCCCATTCGATTTGCGCCTTGATGCGGGTGCTGCCGGACTCACGGATGATCCAGTCGATGATTTCTTCACGGCGCTCGTCGAAGATCTTCACCGCGTTGAGCAGGACCTGGCCACGGGCGGCCGGCCCTTGGGCTGCCCAATTGACCTGAGTTTCCCGTGCCTTGCGGTAAGCCTCATCGAGATCATCGCGGTTGGCCAGGGTGATCTGCAGCAGGCGTGTCTGGGTGAAGGGGTCGAACACCTCCAGCGGACGACCGGCGCTGCCGGCCCGCCAGTTACCGGCGAGGGGCTGCAGTTCAAGGTTTTGATAGGCAGGGCGAGTAACGATCATGGAGTTGTCTCTCTTATTGGGTGCTCATGACCTGCTGTTAACAACTATCGTGCCAAGCGCGATCTAGTGATTAATAACCTTTAACATCAATAAGTTAGGTGGAATTAGGCGAGCCGGTTGGCAGGCGCTGAAACCGCGCGTGCGGAATTTTATGCAGAGGATGTCGCAGGCCGTTGAAAGCTCGACACCTGGTTTTATCGGGATTTTATTTGTGCGTTTATCGGACGAACGAGGGGCAAAAGGCGTGTAGTCAACCATTGGCAGATTGACCGTGCAGGTTGTCCGGGCATACTGAAAAGCTTACTTTCCTGCCGCTTGTTGACCCTATGACTCGTCCCCCGCGTGACAAGAATCGCCGCCCTGCCGATGAGGAGTTTCTCAAGCAGTTACTCGGCCGCCAAAAGCGCCTGATCGTCGACCGGGCCAGCCAGTTCGGCGCCACTGGCCTGCCTTCGGCCGAGCAACTGGCCGAGACCGTGGCCTTCGCTCCGCAGGACGGCAGCATCTGGTTATGCGGTCAGCGCGTGATGCTGATGCAAGGCTCGGCCTTCGGCGCGATCCGCCGTGAGCTGATCGACGCGCTGGGGTTCGACAAGGCCCGTGGCCAGTTGACGCGCATCGGGTGGCAAGCCGGGGCACGGGACGCCGCCCAGGTCAGCGAACAATGGCCGGAAGGCGATCACGCCAGCCTGTACAGCGCCGGACCGCGCCTGCACATGCTCGAAGGCATGGTCAATGTCGAGGTCGTGCGCTTCGAGATCGACTCGGGCATCGGTCACTTCTACTCCGAATTTCTCTGGCACAACTCGCTGGAAGACGACGCACACATCGCCGCCTACGGCTTGGGAGGCGAACCGGCCTGCTGGATGGAGATTGGTTATGCGAGCGGTTACGCCTCGTCACTGCTCGGTCGCCTGGTGGTCTTTCGCGAGGAGGAATGCCGCTCGATGGGGCATAAGGCTTGTCGCATCGTCGGCAAGCCGGCCGAGCAGTGGGACGATATCGATGTGGATCTGGCGTATCTGGACCCGGGTGATTTTCTCAGCCGCAGCACTTACGCCTCGGGCATCGAGACCACCGTTGCCGATTTGGAAGAGCCCGTCGACGGCAAACCCTTGGTGGGTATTTCGGCGGCGTTCGTCGCGGCCAGTCAATTGCTGCACCGCGTCGCACCGACCCAGGCGACGGTGTTGTTGACCGGGGAATCGGGGGTCGGCAAGGAGTTATTCGCCCGCACCCTGTACCAGGCCAGTTCCCGGCAACAGATGCCGCTGGTGGCACTCAACTGCGCGACCTTGCCGGAGAACCTGGTCGAGGCCGAACTGTTCGGTGTCGAGCGTGGTGCCTTTACCGGCGCCGAACGTTCGCGCCCCGGGCGTTTCGAGCGAGCCGATGGCGGGACGCTGTTCCTCGATGAAATCGCCACTTTGAGCTTCAGTGCGCAGAGCAAGATCCTGCGTGCCTTGCAGGAAGGTGAAATCGAGCGGGTCGGGGGCACGGTGCCGATCCGCGTCGATGTACGGGTCATCGCGGCGACTAACCTGGATCTGCGTCGCGAGGTCGAGGCCGGACGTTTTCGTGAAGACCTGTTCTATCGGTTGAATGTGTTCCCCATTCATCTTCCGCCGTTGCGCGAGCGTCGCGAAGATATCCCGTTGCTGATGAGTTACTTCTTGCGCCATTTCAGCCTGCGCCATGGGCGTCGGCTGGCGGGGTTCAGCACGCGGCTGGTCAATGCGCTGCTGACGTATCGGTTTCCCGGCAATATCCGTGAACTGCAGAATCTGATCGAGCGCGGTGTGATTGCCGCCGGCGACGGCGAGGTGATCGATATGGTGCACCTGGCCGAGGCGGGGGCGCCGTTGACGGCCACGGCCATCGGCCTGACACCCGAAGGGCGGCTGTCTGCTGCTCAGCGCCGGGATAAGACGGCAGACGAGGTGCAGGCAGCCGCATCCACTGAAGATGGCGCGGGAGCGGGCACTCTTCAGGAGCCGTTGCTGGAGAGTCTCCAGGCCTTCGTCTCCGGCCGCCAACGGGTGTTGAACATGTCCCTGGAAGACATCGAGCTGCGACTGGTGCGACTGGCACTGGAACGCTCGGGCGGCAACATCACGGCAGCGGCGCAGATGCTCGGCATGAGCCGCGCCCAGGTCAGTTATCGGCTCAAGGGGAGCTAGCTTGTTGTGGCGAGGGGGCAAGCCCAATGCCGTTGTAGGAGCGAGCTTGCTCGCGATGGACTCAAGAGCGCCGCGTTTAATCAGTAAGCACGCGTTATCGTTAACGTCCATCGCGAGCAAGCTCGCTCCTACAGTGAATCGCAATCCCCCACGCCACAATGTGTGGATACCTTTGCTCAGAGTGGGATGGTGAACTTCAGCCAATAGGCCTGGCCATCGGTACGGTTGCGTACGCCGGACTCATCCTGCCATTTGGCGCTGAGAAACCAGCCATCCTTGCTGGCGTATTGCACGGCGGGGCCGATCGAGAACGAGCTGCCACGGTTGCCATCGGCGGCATCGACCATGGCGGCAGCAGCGCAATTGGAAGCGCTGCACTGGTCATCGCTCACTTGCTTGTAAGCATGGCCACCGACCCCCAGTACCCAGCCATTGCCCAGGCCCCAGCCAAGGGTGTAGTCGGCATGAAGCTCGCGGCCGGACTGGTAGTGGGTGTCCTGGTTTTCGAAGTTGTAGTCGTACATCAGGCGCACATCGGCGTTGAAACCGTGGGGGTCCATGTAGGTCATGGCATAGACCGCTTGTACGGTGTAATAGTTGGTGCCGAGGTTGACCAGGTCGTTCTTGTCGTATTCACCGCCGGTGGGCAGTACGAAGTCGACACCCACCGCGCTGTGGAACTTGTCACTGTGGTGGAAACCGACCACCGGGCCGAGGTGCGCGTCGCCGATGCCACGCTTGTGGTCGTGCGGACCGTTCTTGATGTTCAGCCGTATGTCATTGAGCGGCAGCAGAGCGTGGAAGCCCAGGCTGCCACCCAGTACTTGCTGTTCGGTAACCCAGATAAACCTGGGCACGAGCGTGGTGACGCGCAGATCGATGTCGGCCGCCTTTGCGCCCGAGTTATCGCGCAGGGTATCGGCCAGATAATTGCCGACGAACAACTGCCCGTAAGTGCCCGGTGGCGGCAGTATCCCCATACCGTAGTTTTCGATGCCCAGCGGCCAGGACGAGACGCCGCCTTCGGTAGCCTGAACCAATGAAGCGCTGCCAAGCAGAAGCAGGCCAGCGCTGAACGCAAGGGAAGTGCAGCGGGTAGATTGATGATGCATGAGAAGCCCAGCCTTTTATTGTTATTGGCGATGCAGGTTTGTAACGCTGCAAGGCTGCTTCTCAACTATCGTGCCAGGCTGTTCCGATAATTTTTTACGTTATATATCAATTGGTTGGGAATAACTCAGGTTCGCTCGGACGTTTTGCTTCCACGCGGGCGGCGGTTTTTGTTAAGAGAATTATGCCGGCTGCGGAAAGTTGTGGACTCGATGTTGGCGTTGGCGGTGAGCGCCAAATGGGTAGCAGGAGGCCTTACCATACTGCCAACGTGTAACTCAGGATCAGCCGTGTTTCATCCAGGTCATTGCCGAAGTTCGATCGGACCGTGGCGTTTCGGACTTTGACCCCAAGATTCTTCAGCGAACCGCTTTGGACCACGTAACCGATATCGGTATTGCGCTCCCACTCTTCCCCCGAATTACTGCCCGCTACCTGTGCATTGTCGCCGTTGACGTAACGCGTCATGAAGGTCAGCCCGGGAATACCCAGCGCGGCGAAGTTGTAGTCATAGCGTACCTGCCACGAGCGCTCCTCAGTGTTGGCAAAGTCGTTGATCTGTACGAAGTTCACCAGGTAAGGGTCGCTATTGGCGATGTACGGGAACGGGTCATCACCGCTCATTCGCTGATAGGCGGCGGTAAAAACGCTGGCGCCCAGGGTGTAGGCCACTTGTCCGTTCGCTGCCCGGTTATCGAGCGGGCGGAAATTACCGTCGTCGGTACTTTTCGAATAGCGCAGGTCGAACTTCAGTGACTGTTGCGCGGCGAGGGGAATTTCATAGACGACACCACCAAAGTACTGGCGATAGATATTTTCCAGATTGCCGTAAAACAGGCTTGTGCTCAGGGCTTTATTAAAACTGTAGGTACCACCGGCAAAACGGAAGTCATCACTGACGCCGCCGATGCGGTTACCGGAGAAGTCCTGATAGTTTGAAGAACTGTTAAACTTGATTTGCTGCAGTTTGCCCCCTTGCAGGGCCAGGTTGTCGATATCTTTTGAAGTCAGCAATGCACCTTCGAAGGTGGAGGGCAACAGGCGCGTGTCATTGCTCGACACCACTGGGGTACGGAAAGCCAGTGAGCCGACCTTCAGTTCCGTTGCAGAGACCTTCGCCTTGGCCGTCAGGCCCAGCTTGGAGTACTCGCTTTGCGAACCGCGGCCGTTCTTCGAACTGAGGTCAGCGGGTAACAGGCCAGTGCCACCGGACCCATCACCGCCGTCGAGTTTGATGCCAAGCATGCCGATGGCGTCGAGGCCGACGCCAATAGTGCCCGCGGTATAACCCGACTCGACGCGTAAAATCATACCCTGCGCCCACTCTGCCGCAGCGTCACGTTGTGCCGTGGGCGGGCCGTTACGAAAGTCACGATTGAAGTAGAAGTTGCGCAGTTCCACACTGGCCTTGCTATCGGCAAGAAAGTCGGCAGAGGCGGTTAACGGAAAAACCAGCGCGCAGGTCCCCGCAATAGCAAAAGCCTTGTTGATTGACATGCTCTTTATGCTCCAGATAAACGGCAGATTTAATGATCAATTTTTATTGTTGTTTTTCAGGAAAAATCATATCTACAATTTTCTGCGGGCAATACGCGGCAACCGGGTGGTTAACCCGTTGCGCGTAGTACCTGCAAAAAGAAAAGCGATTAAATCAAGTAAGGGGCTTGATGCGGCCAATCACGACGCCGGCTTCAAAATAGTCGCCTGCCTGTTTGGCGATCTGCACCTGACCTTCACAAGGTGCAAGCACCGAGGTTTCCATTTTCATGGCTTCTACCACCGCGATCACTTGCCCGGCACTCACCGACTCGCCGTCTTCGACGACCCAGGTATGCAGATTCCCCGCCACGGGCGTCAGTACCGCCTGCGGATCAGTGACCTCGGACGGGGCCGTGCTTTCGCTGGCGGTGCCCGCTGCATTCAGGCTGACGCCTCGCAGCAGCGCCGCCGGGAGGCCCAGTTCGTGGCGTTTGCCGTCGATCTCGACAAATGTGCGCAGGATGCCAGGGTCGGCCGAGACAGCAGTACGTGGGGCGAGTGTGATCTGTTCGGCGAAATCAGTCTCGATCCAGCGCGTGTGTACCGCGAATTTATCGGCACCGGTGAAGTCGTCATGGTCCATCACGGCCCGGTGGAACGGCAGGACCGAGGCGATGCCCTCAATCTTGAATTCAGCCAGGGCGCGCCGGGCGCGCACGATAGCCTGTTCGCGGGTGGCGCCGGTGACGATCAGTTTGGCCATCATCGAGTCGAAGGTGCTGGGCACTCGCGAGCCGCTGATTACGCCGCTGTCCAGACGCACACCGGGGCCAGACGGTGGCAGGAAATCGCTGATCTGACCGGGGGTGGGCAGGAAGCCTTTGCCCGGGTCTTCCGCGTTGATGCGAAATTCGAAGCTGTGGCCACGCGGGGTCGGCGTCT
>Ga0213829_1002019_pt1 | contig 13718 bp, 7 predicted proteins | sample MC6MC0896MG_FD_180665 | JGI IMG/M metagenome (GOLD analysis project Ga0213829, IMG submission 180665) | Enriched soil aggregate microbial communities from Iowa State University, Ames, United States - MC6-MC0896-MG | ecosystem: Environmental > Terrestrial > Soil > Unclassified | place: USA: Iowa...
CCGCGCCAGCCCATCTTGTGAAACAGCCCGGCCAGCAGCACATCGTTGCGCGGACCCAGGCTGCCATCGGCATTGGCCAGGTACTTGGGCACGATGAACAGCGAAATGCCCTTCACCCCGGCGGGCGCGTCCGGCAGCTTCGCCAGCACCAGATGGACGATGTTCTCCGACAGCTGATGGTCGCCGCCGGAGATGAAGATCTTGTTGCCCTTGATCCGGTAACTGCCATCGCCAGCCGGTTCGGCGCGGGTGCGGATATCCGCCAGTGACGAGCCAGCATGGGGTTCGGTCAGGGCCATGGTGCCGAAGTAGCGCCCCTCGATCATCGGCTGCAGGAACAAGCGCTTCTGCTCATCGCTGCCGAAACTCTCGATCAGGTTGGCGGCCCCCATGGTCAGAAACGGGTAGGCCGTAGTGCCCGCGTTGGCTGCCTGGAAGTGCGCGAAACAGGCTTGCGAGAGCAGGCTCGGCAACTGCATGCCACCGACCTCGAAATCGCGGTTGGCATTGAGGAAACCCGCCTGCAAAAAGGCATCGACCGCAGGCTTCACTTCGGCAATCAACTCGGCCCGGCCATCGACGTAGCGCGGTTCATTTTCGTCTGCCTTGCGGTTGTGCCCGGCGAAGTACTTCTCGGCGATGGTGCGCGCAGTGGCCAACGCCGCATCGAAGGTTTCCCGGCTGTGCTCGGCGAAGCGCGGGCGCTGGGTCAGGGCCTCGGCGTCGAGTACTTCGTAGAGCTCGAAAGCCAGGTTGCGGGAGCTGAGCAGGGTTTCGGACATGCTGGCGGGTCCAGTGGTGAGGGGCTTAAGGCGAGTCTAGGAACGAGGAGTGGGTGAGGCCAGCATCATTGATTGAGGTGATGGTGTGGGGGAGGGGTGGCGAATTGCGGCCACTAAGTGCATGTCACGGGCTTCTGGAGCGGCCTTGTGTCGCGATGCGCCGCGCGGGCGGCGCTGGATCTTGAGAGCGCTCCCCGCAGTCCCCATTTCCTCGAAGGGCTTCACATGACTTGAGCGCGCTCGCCAAGGCGCTGATGGATGATGCCGAGTTGGGGATGCGGCGGTGATTGCGCTGCGGTGCGCCAACGGCCGGCTATTGGACGTAGTTTGGTGTAACTGCTGCTGATGTCGGGGCCGCTTCGCGGCCCTTTCGCGACACAAGGCCGCTCCTACAGGGATCGCGTCCAGTCGGCATAGGCGCGCCAGACGCCTCGCCCGCCGCCATGCGCGGTACTGTAGGAGCAGCCCCAATACAGGCGACGCCGACCTGGAATCAGGCGATGCAAGTGGCAGCAAGTTGTATCTGAACGTCATAAAAAAGGAGAGCCGAAGCTCTCCTTTTTGGTTACTGCCGTGTCGGTGTCAGCCGATCGTCATCAAGCTCGCGTTACCCCCCGCCGCAGCGGTGTTGACGCTCACTGCGCGCTCGATCACCAAACGCTCCAGGGCAATCTGCTGATCGCCGCTGGACAGCCCGTGCACACCGACAATCGCCCCGGCGCGCTTGGCTACCTGCTCGCACACGGCGCGAAGTTGGTCCGAGTGGCCGTGGTGGATAACAGCATCGAACGCTACTTCATCCTTGGTCCAGTCGGCCACCAACTTGACCTTGCCTTGCAGCTCTTTAGGCAGGCGCGCACGCAGGCTCTTGGCCGGCTCGCCGTCGACGCATACCGCCGAGCTGCCTACGGCCAGTACTGCAGCCAATTGAGCCAGCAGGTCAGCTTCATTGTCTGCCAGGCACAGCACATGCTCGCGCGGCAGGATGGTGTAGCTGTTGCGCTCGCCGGTCGGGCCCGGCAGCAGGCGGGTGATGCCGCTCTGTGATTGCTCTGCGAACTGCTCGCAGAGGCTGGCCAGGTCGCTCAGCTGGTTGCTTTCGGCCCAGGCTTTAAGGCTGTGCAGCGGCTTGATCAGTTGCTCGCGCAGGACGCTGTCGACCTTGCTGGCAGCATCGGCCTCCTTGAACTGGCGAGCCACGGCGTCGACCGGGCGGGTTGAGAGCAGCCGGTACAGGTACAGCGGGCCGCCGGCTTTCGGGCCGGTGCCGGACAGGCCTTCACCACCGAACGGCTGCACGCCGACCACGGCACCGACGATGTTGCGGTTGACGTACATGTTGCCGGCGTTGACGGTATCCACAACCTTGGCGATGGTTTCGTCGATGCGGGTGTGTACGCCCAGGGTCAGGCCGTAGCCGGAGGCGTTGATCTGCTCGAGCAACTGGTCGAGATTGCGGCGGTTGTAGCGCACTACGTGCAGTACCGGGCCGAAGATCTCGCGCTTGAGTTCGTCGAAGCTGTCCAGCTCGATCAAGGTCGGCATGACGAAGGTACCGCGTTTGCACTCGGCAGCATCGGCGATGGCCACCTGATACACGGCGCGGCCTTTTTCACGCATGGCCTGGATATGCTTCTCGATGCCAGCCTTGGCTTCGGCGTCGATCACCGGGCCGATGTCCACCGAGAGTCGTTCCGGGTTGCCCTGGCGGTTCTGCGCCATGGCGCCCTTGAGCATTTCAATGACGCGGTCGGCGGAGTCTTCCTGCAGGCACAGGACGCGCAGGGCCGAGCAACGTTGGCCGGCGCTGTCGAACGCCGAGGAAACCACGTCGATCACCACTTGCTCGGTCAAGGCCGACGAGTCGACGATCATCGCGTTCTGCCCGCCGGTTTCGGCGATCAGCGGGATCGGCCGGCCTTGGGCGTCGAGGCGGCCAGCGATATTGCGTTGCAGCAGGCGGGCGACTTCAGTCGAGCCAGTGAACATCACACCTTTGACTCGCTCGTCACCGACCAGACCGGCGCCGACGGTTTCACCGCGGCCTGGCAGCAGTTGCAGCACACCTTCAGGGATGCCGGCTTCAAGCATCAAGCGCACCGCTTGCGCAGCGATAAGCGGAGTTTGCTCGGCAGGCTTGGCCAGCACAGGGTTACCGGCAGCCAAGGCCGCGGCAACCTGGCCGCTGAAGATCGCCAGCGGGAAGTTCCACGGGCTGATGCACACCACCGGGCCCAGTGGGCGGTGGGCGTCGTTGCTGAAGTTGTTGCGGGCCTGTACTGCGTAGTAACGCAGGAAGTCCACCGCTTCGCGGACTTCGGCAATGGCGTTGGCGTAGGTCTTGCCGGCTTCACGCACCAGCAGGCCCATCAACGGCTGGATCTCGGCCTCCATCAGGTCGGCGCTGCGCTCGAGGATCGCTGCACGCTCGGCTGGCGGGGTCGCTTGCCAGATCGGCGCAGCGTTCAGCGCGCACTGGATGGCGTTGTCGACATCAATGACGGTGGCTTCCTGCACATGACCGACGACGTCGCGATGATCGGACGGGTTGATCACGGCTGCTGCCACTTCCTGGCTGCTGGCACAACCCAGCATTGGTGCGGCTTTCCACTCGGTGTGAGCGGTTGCCAGCAACGCGCAGGACAACGATGCCAGGCGATGTTCGTTGGCCAGGTCGATACCGGCCGAGTTGGCCCGCTCGCTGCCATACAGGTCACGCGGCAGCGGGATGCGCGGGTGCGGCAGGCCGATGCTGCCTTCCTGGGCCGCCATTTGCTCGATATTGGCGACCGGGTCGGAGACCAGCTCTTGAATCGAAATCGAGTGGTCGGCAATACGGTTGACGAACGAGGTGTTGGCGCCGTTTTCCAGCAGGCGTCGCACCAGATAGGCCAGCAGCGTCTCGTGGGTACCGACCGGGGCATACACCCGGCACGGACGGTTCAGCTTGCCATCGGCAACTTTGCCCACCACTTGCTCGTAGAGCGGCTCGCCCATGCCGTGCAGGCACTGGAACTCGTACTGGCCCGGGTAGTAGTTCTGCCCGGCAATGTGATAGATGGCCGACAGGGTGTGGGCGTTGTGGGTAGCGAACTGCGGGTAGATGGCTTCTGGCACCGACAGCAGCTTGCGTGCGCAGGCGATGTAGGAAACGTCGGTGTACACCTTGCGGGTGTAGACCGGATAGCCTTCCAGACCTTCGACCTGGGCGCGCTTGATTTCGCTGTCCCAGTAGGCGCCCTTGACCAGGCGGATCATCAAGCGATGGCGGCTGCGCTTGGCCAGGTCGATGACCGAGTCGATCACGTACGGGCAACGCTTCTGATAAGCCTGGATGACAAAACCGATACCGTTCCAGCCAGTCAGCGATGGCTCGAAGCACAGGCGCTCGAGCAGGTCCAGCGACAGCTCGAGGCGGTCGGCTTCTTCGGCGTCGATGTTAAGGCCGATGTCGTACTGCTTGGCCAGCAAGGTCAGCGACAGCAGGCGCGGGTACAGCTCGTCCATCACCCGCTCGTATTGCGCGCGGCTGTAGCGAGGGTGCAGGGCGGAAAGCTTGATCGAGATGCCCGGGCCTTCATAGATGCCGCGGCCATGGGAGGCCTTGCCGATCGAGTGGATCGCCTGCTCGTAGGAGGCCAGGTACTTCTGTGCGTCATGCTCGGTGAGTGCGGCTTCACCGAGCATGTCGTAGGAATAACGGAAGCCTTTGGACTCGAAGCGGCTAGCGTTGGCCAGGGCTTCGGCGATGGTTTCGCCGGTGACGAACTGCTCGCCCATCAGGCGCATGGCCATGTCGACGCCCTTGCGGATCATCGGCTCGCCGCTCTTGCCGATGATGCGCGTCAGCGACGAAGTCAGGCCGGATTCGTTGTGGGTCGAGACCAGCTTGCCGGTCAGCAGCAGGCCCCAGGTTGCTGCGTTGACGAACAGCGACGGACTGTTGCCCAGGTGCGGGTGCCAGTTGCCGGTGCTGATCTTGTCGCGGATCAGCGCGTCGCGGGTGCCTTTGTCGGGGATGCGCAGCAGGGCTTCGGCCAGGCACATGAGTGCAACGCCTTCCTGCGACGACAGCGAAAACTCCTGCAGCAGGCCCTGAACGATACCGGCACGACCGCTGGCGCTCTTCTGGTTACGCAGCTTCTCGGCGATGCCCGAGGCGAGCTTGTTGGTGGCTTCGGCCTGGGCAGTGGTCAGGCGCGCCTGCTCCAGCAGCATCGGCACCATTTCCTGCTCGGGGCGACGGTAGGCCGAAGTGATGGCAGCACGCAGTACCGATTGCGGCAGGATGCTTTCAGCGAACTCGAGGAAGCATTGATGGCTATGCTCAGGCTGTACCTCGCCGGCGTCGTCACTGAGGTTGGCACCATGGCCATTGATTTCGTGCAGGGTCGCGCCACCCTCGAGCTTCTCCAGGTAATTGAAGATAGCCTGCTTGATCAACCAATGCGGCGTGCGGTCAATCGACTGCGCAGCTGCCTTGAGTCGCTCACGGGTAGGGTCATCGAGTTTGACCCCAAGGGTGGTCGTCGCCATTTCTTATCCTCATTATTGCCACTTGCTGTGGCTTTAGCTGAGGCCAAGATTAGCGCTAGCCCATTGCGGGTGCAACCTGGTGCAACCCGTTTTTTTATAGTTTGAGGTGCAACTTGTCTGGTGCGTGGTTTCGGGTCGTCGCGGCGCTCGATTATGGTGCGTTTTCCCTTGATAAAGGCGGCGTTTGCGACAAAAGTGTCTAAAAGCGACGTTTTCTGTGTAAACGCATTTCAGGGTGCAACTGGCAAATGAAAAATGGTTGCACCCGGTTCATGTTGTTGCATAGCATGCGCCGCCTGGGTGCAACCGCTTTGTCGGCAGGTTGCATGAAATAAAAACAAACGCCAGGGCACAACCATGGGCAATCCACTGACGATCACCTTCGTGGTCTACATCGCAGCAATGGTACTGATCGGCTTCGCCGCCTATCGCTCCACCAACAACCTTTCCGATTACATTCTCGGCGGACGTAGCCTCGGTAGTGTTGTCACCGCGCTGTCCGCAGGTGCCTCCGACATGAGCGGCTGGCTGTTGATGGGCCTGCCAGGCGCCATCTACATGTCCGGCTTGTCCGAAGCCTGGATCGCCATCGGCCTGACCGTTGGTGCCTACCTGAACTGGCTGTTCGTGGCCGGCCGTCTGCGTGTGCAGACCGAGCATAACGGCGACGCGCTGACCCTGCCGGACTACTTCGCCAGCCGCTTTGAAGACAAGAGCGGCCTGCTGCGGATCATCTCCGCGATCGTCATCCTGGTGTTCTTCACCATCTACTGTGCCTCCGGCATTGTGGCGGGTGCTCGCCTGTTCGAAAGCACCTTCGGCATGTCGTACGAAACCGCGCTGTGGGCCGGCGCTGCTGCGACCATCGCCTACACCTTCGTCGGTGGTTTCCTGGCAGTGAGCTGGACCGACACCGTGCAGGCCTCGCTGATGATCTTCGCGCTGATCCTGACGCCGATCATCGTGCTGATCTCGACGGGCGGCTTCGACACCACCTTCCTCGCCATCGAAGCGCAGAACCCGGCCAACTTCGACATGTTCAAAGGGGCGACCTTCATCGGCATCATCTCGCTGATGGGCTGGGGCCTGGGCTACTTCGGCCAGCCGCACATCCTCGCGCGGTTCATGGCTGCCGAGTCGGTCAAGTCGATCGCCAATGCTCGTCGCATCTCGATGACCTGGATGATCCTGTGCCTGGCTGGTACTTGCGCCGTGGGCTTCTTCGGTATCGCCTACTTCTCGGCCAACCCTGAACTGGCTGGCCCGGTTACCGAGAACCACGAGCGTGTGTTCATCGAGCTGGCGAAGATCCTGTTCAACCCGTGGGTTGCCGGTGTGCTGCTGTCGGCCATCCTGGCGGCGGTGATGAGCACCCTGAGCTGCCAGCTGCTGGTCTGCTCCAGCGCCCTGACCGAAGACTTCTACAAGACTTTCCTGCGTAAAAACGCTTCCCAGGTCGAGCTGGTCTGGGTCGGCCGGATGATGGTCCTGGCCGTGGCACTGATCGCCATCGCCCTGGCAGCCAACCCGGAAAACCGCGTGCTTGGTCTGGTGGCGTACGCCTGGGCTGGCTTCGGTGCTGCGTTTGGTCCGGTAGTCCTGCTGTCGGTACTGTGGAAGGGCATGACCCGCAACGGCGCGCTGAGCGGTATCGTAGTTGGCGCACTGACCGTGATCTTCTGGAAACAGCTGGACACCGGCCTGTACGAAATCATCCCGGGCTTCCTGTTTGCCACCATCGCCATCGTGCTGGTGAGCAAGCTGGGCGCACCGACCTCGAGCATGGTTTCGCGCTTCGAGAAGGCTGACGAGGCTTATCACATCGGTAAGTAATGTTGCCCTGACCGCTGTATGAAAAAGCCCGCGCCTGTTTAGGTGCGGGCTTTTTCTTGCCCGCTGCAAGGCAGGCCTGCAGTCGCCTGGCGCATACGCAGGCCTGACGGCTCCAGCCTGACAAGGTAAACTTGCCGCCTGCGCAGGAGTTGCCATGAACTATCGTCACGCCTTCCACGCCGGCAACCATGCCGACGTCTTCAAACACATTGTGCTGACCCGCCTCATCGCCTTGATGTCGCGCAAGGAGCAGCCGTTCGCTTACATCGATACCCACGCCGGCCTCGGTCTGTACGACCTGCACGGCGACCAGGCGAGCCGTACCGGTGAGTACCTGGAGGGCGTTGCCCGGCTGTGGGGCCGTGACGATCTGCCAGGGATCACCGCCGACTACCTGCGCGTGATCAAGCGCCTGAATCCAGAAGGTGAGCTGCGCTATTACCCGGGCTCGCCCGAGTTGGCGCGCCGGCTGATGCGTCAGCAGGACCGTGCGCTGTTCAACGAAAAGCACCCGGAAGACGGCCCATTGCTGCGCGAGAACATGAAAAAGGACCCGCGCGTCACCGTTCATCTGGGTGAAGGCTGGCATGTGCCGCGGGCTCTGCTGCCTGTGCAGGAAAAGCGCGCGATCATGCTCATCGATCCGCCGTTCGAGCAGGCCGACGAGCTCAAGCGCTGCACCGTTGCAGTCAAGGAAGCGATCGGGCGCATGCGCCAGACGGTGGCGGTGATCTGGTACCCGATCAAGGACCAGCGCTTGCTGACTCGCTACTATCAGGACCTGACCAGCACCGGCGCGCCGAAGCTGCTGCGCGCCGAGCTGTATGTGCATCATCAGGACAGCCCGCAGGGTCTGAACGGTTCCGGCCTGGCGATTGCCAACCCGCCATGGGGCCTGGAAGAAGAGCTGCGCGAGTTGCTGCCGCTGCTGGCCAAAGAGCTCGCCCAGACTGACGGTAGCTGGCGCCTCGATTGGCTGATTGCGGAATAATCCGATCCTGTCTCGCCGCCCCGGGCCCGCTCCACACAGGGGCGGTGCGCGATGGAGCTTTGCGTTATAATCCCGCCCTTTAGCCGCCGTCCGCCCGTGAGGCCGACCGCGCATCTCTACCGAATGAAGAGGCTAGACCCTTGGCATTGACGATTCTTGGCCTGTCCGGCGCCCTTAGCCATGACCCTTCCGCGGCCCTGTACATCGACGGCAAGCTGATTGCCGCCGCCGAAGAAGAGCGCTTCGTGCGTGACAAGCATGCGAAGAACCGCATGCCCTACGAATCGGCGAAGTTCTGCCTGGAGCAGGCCGGCATCAAGCCGTCGGACGTCGATGTGGTCGCCATACCCTTCGCCCCGATCAGCCTGTTCGGCAAGGCCCGCTGGCACTATGCCAAGCGCTACTGGTATGCCCCGGACCGCGCCCTCGACGCGCTGCTGATGGGTAACCGTCGCTACAAGCGCTATCGCAACAAGATCGTCTGGTGCCTCGAGCAACTGGGCTTCGATCCGAAAAAGATCAAGATCGAGCCGGTCGAGCACCACCTGGCGCACGCCTCCAGTGCTTACCACTGCTCGGGCTTTAAAGAAAAAACCGCGATCCTCGGCATCGATGGCAAGGGCGAATACGCCACGACCTTCTTTGGCTATGGTGAAAACGGCAAGATCCACAAGATCAAGGAGTTCTTCGATCCGGACTCGCTCGGCGGCCTGTATGGCGCGATCACCGAGTTCCTCGGCTTCGAAATGCTCGACGGCGAGTTCAAGGTCATGGGCATGGCGCCATACGGCGATGCCAGCAAATATGACTTCTCGCGCCTGGCCAGCTTTGAAAACGGCGAGCTGGTGATCAACACCGAATACGCCAACGTCATCGGCCTGCGTCGCTATAAAGAAAAGGGCAAGGGCTTCTACTTCTCGCCAAAACTGATCGAGTGGCTGGGTCCCAAGCGCGAAGGCGATATCGCCGACGAGCCGTACATCCACTACGCGGCGAGCATGCAGGCGCTGTTCGAGAAGCTTGCGCTGCAGATGATCGACCATTACCTGGGCGACATCCTCAAGCAGACCGGCAAGCTGGCCTTCGCTGGCGGCTGCGCGCTGAACGTCAAGCTCAACCAGAAGATCATCGCCCGCCCGGACGTCAAGGAGCTGTTCGTGCAGCCGGCCTCCGGTGACGCCGGTACTGCGGTCGGCGCTGCTGCCTACGTTTCGCACGCCCGTGGCGTCCCGGTCGAGAAGATGGAACACGTCTACCTCGGCCCGTCGTATTCCAACGAAGACGTGATTGCCGCCTGCGCTCGCCATCCGAGCCAGCCGCAGTGGCGCAAGCTGGACAACATGCCCGAGCAGATCGCCAAGATCATGGTCGATGGCAACCCGGTGGCCTGGTTCCAGGGCCGCATGGAGTTTGGCCCGCGCGCGCTCGGTGGCCGTTCGATCATCGGCTGCCCAAGCGTTGCCGGGGTTGCCGACCGGATCAACCACCAGATCAAGTTCCGCGAGCGCTGGAGGCCTTTCTGCCCGTCGATGCTCGACACCGTTGCGCCGCAGATGATCAAGATCGATCACCCTGCGCCGTTCATGACCTTCACCTTCGAAGTGTCGGATGAATGGAAAACCCGTGTACCGGAAGTGGTCCACGAGGACGGCACTTCGCGTGCCCAGGTGCTCAAGCGCGAATACAACCCGCGCTACTACGACATGATGAAAGCGCTGGAAGACCTGACCGGCAACGGCGTGTCGCTGAACACCTCGCTGAACCGTCGTGGCGAACCGATGATCTGCTCGCCGACCGACGCCTTGAACATGTTCTTCGGCTCGGACCTGCAGTACCTGATCATGGAAGACATCCTGGTCGTGAAGGATGGCGCTGCGCCTTATGACCAGCCGCTCTGAACCGCGCATTCTGCAGTTCTGCCATGGTTATGACGGGCCGTTTCTCGACTGCGCCCGTCAGTACGCCAGCCTGTTTCAGGGGCGCGGTTATCAGGTCACCACGGTGTTTCTCACCGGCAAGGCCGATCCGCAGGTAGCCGCGGGCTGTGCTTCGGACGAAGTGCTGTTTCTCGAATTCAGCTCCAAGGCCGTGCGCGGCCTGAAGCTGGGGGCGATACGTGCGCTGCGGCGGATCGCTGCCGAGCGCAACTTTGCCCTGTGCATCGCCCACCGCTTCAAGCCGATCTATGTCGCCTTGCTCGGCACCGACCTGCCGGTGATCGGCGTGCACCACGCGTTCGGCGACTATCAGCGCAACAGCCGCCGGCTTTTCGCCAATCTGTTCCGCCAGCGCCTGAGCTTGCTCGGCGTGTCCGACGCGGTGCGTGACGATATGCGCCGCTGCCTGACGCAGTGGCCGGCCGAACGTATTCAAACCCTGTACAACCGCATCGACGTCGATGCACTGCAGGCCAGCCTGGTGCCGGCTACGGAAGCTCGGCGCGTACTTGGCCTCGACCCACAGGCGTGGATTGTCGGCAATGTTGGCCGTCTGCACCCGGACAAAGACCAGGCGACCTTGCTCAAAGGATTTGCCCAGGCGCTGCCGAATCTGCCTGCCGGTGCTCGCCTGGCGATCCTCGGCACTGGCCGCCTGGAGCCACAGCTCAAGGCCCTGGCGGTCGAGCTGGGTATTGCTGCTCAGGTCGACTTTCTTGGCCAGGTGGCGGATGCGCGGCGCTACTTCAAGGCGTTCGATGTATTTGCGCTGAGCTCGGATCACGAGCCGTTCGGCATGGTCCTGCTGGAGGCTATGGTCGCCGGCGTTCCGGTATTGGCCACGGCCTGTGGCGGTGCCCGCGAAGTGGTCGAGGGCGTTGGCATGCTGTTCCCGCTGGGCGATGCCGGGCAGTTGGCCCAGGGCCTGGAACATATGGCCAGGCTGGACGACCAGCAGCGTCAGGCGTGTGCCGAGCACATGCTGCAACGCTTGCGCGAGCGCTTCAGTGACCAGGCCGTCGCCGAGACCTTCTGGCAGTTGCCGCAAGCACAGGCGTTGGCGGTGCAGCCGTGATCTTCAACCGCATCCCGGCTGTGCGCGAGCGCGGCTGGAAAGTCATCGATGCCGCCGCCTATGCCGAGACCTGGCAGCGCTTCGGCGGCAGCGTCGCGACCCATCCGCGGGTGCTCGAACAGTTGGCTGAGCTTGCGCAGATCCCGGTCCGCTATCTGGGGTGGGAGCAGGGCGGTGATTTACAGGCGGCCATTCCGACCTGGGGGCGCCACCTGGCATTGTCCAAGGACGTGCTCAAGCGTCACGGCAAAAAGGGTCTGTTCGACCTGGGCAATGCCGAACTGATTCTGCCGGCGTCCAGCACTGCCGAGGCGCCGCTGCGGCACGCCGGGCGCTACCTGTCAGAGCTCAACCACGGGCGCTTCAGCGGCCTGCAGGCGCAAGCTGAACAGTTGGCCATGGCCCGCGCGCCGGAAGACCTGTCGAAGAAGTTTCGCTACAACCAGCGCCGTGAACTGCGCTTGTTGGAAGAAGCCGGCGGGCAGGTGCAGCCGATCAGCGATTTTACCTCGGCGCAGATCGCCAGCATGTATTGCGACCTGTTCCAGCGCCGCTGGGGCTTCGCCGCCACCGGCGCGCAGCATATGCCTGAAGTGCTGGAGCGCCTGCGCGAGCTGTTGATCGGTTCGGTGGTATTGCTTGAAGGTGCACCGATTGCCATCCAGCTGATCTACCGTGTCGAGGCCCCAGAGTGGGTCAGCGTCGAGTACGTCAACGGCGGCGTCGACCCCGAGACCAAGGCGTTCAGCCCCGGTAGCGTGCTGAGTTTCCTTAATACCCAGGCCGCCTGGGAAGATGCCCGCGCGCGCAACAAGGCCCTGCGGTTCTCCTTCGGTCGTGCTGACCGGGAGTACAAGGAGCGTTGGTGCACGCCGGTGCCGGTGTATCAGGTCTGACCATGAGCGCACGCAAGCAGCAGTTACTCAATCGTCATCGCAAGCGCAAACGGCTGGTTGTGTTGGTGCTGTTGTGCGTTCTGTTGCTGTCGGGCTTGTGGCTGTGGTGGCTGCCGCCGGTACTCGCGCTGTTGTTGTGGGTCGGCCACGAAGCCTGGTTTTCCGATCACCTGTTCTACGTGGCCGCCAGTGATTACGAGTACGACCTGCAAGGCCGCGCGCGCTACCCGCTGCACAGCCGCGACGGCCTGCTGACGCTGCCTGCAGATTGCGTACTGGACGCCAGCCAGACCCTGCTGCTGCGGGTGCAACTGCGCGCCAGCTTGCTGGGTCGGCTGCTTGACCCTGCCGTTGTCATCGAAGGCGGCAACGCCGACAAGCAAAGCTTCGAGCGCGGCGCCAAGGGCGTGCGCTACCTCAATCTCAGTGGTCAAGAGGCTGCATTGGCGGCTGGGCAACTGCGTTTGCGCGGGCGCCACTGCCGGCTGGCAGCTGAAATGGAGCTGCTGGTTATCGGCCACGCCGACTACCTTGCCGGCACCCTGATGGTGATCGCGCCGCATGCCGATGATGCCGAGCTGGCGGCCTTTGCAGCGTATGCCCAGGCCGAGCAGAGCTGGATCGTCACCCTGACCGCTGGCGAAATTGAAAATGAGTACTACCGCGACACACTGGCCCTGGACACCGTGCAGGCAGCCCGGCTCAAGGGCGAGCTGCGCAGTTGGGACAGCGTCGCCGTGCCGCGCTGGGCCGGGGTGCCATCGGCGCAGAGTGTGCAGCTCGGTTACTTCTGCATGCAATTGAGCGCCATGCAGGCCGATCCGCAGGCAGCAGTGGCGTCCCGTGAGGCCGATCTGGTCGACACGCGTCCGTTTCGCCGCTTCAACGAATGCACCCTTCAGAGTGATGCACACGGTCAGCCGACCTGGCAGGCCCTGGTGGCTGACCTGTGCGAGCTGATCGAGCGCGCGCGACCGGACACCGTAGTGCTGCCGCATCCGCAGCTCGACCCGCACCCCGATCACGTCTGCGCCCACGACGCACTGCGCGAGGCGCTGGCCGCGTGCCAGTGGCAGCCGCAGACCTTGCTGCTGTACGCCAACCACCTTCATGACAACGACCGCTGGCCGATGGGCGAGGCGGGTGACGGCGTGGCTTTGCCGCCGTTGTTCGAGGCGCAGCCGGGGATGTGCCCGTGGGCACTGCAAGTCTCGCCTGAGCGACAGCGGCAAAAGGCCATGTCTTTGGCTATGATGCACGACCTGCAGCCGCCGGCGCCGCTCAAAAGGCGAGTTCGGCGCCTGCTGCAACAGTATCTGGCTGGTCGCCGTTGGCCGCTATTTGGTAAAAACGAGTTCTTCCGTAAGGCAGTGCGTCGCCACGAACTGTTTTGGGTCGAGACACTGGTCGACAAGAGTAAACCACAGTGAAAGTCCTGTTTCTGGTCCAGAAAGAGCAGCGCGCCATCCTTGATCGGCTGTATGAAGGCATCGCCGCCAGTTGCGAGTGTGATATCCGCTGGCTGACCGACGCCGAACAGGCCGACCTGCGCGGTTACTTCAAGCAGCATGTGCAGGTCGAACAGTACGACCGCATCCTGTTCTTCTTGCGCTTCAAAAAGGAGATCCGTCAGGTTCGCTTCATCAGCCAGATACCCAATCTGGTCAT
>Ga0213829_1002022_pt1 | contig 13706 bp, 13 predicted proteins | sample MC6MC0896MG_FD_180665 | JGI IMG/M metagenome (GOLD analysis project Ga0213829, IMG submission 180665) | Enriched soil aggregate microbial communities from Iowa State University, Ames, United States - MC6-MC0896-MG | ecosystem: Environmental > Terrestrial > Soil > Unclassified | place: USA: Iowa...
TCCTTGGCAGCACCGGAGGGAATGATGTCGTAGAGGAATGCTGGATACCCTTTGCCGTCATGGTGGTCCCAGTTCAACGGAAGGTTAACGCTTAGGGCCAGTTCGCAACGATCTTCCATGCGATCAACGTTCGCGATGATGTAGTCGCCGTCGTAGGCGACAAGGCACCTTCCATCAGCAATACGCTCGGGGTTCTCAACCGTGAGTGTCGCTGCATCGCTCCATGCACCATCGGAGAACGCCTGGATCGTGAGTCTGAGCGGCATCGCGACACCATTAATCAGTATTTTAATGCTGATTATCATAGTGCGCAAAGCCGGAACCGGCAATATTTTGCTGATTAAAAGCTCCAGTATCGGAAAAACCAGCAATACACTACCGATTAAGCATCGCGCAGGAGGGTGCTAGAGGGAGGTCATGGCCTGTCGAGTGGCTCTGGAATGAACCCCCTGCTCCCTCAGTGCCTTGATGACCCCACGCACCAAATAATTGTTGGAAAACCCAATGGTGTATTGCCTCGAACCTGGGTTGATTGGCAGAAGCATGCCTTGCTCTACCAGGTTCTTGATCTGATAAGTCCGTTGGTTAGCCGTGAGCGCGGGGAGTGCCTGAGGAATGTCACTCGATTTCACGACCTTCATCTTTATGACGCTGACCAGAATCTGTTTCTCGGTCTCGGTAATCCATTCCCGACTGCGTGCAAAACTCACCGCCGGCAACAGAATGCACTTCGTGAGGTAGCCATAGTCGGTGAGCTTGTCCGCCTTCTCCAATTCGTCGCGGATACCCTGCAGCACATAGGTACACCATGCCTCCAGCCCTGCTGTGGTGCCAGTATCGGCAAGCCCCAGCATGGTGTAGTACTTGTCCCGGTCATTGCAGAACACCGCTGTGGGGTTGAGTACCCGACCACCCGTGTTCACGTTGAAGCCGTACTTCATCAACAGCGCATAGGTCAGCAGCCTTACCACCCGCCCATTTCCATTGCCGAATGGGTGAATCCAACCGAAACGGTGGTGCGCCAGGGCGACCTTCATCAGCGCGTAATTATCTCTAAACGGGAAAATCATTATCTAGAAAATTTTCGGTTCTCACCCCGTAAACACTGGCCAAAACCTGATCGACAGCTAGCAATTATCTAAAAATACGTGCAACCCTAAGTGGAAAACTGCGAACCATAAAGTCAAAAATACGCAGATCCGTGGGAAAAAAGCGGGTACAGAAAAGCCCGCACAAGGCGGGCTTCTATTGGTCCGAGGTAGCGAGAAATCGCTATAGGCCAACTGATTCTGGTGCGGAGACAGACGGACGGTTGTTGGTCGCGAGTGCTCGTTTTTCATGGGGCTGGAATTTGGTGGATTTTGTGATGTACCTCATAGGGTATCTACAAACAAATCAGCTACTTATGGCTTTACGTGGAATCGAATCGGGAAATTTCGCGTTCTCATTGGAGCTACGCCCCCGCTTCAAATGCTAAGGGGCTAACGGGAGAAAACGACCAAAAACTGCCCTTGGCGGAGGGCAACTGACGGCCAACACCAGCCTTTCGCCAGACTATTCGGAGACGACGACACTCGCTTTTCGACTGCTTGGAGAAATGAGTGATAGTAAATTAAATATGAGTAGTTTCCATCCCCTCAGCAGGAACAAAAATTCGCCCAAATGCAGTCTTTACAGTGTCACTGCCCGATAATGAACAGGTTGTTTTTTGTATACGGCCGCATTCGGATATTTTTTCGAAAACTACACTCATATGGATGAGTCACCTTGCTTTGTAAGTCTAAGACTCCCCACGATTGACTTCACTCACTAAAAACACAGCCATCACGACTGGCTTATAAGGCAAGCATCCTTTATATTTATTCAGCAGAAACCACCATTCATTATCCCGAGAGACTGACGTGTCAAGCAATAAGATAATTTATTTGGATTAAAATGTATTTGTCTATTACCACGACAACAAAGACCCTAGGGTTCGCTTGCGCGTTGACAAACTAAAGGATTCATATAAATTCTGTTACAGCCCCGCACACTTGGAGGATATCAGATCTTCCCTGATGTGGAACAGGGGAAAGTGCAAGGCTGAATCCAAGAAAATCGCGAAACAAACAATTAACAAAGCCATAACCATTTCTAAAATCACTGAGGACCTTGAGGTTTTTCCAGGCACAGGGTGTGAGCCGGCAAAATTCATAAGAGAGTTTCCTGCCAGGTGTCTGGATCGTGTATTAGAGCACGCCGATAGAAATTATTACCTAGATCCAAGAGAGCGAGGCATGCTCGAAGGATTTAAAGCCAAAGACCCTAAGGGTGAAACCTCTAATGTAATGGCTAATTTACCAGTAGAGCTTCTATCTAAACCAGAACATGAAGAGCTGCTCCTGGAAAAGTTGAACTCCAGTCCTTACTCGCGGAAAAATGCGCGCATGCGGGGGTAACTGACTACACGTGGAAAAATATATCAAAATCGCAAGAGGTAATGGAGCACGTTTTCGAGGTAATATTTAATGATCTCGAAGAAATTCGATACAAATCTGATGCTGTTAAAAAATCCAGGTCCCGAATGCATGATGTCTCACATGCTATTTATGCGGCGCACGCAGATTATTTTGTGACCAATGATGGGGGTTTTCAAGTAAAGCGCGCGTCGTATATTTGTATCTTGGAGTGCCAACGAAGGTAGTGGATTATCTAAACTTCATAGAGCAGCCTGAATTCTTTGAATCCTGAGCCAAATCTTAAGCATTTCGCAGACCAATATCGATTGATTTTGATACTTTACGACCGACTGGCCGCAACAGGGTGAAGGCTGCCGCGTACGAGTGGCGGCTTTCACCCAATTGTAGCCGTTCGCGGGCATCACCGGAATTTGCACCTGGTAGATATCCCAATAATCGACTCTACATACGGGGCTAGGTCCGGTGGTTTTGGACTCAGCCCTCCATTATCACCGCCGATAGATTTCGAGCGTTGAGTTTCAGAAATGTAAAACCAAATTTTCGGTAAGCCTAAGAAACTCCAGGCTCCACCCTACGTAGCAGGTATTATAGGGTCACGAAGCAAAGCTTCGGAAGAGCCCCAGTTTTTCAGTCACCGCCCTCTTCCTTTATAACCGGCGGGTGCAGTTTTTACTTGTTTTGGTGATCGCCCAGGCTTTGTGGATTTGAACGGAGCAGGATCTATTTCAAAAACACTGACCGCCACTTGATTGTTGCCATGGATATGGGCTACTAAGCGTTCATGCTTAGGAAGCGGAACTTGCGCGGTAGAACCGCCGAACTCACCTGAGTTTGCTAACACTACTGGCTGGTACATGTGAAAGTGTAGTGCCGCCACCATATTGTCGAATGTTTGCACGTCCTGATTCAACGCTGAAACCAGGAATACATCTGAGCGGTCTCGTAAATCGGCTACCAGATCAAGATCAGTTGCATCGTAGCAGATCGCTGCAGCCAGGCGTGTTGGTGAATTCGTACCTATAGGAAGCTCCACCAGCGTTACATGAGGGCGATGCCCTTTAACACCCATCTGTTGTTCAAGTTTCATTGGGTGCAGTTTTCCTTGCCACACGTATTGAATATTCCGCCCCTGATCCGGAGCGTCTGTCCGAATTAGCCATAACCCCTGATTAATTGGACCTCCGCACTTTATTGAATGCATGAATGTAAGCCCAGTGAAAATATTGGCCTTAAGCATATCTGAAAGGCGGCGTAGAAAAAAAACGTGCTCTGGATGAACAGCTAATTCAGGGAAAAGAATCACATCAATCTTGGAGTCCTCATCCTCTCCATCTTTTAGCGGTCGAGATGATGCCCAAGCACGCAATTTAGCGTGAGCTAGGCGGCACACTTGAGCCAAGTGACGTCGGTGTTGGGATAACATCGCCGGAGTCCAGTGGGTGGGGTCCTTGGTATCGAAATCGTCCATTCTAGGACGAAGCGTCTGGACAATCGCAACTCGCAACGGTCTGTCCACAAGAGTGGAACTGTCGCTGGTAGGGATCACGTAAAAAGGAGTTTTACTACGCACCCCATATAGTTCCCGTTGTTCTGAAATACGTTTTTCGAGAATTGCTAACAGCTCACCCGGTGTGCGGACGTTAGAAACCGGTGCCGCATCATTGGCTTTAAATTCGATACCAGGCCATTGTAGGAGTATTGAAATGAATCCAGACAGCCATGGGGATACTGGCGTAGGTTCGTCCAGCATGCCGCTGCCAGAATTGAGCATTCCAAAGCGACGTTTATACCAACTGCTCCGAATGCCTCTGTAGCGTCCAATTTCCTCTGTTACTAAAAATCTCCGCGCGGTGTAGTCGAAATCACCAGTTAATGCTGATCTCAGAATTCGACCTAATCCGTACATCCAGGTCTGATCATCGCTAACCCACTCTGGGTTCTCATATAGCGGATTTTCCTCATCTGACTCCTCGGACAAATTAACTTTCAAAAACTCAGGAGTACTCGGGAGTGATTGCAATTGCGTCCAACTTGAACATGTAACGGTGATATCAATAGGACTCAGCCCACTTGATAGCCTCGCCTCAATACCTGGCGTAACAAGAAGTGCTTTAGCAAGCATTAAAAGTCCATTTTCCTGGCCAAAAGCATTTAATGGATCTTGCATAACCCGAAGTAACTGCCGTGTTGCTACCGCATTATTGTCTTTTTGTTTGCTGGTACTGATGCGGCCAATCTCAACTACAGATTGCGGCACAAATTTTTTCCATTTCTGCAACGTAGCATCCCGCTTGCTAGTCGCCTCTAGAAGCAAATCAGGCCTTTCAAGAGCTATTAAGTTGACGATTTTTTGTATCTTAGTAGCTGACGTGGTCGAACGAAGACCTTCAGCTAACCAGGCAGCAAAGCGTCGCGGATTTGGGTGCATCTGTTGAGCAACAAGTGCATACGGAATTGTCTTCAATAGCTCGTCTGAGCTAGAACGTTCAAAGAGAAGTGCGCTTCTCAGCCTTGTAAAGGGTTCGCCAACCGCAGGCTCTTCGACATCATCAAGGCCTACACTATTATCTCCGATTGATGCCAAATAAAGCAGCGCTTGCTGCAACAAGTACCAAGGTGAATTTTCTCTCTCTACTACGATAGCTCTCGCAAAGCTTCCAAGATCTTCTCTGTAACCTTGAATATCGATGCTTTCGGGATAGCTCTCATCATCCCGAAAGCCGGTCTCCACAATCCCGGCACGTAGTAAGTCTGCGGCAATGTATTCAGCGCTTTTAATTTGGCGCTGTTCATTTTGACTTGGTTCACCGGGCGCGTCGAAAAGCTTTGCACTAAGTGCCTCAAGTACTGGCGCAAGCAATTTGGGGTGAGGAAATAAATCAAGCCCACATCGAAGCAATAATACTAGAGCAGGGTTTTCTGCCCAGCATTTTATTAATTTACGCGCTGTGGATTCGAACTCATGGGCGAGGGTCTCTCCGCCCTTCATCCTATCCCCTAAGGACTCACCTGTATCATCAGGCGCGCTGAGATCAGTCATGGCTAGACGCTGCCTCATCAACTCGACAAGACGAGTAGCCACAAAGCGTTTGACTGTGTCGTCTCGCACGTCCGTTGCGGGGGCAGCGATAGTTGCTAATCGCAGCGTGGACTTCGGCGATTCTTGTGATCCTTCAATCTGATCCGATATCCAGAGCAATCCCTCGAGGCCGCCAGCAGCTTGTGCTAATGAATCGATATCAAATGTTCCGCTCAACTCAGCCCCAAGCACGCTCATTAACGTTGAAACGTTACTCTGAGACGACATTGAGCGATAGGGCGTTATAGAGCACTTATCTTCTGATAGGACAATCTCTTTTTGGGCCCCGATGCGCTTACAATGCTCTTGGAGCCTTTCAGTTACGTAGCTTTTTACTTGATTAAGTGGAGAACTGTGGCTTGGCGCTTCAATTACAATCCTGATATCATCTACGTAACGGCAATAATCAAGAACCTTGATTCCGCTGCCGTCGATCACTAGATTTTCACGGGTATCATTGTCGACTACTTGATCAAAGCCGATTAAATAAGCATTTGCTAAAAAACCTGACGCTACGAGGCCTTGTGGAAGGCCAATATCCAGATCTTTACTTCCCAGCTCATTGAATAATTCAGTTTGCTCATTATCGCTCTCCCGCCATCGCCACTTCAATATCTTTTCCGTTTTAACCCAAAACTCTTGGTCAGCGCCATTATCTGCCTGCACATGAAATTCTGTATTAAACTCGATCTCAAGGCGTTGCAACTCATTTATTAATGCCTGACGGTCCACGCGGTCATAGAATGACTTTAAGTCAAGAGAAACTACGGACAGCTCTTTTCCTTTAGGTGTCCGTTGAGCTGACTCGGCACAGATTTGGCGCGGGCGAGATAGGAACGCGCGATAGTCTTGGTAGTATTTACGATACGTCTGGCTATTACCCCAAGAAAAATTGGCTTTAGCACGGCTTCCAGCATTTTCTGACCATCGACAGTGAAGTCGATTCCCGTAGCTTGTGAGACCATTTGAGCGTGCTTTGACCGCATCAGCTTCGTCCGGATTCCCTTGGATCGTTTCTATGGATTCAGCAAGACACATCATTACGGCAGTCGCTAGAGATTGATCACGAATACCTATATGCGCGAGAGGCCGTAGTTTTTGAAGACTGGGGCGGTTAGATGGATTATCTTCTTTTTCTGGTGCCGGCCCCCAGGCGTTAAATAAAGAGCTGCTAAGAGTGGTATCTAAGAAATTTTCTTTCTCCGGCTCAAGGTCCGTCGGGAATACCCACCTTCCATTTTTTGGGGCAGGCACCAGCATCATGTCCATAGTCCGAAACCGAGATTTCTCTAAGTCCTTGGCCCACTCGATCAGTTCCCGCTCTAAGTTGACTGTAGATCTATCGAGCTCAAGGACATCAGCGTACGAGTTGTGCCGACGGATGAAGCCTTGGGTCTTTTTCCACGCTTGGGCAAGGATGACAATGTCTACGAGCGTCTCACCACGTGGGTGTAAGGCCAGATATTTCGTTTTGATGATGGACATCATCTCTCCCATGTAGAGTAGTGCGCAGCAGTTTTCTACTGGCGTGCGTTTGGCTGGTAGCATCGAGAGAGACGAAAAGGAGGCATCAAGCCTTCTAGTGAAGGAGAGCCTTCCTTGGTAACGCCCGCATGCCATGATTTCACGGCGATATCATCGTGTTTTATAGGGAAGTCGGCAAGGGTTGGCAGAAGTAGTAGAGGGACTTTATGAAACCCTTTAGACGCTACGGAAAACAATCTGATTACCCCTGAATCGCACCGGATTTCTTAGATTGCAAGCGAGCACCTCTGTCCGGTAGCTGTCCTCCCTGAAGGGTACCTACGGATCGATTGCTGGCAGTCGTGCCTTTCAAAATCAGATCCTCGCTCAGCAGTTGAACACCCATGTTTTTGTAAGCGACGGGTGAGTAACCGCACAGTCAGAAAACAGTAATACCGCGTCATCTCGCTACGTCGATCTAGGCGATACTCAAGAAACCAAGCCAAGTGCTTTCTCTGCCAGGCCCACGCTGTCTCTCGCTGCCAGCGATTTGCAACTTCAAATGGCGTTGCCGCGTTGCATGCGACCCGGTCAGCACACCAGCCAAGAACAACTCCATATCGAATGGCTTGCTCATGTCCGTCCTCCAATGTAGGCCGCGACCACGTCGTTCCGACCGTGCCCAAGGTCGTAACTGATCCACCTCCGGGCCTTGCGATCAAGGTTCCGATCTACCTGGCAACATTGGTCGCCGTTGATAGGCGCGCGGTGTTCGGTGATTGGTTCATAGCGTTCACATGCATACGCCGCACGTAGCTCATGGAAGCCTTTGATCTTGTGTGCATGCAGGACGTCCCGCGCTGGGCGGATGATTTCTTGCAGGATATTCAGGTAGCTTTCATGTGCCGCAATCAGGTTGCGGCTATTCCGGGCGACACCTGCTGTGCAAATCCAAGCGCGCTTTGAACATATTCATCCACCGCAATCCAGCGAGGTACCGAGGCACCGGCGCGGCCACCTTTGGTGCCGTCTTGGATGTTTGGGCGAAATGGGGACGGATTTTTTTTTACTGACCCCAATGCTCAAGTCGCACGTCAGTTAATCTCTAGGCAGCTCTGGCAGGACCAAGAAGCGGACGATCTACACTTCCGATGCAAGACAATTACTGATGGCAGTGCTGATACTGTCTACTTTAGCACGTGCGCTATCGACATATTGGTTCGCCTCCATCGTTCCCGGCAACGGAGCCTCATTGGCAGTCCACGTCCCTCTAATTTTCAAATTTGTAAATTGGTAAATTTGTAAATTTGTAAATTTGTAAATACATAGATTTGAGCATTGGCAGACTGACTTTGAGTAAGGGAAAAAGCCATTTCATATGCCAACGGCGTACCCATCGTCATAGGGACAATGAAGGTCACCTGACCCTTACCCTGAACGGTGATTTTGGTCTTCGATGGATTGAACGACGGAGCGCCACTAATCCCAGGTACATTCTGTGCAAAGCAGAATTGAAGTGCGTCAGCTCCTGCTTTTTGGCCTAGCTTTGTAATCCTAATGGATTCTACGCTGTAGCTGCCGTATTGATTTTTTACAATCGCAACACCTTCAGGTGCAGGCTAATAGGGTTTAACTTCCATCGCAGCACACCCCGCAAGCGACGCCGTGACGGCATAAGCACCCAGAACTTGGACAATTCTCATAAATTCCATTTCCAATAAGCCAAAACAACTGAAAGTTAGCAAATCGCCACCCATCTAGTCTAGATCTATTCACTGTGCCCACACAATGCGTAATTGATACAGCGGCGGCGACTAACACCGCAGCGCCTGACTAATCCCTGCAAGGAAACCACCGTCATTCACGATTGTCGGCACGCTCAGCTTTGGGTCGAGACTTGCCGTTCGTGGATGACCGTTATCGACCCATTGCCGTCCTTGATTGGAGGGTAGCTATCGGCCACTGCCGGTCCGTCGTGACAAGCTTCGGATTAACACCTCTCAATCCCAATGCCAAATTGGCCGCATTTCATGTGGCAGATGCGCAAGCATCTACGACAGAATCGCGCGACAACGCAAAGCCGTTACCATCAGTCTCGAATGTGTCGTGGTATAACTTGAATATTACATACATCGGTGATATTTTTTGCATAACGATCACGTTAAGAGCGGCCTACACGCTCTCAAAACTAGCGCACGAACGATTTTACTCAGTTGCTCATCTGCACTTAACTACAGAAAGGCTGATTTTTACGCCATTATAAAAACAGCCCTTAAGAGCAAAATATAGACCTAGAACGGAATATCCAAATTCAAATCAACAGCATCTACTTTTTTACTTGCCTTATGAAGCAACTCCTCGTTTTCCAGCAAATAATCAATACCATCGGCAGTTATTGTGAACGTATAATATTCAGAACCATTATACTCGTGATCTATAGCAATACTCTTATCTAAAAACCCTACTCTTTCCAGCTTAATCGCCGCTAAACTCAGCACCCCTTGCTCGACTCCTTTTAGATTGTTGAATGTGCTCCATACAGATACACCATCTGGTGAGCTAGCGTAGCATTCAAGAACTTTTGCCAACAGGCGATGCTCAACGTCGCCAAGTTTGTAGTTGTATCCAGCCTTCCTCCGCGGCTTTGTGTGAATTTTAAGATCCTGTGAAAGCAAGCCTAAATTTGCTACTTCCTTCTTAATTAAAACGCATGGGTGATTTACAGCAGCCTCCAAGTTCCCATCAGACCTTCCTCCATCGTAATCTGCTGGTGTAAGCCCCAAAAGATCGGTTGGAAAGTGCAGTTCGGTGTCTCGAGGCTTAACGATGAAGCATCGTTCCTTACCTAAAGTACCGACAAACAGGCCAAGTTCAAAAAGAACGTTATCACGAACAACGTGCTTTTGTTGGTCTCTGATTTCTGCAATATCATCTGGTGTAAAAATGAAAATTGCAAAGTCAACTGATTCCGCCATTTTTACCAAGGAGTCAATCGTATTCTGAGAAAGGTTAAACCCATGTTTCCAAACCGTCACCTCAGTCTGATGATCTAGATTTACGTTAAATGCATCAGCCACATCTAAACTTTCTACCGCTGAAGCTATAAATATTCTAGGCTTTCTCATATTACTCCCTTAAAAACTCGACTCGGACCAAAAAAATGGGACTGATTCATTTCATGAGAACTAGACCAATCCCCTTTGTGGCTACAACTGAATTACCCTCACCTTTCTCTTCTCTTTCTTCGAATCCCGCCAAACTTCCACACGAAACTGTTGCCCAATAGGAAGTTCTGGCTTAGGACGTGGCACGCGTGGTTTACGCATCTTATTGCCAGGTTGAAGGGCAGAGTCTTGCTCAAAATTATTTAGAGGCAGGTCCAACTGCTTAGTTAGCAGCCTCGTACTTTCAAATGAATCTTTTAATTCAACCATGAAGCCTGGCTCAGAACTTACTTCATCACCAAGAATAAGTTCTGCCTTCAGCATTGCCTGCTCAGCAGTAATTTCACCCTGCTGAACTTTATTAAACAATCGCTGCAAGTCACCCAAAGCACCATTATATTTTTTGATTTTTGGCTTGACTTCGCCATAAGAAAATGGTGTAGATGCCTGAGCAGCCAAAAAACTCCCTACTGCGCTTACCTGACCTCGAATAGTTTGCAATCCTGAAATAAACGAACCGTACTGACCTATACCAATATAAATTGCGCCAAGTGCAGCGGCAATTTTAGCACTGCCCTTTATTGAGCCTTCTTCAACCTCAAGCGCAAGTGAATAATCTGGAATCTTTAGTGCATTTTCAACATACGCCTCCCACTCATCGAACAATTTAGTAGAGTATTGTTCGAATTCGTGCCGAGGCAAACTCGGTACGTCGATATAAAAATCCGTGCCCCCGAGATAAATCATACTCAATCCATGTACAGTTTTATACTTACCAACATTAAGAGTAGGCAACATAATTGCTCACTCCTAGCCGCAGGCTATCCTTTTGCCATCACGGTGTCCACTGATGGCTCCCCCCCCCTTTCTGGCATCCCCTAAGCAGCAGCTGTGAATCGCATTCTGCCAGCCGAAATCCCCCGTACAGCGAATACGGTGTGCCAGACCTCTAACGCCTTGCTTGTGATAGCCACACCCGGTTGATGCCCGCGAAGCGGCCCCGCTGGGGCCGATTTACATCGGCAGAATTGCGCACGATCCTCATGCCACGCGACTCAATGACCAATCCACATCTGCTGCCGTGGAATCGTCCCCCACGTCATCCCGCCTAGAATGTTGAGTGTTATCAGGGATCAAGGCCCCTGCGACCTGTGGGGATGTCCTCTAGCGCGGGACTGGCGGCTCCTTACGTCCGGGAGCAAGGGCATCTCATGATCTGGCCTCCTGAGCACCGTTACCGGTGGGCGGGTGGAGGCTGCATTGGCTGACGAGTCCAGTGCCGCGATATCCTGAGTCGGGTGAACGCAGCGATGCGATGACCGGGGCATGCCTGACTGTCAGTCAGGTGCAGTCCATTCCGTGGTCTGCGGCACCATCATCTACAGCGCTGTTGCTGATGACATCGGTGTTTGTCACGCCGATTGTCACGAGTGTAGTAGCCGCAAAGCCAAGTGCGATTAGGGCTGCAGCAGTGTTAGAAGCGCCCGTCTCTTTCCAGGAGAAAGAGACGGGCGCTGGTTGGCGCAAGATTCGGCCAAGCGGATAGGTTGCTGCAGGGCAGCGAAGTAGGAGGTGTTGTCTGGCGCACGAGGGCCAGGATGTGAAGTAGGCATCCATCACCGGGGAGGTGACCGGGCGAGCTGCCGGATGCGAATCGCCATTTGGGGGAGAACCACCGCGAGAGCGGCGTGACCTTCAAGGCTCGGGCCACCTGGGTTGCTGTCATCGACAGCGCTTGCACGACCTGTTCTACGCCTGTGGATAAACGCGGTCAAGGTTCGAGATTCAGCGCCACTTTGGACTTTAAGAGCGGTTATCCACCGCTGGAATTCCGTGGTAAATCCTGGACAACGTCTTGGCTTTTAGCTTTTCAAAGTGAGGTCCATCCAAACAGGGCGGCTTTGCAGCCCTGTTTGGATGGACCCGCGTGAAAGAGCAGCCAGCGCCGATCTTGCAGTCTCACCCGCGATTGAATGCGCCATGACCATTTGGCAAGGCGGTGACGTTGTCGCCTACCGGGTGGGCAAACTCATGCGGAGTGACATGGCCCGATCTGTTGGCATCGATGTAGTTACTCCACCACGCCATGATCAACCGACGCTGCTCCAAAAATTGGGCCTTGTGGATATACGCAGCGCGCACGCGGTTACGCTCCTGATGGCTCATCTGCCGCTCAATCGCCGCGTCCGTCCACAGCCCTGATTCGAGCAAGGCACTACAAGCCATGGTCCTGAAACCATGCCCACACACGTCCTTGGTGGTGTCGTACCCCATGTTTCGCAGCACCTGGTTAACCGTATTCTCCGACAAGGGCTTCCAGTACCTGTGATCACCGGGCAACACCAATTCAGAGAAGCGATTCAAGCTACGCAACCGTTCAAGGATCTCGATGACTTGAGGCGACAGCGGCACAATCTGAATGTCCCCACTCATCTTGGTCCCGCGCGTTGAATAGCGGACGCCTTCAATCGGCTTACGGGTATCGGGTATCTCCCACATCGCCAGTTGCAGATCGAATTCATCCCACCGCGCAAAGCGCAGTTCGCTGGAGCGCACAAACACATGCTACGTCAGCAGCACTGCGAGCCGAGTCAGCTCGCGACCGGTGTAGTTGTCGATTCGATCCAACAGTTCAGGAAGGCGGTTCAGCGAGAGTGCTGGACGGTGCACAGTACGCGGCGCTTGAATCCATCCGGCCAGATCGAGCGCCGGGTTTTGAGTGATCTGCCGCGCCCGCTTCGCGCCCCGCATGATCGTAGACAGGTAGTTCTGCACACGCAGCGCAACATCCATCGTGCCGCGATCTTTGACTCGCTGGGTAACCTCAAGCAGATCGTGGGTGTCGAGTTCAGCGATAGCCCGCTGACCAATCAGTGGAAACACATGGGTGCGCAACCTGCTCAGCACCGTCTTGGCGTGGCCCTCAGTCCACCGTCGGGACATTTCGCCGTGCCACTCCAGAGCAACGGTTTCAAAGAGAAGACTCGCCCGCTGAGCTGCGATCTTGGCCTTCTGCTTTTCTTCCATCGGATCAAGGTTGTCGAGCAACAGTGCCTTGGCCTCATCGCGCTTGGTCCTCGCGACGGCCAACGAAACGATGGGGTACTTGCCGATGATCAGCGTGCCTTCCTTGCCGTTGGGTTTGAAATACCACAGCCGCCAAGTCTTCGAACCACTGGGTTGCGACGTACAGGTACATACCCCCGCCGTCGAACAGTTTGTAAGCACGATCACGCGGTTTGGCCGTACGGCATTTGAGGTCGCTGAGCGGAATGGCTAGGCGTGGCATAGGGGTACGTTCTCCATTCTGGAAAGACGCTTTACCCCAAAAATACCCCCGGTTATTGGGGATTATGTTGGTTCCCGACGGAGGGTCGTGGAAACGAAAAACCGGCCAGAAGGCCGGTTTAGAGGGTTTCCAAAGCATTCAGCGGAATGCAGTGGAGCTGGATGTGGTGCCGGAGACAGGAATCGAACCTGCGACCTTCGCGTTACGAGTGCGCTGCTCTACCGACTGAGCTACACCGGCGTGTAGCGCAA
>Ga0213829_1002027_pt1 | contig 13672 bp, 13 predicted proteins | sample MC6MC0896MG_FD_180665 | JGI IMG/M metagenome (GOLD analysis project Ga0213829, IMG submission 180665) | Enriched soil aggregate microbial communities from Iowa State University, Ames, United States - MC6-MC0896-MG | ecosystem: Environmental > Terrestrial > Soil > Unclassified | place: USA: Iowa...
GTTGGTATGCGATTTTTGGTCCAGTCATGGCGGTCGAACAGTCTGCCCCAGGCTGTCCTAACTAGATCGTCGCTAGATCGTCGCTAGAACGGTTGTAAGTACTTTGCCATAAAAAACAATAATATGGTTTAAAATCAGTATCTTAACTACGGGCTGGCGAAAATCTTACTGACATTTTCACTCAAATAGACAGTAACCGTATAAAAGTATGTGGCCTCCTTTTGGCGCGAGTAATAGCATCTTGACATTGCCCGAGCTAAGCTCCCCATGCTGAATCAACGCTTCCGCCGGAAACGATCATGGACGAAATTCACTATTTTTTTGTTATCCCAGCCGTCACGGCTGAAGAATTTACTCCTTTTCAAGGGTTCCACCCTGCATTAGCAGAAGCGGAATCAATATTCTTATTTAATGCACTATGCTGTGCGCCAAATACACCGTCGGAAATTTTCTATACATATAAGCAACTTCTTGATTCAAGGCGTCATAATTCTTTCAAAAATGCAACTCCAGTAAGCGTCTCCTATATAGATGCCATTCCTCTTACGCATAGTGATTTTTTTTGCATTTTTTTCTGTCGTCCAGTAGATATAGATTCTGTCGTACGCATATGTAAAGCATTTAAACACGCGCCACTTATAGTAAGCCTTGTTGATCATGTGGCATATGAGGTTATAAATCTTCGAAATCAGGATGTTCCCTTGTTTCAAGTGCTCGACCAATACATATCAAATTATCTAAACAAAACAGGTCAACAGATAGTAAAAAAAACCAGAAGCGAATATAAACTCAAAGCGCCTTTTCCTCTCCGCTCTTCCGGCGTCACACTAGTTGGCGAGTTAACACACTACGCGTTAGGTTTTGAGTTTACAGCATCAGAAGCATTAGTCGCTTCCGATCCTGAGTCTTATATAGATGCAATGTTGGAAAATGCCAACTCCATATTTGATATCATAAATACTCAAACGTATGATGGTCGCCAGGAAATAATCCTATACGCGCCATCTGTATTTACAAAATATCAAGATATGGGCGGCATTTATTGGAATCAAATTCTACGAAAAATTAAATTAAAGTGGCATCGAGATTTAATAAAGAATGGAATATTTAAAAATCGACAATACTCTGGGTTCACGTTAGAAGGGGCTGACGAAAGCAATCCGTACCTTGATCCAATGGCTGGTGCAATAATCATATCTCGACAAAAAGAATATTTTATAACAAATCTCTGTGCCGCCTTTATAGCCACGAGTGAGCTATTACCCGTGATTCGGTTGCCTAATAGTGTAAATCTCCGCTATAAACAACTAAAGGAGATTGAGCAGCTTTCAAAAAAAGAGAATCCCAATTTAAGCCAAAAATTCCAGCAAACCTTTCGAAAGGTAACTCAAGATTTAATCAGCGATATTGACGCAAAACTGATCAATCACATCAACACAAAAAGCGGCGCTTGCAAAATAATAAGTGACGCCCCGATTGAATGGCTTTACTTTAACAAACTTCCATTAATGATTAGTCACGAAGTATCAAAAATACCAGCAACACCGGGCAATATGCTAATGCAACTCAGCTTAGCTGGGCAAAAAAAATACATTCATAAAAGCTCCCTACTAAATATTCTGGTAATACGCTCGTTCAAGCCGAACGATCCGATTAAGAACTACCTCCAAGTTGCCATCGAAAATTTTCCTTTTAAGTACGGCCTCACTGTAGAAATAATTGACGTAACAACAGTCGAAGAAACCATATCTTCTTTGAATTGCTATAGTGGAGCGATAGTGATTTTTGATTGTCATGGCGACCATGACGGACCAGACGGCATTAGTTGGCTTGCTATTGGGCAAGAAAAGATGGATACATGGGATCTATATGAAAAGGCAAGAATTCCTCCTGTAGTTATGCTCAGCGCATGCCTAACTAGCCCCATAAGCGGGTCTCATGCGTCCGTGGCCAACGGGCTGCTCAGGTCAGGCGCTCTTAGTGTGATTGGAACATTTTTACCAGTAGAAGCGACACCTGCTGCAATTTTTATGGCTAGGATTTTGTTCCGAATAGACAGCTTCTTACCGGTTTTAGAAATGTTAGACTTTAACGCAATTTCCTGGCGTTCCATGATTAGTACATTTTTGAAAATGTCTTATACAACAGACATGCTCCACTATTTGAAAGACGACTTGGGGTTGATTGATGACGTCCAGTATAAAGAAGTTCACCTTCAGGCGAACGAGGACATTAACTCACTAAATCCTGACTGGCACGAACAAATACTTAACAAGCTAGAAAAGCTTACATCACTTTCGCCCGACTATTTTGTAAGCCAAATAAAAAACCACCATCCGATGATGGAGACAATGAATTACTGCCAATTGGGCCGTCCAGAAAACTTAATAATCTTAACTGACAAAGAAAAATACTCTTCTCAATATTAAATATAAAAGCGAGAAAAAGCATGGCGCTTCATATTGAACAATTTGCCCAAGCAAATCTCGAAGGCAAATCACAAGGTTATTTGCTCTCATTATGGATAGTGTTTTCTCGGCGATTGGAAAAGGGCAAATTAAGTGACAAGATTAAAGACGAGCTAAGTAAGCGGGGGATAGATATCCTAAAAATAAACATACCTCGTCGTAAAGAGAAATATTCAAATTTTTTAAAAAGCCGCCAAGTCTCTATGCTAGCAAATTTAGTTGAGTTAAAGCCTTTGGGCGCTATGCGGGTAAAAAACTTCAGAGGATTTGGGGCTCTTTCTGGCGACGACAAAGGAACCTATATCAAGTTTTCATCGGGGAAAAATATTTTCTACGCACCAAACGGTGGTGGAAAAACTTCCCTTTGTGAGGCGATCGAGTATGTCGTTACAGGATCATTAAAGGAAGCTGATCGCCGTCATACAAAGCTTAATGATTACATTCGCCGCGGCCAAGAAAAGGTGAATCTGATCCTTAAAGCGTCAGATGGTTCTACCTTCACGAGTAGCCCTCAATGGTCTACTTGTTTCATAGATCGCAATCGGCTTCAAGAATTCTCGCTTCTTGGTTCGAAAGACACCAGTTTTGGGGAGCGCGATGTACTGGCTGCTCTATTTGGCCTTGAAGAAATCGAGGAGTTGATTCAGCGCTTCGTGCTTCCAAAAAGCTTTAATCTAGATTACCTAAGAGCAAATTCGGTAAAAGATAAAATCGAAGATTTAAAAATTCATCACAGGGAACACCTGGAAAGAAAAACAGAACACCTTCAAGAAATTTTTGGCAATAGAAAGGAAATATGTTTAGAGTTGGGGCTAGATCGTTACGACCCGTTCGAAATGTCAAAACGATTTGAATATAAAAAACGTCTGCTTGAATATAAGGAAGAGCGCCTCCGAAATCTTAAAACACTTACGCTCCCTCAGTATATCACTAAGCGCAGATATGAAGCTGTGTTACGAACACTACGTAAAACCGTATCCTCATATGACACCTCTGTCGCAGCGCTTGCAGATAACTTATCAGAGATCGACTTCCAAAAACTGTTTGAGGCCGTTGACAAGATTGGGGAAATGCCTGAGGAAAATTTAAGGTGCCCAGCTTGCTTAACTCTGGTTGATAACACGGTAGAGAACCCTTACCTCAGAGCAAAAAAAGAGCTTGACCGCTTTGACACTCTAAAAGTGTTGCAAGATGGTCTTAAAGTAAACGAAAGCAAATTGGTGATATGCGTTAAAATCATAAAAAGCCTAATCACTGCAACAGTAGAAAATAGTACAAAAGGGATAGTTTTAAGTGACTTTGCGATAAATTTAGAAAGCTTATCAAAAGCTCTCAGCCTCCCTATGCACTTACCTTCAGAACATAGGTCACTTGTAGCCCTCGCCCTCGAATGGCTTACGACGAACAAAAGTGAACTGTTAGAATACTTAGAAAAATGTCATGAAATGATACTGTTGGGGAAAAACAACAACTCGCTGCATCTAGAGAAACAATCAAAGATAGATGCATTACAAGCTTCGCTACTAAGCATACAAATAAAAAAGAGTGCTGTTCAGAGTTCGTTAAAAAAAATTCGAAACCTGGCCGTTGCGCTTAAGGAGTTCCGCGGAAAATTAAAACGATACAGTCTAGACCTTAAAATCGAAAACAAATATAACCATTTGCTTGGTGATATTCAGTCCCAATATCAGATCTTGTATAATGACTTGCTAAAATACAAGCTTGAAGTGGAAGAGAGTCAAATAACCGGAATTGAAAATAAAGCCACAGACTACTACCAGAAAATAAACGATCACGATGATGACTGTGAAAAAATCTATGCTCTAAAATTTGATAGACAAACAACTGGATACAGAATCAAAATCCGACTGTCTGACGACTTAGTACATGATGCCTTTTCCTCTCTTAGTGAGGGGCACCTTAGATCGCTGGGTTTAGCACTTTTACTCGCAGTAGCAGAAAAATATAAATACCCCTTTATCGTATTTGATGACGTTGTAAACGCTATCGATTCCGACCATCGGGCAAATATAATTAAATTAATGTTTAATGATCCATATTTGAATTCTACCCAGCAAATCATCACAACGCATGATCGTTTGTTTTGGGAAAGGTATTGCAATACTGGAACTCCAGCAAAAAATAACGAGACATTTATTAGTAGGGCATTAAAATACACTAACAAGGGGCTGACCATTATTGATTATAGCTCTGGTTTCTCAAGTAAAGTGCAAACGGCCCTTACGGTATCCGATGTGAGGCAAGCCCTAGTGTACTGCCGCATATGGCTAGAAACGATAGTCGTAAAATATTGTATAACCAATAGGTGTTCGATCACTGGAGTATTCACGGAGCGACATCTAAAGCCCAACAACTTATTGGAAATAAGTTTGGAGTCAATGTACGATCTAATTGAAGTCGCAGTTGAAAAGGATGCTGTCAATCTGAATATAATAAAAAAAGATCTTGTCAATTGGAAGGGTCAAAACCAGGAGCATCATGCGTTTGATGAAACAGGCTTAAACTTTGTTCACTCTAAAACCAGCTCAGAAGTTAAAGATATTTTTGTAGCAATTACTAAGCTCGAGTACCAGTTGTTTCCTGATGATTTATGCGCAGCGCTACTTGCCGAAAAGGAGCATTTGAACAAAAAGCTAGTAATGGCTGATCGCAAGTTAGGTGATTTGCAGTTTATGGCACACGCAAAAGCAGAAACGATAGAAAATTTTGTTTTAAGTAAGAAGAGTTGCGAAGAATTGTTGTCCTCGCTTGAAACGGATATAACATATATCGAGCAGTGGCGAAAGCTTTCCGCACTTCAGAATTAATTTCGCAATATGTGCTAAGCTATATGTGCCAAGTTGCAATTAATATCCGACACTCTCATCTAATGAGAGGTCCCCAGGCCTTGTGCAAGGGATGCAAAATTACTTATTAATTCCACGTTGTATATGATCGTCTGATAGAAGGTTAGCGGCCGTTTTGGCCGCAGCTACCTGCCGAATTTTGAGTAAAACGGAAGCTTGCGCGAGCTTCCGCTTATCTTAATCACCTTTTTTTCAGCTTATGCTCAATGAATCCCATTTCTGCCTTGATCGCAGTAATGGTGAGCTTTTGCATCGTGTTTTTTTTTGTTCCAGTATCCACCAGCTTGAGCACTGCAAATAGGTGGGCTTTTCTCGCTTTAAGATCTTCAAAAATTTGTGAGCTATTGTGAGTCGTTGTGTTCATGGCTTCGATCCATACATGGCTTAAACAGCCCGCAAAGCAGGCTGTTTCAGGGTGTCAGCTGTTACATCGAGAGCAGGTCTTGCAGGCGATATTGGTTCCCACGCTCTGTTAGGTCCTGCCATTTCCAACTGCCAAAGTTTTCACCTTGCTCGGGGATGTCGAGCTTCATCAGCGAGGTTGGGTCCCGGCCGATCAGTCCGGCAGCGGCGTAAAGCTTGCCGCCAACATCAAGCAGCACCTGGGCGGCTTCATTCCATTTTTCCTCCAAAGCGTCGTGGGCGAGCCGTAAGGCTTTTTCCTCAATTTTTTGGTGTTCTACCTGAGCCTCGGTGATGTGTCGGTCAACGATGGCCAGCTCCTGCTCCAGGGCGGTGATGATCAATTGCTGACGGCGGTGTTGTTCGGTCGCGGCAGTCAGGCTTTTCGCCGCTTTCTGTGCGTCGTTGTTGGCGGTTTTTTCACCTTCTACATCGCCCCAGGCCACGGCTTGTGCGTACGCGGTGGCCGCCTGAGTCTCCGCCTGTCGTGCGTTCACCATCTCTGCCTCGGCCTGCTTGCGAATGTCCTCCAAGCGGGTGCTGAGGCTTTCGCGTTTTGCGTTGAGTTCCTGCTCATCTGCTTTCCAATTCGCCATGTCTTCAACGTGCGTCGCCATCAAACTTTCTCGGTTGGCAAATGCCTCGCGACGACTGAGTTTCTGATCCAGCTGGAAAAGCTGAAGGTCGATCGAGTCGATCTTTATTTTTCGACTGCTGATTTCATGTCTGACGTCGCTCTCGCGGCCTTGGCTGATGGTTTCCTCGTTGTGCAGCGCCGCTTCAAAATGCGGAAGTTCCGCTTTGATGGCTTCCACTTGAATGACCAAATTGGCGCGAGTGTCTTTCAATTGTTGAATAGCGTTCATGTGTTTTGTCCTGTCTGATTTGGTTGGGTTAGGAGTGGCTGGCGAGGCCGGTTCGAGCCGGCTTTACCTCAATCAGTAGGCGGGCCGTTAAGCGGCCTGTGCCTCGCTCTCATCCATTCCCGGTACCGTCTTCACCACATAGCAACGCTGTATGCCCAAGCCTGGTAAGCGGACGGCACAGGAAGCTTTGCCGTCGGGCCCGGGCTCAAGGACGCCACGGCGAATCAATTCCTTGTTCACGGCATTGATGTTCATGCCTTTGAATACTTCCGAGCGCCAAGCCTCCGGCAACACGTAGTAAGTGTTGGTGGTGTGCAGCGCGTCACCCAGGCCATGCTCCAGCGACTTGCGAAAACCCAAGCGGTCGATAGTGCGCGGGCCATGCTCATCGATTTTCGCGGCAGCGGATTCCCAGCGGGTGAAGCGGCTTTCGCCGAAGCGTTCGATGACTTGGCGTAGCCGTGCCAGAATCGCGTCACCTTCGAGGTTGCCGGCGCCGCCACGCTCATTCATCCACGCATTGAGGCAAACCCGGGCCGCAGTGGTGGCCGCACCATCCGGCCAGCCGGTAATCCCCATCGCGGTGGCTAGCTCACCAGCTGCGGCAGCCAAACCAAAGCGAGCGGCTGCTCGATGCGCCTGACCGCTGGCTGAGGCAGGGAGTGCCTTGGCGATAAAGCCCTCCAAGGTGTGGCGCAGGATCGCTGACCAACCGTGCCGCTTGCCGGGCTCACAAAGGGCCGACAGGAAGGCGGTAAGCGGTGTGCCGTAATACTTGGCCACGCGTGCCTTGAGCGCATCGGAGAGGGCGGTCGCATCATCAAAGCCGTTCAATACGTCGAACATGCCCAAGCCTTTACTGGCGTCCGCCGGCACCGCGAGCATGCGCATTTCCATGCCGGCTTTCAGTTCCTTATTGGCTTCGGCCATGTGCTGCGCCAAAGTCTTCTCGCCGGTTGAGAGAAACAGCAAGCGCCACTCCTGCACCTGCCGGCCTGCTTGCCCTCGATCATTGGCGCGAGCCTTACCGGTGCCGTTGCCGAGCATGTACACCGTTTCGCCAATGATGCGCGGGTCGCACATGCCGATTTCATCCAGTACCAGGAGCCCGTCTGAATGCGCGGAGGCGATGGATTCCAGGGCGTTATCCGTCGAGCGCCAGGAGCGCACCAGACGCGGCCCGCCGTAGATCGAAGCAGCCACTTGCAGGTGGGTGGTCTTGCCGCCCGAGCTGTCGCCGTAGAGGTGAAAACCGCCAGACTCATGGCCAAGCAGGTGCAACAGTGGACCGGCAAACGCCACGCTGGCCACAAACGCCAAGCGGTGATTACCGATGCACAAGGCGCCGATTTGCTCCTGCCACTGCTCTAAGGTGCCGGCTTCGCTGATGGGTGGAAGCTGCGCGCCGGCCTCATAGAAGTGCAGGTGTTCGGCGTGCGAACCGACCTGCTGTTCGGGCAACAAGAAGGCGCTGTCATGCCAGCCCAAACGGGTGACCAACCGTGCGCGCTGGGCACTGTCGAAACCGCCGAGGTAACTCTGCAGGTCATTCCGCGCATTGCGGCCGGAACGACTGCCGGCCAGACGTAAACCCATGTCCACCAGTGGACCGAGCACGTCCTTGCCGAAGTCGCCCGTCATGGTCCGAGCCGGGATGTTCCAACGCTTTTTCGCCCCGTCCGGATCGTCGAACTCGACCAGCAAGCCCCAGTTATGCCCCTGCGCATCACGAGTGCGCGCCAGGATCTCCAGCGGCGAGCACACCGGGCGAGCCTCGCCATCGTCACCGGAGTAAAATACGCCTTCGGCTGTCAGTCGAAAGCCACCGGGCAGCAGATCGTTTTTAGGTTTGGCTGCGCGCTTGGTCGCCGGCTTGACCTTGGCTTCGGGTGGTACAGCCGATGTTTTCTCCGGCTCGACGCCAAACAATTCACCGCTGCGTTCCAGCTCGACGACGTGCGCCGCCGTCCAGCCTTTGGCCTGGGCATCGGCTGCATCGTCGCCGTCATCCCATTGACCACCCTTTGCAAAAGTCGGTTGGCCAAGCTTGAGCGTGGGCTTGCGTTTGAACACGTCCAGAGCAATCACGCGCACCGATGCGGCGCCGATCTGCTGCAGGTGTTCAGCGACGGCAGCCATGCAGCTTTTGCCACTGGCATCGTTGTCGGGCCACAACACCACCGACCGACCTTTGAGCGGTGTCAGGTCAGCCTTGTGCCAGGAATTTGAGCCGTTCGGCCAGCACGTGGCCACGTAGTTGGGCAGCAGCTCCGCCGCGGCGTCGGCGGCCTTTTCTCCTTCGCACAAAATCACCGGAGCTTCTGCGCTTTGCGCCAGTTCATTCAGACGCAGCAGAGGACGCGGCTCAGGCAGACCCTGCCAGCGCCATTGCTGGGTTTGACCGTCGGCACACTGGCACCACGTCAAGGGGGCAAACACCTTGCGCGGTTTGCCGTCTTCATCGGGGCCCAAGTCGAAGCGATACAGCGCCATGACCGGCTGGCCTTGTGCATCGCGATAGATCCAGACTTTCGACGGCGCACCGTGTTGCCGGTGTTTGGCCGGGCACTTGTTCATGGCCTCGGCCGGGATCGGCTGGATAGCCAGCCATTCCAGTGCTTTGTTTTTGCTGGGCACTGGCTTTGATGGAGCCGAACCAGCGGTAACGTGCAGCAATTCCGCCAGCTTGTTGCAGGCGTCGACATCGCTGCCGCCATCCAAATAGCGCACCAGATCGATCAGGTCGCCGCCTTTGTCGCCGGTGGCAAAATCCGCCCAAGTGCCTTTGCTCAAGTTGACCTTGAGCGAGCCGGCGCGCTTGTCGGCTCGGGTCGGATTGGGCGCGGTATATTCCTTGCCACCGTCTACGCGCTTGCCGTTGGGCAGCCAGTGAGCCAGCACACGACCAATGTCCTGTAACGCAACGGCTTTGACTTGAGCGAATGTAGGACGACGGGCATGAGCTGTAGGCGTATTCATACGCCACCGCCTTGGGCTAGTTGCAACCCGCTGGTCACGTCATCAATGATGGCTTTGGCCATCTCGCTCAGATAATGCGAAGCCCAAACCATCGCGTCATTGTCATTCTCCATCCCGCTCAGGAAAGTCAGTTTCTTCACACAGTCCATCAGGAGAGAGGCTTGTTCGAGCGCCTCTTCGCAGGAAATGCCGGCATTGATACGGAAGAGGGGTTGGTTTTGAGCGTTGCACTGGGCAAAGGTGGCGCCGCCCACGGTGTTAAGAGAAGGGCTCATTAAGCGCCTCCGTTGACGGCTAGGCGAGTGGAGGCGTCAGCGTGCAAAGCGAGGGTGCGGATCAGCCCCAGCGTCCCGCGAACGTCCCACAGGGCTGCGGCAATCACATGGTTGGCCAGACGGGGACCATTGCACTCGAACTGGTCTTCAAGCAGCAAGAGCACGGCGTTGGCTCGCTCCACGGCACAGGTGATGGCATCAATCGGCACACCGGATTCGGCGCCTTGGTGGACGCACAGCAGATCCTCGGGCAGGGCGAAATTCAGGGCGCCGTTCATTGGGCACCGCCTGCGGTTTCGAGCGTGCGGGCTTTGGCCATATGAGCGTTGTAACGGGCAAGGCGTGTTGCAAGGCTGGAGTTGGCGTGTAAAGCGGCGAGAGCCATTGCTCGATGAGCAGCGGCGCGAATTTTGGACGGATTGAGGGCGTGTTGCATGTGAGGCTCCTTGTACTGAGGAACCGTCACCGTCTGCCGCCAAGCAGATTTGGGTGACGGATTGCGCAGGATTGGCGGACCGGCGTACAAGGAGACCGGCGCACCCGAGGGTGCTCCTACGCAACCCGCCATAACACGGGAATGCGGGCACAAAAAAAGCGCCTGCAATCGTAATGGGGGCGCTGTTGCGCCTTGTACTGTTTGGGCCGCCAAGCCCAATCGCTGAATTTGCAGCGACGGCCAAAGAGTAACGTCCCGATTTCAAAAGTGCAACCGTGTGAAGATCTTGCGCATTTTTTTGAAGCGGCATAAATTGTGCGGGCATGTAGATTTACCTCAACGCCTCCGGATCGCTCCCGGGGGCGTTTTCGTTAGTGCTGGGTTGTGACGGGGCGGGCGAGGGTGAGCCATTGCATGTGGTTGCCTTGGCCGGCGCGTTGCCGCATCTGCTGCAGCGCTTCGGGATTGCGCAGCAGGTTAGGAATCAGCTCACGAGCGTCGTCAATCACCACGTCTGAGGGCTGCTGAATCGCTACCAATGTCCACTCCAGGTCGTGCCACAACACAATCAGCACCTGAACGCCGGCCGAGATCGCCTGATCGCGCAGAAAGAGCAAGCGCTGACTACCTTTGCTCGCTGCGTTAGAAGGCAGAGACGCTTCGATTGCACCGACGAGATCCAGTGCTTGGTGGGGGAGGAAGGTCGGTGTCATGCTGCCTCCTGCATGTTATTGAACAGCGGTGACAGTGTTTCGCCCTTGAGCCAAGCCAGGATTTTGCTGTCCTCATCGCACTGTCGACGGTGTTCTATCGCGAGCAGTTCGCGCTGCTGTGCCAGACACTCAGCCACATAGCCGGACAGATCCGAAGTCAACTTCAGTTCACGATGTAGGCGTTCGCTAGCGGTCTTCTCTTCCACAAGATCCTGCTCAGTGATGTGTCGCCACACCGTTGGATCGTTCGCGTAACCAGTCGATTGATCGACCAACCAATACGTGACCCAGTCGTTCAAACCCAGCGATTTCAGCGCAGTCCGGCGGCCCTCTTTCATGGCGAAATGGCCGGTGCCGTGAATGCTGGAAAACTCCCGGCGTACCGCGTTTTTGCGGATCAGTTCAGGCAACTCCCACGGATTGGGTTTAAGCGGAAGGACCAGGCCGTCAGGGTTAAAAAAGAAGGCTTCTTGATCTTCCCCGTTCCAGCTCACACCCGCGATGGTGCGGTGGCGCCAGTTGATTGCTCCCGCTTGATAGAGGCGAAATCCGATGCTGTAGGAGTCGAGAAAAGGCCCCTTAAAAGAGCAGTAATTGCGCTTCATGCGGCCACCTGATCACGTGCCTCAATGCGGCTGCGTGCCCATGCTTGGACTTCGGACAGAACCCACGCTACAGGCGCGCCGCGTGCCGTGCTATTGGTGAGTTTTACGGCTTGTGGAAAACCGCTCTCAGGCTGGTTCATCAGTTTGTAAACGGTAGCGCGACCAATACCAGTGATTGCCATGACCTGTTTCACGCGAATCAGCGTGGAGGCGGCATCAAATAGCTCAAGCAACGTGTAAGGACTTGCAGGAGCCTTATGAGAAAGCTCTGCCATCGTGGTATTGCTGTTTACTTCTTGGAGAGGGGAGTTCATAGCTGTGCCTATACGGAAAGAGACAGGCACAGACTAGAGAGAGGAAAAAAAGCAAACACGGTTTGCTTTTGATTGAAATTTATCGAGGTAGGTATCCACCCAAGATCAGGTATTTTTTGACGGTAGGCTCAGACGCTATGCCCTCCTGTTCTACCAATGCTTTTTTCAGCTCCCGCTCTGAAATAGTAGGATTGGCCATAATGTGACGATCAGCTGCCTTGCAAACGCGCTCGCGGAGATCCGCTGCATTCTGCTGCTTTACTGACTCCGGCTTCCTGTTGGCCTTGCCCGCAGCCGCGCCTCTTTGCGATGCCTTGGCGGAAAACGCTTTACTCAGCGCCTCGCTTAGAAAATTGGCCACATTGAAGTTACCCTTCGATACGTCGATGTCCTCAACTTGTCTGTAGAGGCTCGCTAGCATGATCGCCTTGTCGGCATCGCCCATGAATGTGCGGAAGGATTCACGAGCGTCAATTTCTGCGCCTGGATCCTTTAGTCGCTCCTTTTCGGCCAGAGCGCAATATTTCTTAGGATCTGTTACTTGCATTTGGGCTATGAGGTCTGCGTCCAGGTCGAAGACGTAGAGTTCCGTTTCAAAGAGCCAGTTGGCGAGAACTTGGACAGCTTGAATGCTTTGCACCAGGGTGTAAGTCGCCACGAGTTGCGAGTCCGCAGCGTTGCGATCAACGCTATGAAACCGTCGTATGACACTCGGCAATGAGGCTGCATCGGCGTAGCTGGCATGTTCCTCGATCTCGTCGCGGAGTCGAAACATCGTGGCGACCACCGATCCTGCTCGATCAGGATAACGGCCATCCTCAAGCCAGAATGAGGTGGCGTAATTGGCCAGCTCCAGCGCCTCGTTGAAATACTTTCGAAACGGCGAATACAACGCTAACTCACGCACGGCCTGTTCGATGTCGTCCAGTTCCCACAACAAATTACTGACATCGAAGCCAGCAATTTCCAGGCGGCCAATCGGCATATTCTCATCGTCCATTCACCGCCCCTTGGCCCCGCTTGGCGTCATGGATGCAGCGTTTCACGACACGGTCCTCCTCGACCAACAGTGAAGTGGCTGGGTAAATACTGTTACACGATTCGACCACGTAACACGTCGTGTAGCGTTGAGTTATTTCTCGTGTAACTTTAGATAATCCCTTTTTATTCAACGAGTTACAGAGAGGCGTAACACCTGTAACACGCGTAACACCGTTTTTTAAGAGGGGGTGGGAAAGCAATCTCATACTACCTTTCCAAATTGGCCCTGTACGACATTGCCAATTGCTAGCTCATCAAGATGGTCGGCATACCACTGCATCATCGTTACTCGTTTTTCAAGGTATTGAGCTTTGTTGTACACCCCTGAAATGCCTTCCTCTTTGTGGGCAAGCTGTGCCTCAACGTGTTCCTTCGGCCAGCCATGTTCTCGGAGCAGCGTGCTCGCTGTGTGTCGAGTGCCGTGTCCAACTAGGCGACCTTTGTAGCCGATTGTGGCAAAGACCTTATTGATCGTATTTTCACTAATGGTCGGATTTTTGGCTCCGACCCCGGGAAAAAGCCAACGACTTCGGCCTGTTAAGCACTGCAGCTCTTTCAGTGCTGCAACAGCTTGGTGGGGGAGGGGGCATACAAAATCCCGACGCATCTTCATTTTGGCGGCAGGCGTGGTCCAAATGGCTTTCTCAAGGTCGAATTCCTTCCATTCGGCCAAGCGGACCATCCCAGGCCGTGATGCCGTCCATAC
>Ga0213829_1002029_pt1 | contig 13664 bp, 10 predicted proteins | sample MC6MC0896MG_FD_180665 | JGI IMG/M metagenome (GOLD analysis project Ga0213829, IMG submission 180665) | Enriched soil aggregate microbial communities from Iowa State University, Ames, United States - MC6-MC0896-MG | ecosystem: Environmental > Terrestrial > Soil > Unclassified | place: USA: Iowa...
ACCTGCTGGGCGCCACCAACCCGAAGGAAGCCGCCGCAGGCACCATCCGCGCCGACTTCGCTGAATCCATCGATGCCAATGCCGCCCACGGCTCGGACTCGGTTGAGAATGCCGCGATCGAAATCGCTTATTTCTTCGCCGCGACTGAAGTCGTCTCGCGCTGAGAGTGATGCCGTGAACGAGGTCGTACAGCCAACCGCCATCCCATCCGTGCTCGTTCCGGGCCCGGCTGTGGCCAAGCAGAACCTGCTCGACCTCGATCGCGAGGGTCTGGAGCGCTTCTTCGCCGAGATACTCGGCGAAGCGCGCTACCGTGCCCATCAGGTGATGAAGTGGATCCACCATCACTACGTCACCGATTTCGATGAAATGACCGACCTCGGCAAGGCGCTGCGCGCCAAGCTCAAGCAGCATGCCGAGGTGCTGGTTCCGAACATCGTGTTCGACAAGCCCTCCGCCGACGGCACCCACAAGTGGCTGCTGGCGATGGGTACCGATGGCAAGAACGCCATCGAAGCGGTCTACATCCCGGACAAGAACCGCGGCACGCTGTGCGTGTCTTCACAGGTCGGCTGCGCGCTGAACTGCACGTTCTGTTCGACCGCTACCCAGGGCTTCAACCGCAACCTCTCCACCGCCGAGATCATCGGCCAGGTGTGGGTCGCGGCGCGCCATCTGGGCAACATCCCGCACAAGCAGCGTCGTCTCACCAACGTGGTGATGATGGGCATGGGCGAGCCGTTGATGAATTTCGACAACGTCGTGCGCGCCATGAGCGTGATGCGCGATGATCTGGGCTACGGCCTGGCCAACAAGCGCGTGACGCTGTCCACCTCCGGCCTGGTGCCGCAGATCGACCGCCTGTCCACCGAGAGCGACGTGTCGCTGGCGGTATCGCTGCATGCGCCCAACGATGCACTGCGCGAGACCCTGGTCCCGCTCAACAAGAAGTACCCGATCGTCGAGCTGATGGCCTCGTGCGCACGTTACCTGCGCGCCAACAAGCGCCGCGAATCGGTCACCTTCGAATACACCCTGATGAAGGGCATCAATGACCAGCCCGAGCACGCCCGCCAGCTGGCGCGGTTGATGCGCCAGTTCGACAACGCCGTGCAGGCCTCGAACTCGGGCAAGGTCAACCTGATCCCCTTCAATCCGTTCCCGGGCACGCGTTACGAGCGTTCCGGCGAAACCGAAATCCGCGCCTTCCAGAAGATCCTGCTCGATTCGCAGGTGCTGACGATGGTGCGGCGTACCCGTGGCGACGATATCGATGCCGCCTGTGGCCAGCTCAAGGGCCAGGTGATGGACCGTACGCGCCGCCAGGCCGAGTTCAACAAAACGCTGCAGGACGGGAAAAACCGGGATGCCGCTGCCTGATCGCCGATTGCCAGCCGTTGTGTTCTTCGCGCTGGCATTGGCCGGCTGTGGCAAACAGCAGGGGATCAAGCCGCCGTCTGGTCCACTCGAGGTCGCGCCGACCTACGAGGCCCGCGACAACCCCGAGATCCGCAAGCGGGTGAACTACCAGGACCAGATGGTCCTGGCTGGCGAATCGCTGCGCGCGGGCGCCCCGGATGCCGCCGAGAAGCGGGTGCGGGCCGCGATGAAGATCGATGCGCGCCGCCCCGAGGCCTACATGCTGCTGGCGGCGATTGCCACCCAGCGCGGCAACGAGGCCGAAGCCGGGCGCCTGTACGGCAAGGCGGCCGAGCTGGGCCCCGAGCGCGGCGACGTTCTCAACAATTATGGTGCCTGGCTATGTGCGCATGGCCAGCCGGCCGAGTCGCTGGCCTGGTTCGACCGGGCGCTGCAGGCCCCGGGCTATACCACCCCGGCCTCCGCCCTGGCCAATGCGGGGGGCTGTGCACTGGACGCAGGCCAGCCCGCGCGGGCGGTTCGGGACCTCCGGCGGGCGCTTGAGATAGATCCCGTCAATGCCTACGCGCTGGAGTCGATGGCCCGCAATGAGTACGCCGAAGGGCGTTATTTCGAGGCCCGCGCCTTTTCGCAACGGCGTTTGACGGCTGCACCGGCCACACGTTCCGTGTTACAACTTGCCTCTCAAATCGAGGCGCGGCTTGGCGACAGCGTGGCATCCGGTCGCTATCTGCAGCGAATTCATGACGAATTTCCGCAGGATGCGGCACCTAATCCCCGGGGTTGAAGCATTGTGATTGATGACCAGACTGTGAACGCTTTTGATACTGCGGCCGGTTGCGGAGCTCGTCTTCGCCAGGCCCGGGAAGCGGCCGGACTGACCCTGGAGGCCGTGGGGCAGCAGCTGCGCATGCCGGTCCAGGTAGTGAAGTCCCTTGAAGAAGAGCAGTGGCAGCGCCTTGGCGCGCCGGTCTTCGTCCGTGGCCAGCTGCGCAGTTATGCCCGCCTGCTGAAGGTGGACATCGACGACATCCTCGAGCAGGCCCATATCGGGCCGATCGTGCCGCCACAGCTGGTCAGCCATACCCATACCCCGCGCGCCCGCCGCATTGCCGAGAGCCTGGGCCGTCGCGTCCTGTATGTCGGCATCACCGCGGTGCTGGCCGTGCCGGTCTGGTTCGCCACCCGGGGTCATTTCGATGGCACCGCCACCACCCCGAACACCGCGTCGCTGGATGTGATCCCGGCGGCGGTCCCGGTGGCCGGCGGTGACGCCCCGCAGGCGGCTGCACCGGCCACGGCCGAGACGGCCAAGCCGTCGGCCCCGGCGTCGCCGTATCTGGCGTCGCTGACCCCGGTCCCGCGTCCGGCCGCCGCGCCGGCAGCGCCGGCTGGTGCACTGAGCCTGCAGTTCAAAGGCGACAGCTGGGTGGATATTTCCGGGCCCGACGGCACCACCGTCGAAAAGGCCCTGATCAAGTCGGGCGAGACCCGCAGCTTCGCGCCAGGCCAGGTAGCCCGCATGGTGCTGGGCAATGCATCGGCGGTCGAGGTTCAGCAGGCCGGCACTATCGTCGACCTTTCGCCGTACCAGCGAGCCAACGTGGCACGCTTTACGGTATCCTCTGACGGCTCCGTGGTCCCAGTTTCGCACTGAACCGCGTTTCCCCAATCCAATTCAAATAGCTCCTCCTCATGGGCGGGGCGAGAGTACGCATGGCGATCGACGACCTGCTCGACGAGCACGAACAAAGTGAACGCGTCCGCGGCTGGCTGCGGAAGAACGGTGTCAGCATCCTCGCTGGCGTAGCCATCGCGATCGGTGGCATCTGGGGCTGGAAGGAATGGCAGATCCGGCACAGCAACAGCCTGGCCGGCGCCAACGTCCAATACCAGATCGTCCTCAAGAGCCTGGAAGAAAAGGATCTGGAGCAGGCCGCCAAGGGTGTGAAGGACCTGGAAAGCGGCAAGGCCAACATCTACGCCGATCTGGCTGCCCTGCAGCTGGCCAAGGCCCAGGTCGATGCCGGCAAGAACGAAGACGCACTGGCGACCCTGCGCGCGATCAAGGCCGACCCCGAATTCAAGCCGGTGATCGAGCAGCGCGTTGCGCGCCTGCTGGTGGCCACCGGCAAGACCGAAGATGCGATCAAGCAGCTCGGTACCGCGACCGACAGCGCCAGCCTGGAAATCCATGGCGATGCACTGATGGCGCAGGGCAAGCGTGATGCCGCCCGCGAGCAGTATGAGAAGGCGCTCAAGACGCTGGACGTGGCAGCGCCCCAGCGGCGCCTGCTGGAAACCAAGTTGACGGATGCCGGTGGCACCGTCACCGATCCTGCGGAGTCGGTGTAATGAATCAGATGGTCATGATCAAGCGCGTTGCCACGGTTGCCCTGTTGGGCATGGCCCTGACCGGCTGCAGCACGATGAAGGGCTGGTTCGCCGGCAAAGATGCCGCGGCCAAGAAGGCACTGGAACCGGCCGAGCTGGTGAAGTTCGATGCCACCGCCAAGGTCGACAAGATCTGGACGGCCAACGTCGGCAAGGGTGAGAAGCGCATCGGCGTCCGTCAGGGCCCGGTGGTCGCCGATGGTCGCGTCTACGCGGCCGCCATCTACGGTGGCGTGCATGCCATCGACCTGCAGACCGGCAAGAAGATCTGGACGTACGAACCGGCCAAGGTCAAGAAGCAGCCCAAGCTGCGTCTGTCCGGTGGCCCGGGCGTGGGTGACGGCCTGGTCGTCATCGGCACCCTGGATGGTGAAGTCATCGCGTTGAACGCGGCCGACGGCACCGAAAAGTGGCGTGCCAAGGTGCCGGGTGAAGTCATCTCCGCCCCGGCCGTGGGCCAGGGCATGGTGTTCGTGCGCAGCAACGACGGTCGCGTGACCGGTCTGGATGCCGAGAACGGCACCCAGCGCTGGTTCAACCCGCGCGAGCTGCCGGCGCTGACCGTGCGTGGCAACGCGCCGGTCGTCACCGGCCCGGGCGTGCTGTTCATCGGCAACGACGACGGCTCCATCGCCGCGCTGGCCATGCAGGACGGCCGCACGCTGTGGGACCAGATGGTCGGCACCGGCGAAGGCCGTACCGAGCTGGAGCGCATGGCCGATATCGACGGCGCCCCGGTGCTGGAAGGCAATACGCTGTTCGTCAGCAGTTTCAAGAACCAGACCATGGCGATCGAAGGCCCGACCGGCCGTCCGCTGTGGGCACGTGATCATGGCGGCGCCGGTGGCGTGGCCCTGACCTCGGGCAATGTGTTCGTCACCGACAACAAGGGCGGCGTGTTCGGCCTGGACAAGGCCAGCGGTTCGGCCATGTGGTCGCAGATGGGCCTGGCCCGTCGTTCGCTGACCGGTCCGGTCATCCACGGCGATTACGTTGTGGTCGGTGATTACAAGGGGTATCTGCACTGGTTGCGGACCGATAACGGTGAGTTCGCGGCGCGCGCCAAGAGTGGCGGCGACGCCCTCCTGGCCCAGCCGGTAGCTGCCGATGGGATTCTGCTGGTGCAGAACGTTGATGGAAAGCTGACCGCGTTCCGGTTGGCACAATAAGGAGTTACCGCGATGCTGCCCTTGGTCGCCCTGGTTGGACGGCCGAATGTCGGCAAGTCCACGCTGTTCAATGCGTTTACCCGTACGCGCGACGCGCTGGTCCATGACCAGCCCGGCGTGACCCGGGACCGTAATTACGGTGTTTGTCGTCTTGATGAAGACCACCCGTTCCTGGTGGTCGATACCGGCGGTATCGCCGGTGAAGAAGAAGGTCTGGCCGGTGCTACCGCCCGCCAGGCCCGCGCCGCCGCCGCCGAGGCGGACCTGATCCTGTTCGTGGTCGACGCCCGTGAGGGCCCGATGGACGACGAGATCCTGTCCTGGCTGCGCAAACTGGCCCGTCCGACCCTGCTGTTGATCAACAAGATCGACGGCATGAACGAAGACACCGTGCGTTCGGAATTTGCCCGTTACGGCTTCGGCGAAATGCTTACCGTCTCGGCCGCGCACCGTCAGGGCCTGGATGATCTGCTGGACGAGGTCGTGGAACGGTTGCCGGAAGAGGGCACCACCGAGACCCTGGACACCGATCCGAACCGCATTCGCATCGCCTTCGTCGGCCGCCCCAACGTGGGCAAGTCGACGCTGGTCAATCGTCTGCTCGGCGAGGAGCGCATGATCGCCTCCGAAGTGCCCGGTACCACCCGTGATTCGATCGCGGTGGACATGGAGCGCGACGGGCGTGAGTACCGCTTGATCGATACCGCCGGACTGCGTCGCAAGGCGCGTGTCGAGGAAGTGGTCGAGAAGTTCAGCGTCATCAAGACCCTGCAGGCCATCGAGCAGTGCCAGGTCGCGGTGCTGATGCTCGATGCCTCCGAAGGCGTGACCGATCAGGACGCCAGCGTGCTCGGTGCGGTGCTTGATGCCGGCCGTGCGCTGGTGGTGGCGATCAACAAGTGGGATGGCCTGACCGATTACCAGCGCGAGCAGGCTGAAGCCCTGGTGTCGCGCAAGCTCGGCTTCGTGCCGTGGGCGGAAGTGGTGCGCATCTCGGCCAAGCACGGCTCGGGGCTGCGTGAGCTGTTCCGCTGCATCCATGCTGCGCACGCCTCGGCGACGCACGAATTCAGCACCAGCGAAGTCAACAAGGCGCTGGAAACGGCCTACGAGACCAACCCGCCGCCGGCGATCCGTGGTCACGTGTCCAAGCTGCGCTACGTGCATCCGGGCGGCTCCAACCCGCCGACCTTCATCGTCCACGGCACCCGTCTGAAAGACCTGCCGGAGTCGTACAAGCGCTATCTGGAGAACTTCTTCCGCAAGCGCTTCAAGCTGGTCGGCACGCCCGTGCAGTTCATCTTCCGCGAGGGCGTGAACCCGTACGAAGGCAAGAAGAACGTGCTCACCGAACGGCAGCTCAAGCGCAAGCGGCGCTTGATCAAGCACGTCAAGGGCAAGTGATGCAGAAAAGAGCCGGCGCAAGCCGGCTCTTCTCATTTGGGCTGCCGGAGCGCCCGTGCGCGATAATCCTCCGCATGAGCACGATCCCCGAACTCACTCCGGCCCAGGCCCGCGAACGCCTCGCCCATGGCGCGCTGCTGATCGACATCCGCGAGGCGCACGAACGCGCCACCGGCATGGCCGAAGGCGCGCTCGGCATCGCCAAGGGCGATCTCCAGGCCGAGCCAGACGCCCACCTGCCGGCAGCCGACCGCGAGGTCGTCCTGATCTGTCAGAGCGGCAGGCGTTCGATGGAGGCTGCGGTTTTCCTGTGGGACCTGGGCTACACGAATGTCGCCTCCGTCCACGGCGGCACCACCGCCTGGCGCGGTGACGGCCTGCCCCTGGTGCAGCCGATGCAGAGCGATGCCGAACGCGACTTCAACGAGCGTTACTCGCGTCATCTGCTGTTGCCGCAGGTCGGTATCGAAGGCCAGAAGACGCTGCTCGCTTCGCGCGTGCTGGTGCTCGGCGCGGGCGGCCTGGGTGCACCGGCGAGCTTCTACCTGGCCGCGGCCGGGGTAGGGCACCTGCGCATCGCCGATGACGACGTGGTGGACCGCAGCAACCTGCATCGGCAGATCATCCACACCGATGCCAGCGTTGGCGAGCCCAAGGTGCTCTCGGCGCGCGCACGCCTGCTCGCGCTCAATCCCTCGCTGGACGTGGAGGCCGTGCAGGCGCGGGTCACCTCGGACAACATCGATGCGCTGCTGGAGGGTGTCGACGTGGTCCTGGATGGTTCGGACAATTTCCCGCTGCGCTACCTGCTCAACGATGCCTGCCTGCAGCACGGCATCCCGCTGGTGTACGGCGCGGTGGAGCGCTTCACCGGCCAGGTCAGCGTGTTCGATGCCGGCCGCCAGCGTGGGATCGCGCCGTGCTACCGCTGCCTGTTCCCCGAGCCGCCGCCGCCGGAGTTCGCGCCCAACTGCTCGGAGGCGGGCGTTCTGGGCGTGTTGCCGGGCATGGTCGGCCTGCTGCAGGCCACCGAAGTGCTCAAGCTGCTGCTCGGCATCGGCGAGCCGCTGATCGGGCGCCTGCTCACCTTTGACGCGCTGGGCATGCGCTTCCGCGAGACGCGGCTGCGGGCTGACCCGGATTGCCCGTTGTGCGCGCCCGGGCGCGACTTCCCCGGGTACATCGATTACGCCGCCTTCTGCAGCGGCGGTGGAGCCGCGTAGATCCACGCCATGCGTGGATGCGGTTCGCCAGGGTCCACGTAGATCCACGCCCTGCGTGGATGCCGTTGGCGAGGGACCGCCAGGTCAGCGCAGCCACGCATGGCGTGGCTCTATCGCTGGGTTAGGTCGCGATTTCGGGACGATCTGGCATCCAGGTTCGATATCGTTCTGAATTCAGTACGATTAAACGCATCATCCGCGCTATTGCCCTTCCGCGCTTTGCCCTATCGTTGACCCATCTTGTGTAGTCCGGGGAAGCAACCGCATGGCGGTGGAAGCAGGTGCCAGTGAACTGGTGAAAGTAGTGGCGCTGCTGGGTGCGGCCGTGGTCATGGTGCCGCTGTTCCGCCGGCTTGGGCTGGGCTCGGTGCTGGGCTATTTCGCCGCGGGCCTGGCCATTGGCCCGTTCGGGTTCGGGTGGTTCTCCGATCCGCAGGCCATCTTGCATACCGCCGAGCTCGGCGTGGTGATGTTCCTGTTCGTGATCGGCCTGGAGATGCGGCCCTCGCATCTGTGGAGCCTGCGCAACGAGATCTTCGGGCTGGGCACACTGCAGATCGTGGTCTGCGGCACGGTGCTGACCGGCGTGTGCATGCTGCTCGGTTTCCCGTTGCCGGTGGCCTTCATCGGCGCAGCCGGTTTCGTGTTGACCTCCACCGCAGTGGTGATGCAGTTGCTCGCCGAGCGCGGCGACATCGCACTGCCCACCGGCCAAAAGATCGTCTCGATCCTGCTGTTCGAAGATCTGCTGATCGTGCCCCTGCTGGCCGTGGTCGCGTTCATGGCGCCGGTGCACAGCGATGCGGGCGAGAGCTCGCGCTGGGTCACCGTGGGTATCGCCGCCGGTGCGATCGTCGGCCTGGTGCTGGTCGGCCGCTTCCTGCTCAATCCGCTGTTCCGCATCCTTGCTGCCGCCAAGGCGCGCGAAGTGATGACGGCGGCCGCGCTGCTGGTTGTGCTCGGCGCCGCGCTGCTGATGCAGCTGGGTGGCTTGTCGATGGCGATGGGCGCGTTCCTCGCGGGCGTGCTGCTCAGCGAATCCACCTTCCGCCATCAGATCGAAGCGGATATCGAGCCGTTCCGCGGCATCCTGCTCGGTCTGTTCTTCCTCAGTGTGGGCATGGCGCTGGACCTCACCGTGGTCGCCAACAACTGGCCGCTGATCGTCTCCGGTGTGTTCGCGCTGATGCTGGCCAAGGCGGTCTGCATCTACGTGGTCGCGCGGATTCTCGGGAGTGATCATCGTCAGGCGCTGGATCGCGGCGTGGTGATGGCGCAGGGCGGTGAGTTCGCGTTCGTGCTGTTCTCGGCCGCGGCGGTGGCCGGCGTGATCGACGTGCAGGTCAACGCCAACCTCACCGCGATCGTCGTGCTCTCGATGGCGCTGACGCCGCTGTTCGTGCTGCTGCACGACAAGCTGATGCCGGATCGCGAAGTCTCGCTCGACGGCGTCGAAGAAGCCGACGGCCTGTCCGGCAGCGTGCTGCTGATCGGCTTCGGTCGCTTCGGCCAGGTGGCGAGTCAGTCGCTGCTGGCGCGCGATGTGGATGTGACCATCATCGACAACGACGTGGACATGATCCATAACGCCGAGCGTTTCGGGTTCAAGATCTACTACGGCGACGGCACCCGCCTGGATGTGCTGCATGCGTCTGGCGCGGGGACAGCGCGTGCGATCGCGGTGTGCGTCAACAACGACCAGGATGCCGATCGCATCGTCGAACTGGTCACCCACGAGTTCCCCCAGGCCAAGCTGCTGGTGCGCTCGTTCGATCGCGAGCATTCGCTGCGCCTGATCCATGCCGGCGTGGACTTCCAGATCCGCGAGACCTTCGAATCGGCCCTGCAGTTCGGCCAAGCCGCACTGATGGAGCTGGGTGCCGATCCGGATGATGCGCGCGAGATCGCCGAGCAGATCCGCGAACGGGATGCGGAACGCTTCGAGCTGGAGATGGCGGGCGGCGACCTGCGCGCCGGCGCGCACATGGTGTTCGGCACTGCGCTGCCCGGCGTGCCGACGCCGACGCCGTTCACCGCGCCCAAGCGCAAGGCGCGCACGCTCAACGCCGACCAGGTGCCCGAAGAAGACTAAGGCGCCGGCACTACCGGTGGGCGGGGCGGGCCGAATCAGGGACAATAGCCGACCGTCGCCCCCACGCCTGCCGCCCTCGATGAGCTCACCGACCCCCGACACCGTCTCTTCCGCCCGCATTCTCGACGGCCGCCGCATCGCCGAAGACCTGCTGGACAGCCTCAAGGTCCGGGTCGATGCCCGCCTGGCTGCCGGTGGCAACCGTCCGGGCCTGGCCGTGGTGCTGGTGGGTGGCGACCCGGCCTCGACCGTGTACGTGCGTAACAAGCGCCGTGCGGCCGAGAAAGTGGGCATCGAAGCCTTCGATTACGACCTGCCGGCCGGCACCACCGAGGCCGAGCTGTTGACCCTGATCGACCAGCTCAACGCCGATCCCAAGATCCACGGCATCCTCGTCCAGCTGCCGCTGCCGGGCATCCCGGACGCCAACCGCCTGATCCACCGGATCGACCCGCGCAAGGACGTGGACGGGTTCCACCCGGAAAACGTCGGTCATCTGGCCCTGCGTGAGTTCGGCCTGCGCCCGTGCACCCCGCGCGGCATCGTGACCCTGCTCGGCCATACCGACCAGCCGGTGCGTGGCCGCAATGCCACCATCGTCGGCGTCAGCAACCATGTCGGCCGCCCGATGGGGCTGGAGCTGCTGATTGCCGGCTGCACCGTCACCAGCTGCCACAAGTTCACTCCCAAGGACGTGCTGGAGCAGTCGGTGCGCAATGCCGACATCCTGGTGGTCGCGGTGGGCCGCCCCGGCATCGTCCCGGGTGAGTGGGTCAAGCCGGGCGCCGTGGTGATCGACGTGGGCATCAACCGCCTGGATGACGGCCGCCTGGTCGGCGATGTCGGCTTCGAGGCCGCCGCCCAGCGCGCCAGCTGGATCACCCCGGTCCCGGGCGGGGTAGGGCCGATGACCGTGGCGACCCTGATGCAGAACACGATCGAGGCGGCAGAAGCGTTTTGAGCGGTCTGTGCCGACCGGCACCCGCCGCCCTCCGGTCCTGACCTGCTGCCCCTGGTAGAGCCGACCGTTGGTCGGCTGCTCTTGGCGCGGTGGCAGATCGATCCAGAGGCAGCCGACCAACGGTCGGCTCTACCCCCCGACCGTCGGCGCGACACAGCGTCGCATCTGACCCCTGCCAAAGACGCCCGAATCAGGGTAAAATGTCGCGCTTCCCCACATCTCGGGTATGCCGATGCTGCGCATCCAGGCTGAAGCTCTCACCTACGACGACGTCTCCCTCGTCCCCGCTCATTCCATCATCCTGCCCAAGGATGTCAGTCTGGAAACGCGCCTGACGCGCGACCTGCGGCTGAAGCTTCCGATCCTCTCGGCTGCCATGGATACCGTCACCGAAGCCCGCCTGGCCATCGCCATGGCCCAGCTCGGCGGCATGGGCATCATCCACAAGAATCTGAGCGTCGAGCAGCAGGCTGCCGAAGTCGCCAAGGTCAAGAAGTTCGAGGCCGGCGTCATCCGCGACCCGATCACCGTCGGCCCGGAAACCACCATCCGCGACGTGCTGGCCCTGACCCAGGCGCGCAACATCTCCGGCGTGCCGGTGGTGGACGGCGGCGGCCAGCTGGTCGGCATCGTCACCCACCGTGACATGCGCTTCGAGACCGAGCTGGACGATCCAGTCCGCCACATCATGACCAAGAAGGATCGCCTGATCACGGTCAAGGAAGGCGCGGCCTCCGATGAAGTGCTGCAGCTGCTGCACCGCAACCGCATCGAGAAGATCCTGGTCGTCAACGATGATTTCGCCCTGCGCGGCCTGATCACCGTCAAGGACATCCAGAAGAACACCGATTACCCGAACGCCGCCAAGGACACCGCCACCCGCCTGCTGGTCGGCGCGGCCGTCGGCGTCGGTGGCGATACCGACCGCCGGGTCGAGGCGCTGGTCGCCGCCGGGGTGGACGTGCTGGTGGTCGACACCGCGCACGGCCATTCGCAGGGCGTGCTGGACCGCGTCAGCTGGGTCAAGAAGCACTTCCCGCAGGTGCAGGTCGTCGGGGGCAACATCTGCACCGGTGAAGCCGCACTGGCGCTGCTGGACAGCGGCGCGGACGCGGTCAAGGTCGGCATCGGCCCGGGCTCGATCTGCACCACGCGCGTGGTCGCCGGTGTCGGCGTGCCGCAGATCACCGCGATCGACCTGGTCGCCGAAGCGCTGCAGGATCGCATCCCGCTGATCGCCGACGGTGGCATCCGCTACTCCGGTGATATCGGCAAGGCGCTCGCCGCCGGTGCCTCCACCATCATGATTGGTGGCCTGCTGGCCGGTACCGAGGAATCGCCCGGCGAGACCGAGCTGTTCCAGGGCCGCTCCTACAAGAGCTACCGCGGCATGGGCTCGCTGGCCGCGATGGAGAAGGGGTCCAAGGACCGCTACTTCCAGGACGCCTCCAGCGCCGACAAGCTGGTGCCCGAAGGCATCGAAGGCCGCGTGCCGTATCGCGGCCCGGTCGGCGGCATCATCCACCAGCTGATGGGCGGCCTGCGCGCCACCATGGGCTACGTGGGCTGCGGCACCGTCGATGACATGCGCACCAAGCCGAAGTTCGTCAAGATCAGCGGCGCCGGCCAACGTGAGAGCCACGTCCACGACGTGCAGATCACCAAAGAGCCGCCGAACTACCGCGCCTGATGCGGCATGAGCAAAGAGGAACGAGGAAGCTGATTCCCGTTCCTCTTTCTCTATCGGCCGCCGGTAACGACGCTGTGTTTCCCGTATTTACTCCTGCATTGCCCGGGCACCATGACCAACATCCATAACGACAAGATCCTCATCCTCGATTTCGGCGCCCAGTACACCCAGCTGATCGCGCGCCGCATCCGCGAACTCGGCGTGTACTGCGAGATCTGGGCATGGGACCACAACCCGGCCGACATCGCCGCGTTCGGCGCCAAGGGCATCATCCTGTCCGGTGGCCCGGAATCGACCACGCTGCCGGGTGCGCCTGCCGCACCGCAGGAAGTGTTCGACAGCGGCCTGCCGATCTTCGGCATCTGCTACGGCATGCAGACCCTGGCCGCCCAGCTTGGTGGTGCCACCGAAGCGGCCGACCAGCGTGAGTTCGGCCATGCCGAAGTCAACGTCGTCGCCCCCGATGCGCTGTTCAAGGGCCTGAGCGACCACGGCGGCGAGCCGAAGTTGAACGTCTGGATGAGCCACGGCGACCACGTCTCCGTCGCGCCCCCGGGCTTCACCGTCACCGCCGTGACCGATCGCATCCCGGTGGCCGCGATGGCCAACGAAGAGAAGCGCTGGTACGGCGTGCAGTTCCATCCGGAAGTGACCCACACCCTGCAGGGCCAGGCGCTGCTGCGCCGCTTCGTGGTGGACGTGTGCGGCTGCGAGACCCTGTGGACCGCCGCCAACATCATCGACGACCAGATCGCCCGCGTGCGCGAACTGGTCGGCGATGAAGAAGTGATCCTGGGCCTGTCCGGCGGCGTCGATTCGTCCGTCGTGGCCGCGCTGCTGCACAAGGCGATCGGCGACAAGCTGACCTGCGTGTTCGTCGATACCGGCCTGCTGCGCTGGCAGGAAGGCGACCAGGTGATGGCGATGTTCGCCGAGCACATGGGCGTCAAGGTGATCCGCGTGAATGCCGCGGACCGCTACTTCAGCAAGCTGGAAGGCGTGAGCGATCCGGAAGCCAAGCGCAAGATCATCGGCAACCTGTTCGTGGACATCTTCGATGAAGAGTCCAACAAGCTGAGCAACGCCAAGTGGCTGGCACAGGGCACCATCTACCCCGACGTGATCGAGTCGGCCGGCAGCAAGACCGGCAAGGCGCACGTGATCAAGAGCCACCACAACGTGGGCGGCCTGCCGGAGCACATGAAGCTGGGACTCGTGGAGCCGCTGCGCGAGCTGTTCAAGGACGAAGTGCGTCGCCTCGGCGTCGAACTCGGCCTGCCGCGCAGCATGGTCTACCGCCACCCGTTCCCGGGCCCGGGCTTGGGCGTGCGTATCCTGGGTGAGGTGAAGC